>ERZ1034897.18-NODE-18-length-112361-cov-39.313420_pt1 | contig 112361 bp, 106 predicted proteins | sample MGYA00520629_ERZ1034897 | MGnify/ENA primary metagenome ERZ1034897 (study PRJEB33766, sample SAMN09781789) | gut metagenome | biome: gut microbiome | host: Homo sapiens | place: Madagascar | study: EMG produced TPA metagenomics assembly of the PRJNA485056 data...
CATGGTTAATCTCCTATGCATTATAGAATTCTTAATTGCATAGGAATTGATGCTGAAAAAATTATTTTAATGATGACATTTTGCTTCAAGTTGCTACGAATTGACCGGAACATCTGCGGATAAAATGTATTATAAGCTATATGAGTGAAATAGCTTATATTCTACTGGAAAATGCTATGGTTAATTTTGTTTATACACGTAAAAAGCGCCAAAATTTGCCTTTTTTGAATATCAAGAGTTAGCTGGACACACCACCGCATTATACTTTATATAAAAAACAAACTAAACATGCATACCCCGGGCCAGCTATAATGGACCATAATTTAAGCAAGATAACCTATTGCCAACAGGAAATAGGTTTAAAAACAAAAAAAGAGGAGCCTAAAACTAAACTCCTCCTTTTTCTCTTCATATTACGGCTTTTTGACAATACAATCTATATATGACTGTAACAAAGCTTTCACATGATGTGGTGCAAAACACTCGCCAATAACATCCCGAATTAACTGTTCATCATTTCTGGCCCATAATGGAATGAACCAGTCTTGCGGCAATCCCGTTAACAAAATTGTTTCCAAAGTCGTCAATGTACGATTTTGTTCATAATGAACCGTATTGTAACCGGATATACTTGCACTTTTCTGAACAATCGTTCCCCAAGGTTTGTTTCTAGGGTTACGATAACCAACAAATTTTGGTTTAGGTTTCTTCGGAAACGAACCATCAGCATTTACAAATTGCTTTGGGAATTCATCTTCTTTGACACCATCTAACATGTCTATTTGGCATTTAGGCAAGCGAGGACCATTATGCAAAGGTATTCCGCTACGTTGGCCTGCTGCGACTGGAGGTAAATTACCAATAGCAGATTCAGCCGTAGCATATTGACTTTCATCGCATTCTTGAGGATGTTTCCAAATACCAACGCGTGAAAATAAGACAATCGTACGACGGCGATGTTGTGGAGTACCAAATCCGGCGCAATCTTGTGTTTTAACTTCCACATGATAACCTAATGGTTCCAATGTATCGCGAATACGTTGTTCAACAGTTCTGCCATCGTCATCTAAAACAGCGTTTTGAAACTCTTCCGCATTCTCAATCCAACCAGATTCCATCCTGGTTAGTCGTATAAACAGTAGTATATACAAAAATAAAAATGCTTCGGTTGAGTGTAAATGCTGTTTTCCTGCCTTTGCAAATGGTTGGCAACAAGGCGAAAATGTCCCGATTTTACAACCTTTTTCAACGAATTTACAAACCAGTTGAGCAAAGATTTTGGGGGCCGTGAAAGACCCCTTTATAATCTCAGCATCAGGATATTTATCTTGGCTCCAACGATGTCGAATTGAATTCAACTCATTGCCGAGCACAATCTCAAATCCTAATTGTTTTGCCCATTCAAAACCAACAGATGCGCTCTGAAAAGCGCAAAATATTGGTATCATTTTACTGATGTCATCAGTCATCGGACACCTCCCGAGAAGTAGAGGCTGTATCGTCTACACCCTCAATATCCTCAATTGTTTCCGTGAGCACTTCTGCTTCCGTTACCAAATCAAGCAATTCAGCATCGGGATAAAGCAAATTAATTACATTTCTGTAATATGTATACCCACTTCCTTCGCCAATCTCACTTTCATAAGCAACAGATTTTTCGCTACGGAATTCAGGTTTACCAAAATTTCCTTTGATACCGAGCAATACGTGAGAATGATAATCCTTAAAATATTGACCGCCATGGCGGAATTTATTTCTCACAAATACCGCTGTATCAGCGTATTTAAAACCATTATTCCGAATAAAATCGATTGCGTTGGCAATCTGACCTTTATCAACCCAAAGATAGAGCAAACAATTATCATTTGCCACTTCAGATAAATCAAAGTTTTCTTCAAATTTATTGAAGTTTGCATAAATAATATCATATTTAGCGACTGGCAGTTCGATTGTTTCTAAATCGCCATTGTCGTTGCATGCAATATTATTTGCATTTTCTTTCGCCTTGTCCAACTGATTTTCTTTAGCTTTCACATACTTTAAAGCATGTGTCAGTGTCGGAATTTCGTTGTTGTCATTGGCAAATTTCTTCTCTTTATCAACAGCTTCTACTGTCAATTTTTTGAATCTTGCCGCCATTTTATGATTCAAGCCAAAGTCTTCTTCAAAAATTTGGTATTGAAAACGATTGTCGCCTTCATACTTTTCAGGATGCAGATCAGAACGACCGCCACTATGCCCTACTACTTCATTAAGTCTTAGACTCAGCTTTAAAGCTGCATCCAAGGCAATGAAGCCAAATTCTCGAGCATGCTCGTGACGAATATGATACTCTTGAGCAGTCATTTTTCTTTCATTTCTTAAAGATTTTTTTGCTGCCTTGATAGCATCTTCGCTAATAGTGACAAATGAAGTGAGCTTATACGGATCCTCCGGTATTACCAAAGAATGTAAATTTTCAGGAATTGTTGTTAAATCCGCTGAAAATTTACTTCTCTGGCAGCTATTTGCCGCTAACGCAACTTCGTTGGTTAATTTAACGCATTCAGCCATGACTTGTTCTTCATCAACAATAGGTGTTGAGCTGACAACAGTAGCTTCACCTTCAATTGTAACAACATCAGAAGAAAGCGGTGGAGTCGGAACCCCACCATTTTCATCGTTGTCATTAGCATTTGAAGTAGAAACATCATGTGCTTCAACCCCAGTTAAAGCAGAACTTGCTTCAATCTCAGAAGCTTTGTCAATGATATTCATATCATCAACTTCTTTTTTTATAAGTGTATTCATATTAAAACTCCTATTTTATACACTTGTTTTGAAATTACCCCATGACATAATTATTTAAATCATGGGTGCCCAAAGAAGCCGAGATTGGAAAAATGGTATTTACAAAATCAAAAAGATATATTAAAATATACTTACCAATTAGGTAAAGCCGTTTCTAAATCTCGGCTTGGCTTATGATTTGAGACTAAATATTGTAGGGATATTTAGTCTTTTTTTATATCATAAACCGATAGCTTCTGTTATAATCCATGTGAACTAACAACTTATCCAAACCCGAAGTGAAAAATTTCACAAGGCAAGATAAGAGTGTTAATTTACAGGTTAAAGCCTGTATTTTTCTTATTCACGATGTTTTTATAACTGGACAAGTACCTAAAAAATGAAAGCAATACTCTCTCAATTCAAATCTGCATACAAGGCATTATCTTTTCTTTATGCTTGTTAAAAAACTTGAAAATAAGACCTTGTCCAATAGCACCTTTAGAATAACATATTGAAAAAAGCCGTCAACTTGGCAAATCATGCAAAAACTTCAAAATATTAGCCAATGTATGCCAAAAGGTGTCACAGAAAATTCATGCAATAAAAATAGCCTTCAAACTATGATAAAATGAAGGCTAATTTTTTAATTAAACGAATCGATTCGGTCGCAATTTATGATACTATCTGAGATTATTGATATAAGCCTCAACATCTTCCTTAAAGTATATATCGCTTTTACCAAGTTTTCGGAATCTAGGTCCAATTGGCTTTTCATTTCTTGGATTTTCACAAATTTGATTTTCCTTATGTTGACTTATACGTTCTGCTTTCCATCTTTTTATGGTTCTTCTTGATACACCCAATTCTTTTTCCAATTCTCCTGGTCTAAACCATTGCTCATGTATGAGATTAAAAGTGTATGTATAATTCTGACTTCTTGCTTTCAAAATATCTGTAGGCAACTCCACTGCAAAAAGAAATTCATTGTATTTTTGCAAGACTGTTTTCTTTCTTCCCGTGTAACCTAAAATAATTAAAGGTAATTCAACAGCGAGATTTTCCCAACTGATGCTAATAACTTCATATTCATTAGTAATGCGCGCATTTTTTTGGATGTTGCTAAAAAAATGATATTTTGATAAAGCATATCCAATATCAATACATCTTTCTTCAATAATACGATGAATGAATTGAAGCTCATCGGTGGTTATTTCTTTACATATACCATCTATAGCTTCCAGAATTCGTCTACACTCTTTATCAGAAATACTATCTTTATTGAGCCATTTATAAAAAGCATCTTTCAAAACTAACATATTGCAACTCCTAAAATTTCTTCCATCGTAGTGTAAAGATTGCAATTTAAAAAACAGTAAAAAAGGATGAAATTAACGCAACCCTATACAAATCAATCTCATTTTATTTCTTGTACAAACTAAAAAATACCAAAGCAATCGTAACAAAAATGTTACGATTCATGGTTTAAAATGTTACGATTCAACGCCAAAAATGTTACGATTGGAGCAAAACCTGTAAAAATGTAGTATTTTGGAGGTTTTTCACACAATTTCTCAATAAAAAACGTGTACATTTTATAAAATTCACGTTATAATTTGTTTAAATTTAAGTGTGATGCAATTTGTGATGCATTTGGTTGAAACCAAACTCCAAGCAAAATGCAAAAGCAAGTAAAATCAATGCTTTTATAAAAAATGGAGTGGACCCCATTGCCCGCTCCAATAATAAAAGAAGGTTACCGAAAGGTAGCCTTTTTTTGTTATTCGGAGTGGCGGGATGAGGAGCCACGAAAAAGTGGGGCCGACAAGGCCGAGAGGCGGACGGAAGTACGCCGGTGAGCGTAGCGAATGAGTGCCCGTGCGGCAGAGCAAAGCGAAGTCAAATCATTCCCCCGCAACCAATAAAATCAAGGCTTTCACGATTTTGTGAAAGCCTTCTTTTTTACCATGTGCCGCACTGATGCCTCAAATTTTCACACCAAAATTTTGCCGATTAAAGAAATAATCGCTGCCTTAAAAAGTATGATTCTGTTGCGAAATTTAAAAATGTTAAAAAATGGATATTCTTTAACATTTTCTCTGGAATTGCCGAAAATACTATAGTTTTGAAAATGGCTAAAATGCCGCAAACAAAAAAATGTTAAACTTTGTGCGGATTGAGAGGATTGTTTAACATTATACTTGAATTGATATAAAATAGTGTTAACGTAAATCATCTGAACTTTTCATAAAGGAAAATATTATGAGCAACCAAAGAGGCATAGTTTATATTTTAACAAATCCATTATTCCAAGACGATGTTGTTAAAATTGGTATTACTAAAAATATTGAAGAAAGATTAAAAAGTTTAAGTGGAGAAACAGGTGTCCCGTGTCCTTTTGAATGCTATGCGGCTTATGAAGTTGATAAGTATGAAGAAGTAGAAAACCTTTTACATTCAATTTATAGAGGTGTTGATAAACATACCGATAAAACTCATCATAAGAAAGAATTTTTCCGTGTAAATCCTGAAGAAGCCAAAAAAGCACTATCTTTAATTGCAGTTCTTGTTAATGGCGTAGAAGCTAATGTTAATGACAATAAGGCTTATTCAAAAGAAGAAATAGATATATTGAAGGGATTTGAAGAAGAAAATATGCAAAAATTACTGAAAAAAGCATCTCCAGAAATCCGTTCCTTATTTGAAAAATACAAAAATGCTATTTTGAGGCTTGATAAAGATATTACTATAAAGGCAAAAAAACTCTATGTAGCCTTTAAGAAAAAGTCAAATGTTTGTGATATTGAAATTCAAAAAAGTGCTCTGAAAATATATTTGAATGCTAAATGGGGGCAAATTCACGATGAAAAGAAACTATTTCAAAATGTATCTGAAGTTGGACATTGGGCAAATGGAGATTACAGATTAATAGTTTCTAATGATGATAATTTTGAATATGTAATCGGCTTAATCAAAAATTTGCTATAATTTACATAAATCCGCCTTAAAATTTTATAGTTTTGGTTTTCGTAATTTGCGAAAAATCTGTTTTACTTCTTCGGTTGGAACATATCTGTTTGGGTCTGTGTAAGGAAATCATTTTGCCACGATATATATAGGCGATGTGAGTGGAGCTATCTCCGTGGAATATTCGGTAGTGAATTAGCGGAAAATCTTTATAAACAAAGCCGTTGTTCCATAGTTTGATGAGGTTACCGAGGGTTATTTTATCAATCGCATAGCCATAGTATGGACAGCCAAAGGAGTTGATAACAAACCAGGTGATAACAAATTCGGCACAAGGTCTATTTTGTAGCTTGTGCCGATTGCGATAAATCCAGTGTGAATGGCTTAAAAACCAAACTCTATCAACGATTTTCATCTTAAATCCTTGTGTTCTCAACAGCATTGGCAAGCATTTGTTCATTATGGTTACAGGCTTTTTGTTTTCTGTTAGAGTTTAAATCTGAATAATAATTTAAATTTAATAGGAGAATAAAATGCCAATACAATTATTACCAACTGCAATAAATTTTTTAGGAAAACAATTATCAAAAACCGTAGGGAAAAAAGTTTTTTCAGGAGCAACCGGAATCGATTTAGGTATAAAGCCCTTAAATGGGAATGAAGATGAAACGGTAAATCTTTTGAGAGAATATCAAAATCCGAACTCACCTATGGCTCAGAATGTCAGCGAAATGGATTTCATTCATGAAATTTCAAATACCAATTCGCCACTTTACAAAGATGTATCTGATTGGACAAATGCTGATTTAGCAAATGCTTATAATTCACCACTTTACAAATACAATAAAAAGTTGCAAGATAAAACTCGTGAATACATACAAACAAAATGGAAATAAAAAAGAGAGGAGCCTAATGCCGAAATTTGGAAATAAATTAATAGATGTCGCAAAATTTTGGATATACTGGATTATAGTCGTTACATTAACGATAGGATTATTCTTTGCTTTGCTGGAAAATGCTCACTTTGAAGGAAAAGATTTGGAATTTTATTTAGGGCATAAAGAGACTTTAAGATATAACTTTCGGATATTTGCCGTTATATCATTTGTGTTAACTTATCTATTAGCTAATCCGCTGATAAATCGTTTTTATAAAAATAACATTTTAAGTTTCGGGAAACGGCTTTTGTGGCAGACTTTAATTTATTTTTTGATATTGATAACGATTGTAATATTTTTTATCTTGTTTTGTGCCTAAAATAATTTTAATGGTCTGAGGTTATTAAAAATATCGCAATTACATACAAGATAAAATTATTATTAGAAATCAACATGTTAATTTAGCATAAGCTTCCTTTTTTATTAGTTACGGACAACCAATAAAACAGAAAAGTCACCTATATGGTGGCTTTTTTTGGTTTATATGTGTTGCAAAGAGTTGAAGGTTCATCGGTTCATCATCAAAGTTTTAGACAGAGTAAAAAGTTATAAAAAAATATTCATCAATTCGTTTGTTTTTCATCATAAATAAGTTAAGCACATAAAACTCTATAAGGTACTTTTATCTGGAATTTTTCATTTCCTGTTATAATACTTCTCTATAGGCATTAGCAGTACCTTCATTTGTGTTTTGGCAAACCGATTATATTCCTTTTTTATAATCTTGGATACTGCTCGTAGAAGATAATTATGAATTCTATCAAAGAATAACCAATTGACAAATTGGTTATTCTTTGGTTATATGAACTTAATGATTTTACAACAAAGAAGCATAATATGTATAGATTACAGCACTTTTTTTCTGTTTGTTTGAATTTGATGGATAAAATTGCATACTGCATTTTATTATGTACTGTTGGTGGAATATTACTCAATCTTAATTTTTTTGCTATAGATACAAATCAATATGACAACGAAATTATAACTTCATATAAATGCTTGAGATATTTATTTTTATCTATCGCAATATTAACACTTTTATTCTTGTTAAAAAAGAAATATTCAAAAATCACATATATTGAAATGATTTTATGGTTTATTCTTTTTGTATTGGCTCCATATTTATTTCATCAAATACCATCTGTATCAAACGCATATAGTAATGTAACATATATAAGGAGCTTCAAATGAGGAAAACTTTTTGGCTTTTATGGTGTTTATTTGCAGCATTTTGTGTTCTGCATTATGTTTATATGTTTTTCAATAATGATAATTTGAAGATTATAAATATTGAGCATTTATTTTATATATCTCTGCTTTTATTGTCTGCTATCAGTATGTTAAAGATTACAAAAGGTAAGATATTATTATTTTTCTTATGTTGTTTGTCTTTATCGCATATATACTTTATTCCTGAATTTGAAGAAATTACGGCATTGGAAAATTGTAGTGAAGGAAAATGCGAACAAGCCATAAAGATGGGAATTATAAAAATAGAGAATGACGTTGTTGTCTATATTCCTAAAAAAGAAAGGTGATATTTTAAAATGTTAAACAAAGTTTGAAATCCGTACAAAGTTTGACATTTTTTTATTATCCGTCTATCTGCCGATTCATCGTCAAAGTTGGAGGCAAAAGCAGTATCCAAGATTATAAAACGTGATAAAATGCCAATAATAGCCACCTTTGGGATGATTTTTGGAGTTGCCAAGGTTGATGTCGTGGGTCCGAATCCCATTGCCCGCTCCAATAATAAAAGAAGGTTACCGAAAGGTAGCCTTTTTTGTTATTCGGAGTGGTGGGATGAGGAGCCACGAAAAAGTGGGGCCGACAAGGACGAGAGGCAGACAGAAGTACGCCGATGAGGTGAAACCGAGTGAGGACGCAGCGGCAACGCATATCACTTGCGTATTTAATTTTTGCAACCTAATTAAAATAATATAAATCTTATTTTAGAAAAGGAGCATAGATGAATTACAAAGAAATTATACCTTTTAGGGCATTGCGCAAATTTGATGCAATGTGTTTGCATAATAAGTGTTTGCACCAAAATAAAGAACTTCAGCAACAGCTATTATCTTGGGCGGCGGAATTACTCGAAGAAGCAAGAGAAGATTGGAGCGATATTCATGCTACTACCTTTGAAGCTATTGTTGCTGAAGACCGCAAAGAGCAAGCCCAAAAGCGTGGCAAAGCCAAAATAACAATGATCCGAATTGCTACATGACATTTAATGGTCAGAACTTGAATCTTTATAACAACACCGGTCAGGTTGGAAGTTTAGGAGCTCAGTCGGGACACGATGATTTCCAAAGTGCTCAATACCAAAATGTGGCAGATAAAGGTCCTATTCCGGAAGGAATATATTATGCCAACCAAGACCAAAGACAAAGTTTAACCCCTCAAAATATAGCATTGAAACTAGGAGAAAAGTTAGGGCTTGATATGCAACAAAAAAGCGGTTGGAGTGGAAATCCAATATCTTGGGGTACCAGTCGTGTTTGGTTACAACCTGATGTAAATACCAATACTTATGGACGTTCTGGGTTTACTATACATGGTGGATTAGCTAAGGGTTCAAGGGGATGTATAGATATACCATGGCAAACCGGAAAATTGAACAATTATCTTGATGAATGTCAAGATTCTGTTCCAATATATGTTAAATACCCAAAGAAATGGTAAAAAATATAAGGCAAGGAAAAATTCCTTGCCTTTTTCAAAAATGTTATTAGCATAATTAGTGCGAATTCTGATATTCTCATAATTTTTTATATAAAAGGAAAGAATATGATAAAATATAAGATTTTTTTACCTATTTTATTTTTACTTTGGGCTTGTAACGATCAAATAAAAGGATTTGATGACACAGATTATGATTTATATAAAGAATCACAATTTGCCAACGGGTTTGCTCTGATTAAAGATCAATATGGGAAAAGATTGGATTCGCATTATAATGAAAAAAATTATGCAGATGGAATTATGAATGCCTCTATTATGTTTGGCGAAATGAATTTATTAGAAATAAAAAACAAGTCATAGCACAAATGGATAATCCTGATAATAAAAATGATGAAGAAGGATGTTGGCGACCGTTATACGATGGAGTGCGGCAATCTCATGGGCACGGGTATAATATGATAGATGCTTGGGTATATTGGTTTATTTTTGATCCGCAAGTAGATTATTCTGTTATTGGAGGGCCTAAAACAGATGGTTTAACCGATGTAGCAATTGTAACGGCTATGTCCCGCGCAGATGCTGCTTATTGGCATGAAAAAACAATGAGTTGCTTAAAGAATAAAATGACACCGCAAGAAATGCAAACATTGCATGAATCATGGACAGATAAAACTAAAGAATGTATGCAAGAATACACAAATATAATTAATGACATGGCAGCTAAGATATATCTAAAATTAAAGGCATTACCACAATATCAACTTAACAAATAATTCTTCAAAATGTTAAACAATGTTGCAATTTCGCACAAAGTTTAACATTTTTTTATTATCCGTCTATCAGCCGGTTCAACATTGAAAAAAAGGGCAAAAGCAGTATCAAAGATTATAAAAAAAGAACATCATCGGTTCGCCTAAACACAATTGGAGGGACTGCTATAGAATTATGGACGAAATCAATGAATTTTTAGGATATTGCCTTGACGCTAATTCATTTTGATGTTATGCTCGGGCAGTTAAAAAAGAAACAAAAACAGTAGGCGAAAATGAAATTATATCATTACATTCCCAAAGATAATACGGTGATGACAGACGGATTACAGTCTTTTGCCAAAAGTAAGAGCGTCAATCTAAAAAGCTATCTCTGGAGAGATAAAGAGTTAAAAACTCAAGAAGATGTCTGCAATTGGTTAGAAAAATCCTTTGTTGGACGCAGCAGAGGAATCAGATTTTTTACTGAGCCGATTAAGTGGTATGAGCAATCAGTTGATTTATTAAAAAACTTTGCCGAAAATAATGTTTTGGTATCCGTTGATATTGATAAATTAGTTGCCGATAATTTAATTGAAAGTATTTATGTTTCGCCTCCTCTCGGTGATAAATATCCTGAAAGTCTTGAACATCCAGAAACGATGTGGAAGAGTGATGAGTTTTATGAAAAATTGGCATCCATAAAAGATATTGATTTTTCTCCTGTGGATTGGAGTATTTGCAATGACGCGGCAGGCCGCCGTTTTGCCTATGTGCGATATTATCTGCTTGTTATAAAAGGCGGTGTCATTCCACCAAAATATATAACTATTGTTTCATAAACAAAAATAAGGGTTTTCTGTTTTTTTTGAAAGCCCTTATTTCTGTTTAGTCAAATATTTTACCCTGGAATTTTGCTTTCAATTTCCAAGAAATATTTTATGGTCGGTTCACTCAAATCTGTAACAGCTTCTTTGTCGCAAACAATAATCCCATATTGATGTCGCTGCAGTTCAGATAAAGTCCAAACGTGGCTAATTCCCTCTTCTATGCTGTGTTTCAAGGCTTGAGCCTTATTTTTTCCGGTCGCCAAAATCATAACTTCTTCGGCGTCCATAATTGTGCCGACACCAACGGTCAGAGCTTGGGTCGGAACTTTTGACAAATCATAATCAAAAAATCTGGAATTTGCTTTTATGGTGCTTTCGGTCAATGTTTTTACTCTGGTGCGAGAAGAAAGTGATGAAAATGGTTCGTTAAAAGCAATATGACCATCTTCTCCTACTCCGCCGATAAACAGATGGATACCGCCAATTTCTTTAATTTTGCGCTCATATTCAGAACATTCTTTTGCATAATCTTTAGTTAAGCCATCCAAAATATGAACATTTTTCTTTTGAATATCAATATGCTTAAAAAAGTTCTCAAACATAAAATAGTGATAACTTTGCGGATGTTCCGGCGCAAGACCGATGTATTCGTCCATATTAAAAGTAACAACGTTGGCAAATGAAACCTTGCCTTCTTGATATAGTTTAATCAGCTTATTATACATACCAAGCGGAGTAGAACCGGTCGGCAATCCCAAAACAAATGGTTTGCTTGGAGTTGGCTTAAACCGATTGATTTTATAGGCAACATAATTTGCCGCCCAATCGGCCACCAGTTCTTTGTCATCTTTTATTATTACGCGCATACCAATTTTCCTTTCTCATAAATTTTACCTTTTATAATTGTGTATTTTACTTTTAATTTGTCGCTTAGCATAACCAAATCCGCATCATATCCGGGGGCAATAACTCCCAAGTTATCTTGCCTCATAATTCTCGCCGGATTGGTCGAGGCCATATGAATTGCTTCTTCAAGCCTAAATCCGTAGGATACAATATTTTTTACACTGTCTATCATTGTCAAAGCCGAACCGGCAATCACATTATCCGATTTGCGATAAAAGCATTTATCCAAATATACCTCTTCACCGTTAGCCAGCAAGGGGCCGTGTTTTTGTTTAGTAGGCTTTAAAGCATCGGTCACCAAAACAACTTTATCCAAAGACTTGCAGGTCAATAAAAATTTTATAATTTCCGAATCTATATGAATACCATCGGCAATAATTTCACACGATAATTCTGGATGAATAAACACAGCGCCAACCGCCCCAGGGTCACGGTGATGCATTCGGCTCATCGCATTAAATAAATGTGTCACATGCATAATTCGTGCCTGCATACCCTCTATCATTTGCTTATAAGTGGCATTAGTGTGGCCGGCTTGCATAACAATTCCTTTAGAAATGCAATACAAAGCTAATTCTCGCATATTTTTTATTTCTGGCGCCAGTGTCATATTAATAATATGTCCTTCGGAAGCTTGCCATAATTCCTCCATCAAATTCAAATCTACCGGACTTATCGTATCTGGAGATTGCACGCCCAATCTGTCGGGAGAAATAAACGGTCCTTCCAAATGGATACCAAGGATTTTTGCTCCGGTTTCTTTGCCCATTGCCTCAACAATAGCGCGAATACCGCGTATCATTTTATCTTTCTTTTCGGAATATAGCGTTGGAATAAACGAAGTTACGCCCCATTTAGCCAATCCTTCGGACATTTTCAAAATAGATTTTACCGAACAATCTTCAGTTCCATAACCGCCAAAACCATGGATGTGAGTATCAATAAACCCCGGAGCAATACTGCAGCCCTTAGCGTCTATAAAACGAGTGTCTTCGCCGAATTTTTTTTGCGAAAACCGTTCTTCGTTGAACACATCAACAATTTTATCATTTCGGATTAAAACAGCGCAATTTTTCATCATTGAATAGCCGTTAAACACAACAGCATTATGAATACAAATATCAGCAGACATAAACGTACTCCCATGGATAAAATAATTACAATATATTTGCAGATTTAACATAATTACTTATATTTTGCAAGGGAGCAAAAAAACGTTCTTGCTCTTTCTATATCTTATTTTATGCGTTTTGATTAATTTACGCCTTTATCCAGCGGATCAAAGTTTAAGCGCAAAGTGCTCCAGTTATCATAGTTGCCAGAATATTTGCCGGCAAACACATCTTTAAACACCTGCTGAGTGGCAATAATGGCGCGTTGCGCACTCTCGGCAACCGAGCGATAACTTGGATCAGAATTGAAACGTCCCATATCCAAAAATTCTATCTTTTTAATACTGCCGTCGCGATTCAGATATACTCGAATTTCGACACGCATATTTTCCAAACCGATAGCTCCTGGGTCAAGATTCCAGTTCTGGCGCAACAAGCTGGCAATAGCATCGGTTTCGGTAATAGTCAAATCACTCAAATATGAACCGTTGCTGTTACCGCCCTCTATACCCATATTATTAACTTGAGTACCCTCTTTTATCATCGCGCTTTGCGTGGTTTCGCCAATATCCAAATTTTTGGTATTGTCTATTTCTTGCATCAAACTTTTTAGCGCGTTGCTCTGTAAAGCGGCCTTTTCCTCAGGTTTAGCTTTTTTAGTATCTTTCGGCTTAGTATCCGGTTTTGGCTGCGGCTTTGGTTTTGGTTTTGGTTTAGAATCCGGTACCGGAGGCTTCTTTGGCGTTGGTTTCGGGTCAGGCTTTCTTTCCGGTTTCTTTTCCGGCTTTGGCGCTTCTAAATAGTCTTGTTTTACTTCTGTCGGCTTTTCATCTGGAGCAACATCAGGCTGTTTTTCCGGAACGGTTTTTTCTTCGGGTTTAGCCGGTTCCGGTTCTGGCTCCGGCGCCGTATCTTTAGTATATTGAGTTTCTTTACGTTCGGCCACGGTTGCTTTTCGGTCCTCTGGTCCAAACTCAGCCTTAGACGGCAAGTTAGTCATTTCATCAATGCGTACTTGAGACAAATCGACAATAATCGGTGCGCTGCCCAAAGTCATATCATGATGCCAATTTGGCAAATCAATCATGAAGAGCAAAAACACCGCTATATGTAGAACTATCGATTGTTTTAAGTACTTATTCATCGGTTGCTATTTCTTGTTTTTAGATTTATTTTTTCCGGCATTTTTACCAGCATAAGGCTTGGCTTCGGTTTTTAGCCCCACCTTATCATAACCAGCCTCTTTCAGCATTGCCATTAAGCCTATAACCCGCCCATAAGCAGTAGTTGTATCGCCTGAAATAGTGACAGACAAAGCATCATTGGCACCTTTTATTGCCTTTAAGCGTTCCAAAATATCTTCATCGTTCACAACAGACTCACCAATATAGTAATAGCCCTCTTTATCAACGCTAATGTTAACCGAGGTTTCATTACCCTCTAGACTTTTACCGCCTACTTTAGGTAGATCCAAAGGAATACCAGAAGTCATCAGCGGAGCTGCCACCATAAACACCACCAACAAAACCATCATAACATCCATCAGATTAGTGATGTTAACATCGGCTTTACGGCGCGACTGCCGGCGGATATATGAAGAATTTTGCATAAATGCCATAACTATTCTCCTGCCATATCGGCTTTCAAAGTTGTTTCATCAATTTCACGAGAAAGAATCGTTGAAAATTCAGCCATAAAATTCTCCAACTTTTTAGCATAGCGATCAATCGCCGTGGTAATAGCATTATAGGCAACCACAGCAGGAATAGCGGCAATCAAACCAAACGCAGTGGTAAACAAAGCCTCGGCAATACCCGGAGCCATAGCCGACAAAGAATTGCTTTGAGTGGCGGCAATGGCGTTAAAGCTGTTAATAATACCCCAAACCGTACCAAACAAACCAATAAGCGGCGCAACCGAACCAGTTGTGGCCAAGAATCCCAAGTGAGTATCCAAACCATCAAGTTCCTTATCCATTGACACAAGCATAGCTTTTTCAATACGCTGCTGCAATGATACACCGCGGATACTGCGGTCTGTTTTGCCTTTCATAAGTGTGTTGCGTTTCCACTCGCGCATAGCGGCCACAAACATAGAAGACATCGGGTCACGCGGACGGTTGCCGATTGCTTCAAAAAGTCTGTCCAAAGAACCGCCTGACCAAAAGGCCTCTTCAAATTTTTTTGACAAGCTGCGTACCTGACGCAAAGTTGCGAATTTTTCCATGATAATCGCCCAAGACCAGACTGAAACGGCAATCAGGCCAATCATCACCACTTTGGTGATTGTATCAGACGACCAAACCATATCCCATAAAGACATCTGTTCTGTTGCGTTTTGTGCAACATCTGAAAGAGTTTGTGTTTCCATTTGTATAACCTTATTAAATTGCAATTTTTATTTATTTGGCTGTAAATTAGCACGAATTATTAAATATTCAATTAAATTCTAAGCAAAAACACTACTTTTTATATAAAAAAATATCGCGGTAATTTTCCAAACTTACATTTGAAGAATTACCACGATAAATTAGTTTTATTATTACTTGAAAATGCACACGATTTTCATCCAAACAATCAAAGCCGCAATTGCATAAAAAAAGCCGGCGATGATGGTTGTGAAAGAAAAATGCAAGCTCAGAACCTCTGGAATAGTGGCAAACAATGAACCTAACCAATAAAATCCTATAACAGCAATTAGTTGTCCGATAAGATTCTTTATACTAGTAAAGTCCTTTACCGAGCAGATTCCGATGATAATCAATACAACAAAACCTAAAACGAGTCCCATAATTTATAATTTTTAGAAGTTCAACAATCAAATTAATTTGTATTTAAAGTAAAATAATTGTTTCTCTCCCCAAAAAGAAAAACACGAAACTCATAAACATAACATGTAAACAAAATCTCTTCTATAATACTTAATAAATACAACTTTATTATAGTATATTTTTTTATTTTTGACAACAAAAAAGAGGCCGAAGCCCCTTCTTATTATCTTGGTCTAAACCATTTCACCGCATTGGCGCAATCTTCTTGACTCATGCCTTTTACTCGGCAGCGGTTTACTTCAATGGTTGGTGTCTTATCCAAATGTAAACACCCCTCGCCCAAAAGCATAATATCCTTATAATTTTTAATTCCTGGTTCTAAGTGATTCATCTGAATTGTAGTCGAAATATCTGGCCAATGCAGCTTAGCTCCAAAGCTTGTGATTTTGGTTTGCAAATCATTCAGCACATACATACGAATCGAACAACTAATCCAATTATCAAAGCGCTGATTTATCTTATAATTTCCGTAGTATACCAAAATATTGCGATCAGCATTTTCATCAACCACAATCTCGCCGTTTACCACCTTAAAGCTATAAACGCTGCGTTCTTCTGTGTCTCGGGTCGGCTGCGGCTTTTTTTTGTTCTCAAATTTTTTAACCACATAATTAGGAGCGCCATTTTCATCAAAAAAATCTTTAGGAAAAGTCTGCTGCTCTGATTTTGCACTTTGTGCCTGCTTTTTAGCTTGCGAGTCGTTTTCTTTTGCCGGAGCAAACACCTGTGCCGAAACAGCAACTGAATAGCAACACATTGTAAAGCATAATAGACCTTTTAAAATTTTTTTCATAGCACACTCAAACCCTGATTAAATATTATTTGATTTCAGCCAAAACATTTCCTACTTTTTTCAAGTTATTCATTGTATCACGATAATCATTGCTGATTTTTTCAACTTCTTTTGCTTTTTCATCTTCTATTTGTTTAGACATAACGCTTTCGGGAACATCTTTAAATTCGGAATAGTATTCCGGATTTTTAGAATCGATATAATCGAACTTGTCACCGCAGCTATTAGCTTTGCTGACAACCTTACTGTTTTTCATTTCTACTTTATCGTCTTCTGTTGCGCAAGAATCCACTGTATAGTTCAGATTGTCAAACAGCAAGAAACATTTATCTGTGTCAACACTGCCTTCAAAGCTTTTTTGAGTATGCGGGGCTATATCACTTAAAGTTATTTCTGCCGACACGTTTGTAGTAGCGTTTTTACCGGTATTTACTTTAATTTCTTTATTTTCGATCGTATATTTCGCCGCAATATTATCTTGCCAATTAAATTTTAATTTGGCTTCACGCACACCTTTATCCAAACGGTTAAACGCTGTCACCATAAACGTACATTTATTAATCAATCCGTCTTTATCAGCAATTGGTTTAATATTTTCAACACGAAAAAGAATCGCATCAGCCTTTGAGGTTTCAGCATCGGCTTTTTTATCTTCTGCCGCGGCAGGATTAGCCAAAGAAAGCACTGTCAACGCGCCCAATCCGGATAATAAAATTTTATTGAACATGTTCATTTTTTTACTCCAAAGTATTTAAATTGCTGTCAGTATATTGCTTTATTTCTTAATTTTTTTAAATTTCTAACCCTCGTTCAAATTGCGCTGCAGACGCAACAAATCACTCCAAGCTTTCGCTTTTTGCTGTGGCGTACGCAATAAATATGCCGGATGGAAACTCGACAAAGTCGGAATAGCCGTTCCATCAGAAGTTATGTAGTCTATTATATGACCGCGTAAATGTGAAATACTCTCGGCATTATTCAAAACGGCGTTCGCCGCGCTGCCGCCGAGCAAAAATATGCATTTAGGCTTTATCAATTCAATCTGGCGCTGCAAAAACGGCAGGCAAACAGCAATTTCGCCATCGGTCGGCGTTCTGTTTCCAGGTGGACGCCACGGCAATACATTGGTAATATAACATTCTTCTCGGTCTATACCTATAGCCGCCAGCATTTTAGTCAACAACTGACCGCTGCGCCCAACAAACGGCACGCCTTCCATATCTTCATCGGCCCCAGGAGCCTCACCGATAAGCATCAATTTAGCTTGCGGACTGCCATGGCCAAAAACCGTTGAATTTGCTGAAAATTTCAAAGAACAACCCTCAAATTTTTCCATCACCGCTTTTAGTTCTGTCAAAGTTTTGGCGGCGGCGCAAACTTCTCGCGCATTATTGCAAGCTCCGCTATTATTTTGCGCCAACAAAGTTGTTGCCGGACGCTGCGGCTTATCTGATAATTGATAATAGGTTGCTATTATTGGCTTACTGGTCACCGTATTTTTAGAAGCATTAGAAACATTATCCAAAACGTCAGCTTTAGCTTTAGCTTGAACTAAAGCATTAAGCGGTTTTTCGTCGCAAAACTCATTCACTCCGCTCAAAAGATACCAACGCAATATTTCTTCTATATTTTCCATTTAATCTCCATTAAGCGTATTATATTCATAAATACTTTTTTTGCAATATCCGAAAGACTCTTTACACATTGCTAATAAATTATATATATTATAGGGTTGAATTATGCGTTTAGGATAAAAAGGTAATGAAAGATATTATGAAAAAAACCATATTTGCTGTTGTATTGATTTCCACCGCTGTTTTGGCATGTTCTAGAAACATTTTTGATTTTAACGAAGCCGACAAATCACCTGTGGTGTTTGACAAAGACGGTTATTGGAAAACGCCGGATTTTCGCATCAAATTAGGAAAAGACGGTACAGTAGCGTATTATGGTTCAAGCTCAAAATACGGAGCCTATTTGGCCGGACGCGTCGCTCATATGCGCCATGATTTTAACAACGCTACCGAATACTATAAAATAGTTTTGGAAAAAGACCCTAAAAACATGGATATTTCACGCTACACCTACCAATTAATGGCCTTAAACGGTGACTTTGGCGAAGCGGCAGTTTTTGCTAAACAAGATATCAATAGCGGCGACAAGGGAATTATTCCTCTGACTATTGCCGCGGTTAACGATTTTCAAAACGGACAATATGAAAAAGCCAGAAACGATGTTGTACCTCTAAATAAAGAACCAGCCTATAAAAACATTGTCAATCCTTTATTTAACGCATGGACATTTGCCGGTGAAAAAAATGAAAAAGACGCCATACTCAGCCTCAACAAAATCAAAGAACAAGCCTTTATTTCTTTGCAGCTGATTCATAAAGGGCTTATTTATGAATACCTCGGCAATATAGAAAAAGCTGATGAATGTTTTTCGGATTTGCTGAAAAATTATCCGCAAGAAGTGACTTATCGGGTTTTGGATATTGTAACAAATTTTTATGCCCGAACAGGCAACAAGTCACGCGCTCAACAAATTTTTTCACGCTATAACGATAACAGTTCGCTGTCATTGTTGATTTCCGGACTAAAAGAAAAGATTGAACAAGCAGACCCAAAATCCAACGCCCTGATTGACACACCGCAAAAAGGCTTGGCTGAGGTTATGTTTAACATTGGCACAATCTATAGAGTTTCAAACAACAATGAACTGGCGCCGCTATATATTGCCGCCGCCACTTATTTGAACCCTAAATATGAAATTGCCAAACTGGCGCTTGCCAATATTTATGAAGAGAACGGACTATACACCGAAGCCAACCGCAACTATGCGCAAATCAAAGATGATTCAGGTTCTTATTTTATTGCTCGCCTAAAAATGATAGAAAACCTGAACACAATGAAAGACTATCCTGCCGCAGAAAAAGCCCTGAAAGAGCTGCTTAAAGAATATCCAAACAACACTCAACTGCTCAACAATTTAGCCGACATTGAGCGTAAACTAAACAAAACCGAAGAAGCAATAAAGCTTTATAAAAAAGCATTAGAGGTGCAAAAGCAACCAGATAACAACATTTGGCCTGTTTATTACGCCTTGGGCACGAGTTATTACACCGATAAACAGCTTGATAAAGCCGACGAATATTTAACTAAAGCGCTAGAATTGAGCAACCGCAATCCCAATGTTTTGAATTATATTGGCTATATGTATTTATCCAATGACAAAGACATTGATGCCGCTGTAAAAATGATTTTAGACGCATACAACCAATATTCTTATGAAGGTCACATTATAGATAGTTTGGGCTGGGTATTTTTCCGTTTGGGAGAATATGATAAAGCCATTGCTTATTTGGAACAAGCTGCCGATATGAATCCGGCAAACGCGGTAATCTGTGACCATTTGGGCGACGCCTACTGGTTTGGCGGACGCAAAAATGAAGCTGTTTTTCAGTGGCAGCATGCATTGGTCTTAAAAGAAGACGCAGATTCGATTGACCACAAAATTATTCAAAAGAAAATTGATGACGGCGTAGTAGAAAACAAAATAATTTCTTTGCAAAACCAAGAAATATATAAAGAATTAAACGCTTTAAATCCAAGTGAAGAAGCAAAATAAAAACAATATAAAATTATGTATGAGGATTATAATGAACATTAAACTATTAAAAAGCTCTCTATCTCTCTTTGCAAATCCTGAGTTTACAGCCCGCGCATTAATACCTGAAGCCGGTCGCAGCATGATAGAAATGCTCGGCGTATTGGCTATTATCGGCGTGTTATCGGTAGGAGGCATTGCCGGATATTCTAAAGCCATGGAAATGTACAAGATGAATAAGGTTATTGATGAATATTCCTCTGTTTTCTTTGAATTACAAAAATTTAGAATAAATCGTAAAGATACTAACGGTATAAATTATGTTTTAGCAAAAAATACCGGCGTTCTTCCTGCCGGATGGTCTGTTTGGGGCGGAAGTTTGGCCACTGATAACAATGGCTATGTTTCTCAAATTTCACAATATGCAGATGATCCTCAATTTTTGTATATGTATTTATTGCTTGGTAATAAAAATGATACTCCTATTATGCAGGCAAAATACTGTCAAAATCTTGTGCAAAAATTTGTACAGCCTTTACATGACACTGTTTATGTTGCAGGCTTGAGCAACCAGTCTCACAGTCAAGAGCAGGTATTTTATGGTGATAAATATTGCGACAGCAATAAAGCTTGTTTAAGCAATTTATCCATAAGCACTATTGTTGAAGAGTGCAACAAATGTCTTAAACAAACCAGCGATCACTGTTATTTAAATGTGATTTGGTAATATTGCAAAAAGAGACCATCCTACACACTTTTGGACTTTTTTATATTCACATAAAACCTAATTAGGATTAAGCTGAACTTGTATGATGCAACAATGATAATCTTGGCATTTGCGGCATATTTGCAAAATCCGCATAGGAGTTGCCTTTTTATGCTAAAACAGCACCCCGCCGAAATTCACCATAATCTCCACAAACGCAAGGTAAAAATGGATTGTTTTTCCTCAAGCCCTCTCAGGGTTCGATTCCCCTCTATATAAAAAAACAAAAAGCACCCTGTTGGGTGCCTTTGTTTTTTGGAGCAGATGAGGGGAAAACTTGATTGCTGCAAATTGCTTCACTTCGCTGTCGCTTGCTTGCTCTTTGGCAATCTGCGCCTTTTCGGCAAACATCTATCCACCGGATAGATGTTTTTCCTCAAGCCCTCTCAGGGTTCGATTCCCCTCTATATAAAAAAACAAAAAGCACCCTGTTGGGTGCATTTGTTTTTTGGAGCAGATGAGGGGAATCGAACCCCCGTTATAAGCTTGGGAAGCTTCTATTCTACCATTGAATTACATCTGCAAAAGCAATGCTTGCATTAAAACGTAAAACCACGCCATTTGCAAGCATTTTTTTATTATTCTGCACTTTCATGCATCGGAACATTTGGAGTTTCAGTTTCTGCTGAATCTTCAGTTTGCGTTTCCGGTTTTGTTTCGTTTTTTGCATCGTTAACAGCCTCAGCTGCTGTAGTTTCTGTTTCAGAAACAACCGTATCTGTGTTTTGAGCAACAGCGCCTAGCTGACTGCTTTCACTTTCCGATATAGAACTAATAACACCGGCAACAACATTTATAACTAAATATACAACAATATAGATATTGGCAAACTTATTATATTCTACCGCTTCATCAACCGGTTTACCGAATCTGTTTTCTTCGGTTTGACCTTTACGCAAACACAAAATAAAAATCCATAAAGCAACGCCGAAAAGCACAAGCGTAGAAGCCGCAAACAAACCAATACCCAAAACAAAAAATGTAGAACCAATATTTTTCATATACTGCAACAGCGCTGTTCCCAGCACTATACCTAATCCAAATACTAAAGGCAGCCATAAAATTTTACCGCTGTGGTTTGTATCATGCAAACGGCGTACCGACAAAGCCAAAACGGCAATAAATTCCACTATTGAATACACATAGTATATAATTATGCCTCCATACAGTACCATTATAGGGAATAACGGCGACAAAAGCATTCCGGCAACAAGCAAAATCAAACTAAACAGAATATTGGCAAACACAAACGCCCAATAATCATATTTGCTGGCACGAGTTTTAAAATCAAACATATTTTTGAAACCGGCCACAAATGCAGTCAGCAAATTTTTTTCATTTTCAACCTTTACAACAGATTCAGTCATCATTATTCCTTTCTTGTTTAGTACAGCTGCGCCACGGTCTGCAGACTCCCTGCGGCTGCAACGGCTCTACTTTTGTTTTATTTTTCTTAAAGATATACCCTCCGACGCTATTGTCAATATTTTTCCCATTTATTTTGATGCTACCATGCTTGGAAAACTCTATCGAATCCAGATAGATACATTTTTCCGCATCGCACTTTAAGGCAATATTTTCTAAATTTGTTTTAGTGCCGGCAAAAATTTCTTTCAGCTCTTCTTTTTCTTTTTTATTCAACTCTTTCAAATGCAGATTTTCGCGCCAAACCGAAACCGTCCAGCTATCTGTTTTCTTTGGCATAAGCAGCATTTCTCCATTTTGGTCGCGCAAGGCCATCCCCTCGCCTTTGGGAGCAAAAACCATATCCGGCTGCGAGCCGAAAAACATTGAACCAGCGCCAATCAAAATCGGCAGCACTCCCCATAAGCGCCATTTTCTTTGCCAAACGCACAGCCACCAGCCGCCGCAGACGATTAAAGCAAATCCCCAAAACGGCAGCGAATCCACATACACCACGCTATGCGGCAAAGCCGAAACAAACTCGGTTATTCTATTAAGCCAGCCCACGCCATAGCCCAAAGCTTGCAGCGGATACAAAGCTAATCCCAACGGCAAAGCGACTAAACAAAGCAAAATCAGCGGCATTAAAATCAAACCAATCAGCGGACCGGCAAGCAAATTGGCTAAACTTGTATAAACTGAAACACGGTGAAAATGATAAATGGCAAACGGCATTGTCGCCAAACTAGCCACAAAATCGCAAATCACAATTCCCGCTAAATAAAAGAAAATTTTGCTGAAAATTCCTCGATTAATCGACCAGACAGCTATTTTATGCGCATATTTTTCATAAAATGCGATTAAGGCAACCACCGCCGCAAACGACATTTGAAAGCTAATAGAAATCAAGGCTTGCGGCGAAATTATCAACAGCACCAAACCGGCAAAACAGACCATCCGCATAGAAATAGCCTGTCGGTTAAAAATAACTCCCAGCAACACCACCGCTGTCATAATGAACGCACGTTCCGCCGGCACAGCCATTCCCGAAACCAGCAAATAGAGCGCGCTAAAAACAATCGCTCCAACTGCCGCCAATTTTTTAACATCATACCGCAGAGCTATGCCGCTAAACAGCACCAACAAAAAACGCAGCACAAAAAACACCAGACCGGCAATAGCGCCCATATGCAAACCGGAAACCGACAAGAAATGCGCCAGTCCCGAATCACGGTAATTATTCACTACAAATTCCGGTGTGCGGCTCTGTTCGCCAATCAGTACAGCATCAACAATTCCGGCTTCGTCAGGCGGTAAAATCGCAGCCACGTCATTAGTAATCTGCTGCCGGATTTTGTTGAGGCGAATCCGAAAATATGATGCATGTTTTTGCTCACAATCAATCACAAATATTGAACTATTAGCATAGCCGATACCGCTTATTTCTTCATAAAAATATTTTCTATCCAGCTGAAAACCATCTAGTACCGGCACCGGAGAAGGCGGAAAAAACGTACCGACCAGCTCTACACACTGTCCAACTTCTAATTTGGTGTTTTCATAGTTCATCACGGTAACGCGATATTTCCCCTTAAGCGGCTTATCAAAATTTTCGGTATTTTGCAAAAGCAAGCGTTTCCGCCCTTTTTCATTATACGAAACTGCGCTGATTTGCCCTTTGATATAATCCGTAAATTCCAATGTAAACGACACTTTACGACTTTTCAGCAAAGTTTGCAGCTGAATATCCATAAAACCGAATTCGACCAAAAAAATCGCCGTAAAAAGCAGATGTAACCCTTTATGGCGCAATAAATAAAAAAGCAGCAACGTCGCCTCAAAAACGCCTAAACTATACCAATAACTCGGCTCAAACGGCAAAGCAAAATACAAGGCTATGCCCAAACCAAACAAAAACGGTGTCCAAGCTAGCCACCTGCCCTGTTCAGACAAAAAATTTTCTAAAACATAGCCTTTTATTTTGCGGAAAATTTTCATTTTTTATAGTTTTTTATTGTCTTTATAATAGCTTCTGCGGCATTATCACTAGGTGTCTGCTGCCCCATACCAAGCAGTTTACGCACCTTTTCAAAGCCATCCATCTGCTGATTATAAACCGGCTTGTGCTTCATAAACTGCTCTACATAATACATAATTTTTTCAACACAGCAATCTTGCTGCAACAATTCCGGAACAATTTCTTTACCCAGCAAAATATTGCTCAAATTCACAAATTGAATATGAATAAAATGACGCGCCAGCCATTCGGTCAGCTTAGGTACTTTATAGGCAATAATGTGCGGAACATCGACAATAGCCAGTTCTAGCGCTACCGTACCGGACGCCGCAATCGCCACATCACCGCTCTTGAAAGCGTCGTGACGTTCTTTTGTTCCTTCCACAATTTCTATCGGCAAACCAGATTGTTTTACCATCTCCTTAACCTGTGCAGCAACTGTACTGACTGTCGGAATGACAAAAGAAAAATCGTTATAGCGTTCATGCAGCTGCCTTACAACTTCTAAAAACGTTGGCAGCAAGCGTTCTACTTCATTATGGCGCGACCCCGGAAGCACCAATAACAAGCGATTTTCTTCCGGAATATGATGACGTTTTTTGAAATCTCCTTTAACTCCGTTTACCACTTCGCTTTCTATCACCGGATGACCGACAAATTCAGTCTGCAAATTATATGGCGTAAAATATTTTGGCTCTTGCGGAAACAAAGTCAGCAGCAAATCAATATATTTATACATGGTGCGGGCGCGTTTCTTTTTCCAAGCCCAAACCTGCGGTGCCACATAGTGCACTTGCGGAATATTTAATTTAAGCTGACGCAGTTTTTTATGCACACGCGCCGAAAAACTCCAACTATCTATGGTCACTACCACATCAGGCCGCACTTTTTGAATATCGGCAACCGTTTCATTGATATGGCGCAACACGCGCGGAATGCTTGGAATAACCTCGGCCAAGCCCATAACCGCCAAATCACTGATATTAAATAAAGATTTTATACCTTCAGCTTGCATTCCCTCGCCGCCGACTCCGTAAAATTCGGCATTTTTATCTTTGCGGCGCAAAGCTTTGATTAAACGAGCGCCCAAAGAATCTCCGGACGGCTCTCCGGCAATCAGATAATATTTCATTATTTTTTCTCCTCCGGTATAATTCCCTTTATAAACATTCCGTATTTATCAGCTAATTTTATAACTTCATCGGCCTCTACCATCAGCGCATTTCCGGCATGAACAGCCAAACCGCGGAAACCGGCTTTATGCAGATTTTCAATCGTTCGCGTACCGATAGCCGGCAAATCTATGCGTAAATCTTGCTGCGGCTTGCGCAGTTTAACCAAAATTCCGGCCGCACCTTTGCGCTGATAGGTACCGCAGCGGCGCACCAGCTCATCGGTTCCTTCAATACCTTCAACACCCAAAATTAGTCCCTGTTGCACAATAACTGACTGCCCTACATCTAATCTACCCAAAGCCAAGCCGACTTCCACGCCGCGTTCAATATCGGCTTCGGCCTGCTTATCCGGTTTATGCTTTGTCAAAACACCTTCTTTGGCCAGCAATTCCGGCATAACTTCATGAATACCGACAACCCGCATATTTTCAGACTCTATTTCTTTAATCAGGGCGCGCAAAATACCATCGTCGCCCAAAGCTTTCATTCCGATTTTAGCAAAAAAAGCCGCCGTGCGCAAATCTGGAACCAATTCTGACAAGGTCGGGCGATGTATTGTGCCAATCATCACAACTTCTTCCACACCTTCATCGGCAAAAGTCTTAAAACCGGTTCCGGCTTGCCCGATGCGAATCCATTTATGCGGAATAAGCGGGGTAAAAGCCGCCTTATCGGCGTTGCCTTCTATTGCCAGTACATAAAATTCTCTGCCGGTGTCCAAGCAATGCTCTATCAGCATTTTCGGCAATCCGGTGCCGCCGGCGATAATTCCTAATTTTTTTTGTGTTTTTTCCATTTTAACAGCTCTGTTATTGATATTTGCTGCAATATTAGCAGACATCGCCGTAAATACAACATTTTTTTAGAAAGTTAATGAATCGGTGTTGACAAAAATATATAAAAATGATATAAATATAATTGTAGTAAATATCATTATGTTTAATTTTTTTAAAACTTTGTATATATGAATAATATGTATAATACCGTTTCTGTTGAGTCTGCTAACAATGTATTGAACTCTCTTAAGTCTCTGAACCGTCCGCTTACTGCTGAAGAGAAACTTGCTGGTCGTAAGGCTGCGCTTTTCATCGGTCAGGACATCAAGAACAAAATCAAGGCTTCGAAAGAGGAGGAGATGAAGTACTTGATGGAGCGCGGATATACCCGTGAAGAGGCTCGCGAGAAGATGCGTCTTGAAGACTTTGCTCGTGCTGAGTCTGTTGGTCTCGGCGTTTCAAAAAAATGTCGTTTCCGCAAGCGCAAGGCATGCTAAAGAAACAATTAACCGCTTTTTTCTGTATAGAAAAGGGCGGTTTCTTTTTGCCTGAAATGTTTTCATAAAGAAAGTTGACAAAATATCTAAAAAATGTTATTTTGTGTTCAGAACAAATATTTTAGGAGAAATAACATGACCAATGCAACAAAACGTATCTTAGAAAAAAAGGCTCAGGTAGAAGCTAAGAGAAATATTCATGACGTAGCCGCTGCAACTGTTGATAATGAGAGAAAAAACGCTGAAAAACAAGACAAAGAATATTCATTCGCAGAAGCTAACCGCGACAGAATGAATGCTTTGTTGGCAATGCAAGGCATTAACCGCGAAGATTAAAATTCAATTTTCGCAATTTAAGTTTAAAAACTTCCGATAACTTTCGGAAGTTTTTTTTAATTTTCGGTTAAAAAAGTTATTGACAAAAAGCACAAAAAATAGTATATAGTAAGCACAATTTGATTATTTGAATATTTTTATGTTTTACTAAATATGATGCATATGAATGGTTATAATGTTTTGAACAAGGATTGCAAGGTTGTTTCTTTAATAAAGTTACCAAGATGTTTATCTTTGTTGGGGAAGCCCAAATTGTTGGATTATACTCATCCGGCAATCCGAGAAATCATCCCTTGCATCAAGCAAGGTGACAAGTTTACCGATTTGCGTACAAACAAGAGTGTCAAAGTAACAGGAGACATTTTGGTTTGGCCTGTTTCTGTCGGAACAGTATTTAATTATCCCGACGGTGAAAGTTTTTTACTTTCACGAAGATTTGCAGACGGAAAACTGCTGGTGCTTAATAAGAATAATTTTACGTTTAATCAGCTATCTATGGTTAGTTATACCGTAAAATAACAAATAAAAAAGTCGTTCTTTTTTAGAACGACTTTTTTATTTTACAGAATTTAGAGCTTTCCACTCAAACCACTTAGCAATTTTCAAAAAGCGAAAATAAGCGTATGTTGTTGCCATCCAAAATCCGCAAGTTCCATACAAAAAATAACGCTTTTTAAAATAATATACCAAAAACTGACGCGGAAATTCAGTGTATAAACGCAAACGAGTGTAATAACGCCCTTCTTTGACGGCGGTTTTAACCAACTCATCGGTATACATATTCAGTTTAAACCAAGTTTGAGTTAGAGAAACGTAAGAATAATGAAAAACTTTTGACTCCAGCTGTTCCACCACCGCGCCTTCACCAACAACAACTCTATCATGCGTTAAATCATCCGGCATATTGCTTTTTTTACGGTTATACAAGCGCACTTGATTATAAGTCTTGGCAAATAAACGCGGCTTTTTATCTCCCGGAAGCATATCGCAGATTTTAATTCTATAAGCATCGGCTGTCGGCTTTTTCATTTTTTCTTTAATCTCGGCAATCAGCTCCGGCGACAAAACTTCATCAGCGTCTAAAGACAACACCCAATCATTTTGGCAAAGCTCCTGCCCATAATGTTTTTGCGCAGAAATGTTTTTCCATTTATGAAATAAAAACTTAGCTCCGTATTTTTCAGCTATTTTTTGAGTTTTATCCGTACTACCGCTGTCTATCACAAAAATTTCATCTGCGACTTTTTTTAGAGCCTGCAAGGTCTTACCCAAGCGTTTTTCTTCATTCAATGTAACAATATATGCCGAAATTTTAACCATTTATTTTAAACCTTTCGCTTTGCAGATTAGAATATTTTTACTCCGCTTTCAATAAAAAAAGCCCCCAACCTAAAAAATTGGGGACTTTTTTGCTGATATATGGCAGTTTAAAATTCTTTAAGAACATCTGCGCTTTCAGCAGCGTTATCAATATTTACCATCGCAATGGTGTTATATCCGCAATCAACGTGCAAAACTTCACCGGTTACGGCAGAGCCCAAATCAGACAACAAACTCAAAGCCATATTGCCAACTTCGGTCTGATGAACATTGCGCTGCAGCGGAGCGTTTAATTCATTCCAACGCAAAATTGTGCGGAAATCGCCAATTCCGGCAGCGGCCAAAGTTTTAATCGGGCCAGAAGAAATAGCGTTTACACGAACACCTTGTTTTCCCATATCCACAGCGGCATAGCGAACAGAAGCTTCCAAAGCAGCCTTAGCCACACCCATAATATTGTAGTTTGGCAATACGCGTTCTGAACCCAAGTAAGTCAAAGTCACAATTGAACCGCCTTCATTCATAATCGGAGATGCACAGCGGCAAGCTTCTAAGAATGAGTAGCAAGAAATATGCATTGTCATTGTAAAGTTATCCAATGTGGTGTCAATTGTACGACCACGCAATTGGTCTTTATCCGAAAAAGCAATAGCGTGAACAACAAAGTCTATCTTACCCCATTTTTCGCCCAATTCTTTAAAACAAGCTTCAACTGACGCAGAATCAGAAACATCACATTTTATCAACAGAGGATTGTTCAGCTGTTCGGCCAAAGGTTTAACTCTTTTTTCAAGCATTTCATTTTGGTATGAAATTGCAATCTGCGCACCATGCGCATTCAAAGCCTGAGCGATACCCCAAGCAATAGATTTGTCATTGGCAAGGCCCATAATCAAGCCTTTTTTACCGGCCATAAGTTGTTCAATAGCCATTTTCTAGTTCCTTTATAAATTTTGTTCTAGACTACTTCCCTTTTTGGAAGTAAGTTACTGTAGAGATACTTATACAAATTTATCCGTTTTGTAAACATTTTTTTGAAAGTTGTAAAATGGCAAACAAATTCGACATCGCAAAATTTACTAAACTCTGTCATTTATTTCTCAAATATTTGAGTATCCGCACCAAAGACGCGATGATTTTGCGGGTTGCCGCCTCTTTGAGTTATACCACTCTGATTGCCGTGGTACCGCTGATTGCCATCGCTCTTTCTATTTTTGCCGCGTTTCCGGTGTTTGAAAACGTGCGGGCACAGGTGCAAGACTCGCTTATTCAATATTTTGTGCCAGACATTGAGCAAAATATTCAAAACTATATAATGCAGTTTGTCAACGCCTCCAGCAAACTCACCACCATCGGCGTTTTGGGTATTGCCATTACCGCTATTTTACTGCTATCCACCATTGAAAATAGCTTTAATTTTATTTTCAAGGTCAAAAAACATCGTAGGCTGGCTACTAAAATCACGCTTTATTGGACAATTATCACACTTTGTCCTTTACTGGTGGGTACGGCGCTATCAATAAAAGGCTATTTGATTACGCTAAAATATTTTCATCCCGAACACTTTTTGGGCTATAATTTTTTTGTAACTTTTGTTGCGCCAAACTTAATCACTTTTGTTTTTTTGTGTCTGTCGTATGTGATTGTGCCAAACAAAAAAATCCGTGTTTCAAGCGCATTCAGCGGCGCGTGTGTGACCTTGATTTTAACCTTGCTGCTGCGCAGCGGATTTGGCTTTTTTTTGGCACTGAACGTTACTTATAAAACCTTGTACGGCGCTCTTGCCACTGTGCCTATTTTGCTGATTTGGATGTATTCGTGGTGGATAATCGTTTTGTTTGGAGCTATTGTCACCGCCACCATTGAAGAGTTTCGCAACCGTAAAAGCCTTTGGAAATAAGGCTTAGCGCAAATATTGGTGATTTTGTAAAAAGTTTGCGAATCGAGCAAGCAATTTTGCTTTAAAATCTTCATCAGTGCAAATTTGCTTGAATAAATCTACCAAAATCGGCGTAACATTCAGCTTAGCGCAAAAATCAATAGCATATTGATAGTTGATATCATAATACCACGACAAATAACCTGCCATACGGTCAGCCGGCGTGGCATCGCTCCGGCGCGGCAATGTGATATCTTTATTCAATTCTTTCCATAATGGTTCAGAAATTTTACCATCAATCTCCGGCGCTATATCTTTTTTACCAAAAAACAAGTAACGCATTTTTGGTTCATAGGCCAACATCCGCAAATTGGCTATTTTATCGGCATCGCGGATAATAAAGCAAATACGAGCAACCTCCTGCTTCAATTTCTCGTCCGCTATATTTTTATATTCTTCATCCGCATACAAAGCATCTATCAAATGTCCGTGATGTTTTATCGGCAGCCAAATACGAATATCTGAAAACTCTGGTAAAGTGCGCAAAAACTCACCGCCGGCAACTCCGTGGTCTATTTGCCGATTGTGCAGACATTTTTCCTCTATCTCCGCGAATCGGCAAATATCGTGCAAAAGCACTGCCGACTTTACCATGTCTATATACTCCGAATCTTTGCTTTTCAGCCATTCTACGCGCGGAACAATATAGTTGCCAGCACCCATAACTTGATAGGAATGACGGATTTTTTCTTTGGTATAGCCCACAAAAAATTCGTCATGAGCAACTTTTTGCAAACATTCTTCCGATTTTTCTTTCAGCAGCCGATAAGCATCTTCCAGCATTGTGTATCTCCTTTATCTTTTACTTAGCACTTTTTTGAGGCACGGCGCAATTTTTAAATAATTATTCACAAATTTATAACAAATTGCTTGCCATAAGAACAAAATTAGAACAATATACATTTCAGCGGATAAATTCAGACTCGTGTTGAGTTTTTGCTTAAAATGCGAGATAAAGAATTTAGGATAATTTTTTAAGGAAAATAAATATGGAAAAAGATAAAGCGTTAGACGCCGCCCTGAGCCAAATTGAACGTGCGTTCGGCAAAGGTTCTATTATGCGCCTTGGGCAAAACACCAATATTGATATAGAAGCTATTCCAACCGGTTCTTTGGGTATTGATATTGCTTTGGGAATCGGCGGATTGCCAAAAGGACGTATTATTGAAATTTATGGTCCGGAAAGTTCTGGTAAAACAACATTGGCTTTGAGTGTAATTGCCCAAGCGCAAAAACGCAACGGCACTTGCGCTTTTATTGATGCAGAACACGCTCTTGACCCGTCGTATGCTAAAAAAATCGGCGTAGATATTGAGAACTTGCTGGTTTCACAACCGGATTCCGGCGAACAAGCTCTGGAAATTGCCGATACTTTGGTTCGCTCCGGCGCTATTGATGTGATGGTTGTCGACTCGGTGGCAGCTTTGGTACCAAAGGCCGAATTAGAAGGCGAAATGGGCGATGCTCACATGGGTTTGCAAGCTCGTTTGATGAGTCAAGCTTTGCGTAAATTGACCGCCACGGTTGCCCGCTCTAACACTCTGATTATCTTTATTAACCAAATTCGTATGAAACTGGGCGTTATGTTCGGCAATCCGGAAACAACAACCGGCGGTAACGCTTTGAAATTCTACGCTTCAGTGCGTATGGACATCCGCCGCGTGGGTGCAATTAAAGACAAAGATGAGGTTATCGGCTCGCAAACCCGCGTTAAAATTGTGAAAAACAAAGTGGCTCCTCCGTTTAAGACTGTTGACTTTGACATTATGTACGGCGAAGGAATTTCTAAAACCGGCGAGTTGATTGATTTGGGCGTAAAATCCGGAATTATCGAAAAAGCCGGCGCATGGTTTTCGTACAACGGCGATAAAATCGGTCAAGGCCGTGAAAACGCCAAACGCTATTTGATGGAGAATCCGGCAGTTGCCGAAGAAATAGAAAATAAAATCCGCGCTGACGCAGGTCACTTGACTACGGAAATGATTGGTGATGATGAACCTGAAACCGAAGATTAATTTTGTTTTATAACTATCTCCAATATTGAAAGGCTCTGTTTTTTAGCAGAGCTTTTCTTTATAGCGAATAGAAAATAAAACTTATGACTATTTCTTGAAACTTTTATAAATAGAATAAATCAATGAAATAATCAGCAAAACACTTGTACTATAATCAAAAATTGAAAATACTTTTTCTATGGAATCATATTGATAATCAAAAAAAATAAAACGATGTTATATCCTAACACCGAAGACTATCTGAGCCGTTGAAAGCCCCGCGCCTCTGGGACGCTAAACGCAAAACCACGTCTGATTTCAAGTTATCAAACAGCCGCTGAATATCAAGTTAAAAGATTCCGCATTTCTTATAAAAATTCTTGACATAGATAAAATAAGACCTTATATTGGTGTTTATCGTTTTATAATTAAGTGTAATTATTTAATTTTGTAATACTTTAATCATAATTTTAAGCATTGTTTTCTTAGCATTGCTTTTAATTTCAAGTCTTTTTTCCGTTGAGAAATGCAAAAAAGGCGAATAGTGGTTTCATTAACCATTATTATATTATAGTGTGTAAGACATTTGCTTCTGCTCTGTTGTGAAACACAGCGGAAGTTTTTGAAAAAAATTTCTAATGTTCCGCCACATATCATTCAGGCGATATTTTCCCCTGAGTGCACCTCGCTTTTGTTTACAATAAAACACAGCGAGGTTTTTTATTTATATTTATGATATTTAGCTTTTTTATAAGCTTTTTTACGTTCTTTTTGAATTTTACATTCCGCAGGATTAGCTTTGCACCATTTGTGCTCTTTTTCGCGTTCCATAGCTCTATATAGCGCCGGACGCATAAATTTACCTTGCCAAATTCCACTTTTTTGCATTTTTGCCGTTTTTTCTTCTGCGGCATACCTATCACTAAGATAACTCACCGCCTGCCCTGCCGCAACCATTTGCCGGTTAAGCTCTAAATCATCGGCAAAGCAAACGCATAGTTCTCGTTTATATCTATCCGGCTTAGACTCGCACCGACAAGTAATTTTTTTACCTGCCATCAAATTTTGCAAATATTTCAGCGAATCCTGACCGCACATATATTTTTGCTTGTTTTCATCAAAACAATACTGTTTATATTCCGGCGCGTCGATACCCTCAAGACGAATACGTCTATTTTCATCTTCCAGCGAATCGCCATCAACCGCATGCAATTGGGCAAAAGCATTCACGCACACCCCCATTACCGCACAAAAAATCAAAAAAAATTTCATTAACGCCTCCCTGAGTTTTATCATAAGCCGTTATTTTTTTTGCGCAACCACAAATTTATTTACTTTTCTTTCATATAATCTTGTTAAGTTAGTCTAAAGATTTATAACTAATTTTATATAAGGTACCAATATGTTAAAAAAATTAGGAATATTGTCGGCGACTTGCCTCGCACTTTTGGGCTGTCATACAGTAGAGGAGTCAAAACCGGCTCCGGTTCCGGCTGTGGCGTTTCAACAGCCTACTATAAAAATGCCTAAATCTATCATTGTTTGCCGTGCTAAACAATGCGCTCCGGCTCAAGAAACAATGTCAAAAGAATATATTTACAATACCCTTTTGCATATGCTTGACAGCAACGCTCGCAAAAAAGCGTTGGTCTGCGCCGCTGACGCCAATACTCACGCCTGCACAGAAGAATATGTTTCTATGCCAATCACCGTTGGTATCACTCCGGCTTATCTCTATATTGATGATGTGAAAATCACTGATGTATCTATCAGCCGTAAAAATACTTCAGCTTTGGATTTGATTTTAAACTGGAATATTTCCTATAACGGTCAAACTCCAATCTGCCGCCCGAGCAAGACTTTGCTTTATGCCAAAAATATCAACAATGTGATTATGGAAGACAACGGCTACAACTGCAAAATTACCACAATCGGCACCAGTACGGTTAAAACTTTATTTGCAATAGACTATATTGATTTGGACTATGGTTATATTGGAGGTTTCTATTCTGTCGGCTTATCCGGTCCGGCGTTTGGCGGCGGCTCGGGATATATGATGCTGCGTCTGCCAGAAGAAATTTCGATGAATCCCAAAGATTTTCAAGTAAAAAAGGCTGAACCGAAAAAGGCTGAAACGAAAGAGGCTGAAGTTCAAACGGCTCCTGTTCCGTGCGAATTGCCGTCTTGTCCAACCTATCAGCCGGAATATGTTCCTTGCGTCATGCCGGAATGTCCGACAGCAACAACACAGCCCTATACGACTGAAGTTTTGCAGCAACAGCCTGTAGCTGCTCCGGCTAAAGAACCGGCGCCAAATGTTGACACAATCATAAAATATAACCACGCGTCCCAAGACTATGACAAAGCCAAGGCCGCTATTGCTAAAAAGAAAAAAGAAGAGGCCGAAGCCGTGGATTATGAAGGAGTAAAAGTTTTTCCGGTTAAGCATAGCAACTTATCTGCAAAACCTAAATCTCCGGACGATAAAAACGAACTGACAGATTATCGGAAATATAACGCCAAGCTGCCGCTTTATCGCTAAGTCATAAATTTTCAAAACGCCGTTTGACCAAAATGGCGTTTTTTTGTATAAACTCTTGCTAACTATAAAAAAATATGTTATTTTGTTGCTGTAAATATATTACCAATGGATTCATATTATGCCTATTATTTTTGAAAAGGTAGATTGAGTTTTTAAACTTAAATCGTCTTATCTTTTCACTGGTAATTTTGTGTTATTTTTTTCTAGCCTGCAAAATGCATGGATAAGATATGCCTTTTGAAATTTAGTCGGTTTCAAGAGGATTGTTTTCGTTGAAAACATTATGACTGCTGTTTTAAATGGAAATTATGGTTCTCCATATTTTAACAGCCCGTTTTAGGCGGAAATTGTTTTCTGTTATGAAAACTTTTTGAGAGAAAGAAACCTATTACAAAATTATAATTTTTAGTTATATGGTACGTAAATTTCATTTTCTGAGCGTCATTTTGACGATGTTCGTAATGTTGATTTGTGCATCATCTTGCATAGATCAAAAAGCTGAGTATGCCATGCAGCCGGCTGTTGATAATGAAAAGATTGTCAACAATCTTGGGCATAACTTTGACACTACACGTGTCAGCACTGCCTATGATCACATGACGGTTGTCTGGAAGTACTACGCAATTTCCGGAAAAAACTATGTTGATTCGGTGATTATGCGTAAATATCCAGAAATGGATGCAACTCTGAAAGTGGCTAAGACCGACTACAACATTACTGAAGATTTGTTGAACAGTCAGGTGGTGTCTTCTACTATTAAGCGCGGATATGTTGTTGATAGCAACAATTCATACACTTATTGGGAAAAAGACACAGTCGAGATTGAACTCAACGATGGTCAGTTTTTGTCGATACCGGTCAATATCAGCACTTTGATTGTCAACCATATTGAACGCCGTTTTGTTTGCGCAAGCGACACATTAATCAGCGCCCGTTTGCTTACAGTCAAAAATTTGCCTGTTTCACGCGCTGCTTATGTTTCTAAAAGAGTAAACACCGAATATACGGTTGAGCTCTGTTTTGCCGAAAAAAACGTCGATAATCCGCAGCGTTACACCGTGCATCTGAAAGGATATGCATTGCGTAATGTGATTTCTGAAGATGACATCGACCGTGTTGTTGTTGAAAATAAAAACCGTGTGGTTATTGACGCAACAACCGAAAAATGTTCATTTGACGAAGTTTTCTATATGAAGAGCGGAGAGGTGAACAGATCTAGCAAGAGCATTATTTTGAACCGTTTGTTCAAGGGTATTGATCCTTATAACAAATATGTTTCTAATTTTGCCTATGCTTTTTTGAGTTCTAATGGTTTGGCTAATGGCGCCGCCAGCTTGTCACGCGTTGATGGAAATTGGACTGTTTATGGCCGCACTAACAAATATTCTGCCAACATTTCTAATCAAATAGCCGCAGAATTAATTGTTACCGACTATACTCTGTATCACGAGCGCACCACCTACAGCGATGCTTATGTTGAAGTTGAGTTTGGATTTGAAGACATTAAGGTGTCAGAGGTTTCAAACCGAATTTCTTCTGCCGCATCTGACAAAGATGGTTACGAAAAGTCCGTGTTCTACAATGCTGTACAAGCTTCGTACATGACCTATATTCACGATATTTCAGAGAAAGTTAATCTCTATAAGCTTTCAAAGATTATCATTGGTTATGATTTCCGCGATGGTAAGTTGGAGATTAAAGATGACAAAGTTATCGCTTCTTTGACTTTTGTTGTGGAATACAGCGACGGCACAGAAGAGCTGCATAACGAATCGCAGGAATTTGCTCGAAGTTTGGTTTGCACCACAGATTGGACTGCCAAAGAGACTTTGACCGATCATTTGACCGACGATGCTTTGGTGGAACTCAAATCTTCTAACTCACGCAGCGATGGTTTCTGGAGTTTTGTTAATGAAACTCGAGTTATCACCACCAAGGCTAAGCTGCATTCGACAGAACAGCTTAACAGTTGGACCGCTGTTGACCCTAACGAGATTATATATACCCGTGACGGCCGCAGCTATACGTTTGACAAGATTGAGTTCAATGTTTCTCACAAGGGAGATAACTTGACAATTTTGGAGCAATCCGGCGACGTTTCCACCTACAAATATACTGATGTGATTTCTGTGGCCTTTGGCGATAATGTCAAAGAATCTACAGCTCCTGGTAAAATTTTGATAGATGGAAAAACTCCTTCCGGATATGAAATGCGCGACAGCAAACTTGAAGTTAAGGACAACAGTGTGATTGCCTCACTGACCTTTGTTACAAAGTATCTTGACGGTACTGAAAGCAAAGAGTCTGTATCCAAAGCTTTTCCGCGTTCACTCGTCTGCAATTCCAACTGGACAGCCCGCGAGCAGAACAACAACCAAACCACAGCAAAGCCAAGCTTTGTTATGAGCGGTTCGGAAGCAGTTTTGGATGGTAACTGGTCTTATTTGAAGGAGACTAAAACCATTACGGCAATCGCAACGCTCAACGCTTCTTCTAAAGAGAATAGTTGGACAGCAGTTGACCCTAACAGCATTGTCTATACTCGAAACGGCGTAAGCTGTGAGTTTACAAAGCTGAAGTTTGAAGTTGCCTATGTTGACGCAGCAACAGCTCTTGCCGACAAGGTTAATTTGCTGGAAGCGTATAGATACACCAACACCATTAATGTGTTGTTTGGTGACCATACACAGCAGACAACCGCGCCGGGAACTATCATTGTTGAAAAGAATCGTGAAGTCAGCGGACACGAATTTCGTGACCAAAACCTTGTTGTTTCTGACAACAGCGTTACGGCTTCCGTTACTTTTGTAACAAAGTATAATGACGGAACTGAAGATACCGAGGCTGTTTCTAAGACTTTTCCTCGTTCAACCAAGTGTTATACTAATTGGACGATAAATTCTCAGAACACCAACCCGACTACGCTTATGGCCAACACAAATTTGAAAAATTCTACCGGTATGGTTGATGGTTTTTGGTCTTATGCCAAAGAAACCTATGATATTACCACTTTAGTGAATTTTGCAGGTTTGGGCGGCAACACGCAGACAAACGGTTGGGAAGCCGTGGTGCCAAATTCAATTGTTTATACCCGCGATGGTGTAAGCTGCGATTTTGGAAAACTTCTGTTTTCGGCTCAAGAAACCGGCTCTAAAGTCGATGTTTCTAGTCAAACTGACACTGAGATGCGTTATAAATATACTGATAATATTGCCATTAAATTTGGCAACAATACTATAAAGAGCTCTGCTCCTGGTACGATTATCTATCTTATAACCATTGTGGATTATGAATTCCGCAGTGCCACATTGACTGTTTTTGACGGCAGCGTCAAAGCTGAACTTGTTTTTGTGACAAAGTACTCAAACGGTACGGAGAAAGCAGAACCAATCAGCAAGATGTTTCCACGCTCGTTCACAACCGAATCGAACTGGACATCTAACGAAGCTAACGCCAATCAACGCACCGGTTCAGCAACTGTTTCTCTTTTGGGAACAAATGCTCAAACCGACGGTTTCTGGAGTTTTAACAACGAAACTCGCTCAATTACCACGTCTGTACAGCTTAATGGCTCGAATCAGAACAACAAGTGGAAGTCTGTTGATCCAAACAGCATTGTTTATACCCGCAGCGGTAAAACATATGCGTTTGATGTGCTGAATTTCAGCGCTCAAGAGGCAGGCTCAAACACTAAAGTTGCTTCTGAAACACTGGAAAACACAGTTTACAGCTACACTGACAAGGTTAATGTTATGTTTGGCAGCAACACCCTAACCGGTTCTGCCCCTGGCACTATCAATGTCAGCAAGCCGTGGAATCCCGACTTCCCTGCTGAGTGGGGCAAGTTTGTTTCAGCGACCTCGACTGTTGCCATAAATGAAAGTAACAATGGCTGGGTTTATACCTGGTCTTTGCACTTTACCAATGGCACACTTCCTGTGATTGTGCGCCAGAGCGACACCACCGTTAACATCAACAAGTCGCTGTTTGAAAGCTCCACCAATCCAAAATTGAATGGTGCAGTTTATAAAAACAGCCGCTGGATGAACGCTGTTGCCGAAGATTTGAAGTCTTATATGCTTTGGTCTGACACCAATGGCACGGCAAAAGAAATGTTGAAATATTCAACTGCCACCATATGGAACTGGAATAATGGGAAAAACACTGTGTTTACCAAAGATTTCAGCTTTAGCATTGACTATAACGGCTCATTGCTTACAGTGAAAAAGAACGGACGTGACTTTGCCACTTTCAAAGCGGTTAAGTAAGTTTCATTCTAACTTTAAAAAAACAGCATCTTCAAAAAAGATGCTGTTTTTTTGTGCTTTAAAATCTTTTTTTAAACAAAAAAGCAGCGCTTTCCCTTAACAGGAAAACGCCGCTATATAATAATTTTTTTTCGAAAAAAAACTTACAGGTAAATCCTAGTAGTTTGCGATAGCTCTCTTAGCCTTCAGAGCTTTCTTATAGTTAGACTTTGAGCCAAACAACTTGTTAATTGCTGACTCGTTGTACATCTTCTTGCCCATAACGAAATTAACGCCAAGGGTAACAGAGGCACCAAATCTAACCTCGGAACCATCAATGAAGTATTCCTGACCTGCGTAAGCTAACGCTTTAACGTAGATATTAGAACGCTTCATGTAATTCTTGAAATCGACGCGAACGCCGGCTCCAAAAATCATGGTGGATCCTTTAACTTTGAAGTCAAGTGAACCATCGTGCGCATCATCGGTATAGCTATTGTAGTTCTTACGAACCTTGTAGCCAAAGTTACCGATTAACCAAACTTCCTTCTGGTGAAGGTACTTAGAAGGGAGATCAAAGAGGCGGACACCGGCTTCAAGATTGAAGTTAGTCATCATATATTTTTCGCCAGCCTTTGTAGACTCCTTATTGTACTCGCTCATGCCAATATTGGCAGAAGCAGCAAAACTAAATCTCTTACCATGGTAGCCGAGCTCTGCTCCCACAGTTGGTGTAACCATGCTATTGAAGTAATCTACTCCAGCATTGATACCAATCTCCAAACCTGAGTTTGGAGCTGTTTCGAGTAATGTCTTATGACCGTCGACCTCTACAGATCGATAATCATAATTGGCAGTGCGACGATGCACGGCCTGAACGTACTCAAAATCGTCAACCTCTATTGTATCCTCAACAATAGCAGCAGATTCTGCAACAGTTTCCTGTACAGGCTCTGCAACAGTAGCAGCAACTTCGATTGGACTTTCCTCAAAGAAATCCACGCCATTTACCAACTCGGCATTTGCAGCCATAGATGTTGTAAACAATGCAACTACACTCAGGAAAATATTTCTAAACATCATAATCTAAAGTTTTTAAGGTGGGAAGACAAGAAATTGTCCTCATCTCCCCACAAATGAATAAATAAAGATAAAAGAGGTCGTCTGCTCAAGCGAGAGAAACCTAAAAAAAGTGAAATTAAAATCGATCGTCAAAAATTACTTAGCAGTAGTTCTGAAAGTAGCGAACTCCTTGCCATTCTTCTTAACAACCAACTTCTTACCGCTGTTTTCGATGCTGAATGAGAAATCAGATGAGAACACTGAGTCGTGTCCATTGTTCCAATTCCACATTGCAGCGGTAGAATACTTAAGCATATCCTTAGCCACACCATTGGTGTTTGACCAAAGCATATAATGATTAAGATCCTCAGCGATAGAGTTCATCCAGCGATTGTCCTTATAAACAGCACCATTCAACTTTGCGTTGGTGTCGTTCTCGAACAAATTCTGGTCAATGACAGCCTTGTCAGCATTCTGACCAACAATTACAGGAAGAGTTCCATTTGCAAAGTGCAATGACCAGGTATAAACCCAACCATTGTTGCTTTCGTCAACAGCTACAGTTGAAGTAGCAGAAACGAATTTACCCCACTCAGCAGGGAAGTCACCCTTAATCTCCTTAGCAACAATAATCTTGCCAGGAGCAACGCTGTTAACAGTGTTGTTGCCAAAGCTTACATTTATTTCTGCGCTGTAAGCGTACTCAGCCTTCTCTTCTTCATCAGAAGTAAGTGTTACCTTACCCTCGTTATCCTTTACATCAAACTTAACAGCATCAAATGTGTAAGTCTGACCCTCGCGGGTAAATGTAATGTTGTTAGGATCAACAGATGTCCAAGAGTTGGTCTGCTCGCTGCCAGCGAGAGTTGCAACGTTGGTAATGGTACGAGTTTCATTAACCCAGTTCCACTCACCATCGTTCTTCTTATCCTGACCGGCAAGATTAACATTCAACATATGAGTAAACTGATCAGAGTTGTTCTCAAATGCTGTCCAATTGCTTGTACACTTGAGTGAACGAGCAAAAGTCTTGCTAACCTTTTCGGTAGTTTCGGTACCGTCATTGTAACGAGTTACGAATACAACGCTGGCGATAACATTGTTGTTGTTAACAACAAGCTTGCCATCGCGGTAGTCATAACCAGAAATAGCGCGTGCAGCCTTATAAAGATAAACCTGCTCAGCAATATTCTGGGTGTAACCGATATAAACGGTACGAACGCCATTATCATAAACAGCCTTGTCATAACCTGCCTGATCTGAATTAACGTTGCTTACAGTGTTCTTTACCTCTGTAACGTTAACATTCTCGTAACCAAAGGTTACTTCAACATTAGCGTCCTTGTAAGAAGCGCGCTCATGGTAAAGAGTATATGATGTTGCGAAAGCGTCTGCAGAAACACCATTGCTGATATTTGCAGAATACTTATCGGTCTTACCATAAACTGTCCAACCTTCAGCGTCATTCTTAACATGAGATTCAGTACCACTTACAACACCGTTAACATTTGCAAGATTGAATGCAAAGTTGTTAGTATACTTTGCATAAGCGTCGATGCCCTTGAACTCGCGGTTCAAAATCATAGACTTTGCGTTACGGACAACCTCGCCGTTTGTCATGGTGATAACTTCCTCAAAAGAAACTCTCTCGGTAGTATCATCAATAACCTCACGCTTCTTGTTCTCAACTGTTACAGACTCGATATCGTTAGTTGCGATAACGCGACGTGTTGCAGCTGTAGTCAAGTATACTGTGTAAGAGGTTGGGTTCTCTACGTTCTTTTCAACGTAGGTCAAAGCAACCTTGTACATAGTACGCAAAGTTGTCTTAACATATGTAGCAGCACGAGTACCTGTTGAGCTATTTACATTCTCAATAGATACAAGCTTTGCATTGCTCAATTCAACAGTACCAAAAGCATGACCATCAGTGGTCTTGTAGCTGGTAATTGTTGAAGGGCACTTTACAATCTGACCATCAGAGATGGTAACAACGACTGTATCTGATACTTCTGTACCATTGTTGGCAACAGACTTAGAAGTCTGGTTGCGCAAAATATTGGTAGAAAGAGGGGAGCAGTTGATCTGATCCTCGGTGATTGTGTAATCATCCTTTGTTACAAAGATGCTGCACTCCATCAAAGGATTTGCAACCTCCTTGTGTGAAGAACCTTCAACAACCTCGCCGTTCTCAACCTTTTCGATGGTGCAGGTAGCTACCATACGGTCGCGTGCGTTTGTCTTAGTTGAGTCCAAGTTGTGTACCAAAGTATTAGTATACTTGGTACCAATAACGATGTTCTCCTTTGCCTTGTAAGTGCTGGTCTCTGCGCCCTCATCGGTGCAAGCAGAAAAAGCAAATACAGATACTAAAACGATAACAACACTCTGAATAAATGAATAAATGCGTGCCATAAGACTTATATTTTTTTAATTGCACAATTTGGGTTTCTACTTAAACTGCTTTCTTCAACAAGAAAACATTTTTTCTGTCTGTAAAAAACAAACAGGTCAATACAACTCCGAAGAAACCTTTTTCCGAAATCATACTAACAGTCAAATGTTTTCTCAAAAGAAAACAGGTCTACTCAAGCTGACTAATTCTTGAATAGTTATATATCAATCTATACATATTCGTGTACAGAACAAATAAAAACTCAGATTATCAATGGATTAGAAAAACTTGGTTAAATAGATTTAACTTTTGTAGTTCTTTTTCCATAAATAATAAATTAATTTCATCTAAAGATAATAAGTTTTCATTATTAAAGTAGCATATTTTTTTTAGATAATCAAGTATATTTTGGGCTAAAATATTATTTTTTTGACAAAAAAAATCTCCCTAACCTCGCAATAATTAGGAAGATTGCTTTTATTATGTACAAAATAATTCTTACATACGGCTGAGGGCGCTATACACTCCATTAGGGCTGAATTTTTCTAAATCTTCCGGCTCAATACGAAGTTTTTGCATAAGCTCCGAAAGTTCTTCATAAGTTGGACGCGGCAGCGTAAAAATCTCATAATTTTCAGCTAGCATTTCTTGCCAATTTTCAGCTACACAAAAACAAATTCCGCAAGTATCCAATTCCGGCAATCCAAGCTTTTCTATAATCGGCTGATGAGTTACAAAATGATAATGTCTATCCTCAGCCGTCGAGCATTGAATTATATTGTCTACAAATTTTCGCACCACAAAAGTTGACATATCTTCTTCTAGCTCTTTACTTTCTAGAAAATGCTGGCAGCGCATGCCCAATCCCTGAAATCTAGCGGTCATCACCGAGCGCGGAATCGGCGAATAATATATCGCATCGCAAGAAGGCAGTTTTGCAGCCAGCGTACGCCCGCCCAAAAACGACTCCAACATGCTCATGTGTTCAATCGCCGTGTCATGTCCATAGCGGCCATGTCGACCAAAGCTCAAATATACCCTGCTATCATCCATTTTCTAGTGCCTTATTCTTTTTAAATAGTGACAATAAAATTCCTCCGGTCAATAAACCAACCGTAACACTCAGCGATTGCCACTCTTCAACTTCTATTCCAATGCGCGGCAAGAAAATTTTAACTCCGATAAAAATTAAAATAATAGAAATAGCTGGCTTTAAATATACAAATTTACTGATAATTGCCGCCAATAAAAAGTATAGCGCGCGCAAACCCAAAATAGCAAAAATATTACTGGTATACACCACATAAACATCGGTCGTTACCAAAAATATGGCCGGAATGCTATCTAGAGCAAAAACAACATCCATGGTTTCAATAATTATCAAGGCAAAAAACAACGGTGTAATATAGTGCTTGCCGTCTTTTTTGTAGAAAAAGTGTTCGCCGTGAATTTCATGCGTCACATGAAAGAACTTTGATAGCCATTTATATATTTTTGTATCCTGAATATTGCCTTGTTTATCTTCTTTTACAAACAGCATCTTAGCGCCGGTATAAATCAAAAATGCCGAGAATATATAGAGAATCCAATGAAATTTAACCACCAAAGCATCACCTATGCCAATTAAAATTCCGCGCATTACCAACGCGCCCAAAATTCCCCAAAACAAAACGCGATGCTGATACATTTTTGGCACACCCAACGCAGCAAAAATCATAGACATTACAAAAATATTATCCATAGAAAGACTTTTTTCCAGCAAATAGCCGGTAAAATAATCCATACCTTTTTTGACGCCGTCTTCATACATTACAAACACGCCAAACAACAGCGCCGCCACCACATAGGCCACGCAAATCCATAGCGTATGCCAAAAATGCGGTTCCTCATTTTTGCGGTTAAACCAAAATAAATCTGCCGCCAGCAGTAAAACCACCGCAATACCAAAACTGGTCCATAGCAACAACGGCGACATCGCCTGATGATTAGCAAAAATCTGTGTTAAACTTTCCATTATTTTTCTAAACTCCAAACTGTTTTTACAATTTCATCAATATCCGTATATTTAGCTTTCCAGCCCAAAACTTTTGCGGCTTTGGCACTGGTAGCTATCACGTTTGCCGGATCTCCGGCGCGGCGCGGCGCAAAATCATAATTAATTTTTTTACCGCTGACACGCTCTACGGATTTGATAATTTCCAACACGGAAGTTCCCTTTTCCGTTCCCAAATTGATAATCTGCGAATCACAGCCGTCCAGCAATTTTTTGATTGCCAAAACATGGGCCGCAGCCAAATCTTCAACATGAATATAATCTCGAATACAGGTTCCGTCCGGAGTGTCATAATCATTGCCGAAAACGTGCAGTATTTCACGCTTGCCGGTAGCGACTTCCATTACCAACGGCAGCAAATTCTGCGGATTTTTTTCTTTACCGCGGATACTGCCATCAGCAGCATAGCCGACGGCATTAAAATAGCGCAAAGCGATATAATTAAAATCTTTGATTTGACTATACCAGTTCATCACTTGTTCTATCGCCATTTTAGTGTAACCGTAAAAGCTCATCGGATTCAGCGGATGATTTTCATCTAATGGCAAATATTCAGGCATTCCATAAACCGCTGAAGTAGAAGAAAATACCACATTTTTAACGCCGGTATTCAGCATTGCATTAAAAATATTGATTGAACCGCTGATATTATTCTGCGAATAAAGCTGCGGATTTTCCATAGACTCGCCAACAGCTTTCTTTGCCGCCAAATGAATTACGGCGTCAAAACCTTTAGACATTGTCTTTTCTAAATAGGCTGAATCGAGAATATTACCTTCTACAAATTCGGCATCAGCAAACAAATTACAAGTTTGTCCGGTTGACAAGTTGTCATACACCGTGACGCCAAACCCCTCATGCAGCAAAGCTTTAACCACATGACTGCCGATATATCCAGCACCGCCGATAACCAAAATTTTTTTATTTGCCATATTTTTATCTCCTCATTTTTATGGCGAGAATAGCTTATTTTTTGAGCCATCCGATTTTTTTATACCCATTATCCACAGGATAAAAAATATTTCAGTCACATTTCAAGATATTTTTCATTATAAGGTATACAAATTAACAAAAACGTAACAAAGAGGAACTAAATGGAAAAATTGGACGCTACCCGCCTGCCTAAAAATATTGAGGCGGAACAGGCTTTAATCGGTGCGATTTTGGCAAACAACAAGGCTTTTGAAAAGGTTTCGGAATTTTTGAAGCCGGTACATTTTGCCGACAGCACCCATCAAAAGATTTTTGACGTGATGTCTAAACTCATCACCAAAGGTCATATTGCCGATGTCATTACCTTGAAAAGCTATTTTGAGCAAGAAGGAACTTTGAACGAAGTCGGCGGTTTCCCTTATTTAGTAAAATTGGCTGACAGTGCCTCACCTTTGACTAACGTTGAATATTACGCCCAATTCATTTATGACAAATATCTGCGCCGCGAATTGATTAACACCGGATACGAAATTGTAAACCATGCCTTAGAAGAAAGCATTGACACTTCGGCCACCGACCAAATTGAAAACGCCGAAAAAATGCTCTATACCCTTTCGGATCAAGGAGATTCACAAGGCGGATTTGTTGATTTTTCCACCGCTTTGGGTTCTTCTTTAGCCGCTATTGAAAAAGCTTATCAAAAAGAAGGTAAAATTTCGGGTACTCCAACCGGACTAAATAAATTAGACTACCGAATCGGCGGTTTAAACGACTCCGACTTGATTATTTTAGCCGGACGTCCGGCTATGGGTAAAACCGCCTTAGCAACCAACATCGCTTATAATGTGGCCGAATATTATTCTCGCGACAAAGAAACTCCGCCGGAGAATCGAGGAGTAGCCTTTTTCTCACTTGAAATGTCCGCCGACCAGCTGGCCTCACGTATTCTTTCAACCGTCACGCAAACTTCAAGCCAAAAAATGCGTAACGGCGAACTGGACGCATCGGAATTTACGCGAATCGCCGCCGCCGTACGTGAATTGGAAAATATTCCTCTTTATATTGACGACACCCCCGGTGTAACTATCAACGCCATACGCACCCGCGCCCGCCGCCTAAAACGCAGCAAGGGTTTGGGACTGATTGTGATTGACTATATTCAACTTATTTCCGGCTCAAATAACAAACGCAACGAGGGTAACCGCGTGCAGGAATTGTCTGAAATTTCCCGCGGGCTGAAAATTTTGGCCAAGGAATTAAAAGTTCCGGTTATCGCACTTTCCCAATTAAACCGCGGCGTGGAAATGCGTGACGACAAACGTCCGTTGATGTCAGACTTGCGCGAATCCGGTTCTATTGAGCAAGATGCCGATATTGTGATGTTTGTGTTCCGTGAAAACTACTATATTCACAACGCCGAACCTAAACAGCAAGAAGGCGAATCGCCGGATAAATTCCAAAAGAAACATGAAGAGTGGGTGCAGCGCGACCGCGAAACCATGAATGTTGCCGAAGTAATTATCGGCAAACAGCGTCACGGTCCGACCGGAACGGTTAAACTTTTTTGGAACGGAGAATTTGCGCAATTCGGCAATTTGGCAGAAGAAGATAAAATGGCGGAGAAACGCGGTTAATGACAAAAAACTTTTCTAAAATCGCCCCGAAAGATTGGGAAAACATTTGCCGCCGCTGCGGTCGCTGTTGTTTGCTAAAACTACAAGATGACGACACTGATGAAATTTATTATACCAATGTCATCTGCCGTTATTATGATATTGAACAAAACCTTTGCACTGTCTATGACAAACGCTGCGAACTGGTGCCGGAATGTTTAAAACTTACGCCGCAAAACGTTGACAAACTGCCTTGGATGCCCAAAGTTTGCGCTTATCGCAAATTGTTTGACACAAATTATAAGGAACGAATCTTGCAACCGCTGCAGGGACGTGTGATATCCGAAACCTTGGTGACGGAAGACGACTTGGAAAACCACATTATCGACGGAGAGCTTTTGTGAAAGAAATTGAATTAGACGAAGCCGAATTTAATCCGCAGCAACGTGTTGATGATTTCAAAAAACTGGAACCGGAATTTTGGAAGCATAAAAAGCTTGATGACTTAAATGAGGCAGAATGGGAAGCTCTGTGCGACGGCTGCGGTAAATGCTGTCTAAATAAAATTGAAATAAAAGGAAAGATTCATTTTACCCGCGCCTGCTGCCGTTTTTTAGATTGTCAAAGCTGCCTTTGCAAAATATATGAACACCGCTTTGACGTGATGGACGACTGCCGAAAAATAGACCTTGCCGCCGTACGAGAAAAACCGCGTTGGCTGCCTAAGACCTGCGCTTATTGGCTTTTGGATAACGGATATGATTTGCCAGAATGGCACCCGCTTTTAACCGGTAGAGCAGATAGTGTTAAAAACTCCGGCATGGATTTAAGCAACCGCGAGCTGATTAACGAAACAAAGGTTAAAGACTATGAAGATTACATTGTTGACTGGCAAGACCTTTGACATTAAAGAGGCTGTCGGCATGGATATCAAAATCGTACAGTCGGCAAGCTCACGCAAACTTATTTTACATATTGACAGCAAAGAGCGCATTCCGGTGCTTTCCATTCCTAAATATTGCACCCGAAAACGCGCCGTTAATTTTATAAACGAAAATATGGACTGGATTTTAGAAACACTGCAAAAACTACCGGAACGCAAATCTTTTAGCAACGGCGAAACAATTTCACTATTTGGACAAAATGTAATAATTTCTCACCAGCCAAACGCCCGTTGCGGCGTCAGATTAGACGGCGATACTTTGATTGTTTCCGGAGGTGCCGAATTTTTGCATAGACGTGTTAAAGACTATATCCGCCACGCCGCCGCAGATGAATTTTATAAATTATCAGCACCGCTCGCTGCTAGAATCGGCTGCCGAATCAACGGAATTTGTATTAAAGACACAAAATCGCGCTGGGGCAGCTGCTCTACGCTCAATAATATAAATTATAACTGGAGAATAGCGCTGGCACCAAAATATGTGATAAATTACCTGATGGCACATGAAGTTTCCCACCTAAAATATCAAAATCATTCTCCGGCTTTTTGGCTCTGTGTGGCCGAACTTTATCCTGATTGGAATAAAGGACGTGAGTGGCTGCAAAAAAATGGACGTATTCTGTATACATATTTTTAAACTTTTGCCGTTATATACATACACGATTTTAAATTTTGAAACATTTTGTTGCCAAAATTTATAACAATATTTCTTGACTATTATATTTTATCGCTTTAAATTGGCGGTGTTACAATACGAATAGTAATATTGTTGTTCAAAAGTAATATTTAGAAGGAATAAACTATGAAAAAATTTTTGTTATTGGCCGGTGTTGCCTCTTTACTCAGCGTTAATGCGCAAGCTGAAGTAAATCAGTACGTATCTGGCAAAATTTCTTATGACTTCAACAAAGTAAACATGAAAGTTGCTAATCCGGGTGAAGCTGAATTGTCTCGTGAAAAAGCAAACAAAGAATTGTTTGGTACACACGTTGCTTACGGTGTTCAAGCTGGTTATGTTCGTGGTGAATTGGAATTGAACAATTCTCGTGATATCAAAAGAAATTACTTTAAAGCAGATGGTGTAAATCACTTCAGACTTTATAAACACTCTGTAATGGCCAATGCTTATTTTGACTATTTGACATGCACACCTTGGACACCTTATGTTGGTGCCGGTATCGGTTCTGCTTATTTGAAAGCTGATGACGGCGAACAAGCTAAATCTGTTTACAATTTGGCATGGCAAGTTATGGCTGGTTTGACATATGACATCAACTCTCACTGGACTTTGGATGCTGGTTACCGCTATGCTGACTTGGGCCGTATCCGCAAGAACTCTGGCGAAGGTCATGTTGCTAAATTGACAGCTCGTGACCATGAAATTATGCTCGGTGTTAGATACACTTTCTAATTTTAATGAGTTAGAGCTTGAAAAGGCGATGTTTTTAACATCGCCTTTTTGTTTATATGATTGTTACAAAAACGTAACTTTTTGTGTGTTGCACCCTAAAGCAAATCAGTGTATTTTGTCTCTCAGTTAAAAACATTTTTAAAGGAAGATAAAATATGACAAATAAACCATCTACCAAAATCAACTTGTTTGACTGCGCAACTGCTCAAAAAGTTATTGGTCAGGAAAAATTTTTAGACTCTTTCAAAACAATTTTAAATCATGGCGCATATTGCCAAGGTCCAGAAACTAAAGAATTAGATGAAAAACTGGCTAATTTTGCCGGCACAAAATATTGCTCAACTTGCGGTTCGGGAACCGATGCCCTTACTCTTGCCCTAATGGCTTGGGGTGTAAAATCAGGAGATGCCGTATTTGTATCTTCATTCACATTCGTAGCATCAGCCGAAGCTCCGGTTTTGCTTGGCGCAACTCCGATTTTTGTAGACTCTGATCCAAATACCTACAATATGAATCCTGAAGATTTGAAAAAAGCTATTGCCGAAGTTAAAAAAGAAGGCAAATTAAACCTCAAAGCCGTTGTTGCCGTTGATATTTTCGGCTCTCCGTGCAACTATGATGAAATCATTAAAATCGCCCATGAAAACGGCATGAAAGTTTTGTCTGACTCTTGCCAGTCTTTCGGTTCTATTTACCACGGAAAACACGCAGGTTCTATCGCCGATATGACCGCAACCTCATTCTACCCAACAAAACCATTGGGCTGCTATGGTGACGGCGGTGCTGTGTTTACTAACAACAACGAAGAAAACGAATTGGTAAAATCTTGCCGCGTTCACGGTATGAGCCCTGAAGATCACTATGACAATGTTCGTTTGGGTATGACTGGTCGTATGAACTCTTTCCAAGCCGCTGTTTTGCTCTTAAAATTGACAGTATTTGAACAAGAATTGAAAGACCGTTACAAAGTTGCAAAACGCTATGACGAAGAATTAAGCCCATATTTCAACAAGCAAGAAATTTTGCCTAACTGCCATTCAGCTTATGCTTTGTACACAATCAACTGCGAAGACCGCGACGAATTGATGAATTATTTAAAGGCTAATGGTATTCCTTGCGGCGCTTATTATCCTCGTCCGGTAAACACCCAAACTGCATATGCAAAATGGAACAATCGTTCTTTGCCGGTTTGCGAAAAACTTTCTAAAACTGTTTGCAGCATTCCTATGACTCCTTATTTGACAGAAGAAGAACAGTCATACGTTATTAGCAAAATGAATGAATTTGCTGCTGAAAAGATGAAAAAAGCCGCTTAATTCAAAGCTGCTTAACTAACCAAAATCCTCGCTGAGATATGTCATTTAGCGAGGATTTTTGTTTATATCAGCCATAATTAGGCACACGCGAAAACTTATCTAAAAGCGCATGATACGCCGCAGAAATCTGTTTAAATTTTTCTTCAGCGTTTTTATCTTTTTGATTTACGTCAGGATGATATTTTTTGGCCAATACTTTATATTGTTTTTTCAAAGTTTCGGGATTCAAATCGCGGATATCCATTTCTAAAATTTGAACATAGCGGCGTTCTTCTACCGTAAAATATATGCCGTCAGCAGAATATTCGCGGCTGGAATCCGAAGGATTAGCATAGTCAGAATCAAAAAATTCGGCCTCGTCCCATAAATCATAACCAAACTGATAGCGAACTTTAGAGCGAAACCCTTTTTGAAAATGCATTTTAGAACGCAAGCGATCCTCTTCTTCGGCAGCCGCTCCGCCATCTCCGTAATAATTCCATTTTGAATTATATTCTTGAACATGTTTTAGGCAAAACCAATAATATTCCTTCAGCTTACGGTCTTTGGGCGCGCGGTACTCTCCTTTTTCGGTACACCCAGGGTGGTCGCACTGATGTTCGACATTGTCATTTTGCGGAGCATAATATTTTTTGGTTCTTTTTAACATAAAATCTCTTTTCCTAACATTCGAAACAGTTTAATCCTGTTTATAAATAATGGCAAGCAGATTGCAAACAAATTCTACTCCGTTATTATAGACGTTAAGGAGATTGAGATGCCGGAACTGCCAGAAGTTGAAACTATAAAAAACACCGTTGCCAAAACTTTACTTGGCGCAAAAATAGCTAAAGTTACGGTGCGGCAACGCCAATTTAGGCAAAATGTGCCAGAAGATTTTGAAAAAAGAATCGAGGGCGCTACTGTAATTGCTCTAAAACGAATCGCTAAATATATGTTGGTTGAACTTGACAACGGGCAAACTATTATCTGGCACTTTGGTATGAGCGGAAAAATCAAAATAGAATCCATTTTGCCAAATCCGCTGGATAAACATGACCACATTATTTTTGAAACCTCTAACGGCGTTATTATTTATAACGATGTGCGGCGCTTTGGATTGGTTACAGTCTGCGACTCCGATAAACTAAAAGAGAATCCGCTGTTAAAAGAGCTAGGCTTAGACCCTTGGGAAAAAGAACTAACTCCCGAATATTTGCTAGGTATTCTGCATTCTAAAAAATGCGCTATAAAAGTCGCGCTTTTAGATCAAAGCATTATTTGTGGAATCGGCAACATTTATGCTTCGGAAATCCTGTATAAAGCCAGAATTTTGCCAACCAGAGAATCTAAATCCATAAACATTGAAGAATGCGCGTTGATTATTAAATATACGCGGGATATTTTAGAAAAAGCTATTGCTGCCGGCGGTTCTACCATTCATGATTTTAAGCGGCCGGACGGCGATATCGGCTATTTTCAAAATCAACACTGTGTTTATAACAAAACCGGACAACGCTGTCCTGATTGCTGCTGCAATGGCAAAAAACATATTGAAAAAATCGTGCTTGGAGGACGTTCAACGTTTTTCTGTCCGGTTTTACAAAAATAAGGAATCGATTATGAAAAAACTTTCAGCCCTGATTTTTTTGCTTTTTTTAACTCTGGCATCAACGGTAAACGCCGCAAATTTTGTGGAAGGTATGGAAGATGTGCCTTTGATGGACGGTCTGTCGCAAATAACACAAGATGATATTTCTTTTGGCAATGAAGAAACTAGACTGCTGGAAGCTTATTTAACCTCGCGCCGACTCAAATTTGCCGCCGTTGCAAATTTTTATAGAGAATCGCTGCCGCAGCTAGGATGGATATATCAGGGAAATCGCGGAAATAACTTACTTTTTTATCGTGATGGCGAAACACTGGAAATTATCAAAGAATCCGTAAAACCATTAATTATCCGCATAACCGTCAAGTCAAAACCTTAAAAAATCACAAAGTTTTTGAAAAATTCAGTTGACTTATGAACCTGTCGTGGTTATAAAGTTTACCAGAGTAAATTTTGTATTAACTAAAATTTTTTATAGGAAGAAAATTATGGCCAATCATAAGTCGGCAAAAACAAGAATCGTAAGAAACAACAAACGCAGTTTGATTAACGGCGCTCGCAGAAGCCGCGTTAGAACTTTTGTTAAAAAAGTTGACGCTTTGATTAACGCTAAAGATAAAGAAGCTGCTGCAGCTGCTTTTATTACTGCTGAAAGCGAAATGATGAGAGCTGCTCAAAAAGGCGTTTTCAAAAAGAATACTGCTTCTCGTACGATTTCTCGTTTAGCACAAAAAATTAAAGCTCTTTAATTTTAAAGACTCTAGAAAAATCCTAAAATGCAAATTGTTCCTTCATGGGTTCAATTTGCATTTTTTAGTTGAAAAACAAGCACTTATTTTCCGACTCTAGCAAAAACACTTGTCAAGCTATTTAATTGCAATGTTCTTAAAAAGTTCTCTTGTATTTGTATATTTTTGCTGTTAACAATTAATTTAGATTTTGAAGAAATGATGTATGACAATCTAGCAAAACTAAAAGCATAAAAATAAAATTTTGAGCAAAAAAATTGTTATAGATTGAAAAACAAAAAACTAAAAAATTAACAGCACTGCGCTGGTAAGCTTTATGTCAACAAAACATTGGCCTTTGATTTGACGGCTATTGTTTAAGGCAAAAAAAAGCGTGCGCTGTAAAAAAACTTAGGCATTACATTTCATTTCTCGCACAATTATTTGAAGTAATTTTAACTGAACAGGATATGAAGATGGCTGAACAAGCAATATATGACGAAGATTTTTCTATCAATGACCAATGGGAGCAAGTTTGTTGCCAGTTAAAAAATGAATTTGGAGAAACCGCCTTTGACAGTTGGTTAAAACCGCTTAGTGTAAGTTCTTTTAATGACGGCGTAATGAATATTTGCGCACCGACAGCTTTTATGAAAAACTGGGTGATTGCTCATTATTCTGACAGAATCCATAAAATTTGGGAACACAAAAACCCTGACATTAAAAAAGTTCAATTTATTGTGCAAAATGTCGGACCGGCCGAAAATTCAATTATGGGAAACCGCGACACTTCGCTTTTGAAAAAAATTAAATCGACTCCGACTCCGCAAAGCATTTACGGCCTAAATAATGTTGCCAACACTTATACTGCTACAGATGATGAACAATATTTATCTTCAAAGCTGAATCCGGCCTACACATTTGAAAATTTTGTTGTCGGTAAAACCAATGAGTTTGCTTATGTGGCCGCAAAAAAGGTTGCCGAATCGAGAAATATATCTTTCAATCCTCTGTTTTTATACTCTGGCGTTGGACTGGGCAAAACCCATTTGATGCACGCTATCGCTTGGGAAATCAAAAAGAATGATCCGTCACGCAACGTGGTTTATATTTCGGCAGAGCAGTTTTTGTATAAGTTTGTAAAAGCTTTGCGCTATAAAGATGCTGAAGCTTTTAAGGAACAATTCCGTTCAGTTGACGTTTTGATGATTGACGACGTACAATTTTTAGCCAACAAAGAAAAAACTCAAGATGAATTTTTCTATACATTTGACTCTTTGATGGAAGGCGGCCGCCAGATTATTTTATCTGCCGACAAATCACCAAACGATTTAGACGGCATAGAAGCTCGCTTAAAATCTCGCCTCAACAGCGGATTGGCTGCTGATATCATGCCGACAGATTTTGATTTGCGCGTTGACATCTTAAACAAAAAAGCGGCTCAATTGGGTATTAATCTGCCGCAAAATGTTGCTGACTTTTTGGCGCAAAAAATCACTTCTAATATCCGCGAACTGGAAGGCTCATTAAAACGAATCGCTGCACATTCGCAATTGCTTTCCGGTCACGAAATCACTTTGGATATGACACAAGATGTGTTGAAGGATATGCTGCGCTCAATTGACCGCAAAACGACAATTGATGAAATTCAAAGAAAAGTTGCCGAATACTTCAATATTTCGGTCAAAGAGATGCAATCTTCACGCCGTGCTCGCAATGTAGCCCGCCCGCGTCAAATTGCCATGTATTTGGCAAAACAGCTGACTTCGCGCTCATTGCCGGAGATTGGCCGCAAATTTGACCGTGACCACACCACGGTTATGCATGCTGTCCGCAAAGTAGAAGAACTGATTGTTGAAGACACATCGCTTTCCGAAAGCGTAGAAGCCTTACGCCACCTTTTGGAAAACTAAGTAAAAAAATTGTTGACGACTCATCTTTTTGACTTCTTATTTTGTTGTAGTTTTGCTACTCTTTGAGGAGATTTAAGAAAACGATGAGTCGTTTTTGTATTTGGTAGAAACATTAAAAATTGGTGAAAAGAAATGAAGTTTACAATTGAAAAAGCTGTTTTATTGAAAACTCTGGGACACGTGCAAAATATTGTAGAAAAAAGAAACACCGTTCCGGTATTGTCTAATGTTAGAATCGAAGCAAGCAATGAAGGTATCAGCTTTAAGGCAACCGATATGGATACGGAAATTACCGAAATTGTAGACGCTAAAATTTTGGAAAACGGTGCTATCACCGCTCCGGCTCATATGCTTTATGACATTGTGCGCAAACTTTCTGACGGTTCGGAAATTGAACTGACCTACCCTGATGAAAAAGAACAGCTCAGCATTGCTTCCGGTCGTTCTAAATTTTCGCTTTCCACTATTGGAGTTGAGGACTTTCCTGTTATTTCCACCGACGCTCTGCCAACCAATTTTGAAATGAATCGTGACGAACTGAAAGATGTGATTGACCGCACGCAATTTGCCGCTTCTACCGAAGAAACCAGATATTATTTGAATGGTTTATATATTCACCCAAAAAATGAAGGTGAAACTAAAGTTTTGCGCATTGTTGCAACTGACGGTCACCGCTTGGCTTGTGTTGAAACTCCGTTACCGGAAGGCGCTGCCAATATGGAAGGTGTTATTTTGCCGCGCAAAACCGTTGGCGAAATTCGTAAATTGTTAGATGACACTGCTGCCGAATCCATTCAAATTGCTTTGTCTGATAGTAAAGTTCGCTTTACGCTGGCCGATGTTACACTGGCTTCTAAATTGATTGACGGTACTTATCCAGATTATGAACGAGTTATTCCAACCGATAATGACAAGATTTTGGAATTGAATGTAAAAGATTTGGCGACAGCGGTTGACCGTGTATCTGTGGTAGCCGAACGTACCCGCGCCATCAAAATGATTGCCAATAAAAATCATGTGATTATCACTACTTCAAGTCCGGATTTAGGCAGTGCTATTGAAGAAGTTGAAGCAACTTATGACAGCGAATCGTTGGAAATAGGCTATAACTTCCGTTATTTGCTGGATATTTTATCTGAAATTAAAGGCGATACGGCTAAATTTAGTTTTAGTGACGGCGCATCTCCATCAGTTATTCATGACACTTCTGATGCAAGCGCTATCTACGTTTTGATGCCGATGAGAGTCTAAATTGTCGGAATTAACAGCTAAATTAAATGAAATTACTCAAGAAAAGTCAGGTGTCACGCGCCTGACTTTATCTGACTTTAGAAACTATCGCAATCTGCGAATCGAGGCAAATATTGCGCCAATTATAATTACAGGCGAAAATGGCTCTGGAAAAACCAATATTCTAGAGGCAATTTCTTTTTTAACTCCTGGGCGTGGACTACGCAGTGCCAAACTTGCCGATATAAAACGAATCCTACCGCCGGAAGAAGAAATTTTGAACATTAACGGTGGCTGGAGTGTGGCTGCAGAAATTTTAAAAAACAATGAAGAATATTTGATTGGCACCGGTACGCAAAAAAATTTTCGAGAAGACACAGAAGAAGACGAAATAAAAAATTTTGAGCGACGAATCGTTAAAATCAATCAGCAAAAAATAACCCAACAGTCAGAACTAGGCAAATATGTGTCGGCAATTTGGGTTACTCCGCAAATGGATAGGCTTTTTTTGGGAGGAACACAGCCGAGGCGCAGTTTTTTAGACCGGTTAGTCTATGCTTTTGATTTGGAACACGCCAAACGAACAGCAAATTTTGAACATCTATACCGGCAATGGTTTCAGATTCTAAAAACCGGACACGCCGACGAACATTGGCTGCAATCGGTGGAAACCGATATGGCTTCGCTGGGAGTAGCAATAGCTGCCGCCCGCCGCGAACTAATTGCCCGTTTAAACACCTTTATAGAACATGAACCTGATGATATTTTTCCGGATGTACGACTCGAACTGGACGGCACTATTGAAAAAATGCTCGACACACTGCCGGCCGTAAGAGTCGAACAATTTTATATAGAGCTGTTGGCAAAACAGCGCCGCAATGTTTTATATAACGATTATGTGGATGGCGTAAACCGTACGGATTTTAAGGTCTATTTTAAGAAAAAAAATATGCCGGCAGAACTTTGCTCAACCGGCGAGCAAAAAGCTTTGTTGGTCAGCATTATTCTGGCTCAAACAAAATGTCAGATTTTAGATAAAGGATTTGCGCCTATTTTGCTTTTGGACGAAGTTACAACTCACTTGGACGACAAAAAACGCGATGCCCTTTTGCTGAAAATTGCCGGCTTACATTTACAAGCTTGGATTACCTCAACCGAATCGCAGAATTTTGCCGCCATACAAAATATTTCACAATTTTTAGAAGTTAGAGATAATAAGGTATTCAAAAAATAATATTGTTACACCTTCTCATTATGGCACAAAAAAATCCCAAGTTTCCGCTTGGGATTTTTTATAAAATTTAGAATTTGTTTTTGCGAGTTTTCATAAAGTGCTCTAACCAGTGAATGTCATATTGACCATCTAAATATTCCGGCTGAGAAATAATCTCTTGGTGCAGCGGAATAGTAGTTTTCACACCCATAATTACAAATTCCTCCAAAGCACGACGCAGACGCATTAAAGCGGCGTTACGCGTACCGGCATGCACAATCAATTTGGCAATCATACTGTCATAGTACGGCGGAATCGAGTAGCCGGAATAAATTTCCGAATCCACACGAACTCCCAAACCACCTGGCGCGTGCCATTCATCAATTTTACCGGCGCACGGCACAAATGTTTCCGGATCTTCGGCGTTTATACGGCACTCAATAGCGTGACCGTTGAATTTGATATCATCTTGCGTATAGCCAAGCTGCGCACCGGCAGCAATGCGAATCTGCTCTTTAACAATATCAATACCGGTAACCGCTTCGGTAATTGGGTGTTCTACTTGCAAACGCGTGTTCATTTCCATAAAATAGAACTTGCCGTTTTCATACAAAAACTCCAACGTACCGGCATTACAGTAGCCGATTTTAGCAATGGCGTTGCGCACGATATCGCCGATTTCTTTGCGTTGGTCTTGGTTCAGCGCCGGAGATGGGCATTCTTCAATAACCTTTTGGTTGTTACGTTGGATAGAGCAATCACGCTCGCCCAAATGCACAACATTACCGTATTTATCCGCCAAAATCTGCATTTCTATATGACGCGGATGCTGCAGATATTTTTCCATATACACAACATCGCTAGGAAACGCAGCTTTTGCTTCGGCTTTAGCCATGGTAAACGCTTCACCGATTTCATCATCGTTAAAAGCAATTTTCATACCTTTACCGCCGCCGCCGTCTTTAGCTTTAATGATTACCGGATAGCCGATTTCATTTGCCCAATGCTTGGCATCTTCAACAGATTCCAAAGCCGGAGAGCCCTCGGTAATTGGCAACCCCGCCTCTTTTGCGGCTTTACGGGCAGTAATTTTATCTCCCATCAAACGCATTTGCGCCACGGTCGGACCAATAAAGGTTATACCGTGCTTTTCTACCATTTCGGCAAAATCAGCGTTTTCTGAAAGAAAGCCATACCCTGGGTGAATTGCATCCGCGCCGGTAATAATGGCAGCGGAAATAATCGCCGGCTTATTCAAATACGAATCCACGGAACGTGCCGGACCTATGCACACAGCCTCATCAGCCAAACGCACATGCATGGCGTTGGCATCGGCTTCGGAGTGTACAGCCACGGTACGAATACCCATTTCGCGACAAGCACGGTGTATTCTTAAGGCTATTTCACCACGGTTGGCTATCAGAACTTTTTCAAACATAGCAATCCTTTGTTTTATTCAATCACAATCAATGGTTCGCCGTATTCAATCGGGTCGCCTGTTTCTACCAAAATTTTAGCAACTTTGCCGGCGCGAGGAGCTTTTACCGGATTAAATGTCTTCATAGCTTCAATCAGGCACAAAGTGTCGCCTTCATTAACCGAATCGCCGACTTTAACATAGTTTGGAGAGTTCGGATTGCTGGAAAGATATACCACACCGACCATTGGAGATTTGATAGCGTTTGGATTGTTGCTATAATCAACAACAGTTTCTTTAACTTCTTCTTCAACCGGAGCGGCGGCAACAGGTGCAGCGGCAACAGGCTGAGGAGCCGGAACATAGGCCGGAACAACACCGCCGCTGATTTCTCTGGTTAAAGAAATTTTGCAGCTTTCATCTTCATAATTTAAGGTAGTTAATTGATTTTTATCCAAAATTTCAGCTAATTTGCTAATAACTTTGGTATCAATAGGATTTGACATATTTATTCCTTTTCTAAAAATTAACCTGATAATCCTATATTCTGATTTTACATAAAAAACAACAAAAATATACAATTTTCACTCATTTTTATGCAAAAATTGTGCAAAAATTGGCAAAAATCACTATTTTTCAAGCTTTAACGGAATTAAATTTTTATTTTTGGTATAAGACGGGTAAATCACTAAATCTTCAATACCGCCGGCCATCATAATCTCATGGTACATTTCAATAATAAAGCTGCACATGGTATGCACATACGGAATTTTGCTGCGGCCACTGGCAGTAATAATTTGAATAGGCATTTTCAGCTGCCAGTTCGGAATGTCTATCTTTACTAAATCTGGATAAACACGCGTCATATACGCCGGCATTTCGCCAATCAAACATTTTTGCCGCACCATAGAAAGCATCATATCAAAATTTGAAACCTGAAAATCTATATGGCGGCAGTTGGTCATAATATTATCATACTGCGGATTATAACGCGAATATTACTCGCATAAACACAAATGATGTTTCTGGTGCAAATCCTCTAGATCACGCGGATAGCCATAAACATCTAAATATTTTTTGGTTGCCATCAGAGCAAAGACTATTTTACCTTCGCAAATTACATCAACATTTGGCCATTTGTTTTGCATATAGGTGGCGCAAACATCTACGCTTTTAAGCAAACTGGGATTGGCAATGGAGCCATCGTAAAAATTACAAGTAACAGAAGGATAGATTTGTTTGAATAAATCAAGATATTTATGGAAAGATACCATAGTAGCCGAAGTGGCTTGCAGTGTTATACTGCTGTTTTGAATTTCGCCGTGGAAGCGGTTGGTCAACTCCGCCACACGGCCAGTACAGTCCTTGGCTTGGGCGTACACCTGTTCTCCGGTCAGCGTCAGGCAGACACCATGACTGGTGCGTATCAAAAGCTCTGTGCCAACCATTTCTTCAAGCAGTTTCATTTCTTTGGACAGATTAGATTGCTTTAGGCCAAGTTCTTCAGCGGCACTTTTAAGCTGTCCATGTTCAACCACCAATTCATAATGTGACAACAGCTTGAATAATAAAATGTCGCCTCTTACAGACACTTAGCTATCCTCGCTCACAATTATTCCTAGAATTAAACTTTATACTTATATAATAATTATTACTCAGCTCAGAGTCAATATCCCCATTTTATAATTCAGACATATATTTTTTTGGTCTTCTGTTTTGTGGAAAACTTATTATTCTTATTTTATCCACAAAAAATTAAGGAGGATATAATGAATTTTGAAATGAACCGAACAGTTATAATGCCAAACCACATTTATCAATCATTACAAATGCTGGAAACCAGCTTTTTGAAATATAATCATGAAAATGAACTCAACAAACTTCGCATATTAAATTGTGAATTTGATATGTGCCGCAACAATTATTATCACTGATATTTAGGAGAACCGAAAAATGAATCAAAAACAATTTGCTTATGTCAACGCTATTTATGATATTGAAGACAATTTGGAAGAAGTAAAAAATTATTTCCGCAATAACGGATATTATAACGAATATAAAATGGCTGTAGAAATTCAAACTATTTTCCGCGGCGGAATTTCGGCGCATATGAATGCATTAGAAAAGCGTGTTTTAAACTAAAAACAGCAATTCCGGCCCCAAAATTAAAAAATTTTGCACATTTGTAAAAAAAATATATAGACTTTTGTTAAAAACTATTTTATAAAGTGTTTCGTAAACGATGGTCGGGTAGCTCAGCTGGTAGAGCAAAGGACTGAAAATCCTTGTGTCGGCGGTTCGAAACCGTCCCCGACCACCAGTTCAAAAGCCTTGGTTTTTACCAAGGCTTTTTTGTTATATAAACAAAACCCGCTGTCAAAAGCGGGCGGATGTTGAGAAACCGTATATAACCAAACGGCTCGGCCTATTGGGCGCATAGCCTTATTCAGCCGACATCCGCCTAACCGGCAGAAATCGGCATAAAAAATTTAAGTCGTTTATGCTGTAACGACTGGTTATATAAAAGGGTTCTCACGCCCTGAGCGGATTTATCCCGCCTACGAACAATCTTAAATGTACCAACCGAAAAAGTAAAGACTTTTATCAAAAACGAATCGGGAAAGAGAACTTTTTTAGCCAAATCTTAACATCTGTTTTTTATGCTGATGAAAATAAATATTAAAGGAGAAAAATATGAAAAAATTTATTTTAGCCCTGCTTGCAGCATTTAGTTTTACCGCCACAGCCTCGGCTGCCGATGTTAAAGACCCAGAAAACACTTTGGTTATGCAACTCAAAGACGGCACTGTTTTGATAGAGATGTATCCAGATGTGGCCCCGAACCACGTGGCTCGTATTAAAGAATTAACTCGTCAGGGTTTTTATGACGGCATTAAATTCCACCGCGTAATAGATGGATTTATGGCGCAAACCGGTGACCCTACCGGCACAGGGCGCGGCGGAAGCGGTAAAAACTTAAAAGCCGAATTTAACCATAAACATCACGGCCGCGGAACAGTTTCTATGGCACGAGCTGCCTCACCTGATTCTGCCGACAGTCAATTTTTTATTTGTTTTGCTGATGCCGGTTTCTTAGACGGCCAATACACAGTTTGGGGACAAGTTATTTCTGGCATGGAATTTGTTGACCACATCAAAAAAGGCAGCAGCGCCGATAATGGCACGGTCATAAATCCGGATAAAATAATTTCATTAAAAGTTTTGTCTGACACCCAAAAATAATAAATTTTAACAAACAGCAAAAGCCGCTTGATTATTCAAGCGGCTTTTTTGGAGCATTTTCGGCAATAAAATTGCAAACATCGCGCAATGTATTGTCCTTGCTAAAAGGTTCTCTTTGCTGATACGGCGGAAATTGCTGCAACAGTTCATAATCAAGAACCATAAAATCCATCGAATCGAGATAATCGGAAAATTTTTCGTCGTCTGGATTTTTCAAAGACTGAATTTCTACACTCAAGGGTTCATCTACTTCAAGCATCTTACAAACCCAAGCTTTTGCTTCAGCATATTCCATAAAAATAAAGCTAAAATTATACAAAAAATTATAAAACTCTAGCTTTATTTTTACGCTTTTTAAGCATTTTTGTCAATGATTTTTCATCTACGACTGACTGGAATGATTTTTAATAAAATTATCCAAGAAATCATCTAAATCTTTAGTCGTATACTTTCGTTCCGAATCCGGAACAGGATTATCCGGCACACTGTTTAAAAAATTGTTCAGCGCCGCAGTTTTTTCGGAGTCGACAGGTTTAGACGGTGTTTTCTGCGGCTCATTTTTTTCAGCCAGCTCATCTTTTTCAGCCGTTTCAGCCCTACTACCGCCAATTCCTCGTAAACGATTAAGGGTTTCAACATCTAATTTGTTAGCCATAATTATTACCTAAACTATTTAATTCCCCAAAACTTGCGAGCCAAAGCAGCACAGCCTTCTTCGCCAAAAGCTTCTTTGATGTTTTCCAGCATTTCACCTAAAGTTTCCGGAATAGTGTCCTCAACCGGAATTTCCGGAACCATATTTACCACGCAAGTATATGAATTTACTACTTCTTCGCCATCAGATTCAATAATCAACACTTCTTTAGAATTTGCGATTTTATCTCTAACATCATGGATTAAATTGGTTAAAATATAGGCCTTTTTATCATTACGAATCAAAATTGCACTATTGCGACCGTCATAAACCAAGGCTGCGGTGTCAATAGGTTCATCTTTAAGCTGCATATTTATACCAATAACTCCGTTATTTTCCAAAATTTCGAAGTCTTCAACCCATTCTTTTTCTAAACTCATAATATTTTCTCCTAAATAATGTTAATTTAATTTTTATTACTCAAACCAATGTATTAGCTTCGCCCCTGCATCTGACCTAATCTATACCAAGAAGCTGTGTTTCCTCTCGCCTGTTCTTTAATCGCCTGCTTAGCCGCGGTTATTCCTTGGTTTATACCCTGTTTAGCAGAACTCAAAGTCTGACCAACAGAAGTTAAGGTTTCTTTACCGCCATTAACTATGTTATTAACCACATTATTAGCCATATTCAAGCCACCCATAATTCTGCTGTTGGCGCCGTTAATAAACTCGGTTGCTTTTTCGTTAGTAACCTTTTTGACACTATTCCATTGCTTTTTAGCCGCAGCGTGAGCTACACCTGCCATAGCCATTCCGGTATTAATCGCGACATTCGTCTTATCTGCAAATTCTCTGGCTGATGCCACTACCTTAGAGTTTTCAACCTTACTTTTAGCTATTTGCATTTCGGTAGAAATCTTACCGCCAAGTTTGTTAAAGAATCCTTTAGTTTGATTACTAGCTTTATTTTTAGTTTCTTTTAATTTGGCAGAAACAGAATTAAACAATCCACCAACTTTTTTGCAACTATTGCCATAAACCTCTTTTGCTTGATTTTTAAACTCAGTTGTTTGCTCTTTACCCCATGATGTCACTTTGTTTACGGTATCTTTAGCAGAGTTATACTTACCTTCAACAAATTTGGCACCGCTTTCATAAACTTTTGCCGTTCCGGCCATTGCGAAACCGCCAACCAAGGCAGCACCATTCAAACCGGCTTTACCAAAAATCTGTAAATTTTTAGCTGTTTTATTAAATGCTTTAGCCGCCGGCGCTTGCACCTTTGTCACATAGGCAGCTTTTACACTTTCCAAACCGCCCTTTAACTGTCCTTTTTTTGTGTTGAACCAACCTGTTATAGATTTACCGGCTTGATTTTTATATTGTCTGAATTGTTTTAATGCGCTGCTAACTTTCATCTTGCCCAATCTCTTCAGAGCGCTGGCTCTTCCCATTTTAACCTGTGCGCCTTGCTTAAACGCGTCATATTGCACGCCGGCAAGCTTTTTAACCGTGTTCAATTTATTTTTCGCCGCTTCTTTAGCTAATCCGGCCATAAACATACCATTATTTATAGTGGCGTTTGTCTTATTTTTGAAATCTTTAACCGATTGCACCACTTTAGAGTTTTTAACATTACTCTTGGTTATTGCCCAACCTATCTTAAGCTGTCCTTTCTTTGTTTGGTACATATCTTTCATGGCTCGACGCGCGGTTTCTTTATATTTACCAAACAAACCTTTATATTGTTGCAAGGTGTTATTCATATTTCGCACAGCCAATCTTTTTCTGGCGCTGGTTCTGTTCATCAAAGACTTAGCGCTATTCATAAAGGATTGGCACTGTTTGCCAATAACTTTTGCGGCAGCTTGATAACTCTTTGCAGCTACTATTCCGCTCAAACCAGCAACCATAGCTGCGCTATTTATTCCCGCCTTGCCGACTATCTGCAAATTCTTTGCGGTTTTATTAAACATTTTGACCGCCGGAGCAAAAACTTTTGCGGCAGTCTTCGTTTTTATTGTTTCCCAGCCAGAATTCATTTTTTCTTTTTTAGAGCTAAACCAATTGCTGATAGATGAACCAACATTGTTCAAAGTCTGCCGCATATTTCGCATAGCCAATCTTTTTCTGGCGCTGGTTCGGCTCATCAAAGACTTAGCGCTATTCATAAAGGATTGATACTGTTTGATAACAGCTTTTGCAACTACCTTATGAGCTTTTACTGCAGCCATTCCAGTCAAACCTGCAACCATCGCCGCGCCGTTTAATCCAGCCTTACCAACTGTCTGCAAAGACTTAAAACTTTTAAGCGACAAATCTTTCAAAGGTTTAACTTTATCACCGGCAACCAGCAAATTATAATGCGCCGTATCTAATAAATCTTTTCCCTTCTTTTGCCCTTCTAACAAATAATAATGAAGAGTGTCTTTTTTATCATTACCCCAATCTCGTAATTGACCTAGTTTTTCTTTCCCGTCAAAAATCAAATCTTCTGTCTTGTTTGAAATATAGTTCTTAAAAGATTTTAATCCCTCTTTTACCGAACGCATTGCCGAGCGGACAACCCGCTTATTTTCAATAGCGTTTCCTGTATATGAATTTATTGCCGAATCATATATTTTTGACGCTACTGATTTAAACATTTGAACTGCATCATAAGTTACTTTAGCAGCTCCATAAATTTTGCTACTTTCAAAACCAGCCATGATGCACCTCCAATTTTTATACTACTTATTTTATAAGTATAGCAAAACTTATCTCTTTTGGCAATAACTAGTTTTACAATTTGTATTTTGTCATATTTTTGTAACAAAAAAGCACCCCAGAAATATCAAAAGACATTTCAAAGGGTGCGACGAGCATGAAAATTGTTATGAGGCAGTCTGTTTATCTACCGCTACGGAACGAGGCTTACGTTTCTTTGTCACTTTAGCCTTATCTTGCTGATAAGCCGATTTGCCACCATTTTTCTTAAATGCGCCTTTCTCTTTTCTAGAGTTTTTCTGGGCGTGCTGTTCTTTCTTTGCCATAAGCTTTAAAAGTTTAATTAAACATAAAAATTACTAAATAATCATAAAGTGATTGTCTTTATACTCTCTTTTATTTTTTTGTCAAGCATTTTATACAAAAAAATTCTTTGTTAAGCTTAAAACAAAACAAAGAATTTTAATCTAACACAACCGATAAAATATTATTCTACATTTTTTTAATATTTCCGGCTAAGTTCATACTCAAGTCTGGCAGCTTTGCTATTAAGCCTCTCTATTTCCTGCCTAGCCTCATTTTTAGCATTTTCTGCTTCGCTTGCCAATATTCTAGACTCGTACTTGAAATCCTCATTTGATTTTTCAGCTTTTTCAAGTCTTGAAAAAAGGTACATAAGACGCTGTTCTTCGGTCATTTGGCTAAAATTACGGGCATCTCTAGGTGAAAGCCCATATTTTTTTGCCAGCCAATAACATTTCTGCTCATCCATAATACTTAAAATTTAAACATAACTATTTAATAAAAATTACAAAACAATTTTAATTTATACATTTATGTTTTTCTGTCAACTTATTTTAGCAAAATATTTAATATACGCAAAAACCGCCTTTTGGGCGGTTTTCGGTACGTATTATTAATTTTTAATCTAATCGACAATCATCGCTGTTAAATCTGCCTCAGACACAACCTGATCATCAACCATACCAACACCATGAAACACAAAAATGTTGCGGCGTTCTTTGATTTTTTCAACATGCATTCTGAGCTGGTCACCCGGACGAACTGGTTTGCGGAATTTCACTCCGTCAACCGCCATAAACAACACACTGCGTTTTTTGGTTGCATAATCCGGATCAGCACTCATAACCACACAGCCGGCTGACTGTGCCATAGCCTCAATTTGCAGCACCCCTGGCATAATTGGATTACCAGGGAAGTGACCTTGAAAAAATTCCTCATTCATAGTCAAATTTTTGATACCGACGCCTTTTACCCCAGGTTCTTCAACTTCGAGTTTATCAACCAACAAAAACGGATAACGGTGCGGCAGCATTTTCATTACTTCATCAATATTATAAATTTTCTTTTCAGACATTTTACCCTCTCTTTATTTTTTAGAATTTTTTTGCAAAAAAGCAACTTGACGCATAAAGTCTTTGAACGGCACACACGGACTTCCCATCATTACGGCGCCGTCTTCAATATCACGCATAACACCGGACTGAGCAGCAATCTGCACACCGTTGCCAATATGCAGATGATCGGCCAATCCGACCTGACCACCGCAAACAACATAGTCGCCCAATGTACAACTGCCGGCAATGCCTACCTGCGACACAATCACACAACCGCGTCCCAGCTTGTCATTATGAGCAATTTGCACTAAATTATCTATTCTGCTGCCATCACCGATAATCGTATCATCTAAAGCTCCGCGATCAATACAGGTGTTGGCGCCGATTTCAACATCGTTGCCAATAATAACACGCCCCAACTGCGGTATACGATGGTGATGACCATTCATTAGCTGAAAACCGAATCCATCTTGACCAATGCGGGCTCCAGCATAGATATAGCAATTATTACCGATTACTGCATACGCAATCGAAGCGCCAGCGCCAATACGGCAATCGCGTCCAATTTTACAATCATGAGCAATCACTGTGTTTGCTTCAATACGGCAATTATCACCAATCACAACATTGTCTTCAATCACAACATTTGCACCAATATAGCAGCCACTGCCAACACTGGCAAACATAGAGATTTTGGCGCTTGAATCAATTTCGGCAGCCGGTGTTTTTTCGGAATACATATATTCGTTTAGGCGAATAAAGGCTTCCTTTGGATTTTCGCAAACCAATGCCACAACATCAGCCGGCAAAAACTGCTGTAAAGCCTCTGTTGTGACACAGGCTTTAGCTTTCATGTCAGCAGCTTTATCTTTACTTTTGCGATCATAAAAGAAACACACATCATCTGCTCCGGCAGATTGCATAGTCGCAATATCTTTAACCAACAATCCGGCTTTGCTTTCATCACTCAAAACAGCACCCGTAACTTTGGCCACATCGGCCAAAGTCACGTTTTCTTTCACATTATAAAAATTTCTATCTACCATTATATTCTCCTAGAGGCTGGTACCAAAATTCAAACGGAATACTTCGGTTTTATCATAATTTTCTTTAGCAATAGGGAAACCAAAGTCTATATCAATTTTGCCCATCGGCGACATCCAGTCAAAACCAAAACCGACTGAACTGCGGATTTTTGATGAATATTCAATCTTTTGCGCATCAAAATTATCCGGTTTACCCAGCATACCTACATCCCAGAATGTACGGCCTTTAATGCCTAATTCATCCAAACCAATAGGGAATGTCATTTCAATGCCGGAATACATCATCCAGTTACCACCCAAAGCATCGTCTGTGCGCTTATCACGCGCGCCGATACCGGCAAATTCAAAACCACGTAAAGTTTGGCCGCCTAAATAATAACGGTCTGACAAACGAACGTTTTCTCCGCTGTAGCCGGCAATATAACCGCCGTTGGCAAAGAATTTGAAAGTGTAATAATCCGCAATAGTATAAAACTTATAAGCTTTAGCATCAAATTTGTTATATTTATCATCGCCACCGACACCAGCAAAATCATTACCAAATGACAAATAATAACCTTCCTTGGTGTTGATAGCGTTGTCACGTTTGTCATAAACAAAAGTTTGACCAAGAACAGATGCTGTGCTGCTACCTTCTTCGGCTTTTACAAACTCAGATGCATACGATTTTACGTGATTCACTTCATTTTTACTCAAAGTATAACGAGCATAGTGATAAAAGTCATCGGTATAGTTCCAACCAAAACGAACTCTTCCGCCTTTTGAACTTGTATCATAAGAAGCTTCGTCTTCATAATCTTGCTGCGTCATAAACAAATCGGTTCCGGCGCTCAGGCGGCGACCTAAGAAATATGGCTCAGTAAAACTAATGTCATAGTCTTTGGTTCGTTGAGAAATACCAACATTAAAGCCCAATTCCTGACCGCGGCCACGGAAGTTATTTTCGGTCACACCGGCGCGCAATAAAGCACCGTTTGTGGTAGAATATCCAATACCAACATTAAAGTAGCCGGTAGATTTTTCTTCAACATTAACATTCAAATCAGCCTTATTCGGACCAGTCGGCTCGGTTTGAATATCCACTTTGCTGAAGTAATTCAAGTTTTCAACATTACGACGGGAATCGCGCAATTTAGACACATTCAAGGCATCGCCTTCATCAATACGAAACTCACGGCGAATCACTTCATCCAATGTTCTGTCATTGCCTGTGATATTAATTCTATCAACAAACACACGTTGACTTTCGGTAATATTAAACACCAAATCAACGGTTCCATCAGCATTGTTGCGTACTAAATCAGCTTCTACATCAACAAAAGCGAATCCTTTTTTGCCTAACGAATCGGTAATTTCACTAATAGATTTATCAACCAAATCAGCGTTATACCAATCACCCTTGGACAATTCCACATCATCATACAAAGGTTTGATATCAACATCTTTAATTTCTGATTTGATGGTGATGTTGTTAATTTTATAGCGTACACCTTCATTCAAAGTAAACGTCAAAATAAAAGATTTTTTATCCGCGCTCAATTCGGCAATCGCAGATTCAACCTGAAAATCAGCATAACCACGGTTAGTATAAAAACGGCGCAGCAGCTCTTTATCATAGTTCATCTTTTCGGCGTCATACGTTTCTGATGAGGTAAAAATACGATACCAACGGCTTTCTTTGCTCATAATTTCATCTTGTAAATCAGAGTTAGAATAGTGGGTGTTGCCTAAAAAGTTGATTTTATCAATTTTAGCGGCAGAGCCTTCGTCTATTTCATAAATCAAATCCACGCGGCTGTCGTCACGTTTAATAATTTTAGGTTCAACCGTAACTGTGTAGCGGCCGGTCTTACGATATACATCTAATATACGCTGCACATCTTGCTGTACTTTGGCTTTATCATAAACGGAACGCGGGCCCAATTGCACTTCGCTTTCCAAAATCTTATCATCGATTTTATCGTTGCCATCAAAAGCTCGCTTACCGATAACCGGATTTTCTTTGACATTTATCACCAGTGTGTCGTCTTTCGAGGTATCAAAATTGATATCGCTGAACAAACCCGTGTCATAAAGACGCTTAAATGAATTGTCTAGTTTATCTTGAGAAACAGATGTATTTTTTTTGATGTTCAAGTAAGACAGCACTGTCGCTTTTTCAACGCGCTGCAAGCCGTTTACTTCTATTTTTTTTACCACCATATCCGCAGCCATGGCTTCAAACGCGAATATGCTGGTTGCCATAATTCCGGCAAAAAGTACTTTTTTCATTTTTTTATCCTTATTCTTAATCAAACCACCGGTTAATTAAATGCGCCACATCATTCCATGTTGCCAAAACCATAATGGCTAAAATTATTAAAAGTCCAAACTTAAAAATATAGTCTTTAATTCGCGGCTGTAGTTCTCGACGAGTTACCATTTCGCACAAGAAAATAACCACATGACCGCCGTCCAAAACCGGAATTGGTAAAAAGTTAATCAATCCTAGGTTTACGGATAAAAGCGCCATAAAATATATAAATCCGATAAATCCTCCGGATTTGCTGACATCTCCGGACATTTCAGCAATGCGGATAATTCCGCCCACTTCTTTGCCTCCGCGCTGACCGGTAATCATTTGTCCTACCGCGCGCAAAGTTGTTGCTGTTAAGTCGTACGCCTCTTCAAAACCGGATTTTACTGCGTTGATAAACGTCATGCTCTCACCGGCAAACACTATACCCGATATAGATTGCACACCAAGCATGCGGCGTTTCACTTTTTGACCGTCACCAGCATCAAAGTTTGTTTCTTTCAACACCGCAGTAAGCAACAGAGGACGGCGCAATTTAATTTCTAATTCATCATCTAAATGCGCTGCTACATATTCTTTCAACTGTGTAAAATCTTTAAGCTCCACCCCATTTACGCTGTCCAAAATATCATCTTTTTGAAAACCGGCAACGTCGGCGGCGCTATTAGTTATAACGTTTCCAACAACCGCAGGAGCCGGTAAGTTTTCTTTTGTTTTTTCATCATATTCTGTCGGATAGGAAATCAAACCCAAAATTTTTTCTTTTTTCGGCAATCCTTCGCTAAAAGGGAGTTCTATTTCTGCGGTTTTAAGTTTTATTGTCAAAGGACGCTCCACCGCAACTTTCACTTTGTCGGTTGTAGCCAGCGAAACTTCATTGCTGATAGACTGAAAATCAGGAGTTGCATTGCCATTGATACTAACGATTCTGTCACCGGCTTTTATACCTGCCAAATCAGCGGCTTCACCTTGCATAACTCCGCCAACAACCGCCGGATAAACTATTTTACCATAGCTATAGAACAAACCGATAAAAACTAAAATAGCAAAAATATAATTAAAAGCCGGACCAGCAATAACTATTAAAAGCTTCTTCCAACTTTTTTGATATGGAAACGCCTTTTGTTTATCTTCTTCCGAAAGCTGAGTTAGCGTATTATCGGCTGTTGAAGATGAAGCGTCGGCATCACCTAAAAATTGGCAATATCCACCCAGAGGCACAGCGCAGATTTTCCATTTTGTGCCATATTTATCCGTACGGCTCCAAAGTTCTTTTCCAAAACCAATGGAAAAATCTGTAACGCCGACACCTAAACTGCGAGCAATGATAAAATGTCCAAATTCATGCACGAAAACCAGCACACCTAATAAAACAACAAAAGGTATCACATAATAAACAATATTTAACAAAATATCCATTTAGGCCACCTTATCTCATATACATAAAAAACAAATAAACAAACGGAGCGGCAAAAATTAAACCATCTACACGGTCAAAAACGCCACCGTGCCCAGGGATTAATTTACTAGAATCCTTAACTCCTACTTTGCGTTTGATGGCGGATTCAATCAAATCTCCAACCTGAGCTAATACAGCGATGATACCAGCGGCAAAAGCATACAACATTTGTTCATTAATTGGCCATACATAACGCAGATGCAATGGAGAATATGTAAATGAAACATGATTCAAGTTGCTAGAATAAAACGGAATATCCAAAACTTCGGTACAAACATACATAAAGATTATGCTAACCGAAATGGAGAGTAAAATGCCTCCAAACAGCCCTGACCAAGTTTTGTTAGGGCTGATTTTTGGCGCCAACTTAGGACCACGCAGATTGCAACCAACCACAAGTCCGCCAATATCCATGCTCCAAACCATCAAGAAAAACCACAAAGTCAACATAAAGCTATAATTATATTGCGGGTCATAATAGCCTTCACTCGGATCAAAATTACGATACATCCAAATCAGAGATCCTATGCCGATAGAAATATATGGCACGCCCAAAGTAATCAGTGAACGGCGTTTTTCTTTTTCAGCCATAAACCATACAACCAACGAGGTTATGACCATCATGCTGAATAAAACCGCAAAATTGTAGCTCCATAAAGAAACAGCTAAACTCATCATATAAGCAGTAACATAAGCCGATGACTTTTGCGATGACAATAAATTAGCCCATTCCCACGCCAATAAACCGCCGGCCACAACGGCCAGAACTTCGACATACGGACTACCGATATAAAGTACCTCAACCGCAATTGGTATCATTATTATTGCGGCTAAAATTCTTTTGGTTATTGCGCCAAATTTACGACTTACCATATCTTCTCTCCCTATTATTATATTCTTGTATAATCTTTTCTAACTCTGTTTTTGAAAAATCCGGCCACAAAACCGGCGAAAAGTACATTTCGCTGTAAGCCAACTGCCACAGCAAATAATTGCTTATTCTTTGCTCACCGCTGGTGCGAATCAACAAATCTGGCTCTGGGATGCCCGCGGTATATAACATTGAAGAAAACGTGCCAACATCAATATCCTGCACTGTTAAATCGCCTTTTTGCACCAAACTTGCAATTCTGCGCGCGGCAGAAACAATTTCTTGTCGACCGCCGTAACTCAGGGCAACACACAAAGTAAGGCCGTCATTTTGAGCGGTTTTTTCTTCAATCTTTACCATTTTGGCCACAATATCTGCTGCCAACATATTTCGTTCGCCAATGAAAATAATTTTAACATTATTTTCTTCCAGCTCCTTAAAGCTGTTATCCAAATAATTGCGCAGCAAATTCATCAGACCATCAACCTCTGACTTTTCACGCTGCCAATTTTCCGTAGAAAAAGCATATACCGTCATATATTTAACACCAAGGCTTTTCACCGCCTTTGCTGTATCAATCAATATTTCAGCGCCTTTTTTATGTCCCATAGCCACAGGCAAACCACGTTTTTTTGCCCAACGACGGTTTCCATCCATAATAAACGCTATATGCTGCAAGTTTTCAACAGTCACGATCACACCTTAAACCTGCATAATGTCTTTTTCTTTCAAGGCAACCTGCTCGTCTACTTTACGGATTGCATCATCAGTCCATTTTTGAATATCGCTGTTATATTTCTTTTCTTCATCTTCTGAAATTAAAGAATCTTTTTTCAGTTTTTTAACGTCATCCATAGCATCACGACGGATATTGCGCACAGCAACTTTGCATTGTTCGGCATATTTACCAGAGATTTTAACCAACTCTTTACGACGCTCTTCACTCAATGGAGGAATTGGAATGCGAATCAGTTGACCGTCAGACATCGGATTCAAACCCAAATCACTTTCGCGCAGAGCTTTTTCAACCGATTTAGCCATACTTTTATCCCAAACGCTGACTGACAAAGTACGAGCATCTGGAACGCTTACTGTACCAATTTGGCTGATAGGCGTCATATTGCCATAAGCCTCAACCAAAATACCATCCAGCAAACTGGCGTGAGCACGTCCGGCGCGCAATCCGGCAAAATCAGCCTTCAACGCATCCAAACTTTTTTCCATTCTATTCAAGGTTTCAGTTTTAATTTTTTCAAAATCAGACATTATTTACCTCTTACTTTTATTTAATGATTGTACATTCAGCAAGGCCGCACACGGCCTCAACAATAGAATTTTTTCCTTTTTGTGCAAAAACCATAATCGGAATATTATTTTCTGCCGCCATAGTTATCGCAGTCATATCCATAACTTTAAGTTTTTTCTCCTCCACTTCAGCAAAACTAATGGTTTCGTAGCGCTTAGCATCCGGATTAAAACGCGGATCAGAATCATAAACTCCGTTAACCTGAGTTGCCTTCATAATCACATCGCAATGCATTTCTGCAGCACGCAAGGCCGCTCCGGAATCGGTTGTAAAATACGGATTACCCGTACCCGCAGCAAAAATCACGACCTTTCCTTTTGCCAAAGATTTTACAGCCTCGCGAAAACTATAGGTTTCACACACTTGAGGCATCACCAAACCCGAAAAAATTTCCACCGGACAACCGGCACGTTCTATGGCCGTTTTCATAACAAGCGCATTCATCAACGTAGCCATCATACCAACCTGATCGGCAACGCTTCTATCCATCCCTTCGGTCGCATTTTTGGCGCCGCGGAAAAAGTTTCCTCCGCCGATAACCAAACAAATCTGCACGCCTAAATCACGCACTTCAGCAATTTCTGCCGCCAAAGCAGCAGCGATTTCGGCATCTACGCCAAAGCCTTTATCCCCCATCAAACCTTCGCCCGAAAGCTTGAGTAAAATTCTTTTATAAACCGGTTTCATTTTTACACCTTATAATAATCTGATTGTATGTTACGCATTTTACTGCAGTTGTCATCAACATTTTACACGTTTTCAGCAGAATTTTTTAAAGAACGAAAATATAGTTGAATATTTTGCGTTTTCTGCTATTGATAGAATCAATTTTCAGACTGAAGGAGAAAAGTTATGACTTTAAATTTGTTTCTTTGCGCATTGGGCGGATATTTGGCCGGCTCAATCCCATTTGGCTTGGTTCTTTGCTATTTGTTCGGTTACGGCGATATACGCAAAATAGGCTCAGGCAATATCGGCGCCACCAACGTTTTACGCACCGGAAACAAAACTTTGGCTTTATTGACTGTTTTATTAGATGCGTTCAAAGCCGGTTTAGCCGCTTATGCCGCTTATCATATTTTACCTGATACAACTCTATCTTTTGCCGGTATAGACACCTCACTGAATGTTATCGGCTCATTAATTGCCGGCTCTTTTGGCGTTATTGGACACAATTTTCCGGTTTGGCTCAAATTCAAAGGCGGGAAAGGAGTTTCTTCGGCCTTTGGTTTTATTTTGATGACACAATGGCCGGTTGCCTTAATTGCTTTGGCCGTATGGTTGATTATGGCCTTTGCTTTCCGCTATTCTTCATTATCAGCGCTTACGGCAGCCATTTCTATGCCAATAGTAGCTTTTTTGCTGTGTCCGCCGGTATATGCCGTATTTTATACCATTATTGCCTTACTGGTAATTATCCGTCACCATGCAAACATTTCTCGTTTAATTAACGGAACAGAAAGCAAAATAAGTTTCAAAAAGAAGGCGTAAAAAGTGGCTGACAACGAGCTTTCTGACATATTGCAAATAATGATGACCGACGGTGTCGGACCAGTTACGTTTTACAAGCATCTGCAAACATTTAACAATAGCCTGACAAAAACAATTTCTGCAATTGCTCAAAAGAAAAAACTTTGCAGCAAAGACAAAGCCGCCGAAGAAATTGAACGAGCCGCCAAACTCGGTGTCAAAATAATTACCTACAAAGACGCGGTTTACCCCGAATCTTTGCGGCAGCTTAATGACGCACCGCCGATTTTATATGCCTTGGGTAATACAGATTTGTTAAAACACCCTTTAAGCATGGCAATTGTCGGCGCCAGAAACGCCTCAATCAACGGGCGGAAAATTGCCTCGCGAATCGCTTATGACTTAACCGAAAATGATGTTTTAATAATTTCCGGCATGGCTCGCGGTATTGACAGCGCCGCACACAAAGGCGCCATGTATGCCAAAAACAAACTTGGGCCGACCATTGCTGTTTTAGGCACCGGAATCGATGTGGTTTATCCGGCCGAAAACAAAGATATTTATAAAATGATAGCCGAACAAGGACTGATTATCTCTGAACTTCCGTTTGGCACAGCGGCTCAAATTTCAACCTTTCCTAGGCGGAACAGAATAATTTCTGCCCTATCTGCCGGGACACTGGTTGTTGAAGCCAGTTTGCATTCCGGTTCTTTGATAACAGCAAAATGTGCATTAGAACAAGGCAAAGATATTTTCGCTGTTCCGGGGTCGCCTTTAGAAAATCGCTCTCAAGGACCTAATCATTTGATTAAAGAAGGCGCTGTTTTAACTGAAAATGCCGAAGACATACTTAATATATTAAGTATAAATCAAAACCGGCAAATAAAAAGCGCGCAACTGAGCTTGAAGCCTCTTGACAAAGTTGAAAATCGTGTAAATATTTCAGACATTAAAATTTCTGAACCACTGCCGAATAAGGAAAATAATTTGCCATTAATCGAATTAATAACTTTTGAAGGCGTGGATATAGATGAGCTGCTGCGCTCAAGCGGTTTAATGCAGGCCGATTTCTTTTCTCAGCTGCTGGACTTGGAGTTTAGCGGAAAAATAGAACGGCAGGTTGGAAATCGAGTGGCGCGCTTAAAATAAGGTGTATAATAAAATGAAATTAGTTGTTGTAGAATCTCCGGCAAAAGCCAAAACAATCAATAAGTATCTAGGTTCAGACTATAAAGTTTTGGCCAGCTATGGTCATATACGCGATTTGCCTAGCAAAGACGGCTCTGTTGATCCGGACAATGACTTTGCCATGACTTGGGAGTTTAGTCCAGTGGGCAAAAAACACCTCAACGACATTATCGCTGCGCTTAAAGACTGCGACACGCTTATTCTCGCATCCGACCCGGATAGAGAAGGAGAAGCTATTGCTTGGCATATTTTAGAAGAACTGAAAGAAAAGAAAAAACTGAACGGCAAAAAAATTGAGCGTGTAGTTTTTCACGAAATTACAAAATCTGCCGTCAAAGAAGGCATTGAAAACCCTAGGGAAATAGACCAAGATTTAGTCAGTGCCTATATGGCTAGACGTGCTTTGGATTATTTGGTTGGATTCAACTTGTCGCCGATTTTGTGGCGCAAACTTCCGGGGTCTAAATCGGCAGGACGCGTACAATCGGTGGCTCTGCGTTTGATTTGCGACCGCGAAAATGAAATTGATAAATTTAAGGCGGAAGAATATTGGACAATTGATGTTGACTTGCTGACAGCACAAAAAGCAGAAATGCTGACACACTTAATCAATTTGGACGGCAAAAAATTAGACAAGTTTACAATTAACAGCGAAGAAAAAGCTCTGGCCGCCAAAGCAAAAATCGAGGCGCAGGATTTTGCAATTTCAAACGTCGAACGCAAAAAAGCCAGCCGCTATCCGGCGCCGCCGTTCACAACTTCTACCCTACAGCAAGAGGCTGCCCGTAAATTGCGCTTTTCGGCAAAAAAAACTATGCAAGTTGCGCAAAAACTTTATGAAGCAGGTATTATCACTTATATGCGTACCGACGCGGTAAACCTTTCTAAAGAAGCCATAAAAGCCTGCCGCGAAGCTATTGAAAAATATTTTGGCGTCAGCTATTTGCCAAAGACCGCGAAAGAATATAAAAACAAAACTAAAAACGCTCAAGAAGCGCACGAGGCTATCCGTCCATCTGACGTTATGAACACTCCTAAAAAAATGGAGTTAAAATTAGACAGCGACGCTTACAAACTTTATGAGCTGATTTGGAAACGCACCGTTGCCTGCCAAATGAATCCGGCTATTTTGGATAGAGTTGTGGTTGATGCAAAATCGGCTGACGGCAAAATTTTATTGCGTGCCAATGGTCAAGTAATTCAATTTGACGGATTTTTGAAACTTTATCAAGAAAGTAAAGATGATTCTGATGACGATGATGAAAATGCAATTCTGCCTAATGTGGAAACCGGCGAATCTGTTGAAAAGAAAGAAATTAAGCCGGCTCAGCATTTTACCACGCCGCCGCCAAGATTTACGGAAGCAAGTTTAGTCAAAAAGCTGGAAGAGCTTGGCATCGGTAGACCATCTACCTACGCAAATATTATTGCTGTTTTGCAAGAACGCAAATATGTTAAAGTGGAAAAACTGCGTTTTATTCCTGAAGACCGCGGACGTATCGTGACCGTATTTTTAGAAAACTTTTTCAAAAAATATGTAGAATATGATTTTACGGCGCAGATGGAAGAATTTTTGGACGATGTTTCTGCCGGCGCTATGCAATGGAAAAAACTGCTTGCCGGATTTTGGGCTAAGTTTATCAAAAACATAGACGAGGTTAAACCTTTGCAACTGACAGAAGTTATTAACAAAATTGACGAAGCTTTGTCTGCCCATCTGTTTCCACCGCGCGAAGACGGCTCGGACCCAAGAATTTGCCCTAAGTGCGGCAAGGGAAGATTGAGTATAAAGTTTGGTAAATTTGGCGCTTTTTTAGGGTGTTCAAACTACCCGGAATGTTCGTACACTAAGCCTTTGACCGACACTAAGGAAGAAGAGGAAGAAGCCGCCAACGCCAGCGCGCAAAAACTTGCCAGTGGCGAAGATAAAATTTTGTGTCAGATGAACGAACAAAATGTTTATTTGCGCAAAGGCCCATACGGCTACTATGTTCAGCTTGGCGATGCCTCCGGCAATACAGAAAAGCCAAAGCGCTGTTCGCTGCCTAAGTTTGTGAAACCGGAGGAACTAACAGCTGAACAAGCACAGATTTTACTTTCTTTGCCGCGTGATTTAGGAAATGGCATTGAAGCTAATATCGGTAAATTCGGTCAATATATTAAACAAGGCACAAAATCAAAATCGTTAAGCGGAGAAGATAATATTTTTAATATTACTTCCGAACGAGCAGAAGAACTTCTGAAAAACGCTGTTGCCAAACCGGAACCAACAGTTTTGGCGCAACATCCGACGACAAAAGAAGATATTACCCTCAATAAAGGCCGATATGGAATGTATTTAAAATGCGGAAAAAATAATTACGCCATTCCAAAGGGTTATGCCCCAAGTTCTTTAACTGCAGAAGAAGCGATAAAAATTGTGACAGAAAAAAAATAACGTATTTTTAGAGGATTGCTGACAAAATTACTTGCAAAATTGATTATAAGCAGTTATACCTTTGACAAATATTGAAAAAAAATGAGGTTTTAATGAGTAAAGAAGAATTGTTGGAATTAACCGGTGAAGTTATTGAAAAACTACCTAACGCTATGTTTCGCGTTCGTTTGGAAAACGGTGTAGAAATTTTGGCGCACACTGCCGGTAAAATGCGCAAGTTCCGTATTAGGGTTATGGTTGGTGATAAAGTCGATATTGAAATGACGCCGTATGACCTGACAAAAGGACGCATTACGTTCCGCCATAAAGACTAAAAGAAGATCCGTTAAAGGCTCTTTTCTTTTTACTTAGCTCTTAGTCAGCGCAAAAATTTTATGGTTTCCAGAGCCGCCTTAGCTCCCGAACCGGCAGCGATCACTGCTTGGTGATGTTCCAGACTGCAGACGTCGCCGGCGGCAAAAACTCCTTTCACATTTGTGGAACATCCATCAGGAAGCACGGCAACATACCCTTCCGAAGTCAAGTTTAGATAATTTCTAAACAATTCGGTGTTTGGATGATGTCCGATAGCCACAAACAGTCCGGAAACATGCAATGTTTTTTGCATATCTGTTTTTACATTGCGGATTTTTAATCCGGTAACCAAAAGCGGTTCATCAGTCCCCAAAACTTCTTCAATAACATTATTCCAAACCATTACAATTTTACGATTTTGCATTAAACGTTGTTGTAAAACCGTATCAGCGCGCAAAGAATGGCGACGATGAATTAGATAAACTTTATCGGTAAATGTAGCCAAATAAAGCGCCTCCTCCGCAGCGGTATTGCCTCCGCCAACGACGGCAACCTCTTTTCCGCGATAAAAAAATCCATCGCAAGTGGCGCAAGAAGAAACTCCGTGTCCCATATATTTTTGTTCACTTGGCAACCCCAGCCACTTTACAGATGAACCGGTTGCCACAATAATGGCTTTTGATTGATATGAATTGCCGGCCGCAGAACTGCAGGTAAAAGGATGGTCAAAAAAATCAACTTCAGTAATAATATCATCAACAATTTCGACACCTCTGGCTTCGGCTTGACGCCGCATTTTTTCCATTATTTCAAAGCCAGTCATTGTTTCGACAAACCCAGGAAAATTGTCGACCTCACTAGAAAGTATCAGCTGTCCGCCATTTTGTTTTCCTGAAACAATCAATGATTTTAGTCCGGCGCGAGCCGTATAAATTCCCGCCGTATATCCCGCAGGTCCCGAACCAATTATTAAAACATCAGCCTTATATTCTGCCATAATTTCTCCTTTTCTATTTTGAATAGATAATAGCCATAATAAATTTTCCAAGCTGTTTAAGCAAAATTTTATTTTGTCTAAATATTTCTAGACTTTTGAAAAAACTTGTTTTATACTCTTAGTATCAGAGCAGGAGTTTGGTAAAATGAAAAAAGAATATGAAAATTTTTTATTAAATGAATATGGCAATAGCCGTCTTGAAGCTGTAAAAACATCATTGGGACCGTATGATTTTATTGTACCATACGCCTACGCCAACCCTATGGGAAATTATGATGAATTTGAAAAAGCGCTGTTTAGCAAATATTTACAACAACAAGCAAATGAAATAAAAAAATATTCTGAAAACGGATATCGCAAAATTCCTACCCTACGTTTTAAGGATACGATTCTTGTCTGCCCTTATCGCCTACGGCGTTTAGATTCTAGAGAAGCTATGATGAAAATTGCCGACGAAATCTACAAACGCTATACAAAAGCCATCCGCTTGACTATGGCTCTGAACAAAGCTTTTCCCGATAAACCTCATTATGTTAAAGTCGATAGCGAAAATGTAAAAAAACTCGGTCAGGAATATAATGATTATCAGCTGCAAAATCTACAAGACGAAGTTCTTGTTTCTGCAACAAAAATGGAAAGAATCGTCGAACAAAAAAATTCTAAAATCTCCGGAGCTATAAAAAATTTATCTCAACCAATATTAAAGGCCATGGGGCAAAAATATATGCGCCATTTGGAGCAAATAAAAAGAATTTGGAATAAAAATCGCAACAAAATTCAAGTTGCCTTTGGGGCAACAACCTTAGCCGCGCTTTTAACCATGGGCGCATATAAACCGGCAGCAGAAAAAGACAAAAAAGAATTTATAACCGAAGCAGGTATCTCTCCGACTAAAATTCTAAATTCGGTACCGCAAACTATTTTAAACTATTCTAACAAAAAACAAAAAACCGTAAAAGGTTTTGATTTACTTGATAAAAACGTAAAAGAATTTTTAACTGAATGCGGTCTGGGTAAAGATCAGCTTAATGATGTACAGCGCCACAATCTAGACGTTTTTATAAAAACACTGCCAGATTTCAAATTATTTGTAGCTTTTGCCGAAAATTTTCATGGCACAGCAGTTGATGATAATAAAGGTTTTATAACTTTAGGATACGGCTGCACAAATTATTTGGACGAAAAAGGACAGCCTTTGGAAAAAAGAGGAACTACCGGCAAAGTTTCGGCTTTTGTGCAGGTAGGACAATCTGTTACCAAAGAACAAGGTATGGAACAAGTTGAAAGAGTTTCTTATTTTTGTATGCTGCCAAAGATTTTGGATGCTGTAAAAGTTAAACTTAATGAAAAGAAAATGTTTGTTACCCAAAGCTTTGCCTATGTAGCCAACAAACAATTTGAAGATTCCCGCTTTGTTGAAGCCCTAAACTCTAACAAATCAAACAAATATTTAAGTCAATGTCTGGCTATCTGGAATATCGACGCCGGCATTCCAAAAAGATTTTTTATGCTGAATTTGGTTTTAAAAGATAAACTTAATCCAAAGGAAATAGTTAATTTCAAACCGGTAAGCTGCTATAATTTAACTCTTGATCAATGCTTGGTATGCAAAAAGAATCCTGATGGTTCTACCAAAATGAAAAAAGTTCCGGTTACGACCACAGAAATAATCAAAGGACGAAAAAGAAAAGTTAAACGCTATAAAGCTCGTCCAGATTATGTGATGAGAAACGGTATGCCACAATTCAACGATGATCCGCAGCTGACTGCTCAGGCTTTAGATATGATGAAAGCAGAACAAGATGAAAAATGCGTTGCCGATATTTTGCCTTCTTATTTGACCCCTGTCTTTTTAAACAAAAAGAATAAACAAACTTATTTTGCAGTTTCGGTCAAACAAAATAAAAATGGGCGTGAAAGCTAAAAAACACTTGCTTTTATCCATAAATGTTTTTAGATTAACGTTGCTGATATAAAATTTTTAAGGAGAATTAAATATGCCTTCAGTAGTAAATAACAACTGTGTTAAATGCGGTACTTGCGCTTCTGTTTGCCCTGTTAGCGCTTTCCACGTTAGCGAAGAACAGTATGTTGTAGATCCGGATACCTGCATTGATTGCGGAGTTTGCATTTCCGAATGCCCTCAAAGCGCTATTTGCAGCGACGCCGAAGCTGACGAAGCAGCTATCAAATTTAATGCCGAGCAGGCTAAAGTTTGCCCTAACGCAAATGATTAATTTGAAAACAAATTGATTTGACTCAGGGGTTTCGGCTCCTGAGTTTTTTTATATAAAAGGAAAAATTATGCTGCCAGAACACACATCTGACTACTTATTAGATAAAAAGGTAAAAATATTTCAACCCGTAAACGGATACAGAGCATCAACCGATGCAGTTTTACTGGCCGCATTTGTATCTGTTTCCAAATACGGAAAAATTCTTGATGTCGGTTCCGGAACCGGAGCTGTTTCATTGTGTTTGGCAGAAAGATTAAAACAACAAAATCCCCTAATCACCGGTTTAGAAATACAACCAGAATTAGCTAATTTGTCAAACTTTAGCGCACAAAGCAACAATTATACCAATTTGCATTTTCAAAATGCCGATATCCGCTTGGGCGCAAAAAATAATGGGCTTTTACCCTGCTCTTTTGACGCCGTTGTCACCAACCCGCCATACAGCGAACATGACTTGCCGTCACCTAATAAAAGCAAGGCAACAGCCCACAACCATACAAATTTTGATTTGCAGCATTGGCTTGAATTTTGCCTAAAAATGGCAAAACCTTTTGGTAAAATATATATGATAAACAGAGCCGAAGCCTTACCGCAAATTTGCAGCATTCTCTATGGTAAAGCCGGAAACATGACTATTTTACCGATATATTCAAAAAAGATGCAGACCGCAAAACGGATTATAATATCAGCGCAAAAAGATTCTAAAACGCCTAGCCGAATTTTGCCGCCATTTTACACCCATTTAGCAAACGGAGAATACAGTGACGAGGCTCAAAAAATTTTGCGTCTGGGTTTAGGTTTTGAAGAAACATTTTCTTATTTAATATAGTCTTTACTTTTTGCGACTATGCTTATATTATGTTTATTGAGAATGAGGTTCGCCATGTTTAAATATTTTCTTTTTATCAGTACGATTTTATATTCAAGCCTTGCTGCGGCCAGCGGTGTCGAAGACTTTGTTGCTCCAGATTATGCAAGCGACGAGGCCTACACGCATTGTGAGAGAACAACGGGCGATCCTGACAACTGTGTAAAAGAGGAAAATGCCAGAGTTTTAAAAGGCGTTAAAATTATGTATAAAAACCTTTTGGCTGACCCACGGATAAACGATTGGAACGGATCTTTTGAAGCCAACCGCGATATGTTGCGGGATATGTATGAAAGCTGGTTGGCATTTCGCAACCGTTTTTGTTCTTTGCACAAAGTTGCGGCAAAATATATTGAACCTCTCTTTGAACCAGAAAACGCTTGCATTCTTTTTCAAAATTACAACCATCTGGATTATTTGAACCAACTGCTTTATACCTTAAATAAAGATTCTCCCAAAAATCCATACCCTAGCAAGTTAAGCAATGTAGACGGCGGAAACCAATATTTACAAATAGATCACGATGATCAATACAATAACTGTATAGAAAATAAAAACCAAAGAGCTGATTGCTTAAAAGAAGAATCTGAGCGCAGTATAAAGTCTATTAAAGACTATATGGCGACACTGATGGAAACTCCAGTCACCCAAAAATGGAACAATGGTCCGGATATCAAAAACGGCAATTTCCGCGACATGTTTGATAGCTGGCTTGCTTTTCGTAATCGTATGTGCTCGCTGACATCGTATGTCAGAAAAAAGAGCAAAGCTAAAAGCGCAGTGACTGTTGAAACTTGTATTCAGTTTTATAATGAAAGCTTTGAATTTTGGCTCAAAACAGCCGCGTTTAATGCTAATTCCATTGTAGATGAAGATTTTTCACCTGATAACGATGAAACTGAAGATGGCGGAGAAGAGGCTGGAAAACAGATTAAGCCGCTTACCAGACACATAGACTCGAAATTAGACGCAGCAGAAAATTCTGAAACAAATACCGAAGAAAAAAATACTGCTCCGGCTGCTGATACGGTTTCTGCTCCATCTCATCAAGACTCTCGTGGTCGCGCTTTACCGGCGTGGGCAAAAAAGTATTAGGACTTCAATAAATATACATACCTGTATGTATAAAAAAGATATTGAAGTTTTTTGATTTTGTTTTATACATACTTTTTGATATAATATAAAATTTAGAGATATGCCCGCAATGCGTAGAACAAAAGAAGATGCTGAACAAACCAGACAGGCGATTTTAGAATCGGCCATGGATATCTTTTATGAAAAAGGATATTCAAAAACCACTTTTGATGAAATCGCCAAACGCATAAATTTAACTAAAGGCGCGGTTTATTGGTACTTTCGCAACAAGCCAGACATTGTCGCTGCACTAATCAATGAATTTGTGCAAAAACATATTAAGCGACTTGAAGATTTTCGCAACGGGAAAAAAGAAGAAAATTTAGATGTTTTAGCTGATATGATGTTGCTTGCTTATCATTATATGAAAGCGAATCCGCTGGAATATAAGTTTATCTTTTTTATTACCTGTCAAATGGAATGGAGCGAAGCTATTTTGGTAAAAATCCGCCCTTTGGTGGAAAAGACCAAAGTGGTTTCCCGTAAAATTATGATTGACACATTATGTGAGCTTAAAGAAAATAAAAAAATAAGAGCCGATGTTGATGTTGAAAGTATTACGGAAATTTTGCAAGCTCTATGGATGGGGCTCTTAGAAAACTATTTGGCAAAAAGAATGACTCTGGATTTTGAAAAAACAGTCAGACAAGGATTTAATTTAATTTTTAACAGTATAAAAATGGAAGGTGTAAACAATGAAAATTAGTTCTCCAAACATTAAAGGAGCCATTGTTAGAATTGCAATCTTATTGGTGTGCATTTCTATTGGTTGGTATTTAAAAGGACGCTTGTCGCCATCTGCTCAGGGAATGGGCTATGGCATGGGTGAAGTTTATGTCTTGGCGCAAAAGAGTGAAACCAAAGATATCACTTCGGCCCAAACCAAAATTTCATATGTTGAAACAATAAATGAAGTAAACATTTTGCCGCAAGTTACCGGCACGGTGGAAAAGGTATTGTTCCAAGAAGGTAAACTTGTTAACGAAGGCGATGTTTTGTTTGAAATAGACCCTTCTAAATATCAAGCTGCTTATGATTTGGCTAAAGCACGCTTGGACAGCGCCAAAGCAAACTTGGTAAGAGCAGAGCGCGACTACAATCGTCAAGTGAAATTAAGCCGTGAAAAATTTGCCTCTAAAGCAACTTTTGATTCGTCAGAAAGCACTTATTTACAAGCCAAAGCCTCTGTTGAAGAAGCTCAAGCCAACTTAGATGTGGCTAAGATTGATTTGGACAACACAAAAGTAACAGCGCCTATCAGCGGACGTATTGGTAAAGCCTTGGTAACTAAAGGCAACTATGTTGTTGCATCTAATCAGGTATTGGCAAAAATTGTGCAAATCAGCCCGATGAGAATTTCTTTTTCTTTGACGGATAAAGAAGTTTTGCAAGTTAAAAAGATGGGACATAAAGCTGAAGATTTAACCGCTCGCATAACTTTGGCTGACGGCGAAGTTATAGATGAAAAGGTTGTCGATAAATTCTTAAACAATGAAATAAATTCTTCCACCGCTACTGTTTCTATTTTTGTAGATGTAGATAACTCCGACCAAAAATTGATTCCGGGAAACTATGTTCAATCTGCTATTTTGACCGGTAAACCAATATATTCTGTTGTGGTTCCGCAATCTGCCTTGAACTATGATACTGACGGCGCATTTGTTTATATTGCTAAAATTGATGAAAGCAAAAGCAAAGAAAATGAACTGCATGGCGTGGCAGAACAGCGTCGTGTTGTTTTAGGCGATTCAATTAACGAAAATGAACAAATCATTATTAACGGCTTGAAAGAAGGCGAATTGATTGTGGTTTCCGGTACGGTGAAGATTCAAAACAATTCTCCGATTAAAGTCGGTGTTTTAGAAAAATAGGATAAAAGAAAAATGTTTTCTAAATTTTTTATTGAAAGACCTCGTTTTGCCGTAGTAATCGCCATTGTTATGGCGTTGGCAGGCTTGGTTTCTGTATTTACTATGCCTATCGGCATGTATCCGGAAATTGCACCTCCGGAAATCCGCGTATCAACCGTATATGTTGGCGCCAGTGCCGAAACTGTGGCTAAAAACGTTGGTATTCCGCTGGAAAAGAACATTAACGGTATTGAAAATATGCTGTATATGTCATCTTCTTCTTATAACTCCGGCGCTTACCAGCTTTCCATTGCTTTTGAAACAGGTACAGACCCTGATTTGGATCAAGTAAAAGTACAAAACCGCGTACAGCAGGCTTTGAGTTCTTTGCCGTCAGAAGTGCAAACCTATGGTGTAACTGTAGAACGCCGTTCTTCAGATATTTTGGCGTTTATGCAGGTGACATCTCCAAAAGGAACATACGACAGCAACTACTTAAACAACTACGTTGAAAATAATATTAAAATTGCTTTGAGCCGTGCTTATGGTGTGGGCGAAGTTAATATTATGGGTTCGGCAACAAGTATGCGCGTATGGATTGACGCCGACAAAGTTGCCGCTTTAAACATTCCGGTTTCGGCGATTAAAGCCGCTATTACCAGCCAAAACGTTCAACCTTCTTTGGGTTCTATCGGTTCGGCTCCTGGTGACGGCAAGCAGGTTTTGGTATATTCTTTGGAAACTCAAGGCCGTTTGAACGACCCGAAAGATTTTGAAAATATCATTGTGCGCACGGCCGAAGAAGGCGGATTGGTTCGTCTGAAAGATATTGCTCGCGTAGAACTGGGTTCGGAAGACTATTTGATGAATTCCACCGTTGACGGACAGCCGGCTGTGTCTATTATGATTAACAAATCATCCGGTGCAAACTCCATTAACGCCATGAAAGCCGTTCGCGCCGAACTGGCTAAATTGGAACGTTTTTATCCGGAAGATTTGGAAGTAAAAATCTTTAAAGATACGACCGAATTTATTTCTGCCTCTATTGAAGAAGTGTTCTTCACATTGTTTTTGACATTCTTGTTGGTGGTTTTGGTTTGCTATGTATTTTTGCAAGACTGGCGCGCAACTTTGGTGCCGTCAATAGCTATTCCGGTGTCTATTTTGGCCACATTCGCCATGATGAAAACTTTGGGATTTAACTTAAACATTTTAACCTTGTTCGGTTTGGTGCTGGCTATTGGTCTGGTAGTTGATGATGCCATCGTGGTTGTTGAACGTACACTTGCCTTGATGCAAGAAGAAAAACTGAAAGCCAAAGAGGCGGCCATAAAAGCAATGAGCCAAGTTTCCAGCGCCGTTGTAGCCACAACTTTGGTATTGCTGGCAATTTTTGTACCAATCGCCTTCATGGGCGGTATTACCGGTAAGATTTATCAGCAATTTGCTATCACCATTGCCTTTGCCGTAGGTTTTTCTGCCGTAAACGCATTGACTTTGTCTCCGGCGTTGTCGGCAACGTTCTTACGTCCGTTTGAACAAAAAGAAACCGGATTTTTGGGTTGGTTTAACCGTTTTATTCAAGGAACAACCAATAAATATCTGGTGGCTGTCGGCTATATTGGTCGAAAAGTGAGTGTGATTGTGTTTATGCTGCTGATTTTGTTTGGTCTAAACGCATTCTTTATCAAAATCACTCCGACATCTTTCTTGCCTGACGAAGACCAAGGCATTATTATGGTCAACGTTCAGCTGCCAGAAGGTGCGTCAAATGTTAGAACCAAGGCCGTCAATGAAAAAATGCTGGCTGCCATCAAAGACCATCCGGCGATTGAATCCGTGATGACAATGGAAGGCTTCAGTATTATGGCTGGTCAAGGCGAAAACGTAGGCTTTGCCGTTATTTCATTGAAAAACTGGGCTGAGCGTAAAGGTGATGATATGTATTCTACCAATGTTTTACGCAACCTGATGGCTAGAGTTTCAAACTTTTCAGAAGCAAAAATCCAAATGTTTGAAATGCCGGCTATTCCTGGGCTTGGTTCAACCAATGCTATGGATTTCAAAATTCAGGCGGTTGACAACACAGATATGAAAGACTTGGAAAAAACAGTAAATGCGTTTACGCGTCAGGCTATGGCTTTGCCACAAATTTCATTGGCATATTCAACCTTTAACGCGCAAACTCCGCACGCTTATATTGAAATTGACCGTGAAAAAGCCGAATCTTTAGGTGTGGCAGTGGGTGATATTTACAGCACCTTACAAACCTACATCGGTTCTTCTCACATCAACGATATCAATATTGGCACACAAGTTAATAAAGTTAAAATCCAAGCAGATTGGAAATATCGTAAAGACCTTGACAGCCTGAACAAAATCTATGTTCAAAGCGGCAAAGGAGAAATGGTACCGCTGGGAAGTTTGATTAAGATGAAAACTGTGCTGCTGCCACGCGGTATCGATCGCTACAACCAATATCCGGCTGCAACCGTAAACGCAGTTGCTGCCAGCGGATACAGCTCCGGCGAAGCAATGCAGGCTTTAGAAGATTTGGCTACTCAGACTTTGCCTAAAGGCTATACTTATGCTTGGTCTGGTACTAGCTTGCAAGAAAAGAACAACCAGGGACAAATTTTCTACATCATCGCATTTGCCGCTTTGTTTGCATATTTGTTCATGGTGGCACAATATGAAAGCTGGATGATTCCGCTGGCCGTTATGCTGTCTGTTTTAACGGCTATGCTCGGCGCCACATGCGGTTTGTTTGTAACCAATATGTCATTGAGTATTTACGCTCAATTGGGTTTGGTGCTGCTGGTTGGTTTGGCCGCTAAAAACGCGATTTTGGTGGTAGAATTTGCCCGTGAGGCTCACCTGGAAGGCAAATCAATTTTGACATCTGCTTTGTATGGTACGCGCGAACGTTTCCGCGCCGTGTTGATGACTGCCTGCACATTTATTTTGGGTGTGGCTCCGTTGGTATGGGCAACAGGCGCATCGGCCGGAAGCCGTGTGGCTGTTGGTGTGCCGGTGTTCACAGGTATGGTTGTCGGAACATTAGCCGGTTTGATATTCATTCCATTGATGTATATCTTAATCCAAACCATTACCGACCACAAAAAAGTGAAAGGCAAAAATGCAGAATCTAAGGATTAAAGCAGCACAAGCACTGCAATCCGTGTTAGAGGACAAAGTCTTTTTCGGGGAGCTTAAAAAGCAATTCTCCGAAAAGGATTTGCCTTTTGCCAATATGTTAGTGTTAACCGCACTGCGGCGTTATGTGGCGCTGCGTGCGGTTTTGCACTCTTTTTTGAATAAAAAAATTCCCCATAAACATCGTTTTGCCGAATATCTGCTTATATTGGCGGAATGCGAAATTTTATATATGCAAACTGCTCCATATGCTGTTATTAATGAAACAGTGGCAAACATCCGCAAAATCACAGACCGTTTTCTTGGCGGATTGGCCAATGCGATTTTGCGCAAAATATCGGCGCAAAAAAATGAGTTGCTAGAAAAAATAGAAAATATTAATCCGCTGCCAGATAATTTTTTATCCCTATTAAAAGGTTATTCAGAACAAGAAAAAAAACTGATTGCGCAAAGTGTTTTTTGCTTACCTCCTTTGGATATAACAACAAAAAATTCTCCAGCAGAGTGGGCAGAAAAATTACAGGCAGATTTATTGCCAAACGGGTCTCTTCGTTTATATAATAATCCTAAAATCCAAATGCTTGCCGGTTATAACGATGGAATGTGGTGGGTTCAAGATGTTGCGGCAAGTTTGCCTGTACAAATACTTAATGATGATTTGTCCGGCTTAAAGGTTTTGGATTTGTGCGCAGCTCCTGGTGGAAAAACAGCTCAATTAGCCGCCCGCGGAGCTTTTGTCACCGCTATTGATATTTCGGCCGAACGTTTAGAAACTCTAAAGCAAAATATGAAACGTTTGAATCTTGAAAAGATTAAAACAATAGCTGCTGATGCTCTAGACTTTTTACAAAACAATAGCGAGCAATTTGATATCATTTTGCTAGATGCGCCATGTTCGGCAACCGGAACATTTCGTCGTCACCCCGAAGTGTTGCACCTCAAAACAAAAGATGATGTAAATCAGCAAGCCGCTTTGCAAAAACAGTTGCTTGATAAATGTGTTAACGCCCTTAAAATTGGCGGAACATTAATTTACAGCACCTGTTCAATTGCAAAAACCGAAGGTGAAGAACAAATTGCTGATTTTATAAAAACTCACAAAAACTTTCAAATTTTACCTATTTTACCCCAGCAAATCTCAAAGTTTGGCACTTGGAACCAGAATTTGATTACTCCGCAGGGATATATACGAACGTTGCCGTTTTATGAAACTACTAAAAATGGTATGGATTCTTTCTTTATTTGCAAATTGAAAAGAATAATTTAACAAATTAGTTTTATATTGACTTTATGTTGGAGGAAAAAGTCAATGATTAGTTTGAATTTAATTGTTTTTGTAGCGTGTTTACTCGTTGGTTTATTGGGGGCAATGTTTATATATACTCCGATTGCCAATAAGTATACGCAAACTTTTGAGATTAAACCGTATATGCTGCCGTTCAGCTACATATTGGTGTTTTATATTTGCGGAACGCTGGCAATTTATTATCTTCTACCCAATAATGATTTTATCCAAAAATTAACCGCCACCAGAGCCTTGGTTCCTTTAGTTTTGGCAGCGGTTATTTTTGTTTCCTCTATGTTATTTTCCAGAATAACGCTCGCGTTGATTACTTTTGCTTGTGTTGCTTTTACCGTGTGGTTGCAGCCGTTTGGCGAAGGTTTTCCCTATCCGCAAATTCCAGTTTGGGCAGCCAAAATTTTATTGACCCTATTTTTTGCGGTGTTTTGTATTTTTTACGGCGTAATGAACAGTTTGCCGCAAATTATGGCTGTACCGACAATTATCATACTTTTTGCAGTTTCAGTTTTATCTGCTTTTTCAGCGGCTCCTGCCTATTTAGCTTTGAGCGCTGCATTGCTTATTGGACCGCTGCTTGGTTATCTCAGCATTAATTTAAACATCATCAGAATTCCTTTTGACAATGGTTCTTGCTGTGCTTTAGCTTATTTAGTGGCCAACATACTATTGCTTGACGTAAGTGAGTTTAGCTTTGGCTCATGTCTCATTTTTACCAATGTTTTTTGGGCTGAATTATTGGTTGCCATGTGGAATAAGTTTATTATCATTAAGTCAGGTCCTTTATATGAACACACTTTATATTATCAAGCTGCAGAAAAATTTAATATGCGAGTTCTTTTGATAAATATTTCACGAATCTCCGCTATTGGAATGTTTATTGGCTGGTTTCAACTTTATGCCATAAATCAATATTCTTTGATTTTGGTCAGTCTAGCGGTTTTGTTGTGGCTAAATTATAACTTTTTAAATCCGACTGAAACAAAAAATATTAAGCAAATAAACAAGCAAATGCTTGCTGATATAAAAGAAAATATATTTGATGTAAAAAATTCTTTATCAAATATTGGCGAAACACAGCCCCAAAAGACAACAAAAAAAACTGGTACTCGCAAAAAAAACAGCTCAAGTAAAAAGACAAACACCCGCAAAAAAAGGCAGGCTGATTAATGTCTTTTTCTCCTAATCTGCTAAATATAAAAAACTTTTTATCATCTAGTAAAAAAAAGGCTGATGACGGATTATTCCGCGTAACCATTGTTGCTTTTGAAGACAAATGCAACTTAAACTGCGGACTGAGATTTGCCGAATTATTAAAGCGCAGTAACTTATTTGACGTCACATTTTTCAATGAGCCTTTCAGCAAAAATTTTCTAAATTTACAAAGCCGCAATTTTTTTGATTTTATTGACCGCGGCAACAAAATTTTAGCCTCAACAAAAGCAGATATTCTTATTTGGGGTTATGAAGAAGATGGAAAAATCCGCATAAATTTTCAGGTAGAAAATCAATATACCATCCCAAATAAATTGTCTTTTTCTTTATTAGACAGTTTGTTTATTCCCTTAAGCAATTTTACCGATAACGGAAAATTTTCTGAATCCATACTTTTGCTGATATACGGTATAATAGTTGCCGCAATTTATCCGGTAACAAATGAACAAAAATCACGCCGGCCGCAAATTCTACAAGAAATTATAGCACTGCTTTCGGCAGATCACTCGCCAAAAGATGTTTCGCGCGAATTTATGCCGTATATTATGAATATGCTGGGAAAAATTTATCTAAGCAACACCAATCAAGATTTATCAATTAAAGATATAGAAATCATTCAAAATCTTTTTGAAACCGCATTGAAAAACAAACAATTTATGCGGCTACCGATTTATTATGGCTGCATTTATAACAATTTGGGGCAATTGTTTGAAACTGCGTTTTATCAAAACAAACACAACTCCGCGGCCTATTTGAAACTAGCTATATCAAACTATCAAACTGCGCAAAAAAATCTAAACCGAAACTATCCTTACGATTTTGGGTTGATTTCCTATCACTTGGCTCTGCTTTATTATGATTATTGGAAATATACAGCCGACTTGCAGGCTTTGCGCGATGCGGTTTCTAAACTAAGAGATGCCGAAAAAGTTTATTCTTTGGCTCAATTTCCTAGTTCTTGGTGCACCATTGAAGAGCTGCTGGGCAACTATCTAACTGCCCTTGGCATGCAAACAAAAAGCAATGAACTTATGCATTTAGCTATTGAGGCCTATAAAAATCAACAAAAAATATTTACGCAAAACGAAACTCCAGAGATTTGGGCGGCAATTCAAGAAAAAATCGGCAATGTTTTTTACCTGCTCGGAAAACAAAATAATGACGATCAGCTTATGGAAGAAGCCCGCAACTACTATGATTCGGCTCTGGAAATTTATTCTGATTTAGCCTTAAAACTTGAAATAAAGAATGTTAATCGCGCATTGTTAAAAATAAGAAATTATCTCGGATAGTCTTGATTTTAGCCAAAAACAGCATATTTCCTTTGCCAAAGGAGATATTAATATGACAAACTGCATTGAACAAGACAGCCTGAGCCGACGCCGCTCGATTTATGCTTTGGGGCATACCCGAATCGTCACCGATTTTTGTTTGGAAGACACTTTGAAAGATTGCTTAAAAAATTGTCCAACACCTTTTAACGCGCAATCAGCCAGACTTGTGCTGTTGCTCAATAAAAACCACTTAGATTTTTGGAATTTGGTTTTAGAAAAAGTTACGGCTGCGGCGCCGATTGGCAAAAAAGACAGCGTTAAGCAAAAAATAAATTCTTTTGCCGAAGCTTACGGCACTGTTTTGTTTTTTGAGGACTTAGATATTTTAGCTCAGCTGCAAAAAGATTTTCCGTTATATCAAAAAAACATGCATGACTGGACTTATGAGGCTAACGGAATGCTACAATATATGATTTGGCAAGCTTTGGCTGAAAATGAAATCGGCGCTTCGTTGCAACACTATAACGAGCTGATAGAAGATGATGTTAAAAAGATGCTAAGTTTACCGGATAATTGGAAAATTTTGGCGCAGATGCCGTTCGGCAGCATAGAAAAAACACCGGCGGAAAAAACTTTTTTACCATTGGAAAATCGTTTAATGATTTTTAGATAAATCATTTTTTGTTTAACTTCATTCCCAACTGGTTAGAAAATTCTGCAAGACCTTTTTTGAAAAGCACACCGATTAAATCGGCAACCAAATCAATATTGGCCTCAAGATTCGCTTTATCAGCTTTTGAAAAACCGGAAAGTACATGGTTGACAATGCTGTCGGCATCGCGGTTCTGCGGGTGTCCGATACCAATGCGAATCCGATTATAATTAGGGGTAATGCAAGAATCTATGCTTTTTAAGCCGTTATGACCGCCGGCGCCGCCACCAAGCTTGGCTTTGATTTTATCGGTCGGCAAGTCCATATCATCATGAATAACCACAATATTCTGCGGCAAAATTTTATAAAAGTTAGCCGCCTTAACAACGCTGTTGCCGGAAAGATTCATAAAAGTCTGCGGCTTCAATAAATAAACTTTTTCACCATCAATATTTCCCTCGGCAATAAAGCCGTCAAATTTGGAGCGAAACGGTGAAAAATTATAGCGGCGATGAAGCTCATCAGCCGCCATAAATCCAACATTATGGCGGGTAGCCGCATATTCCGTCCCCGGATTACCCAGACCAACCACCAAAAACATCGTCACCTCTTATTTACGCATAAAATCAACGTGAATAGGCTTGTCAGAAACCGGATGGAATTGAACGTCTTGGCAAACAGTTTTAACTTTTTTGCCTTCAACATCAACAACGATTTCAGATTTGTAGAAATCTCTCAAATCAAGGGCTTTTTCCAATTCTACCGGATCAAGGCTGATTAAAACAGCGTCTTTTTTTCCACCATAGATAACGGCAGGAACACGGCCCTCACGACGACATGCACGAGCTGCCCCCTTACCTGCTTTTTCACGCTTTTTCGCATTAAAAGTAACTTCTGTCATTTTTTTATTCCTTATATTTTATAATCAAAACTTACACCAACGGCCTCCAGGGGTGCCGTCAGTAACGGTTTTGTACAACAAAAAAGCCAAAGATTCAAGCATTTTTAATAAAATTTTATGATTTTTTTGCTATATTTCGGCTCAAGTTAATTAACGGAGGTTTTTATGTTATACATTTTAGCTGGTTTTGTTTTTGGCTGTATGATTCCGTATTTGGCTCGCCGTATCGGCAAGCTGATGCCGGCAACCATGGGTTATATATTGCTTAAAATTTTTATTCCGCAGCACTATATGCCGTGGAGCAAACTGAAAAATGATTTTGAATATATGCAGCTGTTCAAACGCTATATGATGAGAAGTTTGGGCTGGGGAATTTTTTGCGCCGCCGCAACCTATTTGTTTGCCGTTAATTTTGACCAGTATTACACATGCTGGTATTTGGCTTTTTTGTGGATCATGTTGCTGCTGGTGGAAATCGATAAGCGCTTTATGCTGCTGCCGGATATTTTAACATTGCCGCTGTTGGTTCTTGGTTTTGGTTACGCGTCAATCAACGGCGTTTGGTTGGACACTGTTGATCCGCAGTTGATTTCAAATGCACAAAACAGCTTTATGGGCGCTTGCGCCGGCTATTTGATGCCTGTTATAGCCAGTATGTTTTTAGTTTGGAAATATCCGGACGCGTTTGGCGGGGGAGATATAAAATTATTGGCGGCAATCGGGGCTTGGGTTGGCTTAGAGCCGATATCATATATTTTGCTCTGCTCTTGCATTTTATTTGCCTTGGGCTGTTTGATAAAAAAACAAAGGGTCGGTCCTTTTGGTCCATCAATTGTTTACGCAACTTTGTTAATTTGCATTTTCTTGTTTGGAATTTAGCAAAAAAATTTGCCGACTTCTTGACATTGCATTTTGCAAACACTAACTAAACAAGTAGTTAAGTAAAACTATTTGTTTAGGAGTATTGAAATGAACATAAAACCTTTACACGACAAAGTTTTAATCAAACGTGTAGATGAAGAAACAAAAACCGCCGGCGGTATCATTATTCCTGATACAGCCAAAGAGAAGCCATCTGAAGGTGTTATAGAAGCTGTGGGCAATGGTCGTGTTGCTCCAGACGGCAAAGTGATTGCCTTATCTGTAAAAGCCGGTGATCGCGTGTTGTTTGGCAAATGGGCCGGTACAGAAATTAAAGTTAACGGCGAATCTCGCTTGATTGTTAACGAATCCGATATTTTAGCTATTATAGAATAATCTGCGAAAGGTAAATTAAAATGGCTGCAAAAGACATTAAATTTGGAACTGACGCCCGCAGCAAAATGCTTAAAGGCGTAGAAACTTTGGCTAGAACCGTAAAAGTAACTTTGGGACCTAAAGGCCGCAACGTTATGCTGGATAAATCTTACGGCGCGCCAAAATTAACAAAAGACGGCGTTTCTGTTGCCAAAGAAGTAGCTTTGGCTGATAAATTTGAAAATATGGGCGCTCAGTTGATTAAAGAAGTAGCGCAAAAAACTGCTGATAAAGCCGGTGACGGCACAACTACCGCCACTGTTTTGGCTGAAGCTATTATCCGTGAAGGCTGCAAAGCTGTTGCCGCCGGTATGAACCCAATGGATGTAAAACGCGGTATTGATATGGCTGTGGAAGCTGTGGTTAATGACGTAAAATCACGTTCTAAAGCCGTTCAATCATCTAGTGAAATCGCTCAGGTCGGCACAATTTCGGCCAACGGCGACACCACAATCGGTGAATATTTGGCAAAAGCTATGGAAAAAGTTGGAAATGAGGGTGTAATTACCGTTGAAGACGCAAAAGGGTTGGAAACTGAATTAGACGTTGTAGAAGGCATGCAATTTGACCGCGGTTATTTATCTCCTTATTTTGTAACTAATCCGGAGAAAATGAACTGCGAATATGATAATCCGTACATTTTACTGTACGACAAGAAAATTTCTAACTTACAGCCGATGATTTCTATTTTGGAAGCGATTGTGCAATCGGGACGCGCTTTGGTTATTATCGCTGAAGATATTGAAGGCGAAGCTTTGGCAACTTTGGTTGTCAACAGAATCCGCGGCGGCTTGAAAGTTTGCGCTGTAAAAGCCCCTGGTTTTGGCGACAGACGCAAAGCTATGCTGCAGGATATGGCTATTTTGACCGGCGGTCAGGTTATTTCTGACGAGTTGGGCATGAAGATTGAAAATGTTACTTTGGATATGCTTGGTACAGCTAAGCGCGTTGAAATTACCAAAGACGACACGACAATCATTGACGGCGCCGGCGATAAAGAAGCCATTGCAGGCAGAACCGCACAAATTCGTCAGGAAATCAGCCAAACGACATCTGATTATGACCGTGAAAAATTACAAGAACGCTTGGGCAAACTTTCCGGCGGTGTGGCTGTTATCAAAGTCGGCGGTGCTTCTGAAGTTGAAGTAAAAGAAAAGAAAGACCGCATTGACGACGCTTTGCACGCAACCCGCGCCGCGGTTAAAGAAGGCATTGTTGCCGGCGGCGGTACCGCATTGCTGTATGCAACAAAAGCTTTGGAAAATGTAAAGACAGATAATCAAGACCAAAATGTCGGTATTGACATTATCCGCCGCGCTTTGCAGGCTCCGCTGCGTCAAATTGCCGAAAATGCCGGTGTTGACGGGGCTGTGGTTGCCGGTAAATTGCTGGAAAGCAAAGATTATAACTATGGCTATAACGCTGCTGCCGGCGAATATACCGATATGATTAAATCCGGTATTGTAGACCCGACAATGGTTGTCAGAACCGCTTTACAAGACGCCGCTTCTGTTGGTGGTTTGTTAATCACAACCGAAGCTATGGTTACAGAAATTCCTGAAAAAGAATGCCATTGCGGCGACGCTGCTGCCGCTGCCGGCGGTATGGGCGGAATGTACTAATAATCCTCCAGATTATGAAATCCTTGCTTTGTTTTTTATAAAGCAAGGATTTTTTTTATTGACTCCGCAACGCTCTCACTATATTCATTTTTATAAATGTTTAGCAGAGTTTCTAAAATGGAAAAATTTAGCAGATTTGTACTCTTTCTTTGGCAAAAAATTAATCAGCACAAACGAATTTATTATTTCTTTGACTGTCATTTCTGTATTTTTTTGGTTGGTTTCAATGTATTTTTTATCTATAAACAGTATCCGAATCAAAGCAATATCTATATTCATAATCAAAAAATATAAAAATTATCCAAATATAAAATATAAGGTTTTACACAAAACTTTTTATACCAGAAACAAAATCCCCGCACATAGGCAACCATATATGCGGGGTATTTTTTGCGTATAACAATAGATTAAGCAGCTTGTTCTTTTGTGTTTGCTTTAGAATTATTAACCACAAAATTTGCCACCGCAGCTAAAATAAAGCCCAACCAAAAAGTATGGTTTATCAAAGAAAACGCGCTTAGCAAACTAATCAAAACATAGCTGTAAACAGTAATGCGCAAAGTTTGATTATATGGAGCTTTGTAGCAAGCTGACATTATCCAATGCAAAATCAGAGAATATATTCCCATAATTATCAGGCCGTAAAGAACAAAACCCAAAAATGTCAGGCTGACTATAACCGGCATAACATAGCCTTCTACTCCACTCAAAAAGGCGTTTACAACTTCTTGGTCGACAACCATATTCGGAACATCACGCAAGCTATTGATACGCACTTCATTTTTGGCGTTGTTAACGGTATAAACGGCGGCACGGCTGATATAAATACCGCTTTCGGTCAGCAGCGATGGTTCAAACTCTTCAGTTCTGGTGTCTAATACAGCCTTAAATTTTTCTGCGCCTTCACCATAAACTTTTTCAATTTTGGTATTCTGCGGCTTAGAAATCATACCGTTTTCAATGGTAATCGGCAAAAAATCTGCCGCGTTATTTTTGATAATCGGCATATACATATTAGTGATATTGCTTGCCATTGAGCCTACATATAATGAATACCCAAGGCAAAACAACAAAAACACAGCTGCCCCAATCCACTTTTTAGTCAATAAAAAATCTAGTTTTTTCATGTTTTTTTCCTTTCTGTTAACATAGAACATCAAACAAATCCGGCTGTCTGTTATCTGACTGAGCCAAAATATCCATAGCCATTTTCACAACATTATAATTTATGGCACACTGATAAGCCAAAGAAATATTATCGCACTCTTCCACCAATTTACCTATATATTCAAAAGAACGCGGTGCGTTGCTGACAATAAAATTCAACACATCGGGACTAATCAAAATCTGTCGGTCGTTAAACAGTTTGACAATCAATGTTTGCAACATTATATCATCAGGCTCTTTTATTTCAACGCATGGCAACATATTCAAACGCGACTGCAAATCTTTTAGCGCAAACGCCATTCGGCTTGGTGCTTGCTCTGCCGTCCACAGCATATAACGCCCTTCTGTGTTATAAAGATTAAACAAATGAAACAAAGCTTCCATATTGGCTTTCGGCGTCAAATTTTCAACGACAATGCTTTGATTTTCATTTGCTATTTTATTAACATTGCGCAAATTGATGCGTGAAGCGTTTATAAGTGAAACTTTTATCGGCTTATCGGCAAAAATTTTCACTTTATCGGCAAACAAATTAGCCAGATGAGATTTTCCGCAGCCTTTCGGACCATAAATAATCAGCCCTTGTGTCAGCCAATTCGGCCAAGAATCTATCATGTTAAACGCCTCTTTATTGCAAGGAGCAACCATAAAATCCTCACGTCCCATATATGTACGCGGCGCAAAATCAAACGGTATTTGTTTCAATTCTTCATCTTCGTCTGTCATCATTTTTCCGTCAACACTTCTTGTACCTTACGGTGTAAATCTTCCAAACTATACGGTTTGCCCATAAAATAAAAATCTGATGAGCCTGCCAACTCCTTGCGTGCTATTTCTTCGGAATAGCCGGAAGCCAAAATTATTTTCATTTCCGGATATTTGGTATGAACAATCTTAGCTAGTTCCGCACCGCTCAGCCCCGGCATCATCATATCGGTAATCATCATATCAAATTTTTCGCCTTTTTCAATATGCTCCAAAGCATTTTCTGCAGATATACACTCAACCACATCAAATCCTTTGCGGCGCAAACCTCTGACACCAACTGTGCGGACAGCTTTTTCATCTTCAACAAACAAAACTTTTATTTCGCCAGATTTTATTGACAAACTACGCAAGCTGTCAAAGGCCGAAACATTCATACCCAAAATAGGCTTTTGGTTAGTTCCGCCAATCGGCAGCACTGTTTCCAACGCCGCGTTTCCAGCCTTGTCGCGGATTATTTCCTTTTGCGGTTCTTGCTGAACCTGCTCGGCTTTATCACTTTCATAGGCCGGAAGATAAATTTCAAAAGTCGTACCCTTGCCAAGCTCGCTGTGAACCTTGATAAATCCTTCCATTTGACGGACAATACTATAAACCATCGCCAATCCCAAGCCCGTGCCTGAACCAACAATATTCTTTTTGGTTGAGAAAAACGGCTCAAAAATGCGATTTATATTTTCCGGCGGTATTCCGCAACCGGTGTCAGTCACGCTGATAACAACAAAATCACCAGGGTTTATAATATCGGCGCCAAAGTGATACGGCTCGTTTATACGCTCTCCTCTTGTTACAATGCTGAGAGTGCCTTTGCCGTTCATCGCGTCTTTAGCATTAATCGCCAAATTGAGCATAACTTGCGAAAATTGCACTGGATCAACCCTGATATAACCCAAATCTGAGGCAAAACTAATTTGAAAACGAACCTGTTCGCCTATCAATCGAGAAAGTAAATGGTCTATTTCCGTAAAAGCTTCGGTCACATCTAGTAGTTTTGGATTTAGCGGCTGCTTGCGGGAAATAGTCAATAACTGGCGAGCTACATAAGCTGCTCGTGTAGCGTTTTGCTTGAGCTGAGTTAAATCCGAAAATGACGGATCGCCGACACCATGCCTTTGAATCAATAAGTCACAATAGCCGATAACCGCCGTTAAAAGGTTATTAAAATCGTGCGCTACACCGCCGGCAAGCTGACCGAATGCCTGCATTTTTTGCGCCTGCGCCACTTGCATTTCCAAATTCCTCTTATTGGTGGTATCGGTCAAATACATAATCACACCATCAATTTCGCCATTTTTGTTGGAATAATGCCGAGTCATAGGGCTTAGATGAATTTGGATATTCTTTTCTTCTTTTGTAAACACCAAAGTTGCTTCAAAATCATAGGAATTTTCTTTACTTTGCGCATATTCGGCAATGGCAGTTTTTATTTTTGCCTTCGCTTCATCTTTAAAATAATCGCATATCTTTTTATGCTTTATCTCGGAAGCTGACTTTTCAAAAATATCTTCGACCTGCTGGTTCAGCTCAATAATTTTTTGCTGCTTATCCGCAAATATGATACCAACCGGAGCTGTTGAAAACAGCCATTCAAATTTATCCAACAATTCATTCAGTTTATTTTTCAAATCATTGTCATTCGGCAAATTCCAAATAACCACACCGCGGGTTTTCAGCTCTGAATTTTCACGTACATTTTGCTGGCGCACGAAAGCCTCGGCATTACCCGCCGCAGTTTTGAAAATTATATTGCCGTTAAAAATACCGGTATTGTTATGCAACTGTTCCGGCTTATAGGCCACAAAACTATCAACCGATTTGCCGACAGCGTCATTTTTATCAATCTGCAAATAACCGGCAAATGTGTCGTTGATATATTCAATTTTTCCCTCGCCGTCGCAATTATACAGACCAACCGGTAAAAAATCGAGGAAGTTATGCAACGAGGACATTTCATCTTGATAAACCTGTTCCATATTTTTATAGGCGGTTATATTTTCTACCGTCCAAAAAATATAGGTTTCTTTGCGAATTTTTTTGAGTGAAAATTCGTCTTCAAAAATATCAGCCTTATTAAGATAAATCGGTTTAACGCTGACTTTCAGCCATTCTTCGGCCACAAACACACTGTTTTTGCTAGGGCAAATAGAAAGGCGCACCGTAGCTTCTTGCAACTTATTGACCGCTGATGATAATTTTTGCAAATCCAACTTATTTGCTGCGGAATCGATAATATTATGTTCTAAAAAATCTAAAACCGAATCATTCTTGAAATAATCAAGCGCCGCCTTATTAGCCAAAATCGGCACGCCCATAGCATTGTCTATACGATTATATTTGTTTTTATCGTTTAAAATTTCCGCCGCCAAAGCGCCAAAACCAATAGCGTTTTCGCTAACCTTCAAAATACGAATAGTGATGAGAATACACAAAATATTCCACACCACAATAGAAATAATGATATAAAACGTATACTGAGGATATAAAAACAAGGCAAACAAGCTCAAAGACATAAGCATAATAGCATAAGCCAGAAAGACCAAATTTCTTTCTAACTGCCTATCCGGACGCCGTCTGTTTATGTCTTTAAGCATTTATTTATCCTGCAAGCAAAACCTAGGTCAAAACGTCAGCTTTTACCTTGCCTGTGCGTTCGGTAATTTCACCGATTTGACGTGAAACATCAGCCAGATTTTCCAGCATATTTTCAACATTTTCATTCAAATCTTTGGTTTCATAACGTTCTAAATAAACACGCAGTGTTGCCCCGTTTGTACCGGTTCCGGACAAGCGGTAAACAATACGCGATTTATCTGTAAAGTAAACAATCAAACCGTTTTTAGTCGAACTGCCGTCAACCGGATCATTATAAATAAACGGCTTAGCTTCTGATACAGTGTAATCGCCAAAAGTTTTACCAGCCAAATTAGGCAAACGGCTTTCCAAATCAGCCATAAGTTTGTTGGCAATTTCTGTATCCAACCCTTCATAATCGTTGCGCATATAATAGCTGCGGCCATATTTTTTCCAATGTTCTTCGGTAATTTCTTGCACCGATTTTCCAGTTGCGGCAATAATATTAAGCCAAAACAGAACCGCCCAAATGCCATCTTTTTCGCGAATATGGCTTGAACCGGTGCCAAAGCTCTCTTCTCCGCAAAATGTAATGCGATTGCTATCCATCAAATTACAAAAATATTTCCAACCGGTTGGAACTTCGTAATAACCAATTTGTAACGCTTCGGCTACACGGCCAACAGCAGTTGAAGTTGCTGCCGATTTAGCCACGCCATAAATCCCGTTTTTGTAAGCCGGAATAAGTTTATAATTATCTGTCAAAATAGCTAAACTATCACTCGGAGTAACAAAAAACTTTTTGCCTAAAATCATATTACGGTCGCCGTCACCGTCATTAGCGGCGCCAAAATCAGGAGCTTTATCCGAATACATTAAATCGACCAGCGTTTTAGCATATATCAAATTTGGATCTGGGTGTAAACCGCCAAAGTCTTCCAAAGGAACATAGTTCAAAACCGAGCCTTGTTTTGCGCCTAAAATTTCTTCAAAAATCTTGCGGGCATAAGGACCGGTTACGGCGTTCATAGCGTCAAACACCATCGTAAAACCATTGGCAAACAATTTTTTGATAGCGGCAAAGTCAAAGATTTTTTCCATCATCTCAACATAATCTTTTACCGGATCAATAACTTCAATTTCCATATCGCCGAGTTTTTGAGTACCTAATTTGCTCAAATCAACATCAGGTTCATCCAGAGTTTTATATTCGCTGATTGTTTTGGAAATTTCATAAATTTTATCGCTGATAGAAGTTGGGCATTGACCGCCGGAAGCTATAGCATATTTTATACCAAAATCGCCATTAATTCCCCCCGGATTATGAGAAGCTGAAAGTACAAAACCGCCGTCAGCTTTGTTCATCAATAACACGTGCGATGATGCCGGAGTAGAAATAAATCCATTTTGACCGACAATCATTTTTTTCATACCATTTGCAGCTGCCATTTTCATAATTTTTTGAATGGCGATTTTATTATAATAACGTCCGTCGCCGCCCAAAATAAAAGTCAGCCCCTTAACGCCGCCAATAGCGTTAAAAACACTCTGAACAAAGTTTTCCAAATAGTTTTCTTGCAACACAACTTTAGATTTTTTACGTAAGCCGGCTGTTCCCATTTTCATATCGGAATAAGCGGTTGTTTTAATAACTTTAAGCATTTGCAATCCCTTTCTCTAATAATTAAAACTCTTTTATATATATGTATCATTAAAAAAAAGGCTAGGTAAAGTTTTTTTAATAAGCTAAACACATTTATTTCTGCTGCCACACAAAATCGGCTAAGACTAAAAGCTCTCTACGGGCATAAACATCAGCCATAGACATATTTATAGTTTTAGCGCCAATCAAATCAGCCGCACCATAACCTTCCGCAATGTGCGTATAAGCCTTGCGTTGTTCCAGTGCCGGAGCCGGCCTAAAACCAAAACGGCGTGACTGCAGCACCAATTGATTGCTTAGTTCGTCGTCTTCGGAAACAACTTTATTTTCAACTACCACCCAATTCAGATATTTTATGCCGGCGGCGGCCTGATGTTTTTTTACATTCCAAACCAAATTTAAATACGAATCGGATGGCTGCCACAAAATATCGTCTGAGTTTTGCACAATTGTAATCAAGGTATGAGCCCGCGAAAAAACAGGTATAAAATTTTTATTTTGTTCTGTTTGAATGTCGGCGACAACCGCTGTCACATCGCCATAATTTTGAGCCAGCAGATTTTCTTTTGTTATATTTTCCGGCATTTTCATAGTTGGATTATTTTGAATCAGTGCGGAGCGTTTTTGCAAAAAATCTTCTGCACTTTGTGAATATACGCCAACCTTGTAGCCATCACGCAGCAAAGCGGCAATCAGATTAAAGGCCAGCGTCGTTTTACCGGCGCCGACCTTAGGACTGCTTATTGCTATCAATGGAACATCTGTCATCAACGCTGAGCCATTTTCATTGCGCCGCTGTCGGCAGTAACCAAACAAGCTTGGTTGCTGCGTTTCATATTGCGGCAAATTGTGTTAGCGTCGTTTCTTGCCAAACCAATAACCTTAGAACGGTATACCGTTTTGCTGGCGGCTTGAACTTTTTCTACTTTAATATCATGAACGGCGTATTTTTTAGCCAATTTATTTTTAACAGTCAAAGCATAATTGCGAGCGCGCTGATAATCGGAAAAAGAACCGACTTGCACGGCATAACGTCCATTCGACACAGCAGACGCGATTTGTGTTGCTTTAACAGCTGTTTTATTTTGCGCTTTAGCTAAACGAACATTTTGCGTTTTAGCCGGAGTTTTTTTCTGCACAGCTGCTACGCGTGTCGTTTTAGCTTTTATTACACCTTTGCCATTGATTTCGTTTGTGAGTGTTGCAACATCAACATCGCCTTTTTGCATGTGGACTAAACCTCTATCCATCATTTTTGAAACTTTTTTATCACGTTCACCAACGCTGTTATGTCCCATGGTTACGGCAATAACGCGTTTTCCCGAACGTTTTGCCGATGTAATAATGTTGTAACCAGAAGCTGCTGTATAGCCGGTTTTCATACCGTCAGCACCGGCAAATGTTTTCAAAATATAATTATGTCCGCCAATAGTATGCCCTTTGTATTGAAAGCTCTTTGCCGAAAACCATTTATAGTATTGCGGAAAATGATGATATACCGCCATAGCCAAAATAGCCATATCGCGGGCTGAAGTTTTCTGTTGCTTATTCGGCAAACCGGAAGCATTTTTAAACGTGGTATGATTCATTCCAAGCTTGTGGGCTGTGTCAGTCATCAACACCGCAAAATCAGCTTCGGTCGGAGCAAAATGTTCAGCCAAAACAGTTGCACAATCATTGGCCGATTTAACAATAACCGCCATAATTGCGTCTTTTACGGTAATAGTTTCACCGGCGCGCACACCCAGTTTGGACGGAGAACGTCCGGCAGCCGTGCGCGAAACTTTCAATTTATCAGTCAGTTTAATATGGTTATTTTCCAAAGCATTAAAAGTGATGTATAAGGTCATTAGCTTGGTCAAAGAAGCCGGATAGCGACGCTCATCAGCATTCATTTCATACATAACTTCGCCGTTAGCAGCGTCTATCATAATTGAAGAAACCGAAGCATTTGCCACGGCAACACGCAGCATAGCCAAAACACAAACACACAATAACGCAAATTTTTTAACCATTTTACCCTCTGGATTAATATATTATTTTAACAATACCCTCTAAAAGAAAACAAATGGTTAATATTAAGAAGTATTTTTGATAAAAGATTTTTATCGATTTTTTATAACTTTGATATTGACTTTTTACCTTTTTAACTGTATTAACAGATTTGTTACCATGATGGCGGATGTAGCTCAGTTGGTTAGAGCGCTGGTTTGTGGTACCAGATGTCGAGAGTTCGAATCTCTTCATCCGCCCCATATTAAGAAAGCTCGTCGTAAGACGGGCTTTTTTTGTTGGATGGCGGATGCAGATTTGAACTCTCGGAAAGAGAGTTCGACACCAGCGAAAGGCGGACGGGAGTACGCCGGTCGCCATTTGGCGATGAGCGCAAGTGAATGAAGCAACGCGGAATAATCTCTTCATCCGCCCCATATTAAAAAAGCTCGTCGTAAGATGGGCTTTTTTTATTGGATGGCGGATGCAGATTTGAACTCTCGGAAAGAGAGTTCGACACCAGCGAAAGGCGGACGGGAGTACGCCGGTCGCCATTTGGCGATGAGCGCAAGTGAATGAAGCAACGCGGAATAATCTCTTCATCCGCCCCATATTAAAAAAGCTCGTCGTAAGACGGGCTTTTTTTATTACCGTTTTATGAAAAATTTTTAGCGACAATAAAAAAAGCTACCTATAAGGCAGCTGGAAATTCGTAACTATGTTCATTAAATAGTGTAGCATATTAGTTATTGCGAATATAACATATTTTGCTACCTTCCAGCTTTCGCCAGAGGTATATTTAACGTCTAATAAAAAAACAGACGAATGAACAGCGGTTACGACACCACGAGTAGACTATTGACTACCTATACTTAAGTTATAAGAAATAAAACCAAATGTAAAGTAAAAATGTCTTTACAATAAGAGCTATTGCAGTTATTCTATTTTTGAAAGTGCAATAGCGCTTTTAGGGCTTCGAAAACCCTTTGTTACACTAAGTCGTGGCATAACGACTTTAAATCCTATGCCGGCATCTCACGTCATAAACGGACGGATGTCGGCGAATAAGGTTTCGGCCAAATAAGCCGAGCCGTTTTAGTGTACACGGTTTTCGAACATCCGCCCGCCTTTATAGCGGGTTTTATTTTTTATGTAACAAAAAATAAGGTTAGAAATATGTATAAGAATATAATAGAATATGGGCGGAGTCTTTTTTCGCAAAGTGCGCCAGATGCGAAGGTATTTTTAAGCGACGTGTACAAAAGAAGTGCACGAGCGAAAAAATTACAAGCAGATGACGTGCAGGATGGAAAAAGCATGATAGAAATGCTAGGAGTGTTGGCGATTGTCGGCGTGCTAAGTGTTGGCGGTATCGCCGGTTACTCAAAGGCAATGGAAAAATATAAGCTGAATAAGGCAATAAAAGAATATGGTTATTTAATTCAGGGCTTGCTTGAACATCGTGAAAACATTATAAAAAACACACAAACAGAAAGTATAATAAATTTTGCAACAGCTGTAAACATAACACCGGCAACCTGGAAACTTAAAGGTAATTATTTAGAAGATGATTTTGGAAATCTTGTATCACTATACAATACAAATACAATGGATTTAGATAATGATATGAAACGTCTTGGTATTATTATTTATTTAAATGGACAATCAGTAAAAAATACTATACCGGAAAAATTCTGTATTGAAATGTTTAACAACCTGATAATTCCCTTAAAATCTTTTATACAACGCGGTTATGTATATAAATCAGGACATAATTTGTCAGATATATTATATTTAGGAGATAAATATTGTAGTAATACCTATAAATGCTTAAAAGATATAACTTTGAATGACATCAATACAACTTGCAGAGATTGCGATAAAACAAATGAAAGCTGTCAAATTATTATAAGCTTTTAATTTCTTATCATCCCCAACAATCCAATAATTTCATATAACATCCATCACTAAATAAATACAGTTTATTGTATTTATTTAGTGCCACGGAGTGACAAAATCGGCGACAAACGAAAGAATTAGATTAAGAATATGATTATAAAAATGAGAAGATAGGTAATAACGCAAGCAAGCGTAAACAGCCAATTATTTTTTATGTATTTTCTTAAGAATGGCACACCCAATATATAGAGTATTAAGAAGCTGACAAAACTCAAATCGCTTAAATATGCTTCAAGTTTCATATTTTTAAACAGCGTTCTTTGCTCATCACTGGCAAAATAATTAAATAATGCAAAAACAGCACTAGTTGTCAAAACTGTTACGATAGCCCAAAGACTTAAAAAAATTATTATACGTTTCGCTTGTTGCCAAATTTTTTGCATTTTCACAGACCTTATATTGTTACCATTTAGTTCGTATATACCATAAAAAACAGAATAAAGCAAAAAAACTCTTAAAAGAACCTCAGTTTCAACATCATCAATAAACAAAGCAAGTAGCAAAAGAAACGCTACCATCACATTCATTTTGATATTTAGAAGCAAAAATAAGTATTCGCAAACGGTAGCAACAATTCAGACAAACATCAAACACATCTATAAGGCAAAAGAACTTCATATATTATAGATGAGCACATTAAACAAAAATTACCTGAATAATGTTTATTATAGCACGCCGCAAATAAAGAAAGTGGAGTTAGAGTGGTGAGGAAAAAAGAAAAAAAAGAAAAAAGGAAGATGAAAGAAGTAGGGCAAAGGGAAAAGGGAAAAGGCAGAAGGATGAAGGAAGAATAAAACAAACGAAAGGAGAAGGACAAGAAAAACTCCTGACTTTATCGAGGATAAAGAGAGGAGTTAAAATAAAACAAACAATAAACAAGGAGCAGTAATCAGAAGAACTGGCAGCTACCGACTCTCCCGCGTCTTAAGACGAAGTACCATAGGCGATAAGAGGTTTAACGTCCGAGTTCGGAATGGGATCGGGTGGGACACTCTTGCAATTACCACCAGTTCATCAGATTACTGTGAAAGCTGAAAAGCAAAATATTTATATTGTAAGAAACAAGCCAATCAGACAATTAGTATTGGTTAGCTAAACACATTGCTGTGCTTACACACCCAACCTATCGACGTTGTAGTCTACAACGGTCTTAATGGAGATACCTAGTTTCAAGGTGGGTTTCCCGCTTAGATGCATTCAGCGGTTATCCCGTCCACACTTAGCCACCCAGCGTTGCTTCTGGCGAAACAACTGGTACACCAGAGGTATGTTCATCCCGGTCCTCTCGTACTAAGGACAAATCCTTTCAAGTATCTAACACCCACGGCAGATAGGGACCGAACTGTCTCACGACGTTCTAAACCCAGCTCGCGTACCACTTTAATCGGCGAACAGCCGAACCCTTGGGACCTTCTCCAGCCCCAGGATGTGATGAGCCGACATCGAGGTGCCAAACTCCGCCGTCGATGTGAACTCTTGGGCGGAATCAGCCTGTTATCCCCGGCGTACCTTTTATCCGTTGAGCGATGGCCCTTCCACTCGGGACCACCGGATCACTATGACCTACTTTCGTATCTGCTCGAATTGTCACTCTCGCAGTCAAGCTAGCTTATGCCATTGCACTCGACGACCGATTTCCGACCGGTCTGAGCTAACCTTTGCACGCCTCCGTTACTCTTTGGGAGGCGACCGCCCCAGTCAAACTACCCACCATGCAGGGTCCCTATACCCGATTAGGGTACGAGGTTAGATGTCAAATAACAAAAGGGTGGTATTTCAAAGACTGCTCCACAAGGACTAGCGTCCCTGCTTCATAGCATCCCACCTATTCTACACATTTCTTACCTAACACCACTGCAAAGCTATAGTAAAGGTGCACGGGGTCTTTCCGTCTAACCGCGGGTACTGAGCATCTTAACTCAGAGTTCAATTTCGCTGAGTCTATGTTGGAGACAGTGGGGAAGTCGTTACGCCATTCGTGCAGGTCGGAACTTACCCGACAAGGAATTTCGCTACCTTAGGACCGTTATAGTTACGGCCGCCGTTTACTGGGGCTTCAGTTCAAGGCTTGCACCTCTCTCCTTAACCTTCCAGCACCGGGCAGGCGTCAGGCTCTATACATCATCTTTCAATTTTGCAGGGCCCTGTGTTTTTAGTAAACAGTCGCTACCCCCTAGTATGTGCCCCCTACCGAAAGTTGCCTTCCAATAGGGCTTGCTTATTCCGAAGTTACGCAAGTAATTTGCCTAATTCCTTCAACATAGTTCTCTCAAGCGCTTTGGTATTCTCTACCTGTCCACCTGTGTCGGTTTCGAGTACGGTCTATGCCTGGGCTATTTCCTGAGACATCTAAACGGCAACTGAAATCCATTAATCAGTTACAATCTTTGATATCTGTCACTTCCAGGCCGGTCACGGAATATTAACCGTGTTCCCATCGACTACGCTTCTCAGCCTCGCCTTAGGGGCCGACTAACCCTGCGCAGATTAGCTTTACGCAGGAAACCTTGGACTTTCAGCGGAAGTGTCTCTCACACTTCTTTTCGCTACTCATGTCAGCATTCTCACTTCTGATACCTCCAGCATTGTTCACACAACACCTTCGCAGGCTTACAGAACGCTCCGCTACCAATTGTGTATTAACACAATTCCGTAATTTCGGTATATGGCTTTAGCCCCGTTACATCTTCGGCGCAGGACGTCTTACTTAGATCAGTGAGCTATTACGCTTTCTTTAAAGGATGGCTGCTTCTAAGCCAACCTCCTGACTGTTTTGGATATCCCACTTCCTTTACCACTTAGCCATAATTTAGGGACCTTAATTGACGGTCTGGGCTCTTTCCCTCTCGACACTAGACCTTAGCACCTAGTGTCTGTCTGGTAAGTATTACTCTTGAGTATTCGGAGTTTGATAAAGTTTGGCAAGGATCGCTCCCCCCTAGCTCTTTCAGTGCTCTACCCCTCAAGGTATTCGCCTACCGCACTACCTAAATAGTTTTCGCGGAGAACCAGCTATTTCCGAGTTTGATTGGTCTTTCGCCCCTAGCCACAAATCATCCCCTACTTTTTCAACAGGAGTGGGTGCGGTCCTCCAGTTGGTGTTACCCAACCTTCAACCTGTTCATGGCTAGATCACTCGGTTTCGGGTCTAATTCACGTAACTTATCGCTCTATTAAAACTCGCTTTCGCTTCGCCTACACCTACCGGCTTAAGCTTGCTACGTAAATTAAGTCGCTGACCCATTATACAAAAGGTACGCCGTCAGAGCTTATTGCTCCTCCGACTGCTTGTAGGCATCCGGTTTCAGGTTCTATTTCACTCCCCTTATCGGGGTGCTTTTCACCTTTCCCTCACGGTACTTGTTCACTATCGGTCAATCAGTAGTACTTAGCCTTAGAGAGTGGTCTCCCTATTTTCAGACAAGATTTCTCGTGTCTCGCCCTACTCAAAAATAATCAGCTGTCTACTTATACAGGACTATCACCTTCTTCGGTCCGCCTTCCCATGCGGTTCTAATTCTTCACTCATTATCATTCGGCTGGTCCGATTTCGCTCGCCGCTACTTTCGGAGTCTCGGTTGATTTCCTTTCCTGCAGGTACTTAGATGTTTCAGTTCCCCGCGTTCGCTTTGCATTCCTATCTATTCAGAATGCAATATCCATTACTGGATGGGTTCCCCCATTCGGACATCCGCGGATCAATGCTTATTCACAGCTCCCCACGGCTTTTCGCAGTGTATTACGTCCTTCTTCGCCTCTGATTGCCAAGGCATTCACCAAATGCCCTTACCTATCGCTTGATTCTTACAATATAAACATTTTGCTTTCACAATATGTTCATATCACCTCAACAAAAAATCTTTTTTTACCCGTTATTCTTTCGAATTTTGGTGTATATTTCTATACTTTTTTACCTAGATTTTTTGATAATACAATATTTTCATATCATACTATTCAGCTTTTTCCTTATTCACAATGTTTTATAGCATCCTTATGAAACCTTTTTGGTGGAGGTAAGGAGAATCGAACTCCTGACCCTCTGCTTGCAAAGCAGATGCTCTCCCAGCTGAGCTATACCCCCAACTGTTGGTGGGTCTGGGAAGACTTGAACTTCCGACCTCACGCTTATCAGGCGTGCGCTCTAACCACCTGAGCTACAAACCCATTTCTAGGGTTTGCCACCCTTGGCTTCATTAAAGAGGATATGTAGACGGTATATTTCCTTTTTTTTCTTTGAAAGGAGGTGATCCAGCCGCAGGTTCCCCTACGGCTACCTTGTTACGACTTCACCCCAATCGCTGACCCTACCGTGGTCGCCAGCCTCCGATTGCTCGGTTAGCTCAACGCCGTCAGGCAGAACCAACTCTCATGGTGTGACGGGCGGTGTGTACAAGACCCGGGAACGTATTCACCGCGGCATGC
>ERZ1034897.20-NODE-20-length-107038-cov-26.190367_pt1 | contig 107038 bp, 143 predicted proteins | sample MGYA00520629_ERZ1034897 | MGnify/ENA primary metagenome ERZ1034897 (study PRJEB33766, sample SAMN09781789) | gut metagenome | biome: gut microbiome | host: Homo sapiens | place: Madagascar | study: EMG produced TPA metagenomics assembly of the PRJNA485056 data...
TTCCGTTTCGCGAAACGGAATCTTGTTTGAAGGAGAGTCTTGTGATGGAACTGGTTGTGCTGTGGTGACAGTGCCTCTACAGAAAAAAGATGGTCAGACAATTCAGGAAGCTATGGCGGAAAACTACGCAACTATCATCGAAAAAGCAGAACAGGTTGAAACGCAGGTTCGAGATGCTCTGGTTGGAATCGCTACGTTGTTGACGCGGATGAGCAATAAAATCTCTGTCGTAGGCTGATAAAATATAAAAAAATAGAAAGGAAGTATATTATGATTATTGTGAATGTTAGAAGTACCACCCGCCGTTTTGATAGCCAGGCCGTAGATGAACATGTAGAGACCCCTCGTTCCTTGTTTAATAAGATGGGGGTTGACTACAGTCGTGGAGTTACTTCTCTGTCTGGCACGTTTCTGACGGTAAACGATATGGATACCACGTTCTCAGAACTTGGCGTTACTGGTGTATGTACGTTGAGTACCATTATTAAGGCAGACAGCGCTGCGATCTAACTCTTAATTTTAGTACCTGCAAGGCCGGGCATTACTGCCCGGCCTTGCAGGTGGCATAGCAGATTGTTGGGAAGCCACCTAGCAACGCTAGATAGCCTGCCAATAATCTGTAAGAAAGGAGCAGATGTATGTTTTCAAATTGCTTAATTAGTGATGAGGTTTTGGTTTTAAGTCCAGAGTTAGAGTCTGAATTTGTTAACATTGTCGGAGACGGGACATTCAAGGGTGATAATTTTGCGCTTGCCATGGCGCGGTTGCTCTTGAAACCGAGAATTACAGAAAAAGATACCGTCACGGTTAAAGTCGTAGACCCAAACCACGCCGCTTGGAGTACATGGGCGAAAGATGGGAAGAGATTCATTGATGGAATTTCTGTGGAAAACACGGTCATGTTTTGCGTATGGGACAAGGTGGAACGAGCGATGACCTTGGTTAATATGAATAAATCATTAAGCGGCTGGGAGGAATATACTACAAGAGAACTTTCATTGATAGGAGAACAGCTCGGCATTAGTTTGCGTGTCTTTAGGAATAATGAAAGAAAGAGTACAGTTGTTTTTACTAATACACCCGACTATGAATCGTGGCATTACCTAACATGTTTGTTTAAGGTGTTCTATCCTTGGGGTATTAGATGTACGACAGAGACAGAACAAGGTTTTGTTAAGACTCTATTCGGTAGTCGCGGCACAGATAAGACCTACAGAGCAATGAACGATATGGTTTACAATATCGTGGATGTAGATATGGTAAGAAAAAAATATTATCTTTGCGGGTATGAAGGAAAATTGAAAAATATCCAGAGGCGTAGATATGCAGACCAAATGGAAGATATAATGCGTAGAATCAACGAAAAATTAAATGGTGCTAGGGAACTGTATAAACAGTATAACGAAAAAGCTCTGGTGGTAGAAGCTATTGACAATAATATTAGTAACGGTAATAACAATAATGAGCTGATGAACTACTTCTTGTCAAATAAAAATATTACTGTTGAGTCGGGCGATGACGATGGAAAAATCGTGTATGTTGTGACTGGATACATGACATTATTTGATCCAGAGGTTGCACAAGAGTATATCAATAATGGTGCGTCTATCATGTATTCTGAACTTAGCAGAATTGACGACCTCTTTTTCTCAAAAGAGAGAATTAGAAAGTTGATGATAGAAATCTTTGTAGAATCCAATATTAAAATCAGAATGTGCTCTGCGTGGATGATTAGTTTTGGTGGTTGCGTGTTGCCGGTACGACATTTTTCATATAGAGATAAATATAAAAGCTATTTTCCTAATCCACATCTTGATAAATATGGTTGCCTTGGTGGGTGGCAACAGGTATTAGAAGAATCTTGCGATAAATTAGATTATGTCTATGCTGTAGACATGACATGTGCAGAGAATGGAAATTTAAATCTTAGTGATACTATCGTTCTAAGAGGTTTTCTTAGTGAATTATTCAGAAGAGATATGGCGGTGCTAGAGTTACCGAACGGACAAGTGGTCGATTCTATCGCAGCAGTTAAATGGATGGAAGGAGATGATGGCAGTAATGGTTAAAGCGACTAACGCAACAGATTTGTTGTTGGCGACAGGCCCGTGTGAAATTTTGTACAGTAAAAAAGCGTGGATGAAGGTTGCCTTACTTGTTGGTAATAGGGATCAGGAAGTTGGATGGCATGGAGTCGTGAGGAGATCTAAGAAACCAGATAAGTTTATTGTGGATGATATTTTGGTCTTTCCGCAAAGTGTTACGGCGACAAGCGTCACGCCAAATACAGAAGACTACACGAATTGGCAGGATAGCTTAGATGTAGAAACATTTAATAGCATCCGGATGCACGGGCACTCACATGTAAATATGGGGGTTTCACCATCATCTACAGATAAAAGATACAGATCGGACTTACTGACAGCCATTGATGATTTTTATATCTTCCAAATTTTTAACAAGAAGGGGCGTGTGTCTTCTCAGGTCTATGATGTTCGGAGAGGTGTCCTATATGAGAACAATCAGGTGAAGATCAAATTGGAACGGTTCAGTCCGATTACATATGACCTGTGTAAGACAATCTTTAACAACGTTAGTCAGTTTAGACAGACAGACATATATGATTTACAGGATGGAATCGAGTGGATCATGAACACAGCATCCGAGCTTGAAGAATTCATGGAGGACGCAGATAAAATTATTGATGAGCGTCCCGACTGGCGTGACGGTAAGATGTTAGTTAAGTAAAAAACATATGTGTCTGCGTAGATATGTTAAGCTACATATCGCTCTTATCGGAACGGGGGAGTAACGAAATAGTTGGACGTATTAAAAAAGTTTTTCTCAGGGGAAAAACTTTTTTAACACTAAAAACAGCCGAGGCTTTGGCTGTTCAGAGATACATAGCAAGGAGGAAGTCGCATGAAGGTGTTTTGTGTAATAACCGAGACAGACCAGGGTATTGATTTATCCGGCGTTTATGGGAATTTAGATAGCGCGGTAGAACACGTGAAACGTAGATTTCATTCAGTGTTTCAAGAATGCGTCGATGATGGATGCGAAATGATTGAAGGTGACAATTTTAATGCTCCAGATAAATACGGCGCGACAATTTATCTGGAACCGGACGACTATTGGATTTGGCGTGTTTGCTTTGGCGAAGTAAGAGATGAGTGCCTGGTGAGTGGGCCGAACGAAGTGGTGCCGCCGCTAGAAGGGAAGCGTGTTGACGAAGAGACACTTATGAATTGTTTGCTGCTATAGAGGTGATATAATGTTTAGACCTGGGCAGTGGGTTGAGTTTATTCCAAAAACGTGGGATGAATTTAATGATAACTTACGGGCGGTATTTCCGAATGGAGCTGTGTCGCAGAGCGTAGACATCATTACAAACGAAAGATTTATATATGCCGACGATGTGATGTACGCGGAGGGCGATCCTTGCCTCAGAGAGTTTATAAGAGACGGCGGCGAGATCGTTGAGTATGAACTTGGCGGTTGGTACAGGATAAGGGTTAGCAAAAAAGAGATGTCTTTCTATAAAAGTGTGTTGCGGTTAAAGCGATCTATTGATGAGCAGGTTTTTATGAACTGTTTGTTGTTGTGATAAGAGGTGGCGCTTTGAATATCGTGGTTGGTCAGAAATTTAGAGTTAAAGAGCGGGCAGAATTGCTTTCTGACCGCTTTTTTACTAGTAGCCATGAAAAGTATTGCGGGAAAACACTGACGGTGAGAAGAAAAGGTATACATAGAGGTGTGAGCGGTTACGTTCGCCCGATAATTTGGGCGTACGAATGTGGAGAGGTCATGTGGTTTTCATGGATGATAGAACCTATTGAGGACTGCCGTCGTGTTGATGAAAATCTGTTTCTAAGCTGCTTGTTGTTGTAGGTGACATATGAAACTTGAAGATATGTATGTTGGGCAGAAGGTCAGGGTGAGGAGTTGGGAAGACATGATGTCTGACCCTGATCTGTTTTCCGTAGATACAAGTAGTGGGACGGCGATTCTTTCTAAAAATGATCGCGGGATATTTGAAGTGGATAAAACGCGTTATTGCGGTAAGATCGTGACAGTACGCTCATTGACATTCTTGATTGACGGCATTCAAATTGAACATACTCGCATTGAAGAAAGAGGCAAATTAAGATTTGCTGCTTGGGCTTCTTGGATGTTTGAGCCGATTGAAAGTAAAGTCGATAGTGATGTACTTTTTGAATTGTTTAATGCTATAAGGAGGTATAAAGATGAATTTATCGAAGAGTATTGATTTTTTTAACCCCACAAAGGTGAAAGAAAGAGTCCATATTATTGGTTGCGGCGCAGCTGGTTCGACGATAGCAGAGTTGTTGGCAAGGGCTGGGCTTAGCAAGGTTACTTTGTACGATTTTGATAAAGTCGAACCACATAATATTGCAAATCAAATGTTCAAGGATAGTGATATTGGCAGAAACAAAGCAGAGGCTGTAAAGGACATGATGGTAGATATCAACCCTAATGCAAACGGTATTGAAGTAGTTCGGGAGGGGTACACCAACCAGCGATTGTCCGGTTACATTTTTCTTATGGTGGACAACATTGATCTCCGCAGAAAGATTTGCGAGGATAACGTCAGAAATCCGTATATTAAGGCTGTGTTCGATATTAGGATGCGTTTGACGGACGCGCAACACTTCGCGGCAGACTGGAGTTCTAATGCGATGGTCAAAAATCTCATTAACTCCATGCAGTTTAGCCATGAAGATGCAGCTAGTGAAACTCCTCGTTCTGCTTGCAATTTGGAGCTTAGCATTGCTCCTTCTGTGCGAATGATTTGTTCATGTGCAGTAGCAAACTTTATGAATTTTGTGAATGGGCACCAGATCAAGAAGATGGTTCTGATAGACGCCTTTGATTTCACGATGGAATCATACTAATGTCGGCAGTTGATTGGTAACAAGATTGATTTAATTATCTGAAAGTACTTTCTATTAAAAAAATAGAAACTCTTACCGGAACGGAAGAGTAGCACATCGTCCGAAAGGGGAACCCCGCTGCGAGCGTTTAGCAGTCAGCTCGATCCAAGGAGAGCTTAACATCATCACGGCTCCATCTCTAGCGAGAGACAGCGATTGGAACATTAAAAGAGGTCGGGCACTCCCTCGACAGTTCAACATCCGCTACCCGCAGGGGTATCCTGGCGAACATCAAATACCAAGACAGAGATAACGATTCCTCATTCGACGACAAGCTCCGTGATCAGCATCTCTGACTGAGATCCAAGTCCATATATAGTTTCAGATAAAAAAGGAGAACGATATGATTTATGTAACAGTTAGAATTACAGAGCCGTACAAGCAAATTGCTTTAGAAGATATTATGCTCGCATTATTCCAAGGTGAGAATGTGCGGGAGCGAACACCAAGATCTCCGTATACTAGAACATTTACATATGAGCGACTTCCTGAAAGAATTTTAGCGGGATTTGATGTTGAGAAAAAGATTGGTTTGTTAAGAACATTCAACAAGAAACATCATAACCTGATGGAGAGTGATATTCGTGAGCATTATCACAAATTCTTTATTCCGAAAAAAAGTGGCGGTATGAGAGAAATCAATGCGCCGGATGATGAGCTGATGAACTGTCTGCGAGAGCTAAAACTACTGTTAGAATCTGAGTTTTATGCGAGCAGCCATGCCGCTGCATACGCTTATGTCAAGAACAGAAGTAGTGTAGACGCCGCAAAAGTCCATCAATGGAATAAGAGCAAGTGGTATTTAAAGACTGACATCAGCGGCTTCTTTCCTAATACCACTCCGGAGTTTGTATGGAATGCGCTGTCTATGATTTACCCGTTCTGTCTCATTATGGAGTGCAAAAGCGGGAGAGAAGAGCTTAGAAAAGCTCTGTCGCTTTGCTTCCTGGATGGAGGTCTGCCTATGGGAACGCCGATCAGCCCGATGCTGACCAATCTGATTATGATTCCGTTTGATTTTGAATTCAGTAAGTTTCTGCGTAGCCTGCAGAACCCGGAAAACAACCCTGATAAAAAGGGTAGAAGGTTCGCGTATACCAGATATGCTGATGATATGAACATCAGCTGTGGTATTGAGTTTGATAAGAGCTTCATTATCAGAAAGATTGAAAATCTGTTTAGACTTTTCGGGGCTAGTTATATCATTAAAGATGAGAAAACTCATTACGGCCCCTCGTATCATAAGAATTGGGTACTCGGCGTGATGATTAACAAAGACAACCAGATTACGATTGGGTATAAGAAGAAGCGCAACTTCGAGGCGATGCTTTTCAATTACGCGAAGGATAGAGAGAGCGGAACTTATTGGCCTCTTGAGCAACTACAGTATGCGCTCGGTCTCATGAGCTACTACCGGATGGTCAACAAAGAAAGTATTGATGGGGTTATCATACGCTACAGTCAGAAATTTGGCTTTGATATTGAAGCCGCGATGAAGAAGGATCTCAAAAACTAAAGGACGAGGTGTCATATATGAAAACTAAAACAGTCTTGTGTAATGAATGCAGATTCTCTAAGTACAGAGCTGGTATCTCTAGCTCTCTCGCTGCCATGTACGGACTCCCTGGGACTCATCCATACCCGACACACACCTGTGAGAAGTATAATGTGGTAAGAGAAAGAAAGGACTACCATGTTCGGCGGCTTCCGATTTGCGTGAAGGAAAATGGCGGAGAGCAGAAAGACAAGAAGGGTAATGAAGACGTATGATTAGTCATGAGAGCAGGCAAAGCTGGAGCACTGGGCAATCAATCACCAAGGTGAGGCAATCGAAATCGCATATGGGTATCCGGTTTATTCCGTCGAGAACCTTAGAATATGTACAGAGCGGACAAAGGGAAGCCAATATTTTCCCAAAAGAGATTTTATGGAAAGACTGTGTGAAAAACACGGATTTAAATACTTCAATTATGGGTTTCCTCCGGAAGAATATCGAAATATAAAATAAGCTAGGTTAAAGCGAGAAGATTTTTCTTCTCGCTTTAATTATTGTGAGGTGTTATATGATAGATTGGAAGGAAAGCTTTCGACATGAAGGCGTTCACTGGTGGAGAAATGTTCTTGAGATTCCACACTACTTCAAAGAACGGCGCTATCTTCTGAAGCACGGGTTCACCAGAGAAGCAGAATATGATATGCCACTTTGGTTCATCAAAACGATGACGAGAGTAATGACCAGATACTCAGATACACGATGGGGAATCCCAGGCGGATATACTGATGAAGAATGGCAGGCGGTTGTTGATAAAATGATTGAATGCCTGAAGAATATGCGGACGTCAGAATGGTTTGAGAAGGCTCCCGAAGAGATGAGCCTGCTAGAGAGAGATATGTGGGCACAAAATATGGCCGACAAATACAAGAACGACTTCTTTGATCTGTTCAAAGAAGTCTTTTATCTTCTATGGGATTAGTGGATGAGTGAGTTGTAGAGTTATGGTTACAAGAAGGATTATCAGGAGGATTTGTTCGTGTGGCTTATGAGCTTATGAAGGAGGTTGCTATGGTTAAAGATGCTAGGTTTGTAACGGTGTGGGGCGGAAATGTAGCTATTACTACTGATTGCAAAGTGGATACGGAAACAAACGAAGTCTTCGATATTGAGCGTATTAATGCAGATGTTGATATTTTGCTTGGCGAGTATATCGTTCTTGACGGTAAGGCGCGACCTGTATTTGATAGAGATGGCGAGTATTGCATACTCTAACGAGATGGATTAGGAGGAGCTTTATGACCTTTATTGTTAATAGAGTAAGTTTGTGGGGTGCTGGTTGCCCCTGCGAAGAATCAAAACAAATGATGCTCTTCGATGGTATTAGTAAAAAAGAAAAAAAGTTCTGGACTGTTGAGATAAACTCTCTGGAGGAGCTTATGGATTTCAAGAATAAATACGGAGATATTATTTTACAGGACTCAATCAATGTTAAAGGATGGTCGGAAGTCCTGATTTATGATGACTATATTGAGTGACTCTATAAAACAACTATTTGGAGGTATGTATGAAAATTGTTATCAACAAATGTTTTGGGGGATTCCACCTTTCTGACAAAGCTATTGAAATGATTATGAGTCGAAAAGGTTTTAATTGCTTCAGGTATGCACATACAAAATATAAACATTCTAATGGAGTTGATATGTTTGAAAGACGTGAAACGGTTTCTGGAAACGTGTTGTTTCCTATTATTTATTATACTACTAAAGATTTAGGAGAAAGAGTGGACAATATTCCTGAAGATGTTGTTTGGGATAGCCTTGATATTAATAGAAGTGATCCTGATTTAGTTGCTGTTGTTGAGGAAATTGGTAAAGAAGCAAATACAGACGTTTCAAAGCTTGCCGTCGTAGAAATTCCGGAAGATGTTGATTGGGTAATCCAGGAGTATGATGGCCTTGAATCTATTCATGAGGCACATCGGGTTTGGACTGTGTAAGATATTAGAAAGGAGCAAACTATGAAAAATACAGTTGTGCTTGAAACGTTGAAAGAAGGGCGGATTGATGAGCTTAAAAGCTTGTTGACTGATGAAATCTATCAGGATAGCCTGAAGAAAAATGTTGGTGCGAAAGAGCGCTACGTGGCTATGAAGCGATACTTTAAGTATGTGGATCTTCCAAACCCGTGTTATCACTATCCATGCAACAACGTCAAAGTAAACGGAGAAATTTACAACGGCTTTGTGGACGGTTATTCTTTTGTAATTACTAAGGAACCGCTTGGTGAGATGGATATATATAACGAGGAAGAACATGGCTCGTATTTTAAACTGGAGGGGTTTGTGAATCGTTCCGATTACACAGAGGTAGACCGAGTTGATCTCAACAAGGTTCTCGCGAAAGCGAAATCCAAAGGGTATAAGTTCAAGAAGGCAGAGATGGGGTCTGACTTTCGCTATATACTCCGATATAAGGATGGGGGATATAAGATGTCGCTGCTGGACAGAACGTTTAGTATTGTTAATGATGGCAATGTGGCAAAAGTATATTATAAACACAGGCTTAGTATGCTGATGATTGAGACCAGTATTGGCATTGCGGGCATCATGCCGATGAATCTGGAGAAACGTGATGCCAGTCAGTATGAAAAGATTTTTGCGGATGAAATGATTGTTCGATAAGAGCGCAAGGAGGTGGAATTATGGGTATGTACACAGAGTTAAATATCGGAGTAGACCTAGCGCCCTCGACGCCTGACAACGTAATTAAGATTCTTGATTACATGCTTGGCGATGAAGAAGTGGATGTCGAGACTCCAGATCATCCGCTGTTTCAAACTGAAGGATGGCGGTATATGCTGAGGAGTGATAGCTACTATTTTGATGGCAGAACCGATAGTTCGATAACCTACGATGTCATCACAAAACGCTATAATTTAAATGTGAGATGTAATTTAAAAAACTATGATGGAGAAATCTCTAAATTCTTGGATTTTATTTTTCCGTATGTAAGAACGTATGGATTTATTGGTTACACACGATATGAGGAGTTCGAGCTTCCGTATCTTATTTGGCGTGGCAAGGATAAAATGCAGCTACTGGATGTATATACGAAAGATAGGTGGTAAAGATGCGTGTAATTCAAAAAGGCAGTGATATTGCGCATAGATTGATGTGTGACACGTGCCGCTCTATACTGGAGTACACAAGCGATGATGTAAAATCCGCATGTGCTGTTATATGGAAATACGTCTCCTGTACTTATGGCACAACAATGGGGCTTCCTTATTACCCTAAATATGTGGTTTGCCCTGTGTGTGGCAATATTATCCACATTGATTGAGCGAGGGTGCAAGGTATGTCTTTGTTGAAGAAGTTGTTTTGCAAACACGACTTTCATTACGTGACAGGTGTAAAGAAGTTTGGTGATAACACAACTATGCCAGATGGGATTGAACTCATTTATATGTGCAAGAAGTGTGGTCGCGTAAAGCACATTGTGATTGGGAGAAAATAAGGCTCGTATGAAGTACGTTGTAGTTATTACGGAAGAGCTTCGGAGAGAGCTGGAGGTTGAAGCCGAAAGTAAGGATCAAGCTTACGAAATCGCGAAACATAAGTACGACGAAGAAGAAATCGTGTTAGATAGTAGTGACCATTCTGACACCAGCTTTGATGTGTGGTTTATGGGGCCGGGTGGACTACGTATAAATCACGTAACAGATGAAGAACTGAAAGAGTTATGGGCAATATATCCCCATACATAAATGTGATACGAGGTGAAGATTGCGCATGAGTTACATGACAGATAAAAGATTAGAGGAACTATGGGATGAGCTAACGGATGTCCCGGTTGCCGAAGACGCGGATATGAGAACGGTTCTTGATGAAGATTGGTATGGTTTCGCAAAAGGGACTGACGTGGAAGATATTTGGAGACTGTTTGACAAACGTCATAGCAAAGGTGTTCATTGGTTGATGTATGAGCGAAACGCGAAGTGAGGTGTCGTATGTATAAAGCGATTGATGTAGCTAGGTATGTCGTGCAGAAGTGTATAGATTTAGGCCACCCGATCACCAATGTTCAGCTGCAACTATTACTAGCATATATTCAGCCCGATTGGGATGAAGGACGTCTCGTATTTGCTGATAACATTGAGCGTTGGGATTTTGGCCCGTGTATCCCGAACGTTTATTATGAATACGGCAACAACGGGTCGCTGCCAATTGACGTAGCCGGTAAGGGTGAGCCGATTGATCCGGAGGATGCAGAAAAATTTAATTGGGAAGTGATTTGGTATCTTGTATGTGTGCTGAGAGATGGACGTGTGTTAAGTGAAATAGCGAAGAGGGAAGGTGCGTTAAATGTCAGGGTGGCTAATAGGTTGGGTTAACGTAGTGCTTGAGATGTTAGAGTGTGCGATACTGCTGTGTTATATTCTTATTATAAAAGTGGATTATCTCGTATCCAGAGACGGAGATACTGAATATTGGTATGAACAAAAAATAGGAGGTTAAAACTATGAAGAAAGTAAGTGGATGGGTAAGCAGTAGACCGCTCGGTTGTTATGACTTTGAATTTTATGTAGACGATAACACGACCAATAAAGAAATCAAAGAAATGGTTGACAGGACTATCGAACTTAGTGTCCATTATGACGTAGAAGAAGGATACGAAGAATATACGGAAGTCAAGTATCGCAAAGCAGACCCATTTGAATATTGTTAAAATTAGGAAAGATCACATGTAGTTGGACGAATGGAGACAGCGTAAATGGATTGAGACTTTGCCTTATGCAGATGACCTGATTGTAGAAGGGTGACTTTGATGAAGTTTAAGTGCATGAAAGATGTTCATGCTCTGAAAGAGTTTTTGAACAGTATCCCAGATGATACGATGTGTACCCATACTTACTATGGTTATGACAATAACTGTAATTGGGGCGTTCAGGAAGCAGCGTATATGTATGTTGGATACGACGAAGAAAAAGATAAGATTGTGTTTCCAACTGATAGCAAGTGACTATAGAGGCGTGATGAGCGCGACTACAAAGGTTATAGCGTGAGGAGGTATAGCCATTTATTTTAACGCGGATTGTGATGGTGGTGTAATGAGATACAAAAAGCGAGAAAAAGATATTGAGTGGTGGTGTAACTTGACAGGAGTGAAATTGCGTCCGTTTCAGAAGTATGCGCTTTCGCTGGCTGCTGGAGATGCGATCAGAAGAGCTAGAAGAAAATATGAGCTACTGGAAGGGGAGATGGTGAAAAGAAAGAATGAAGCTAATTAAAAATTCAATTCAGTGCAAACGGTGCGGAGATATTCTTGTTTCTGAGTACACCCATGATTTTAAGATGTGTAGTTGCAACGCTGTCAGTTGTGACGGCGGCCTGTCTTATTTGAAGAGAAGTTTTAAATATTCGCCTGATGATTTTGTTGAGTTGAGCGAGTATAGTCGAGATAATGAGAGTGGCAATGAAATGCATGAAGAAGCCGGTAGTCATTGAAGAACCCCAGTTTTGTAAAGAAAGACCGCCTGACTGGTTTGATAAAACGTATGAGTCTGGTGTGGCACGAGTATATACCAATGAAGAAGACGATGCAAGCCTGACATTTTTGCGATGGTTTATGGAAGGTGGAAGATAAAACATGAATATTATTGAAAAATTGTACGCCGGTAAAAACCTTAACGAATACGAACTGAAATGCCTTGCGTATGGTGACGGTGACTTGGGATACGAGTGGGTCGATGAAGTGGGGTACGATTCTGGCAGATGGTCGCAGTTTATGGAGACTATCTTCAGGGTCGGTGATGATCTTTGGGCGGTCCCGTGGCAGCGAGGGCTTACAGAGTGTCAGGAAAATGAGTTTTATGACCAGCCGTACAGAGTGATTAAGAAGACGAGAGTTATTACCGAAACGTATTACGAAACGCTGAAAGGAACGGAAGTCACGATGTGAGAAGGTGTAGCCATGGTACATATTATTTCAAATAAAGACGTTCGATATCAGGACTTCTTTGCGGAATCCTTAGATGAGATCAGTAGCGTGATTAGCGACGTAACGAGCATTGCTATTGTTGCTATTGGTAAAGACACGGAGGAGATTTATTCTAATTACTACGAGTGTACTCCGACAACTGCCCACATGCTGGCTGGCGTTATTCAGCAAGATGCAACCGAAGCTATTATTGATGAAAGGTTGGGGTTTGATGGAGCTTATTAAAGACTGGTCTATTGAATATGTATTCTTCGAGCACCGATATCCGGTGCTATTTTTAAGCTCATCTAAAGATGAGCTTTTCTTATACTGCCAAAGTCAAGATGAGAGTTGCGTGTCTACGAAGGTGTCCGTTAACCACTGTAGAAAAATGCTAACAAACAAACTAACAATCCGAGAGACTTTTACTAAGTCTGGGAATCCAATCTTTCTAGAAGAACGACGGCACAAAGGAACTGCTTACATGATGATTGGCCCGCAGCATTCGGCTCTTCCGACGCAAGGTGTATATTTTGATGCAGACCTAGACGAAGTAGAAGAATTTGAACGGTTCTGTGAGAGGTGGTGCGATGGCTGGAAAGGCTAAAAGAAAACCACGCCCTTCTATCCCACATTGGGCGTGGGGGAATAGGGACGGGTGCTGGCTTTGTAAAAATAGAAATAACTGTAATCAGTGTAAGGAGAATAGGAAGTTAGCGAAAGGAAGTAAACAAAAGAAGTACAAAGGAGAACATATGAGAATGGACGGGTGGTGAGTACAGATGAGTAGCTATAGCGAAAAGCATCTTTCTACTGCGGAGGAGTATAGGAAGATGGTGAGGGCGACACCTCTAGAGTGGTCAGAATGGTCAGAACCGAAATATCTGTACCCGGACTGCGGTGGGAATATGTGCAAGAATCAGACAACCAGAATGCTTACACACCCAGAAACCTATATGTATCGGTGCGATAAGTGCGGGCGTATAGATTATCAACTCATGTGACAGGAGGAGTTTCAATGGAACATATCGTACAGTTTGGCATTACGATTGATGACGAATACATCAAGAAGAATATTGAGAAATCGGCTGAGAATGTTGTCGCTAAGGAGATGGCGGAGCAGGTGCGTAAAGCTTTGGTTATGAGGTGGTGTGGTAATGATGAGCCGACGATATATTTTGACAAAAAAATCACTGAAGTAATCAACGAGCATAAAGATGAGATCATTAACCTGGCTGCTGACAGGCTGGCCGAAAGACTTAGAAGAACTAAGGCAGTAAAGGATATCGTAAAGGATATCAAAGAAGAAGTCAGCGAGGAGTAACTATACATATGGGTATGCGACATGAATAAGGAAAGTTTCGTAAAAACGATGAAGCGGCTTATGGATTTGGATAGCAGAATGAGCGCAGTGAATTCTGCCATGAAAAAACTTAATCCTGATTTCTGCGGCCTCTACATCACGGATATTTTCGACATAGCAATACAACTGATCGAAGACGCGATGCACGATGACGAACATTGGGTTAGTTATTGCGTTTATGAGAAAGACTGGCTAAAGGATTTTAAGATCGGAGATGTATTTGTCTCACACGGGGAGGAGAAAAAAGAGTGCATCGACCTATCATCGTGGGATAAAGTTTATGATTTCTTGGTTGAGATTTCTATTTGAAAATTAAAAAAGGTTCGAGGGTAGTGCATGGAAAATATAAAGTATCAGGTTTCAGCGCATTGTAAAACTCGTTACGCGGAACGCGTTATGGGTAAAGGGGAGAAGCCAGACGCTGCTCGTTTTGTTTCTCTGAATGAAGATAGGATTAAGACAGATATTAACAAGATGATAGAATACGGCAGTTGTATTTATTCAGGCAGACAATCTCAGAAGGATGGCAAGGGCAAAGTAATTGACGTTTATGTGCAAGATACTTGGGTGCTCCTTGTAGACGAACGAGAAAAGGTTGTCGTGACTCTCTACAAGATCGACCTTGGTTTAGGTGATGAATTTAACAATACATATGTAACTAAAATGATGGATAAATTGAACTCTACTAAGGCAACTCTGGAGGATATTCAGAAGCAAGTGCAGGAAGAGTCTGACATGTATAGGAAAATGATTGATGAGGCAGACGCCCAGATTAAAGAGAGAAGATCTGAGATCAAGAACCTAGAAGAGTTGAGTGAAGCGTACAAGATTATCATCAATAACAACTGTGTTAAGGTAGCGCAGGCGAATAAAGATGTCACTGACGTACTGAATAAACTGATTGAGAAGAAAGTGTTTTAAAAGGTTTTATGGATGATAAAGATGACATTTAGTGAATATATAAAGTTTCTTGAAGACAACGGCATCTATTTATTTGAATATCAAAAAATATTGCTTGAAGAAATAATTAAAGAAAAGCATGGTTTTAGTGTGCCAATTAGTGTTCCAGTTCGTCATTGTGGATTTTCTATGACAAGAACTTTGTTTGAAATTTATTTTGGAATGTTGATGTTTGAGAAAATGAAAGGAAAAGAATAATGGAAGCATATTTTAAAAATGACGGTTCTTATGGAGAAAGTGCTGTAAATATTCCTGTGACTATTAATAATATACCTATAGGATTTGTGTCAGAAGTAAATGAAGAATGTGTAACTTGTTGTCTTTGGGACAGATATATTATTAAAGAACAACTGGGTCTTGATTTATATTCTAAAGAACATTATATTCGTACGATTGGATTTGAAACTGATTGATGAGACGCTGGATATAAAAAACTTTAGCAGTAGACATGGTAGCTGGCTGTAGCTGTGGTAGTAGACTATGTGTCATGTCGGAGATGAGTCGATAATTAAAAAGGATAACCCATGAGAAAAACATATATTATTGCAAGGATTTTAAAAGAAGTTGAAGAGATCAGAAAACAGATAGAGATTATGAATGTCAAGAATGGAAAATGCGAACATGAGTTTGCAAAGTTATCATACTGCTGCGACGCTGATTATGATATCAAAGATTCTGCCGTTTGGTCTTGGGACAGAGGATATAAGGAAAAGACTCTTTGTTATTGTAAAAAGTGCGGCCAGGTTTTTGTAAGGGATTGAGGGGTGTAAGTGAGGCGACATGATTTTTGTCAATATGTGGAGTGATGATGCGGCACTCCCAGAGCGAAAACTGATATATGTGGGCAATTCGTCAGACGAAATTTGGACTACTAAAGCTGGGGATAAACTCACGGTTGGAAGCATGACAGACGATCATATTAAGAACTGTTATCGTATGGTAAGACCGTTAGACAAGTATTGGTCGCTTGTGTTCGAGGCGGAGCTAACCAAGCGAGGCATCAAAATTAACTACTTTTTATGGAGGGATACATATGGCGACAGAATTTAATATCTGGGATAACGAAAGGAAGATTCGTGCTATTAAAAAGTGTGGGCAGTCTTTGATCGACAACGCGGAGAGTATTATTGGCAATTACAAATACTCGAAAGGCGTTATCGTTACTTGCTATGTTGACGATCTAGATGCGGAGCCGTACATCAATGTCAGCACCGACTTTTATCCGGAAGGAAACTTTGAGCTGAAGGAGTAAGTCTCATGATTGCAACAAACATTAAGTGGGACACAGATGGCGATAAAGAGCTTCTAAGCCAACTGCCGCAATCTGTTGAGATCCCGGATGGTATGGCGGATATAGATGAAGTTTCAGATTTTCTGTCTGGTGCTTATGGCTTTTGCCATGCCGGATTTGATTTAACAGGTATGTAAATATAGCGACACAGATTCGAAAAAGGAGTACATAATGACTATTGAAGAATTGAAAATTGAGGCCGATAAGTTAGGTTATAATCTCACGAAAAAACCAGAAAGTATTAAGTTGCTGCCGTGCCCTGTGTGCGGCAGCAAAACTACTAGCGAGTGGTCTGGCGGTGGAAAATATATTCGGCGCTGTAGAAACTGGCAGGCTGAGTCTGACGATCAGTTTTGCGTGAGAGGTAGTCGAAAGACCTGTGCGTTTGAGGGAGCGCCCGCAGAGACCGCCAGACAGGCGAAGCGGAATTGGAATGATGCGGTTGTCGCATATACAAACGCAAAGAAGGAGGGCACAGATGTATAAAGCTTATGTGACAAAAATTACAAATGTGAGAAAACATCCGAACGCTGACAGACTTCAACTCGGAGAGTGTTTCGGGAATACGGTGTGCGTCAATATGGATTACAGCGAAGGCCAAGTGGGCGTTTATTTCCCCACTGACGGTCAGCTGTCACTTGAATTTGCCGCAGCCAACAATCTTCTTAGAAAGAAAGACGCTAACGGTAATAATATCGGCGGCTATATGAACCCAGAAAAACGCAACGTGTCGGCCATCAGACTCAGGGGAGAGAAGTCTGATGGCTTATTTCTGCCTCTGAATTGCCTGAATAGCTTTGGCGATATTGGCGTGTTAAAAGTTGGAGATACTATCGACGTATTCAACGGACATGAGATTTGTAAAAAGTATATCCCTAACAAGAGGGGTGGCCAGCAGCGTGTCGGGAATAAGACGAGAAAGAAAAATGTGCCTATCGCGCCACTGTTCAAAGAACACGCAGACACGGAGCAGCTCGCGTACAATCTGTTTGCTTTTTCTCTTGGTGACGAACTTGAATTCACACTAAAGATGCACGGAACCAGCGGGCGCACGGCGTATCTTCCAATCTTTAAAGGATATAAGAAGACTATTATTGATAGAATCAAGCGGCGAACCGGTATTCCTATTTATGATTGGGGATATGTAACTGGCACACGTAGAGTGGTGTTAGATAATTATAGCGGCGGGTATCACGGGTCGAATGAGTTTAGAGAACAGCACGCAAAGTTTTTCGAGGGCAAGCTATGGAAGGGCGAGGAGGTCTTCTACGAGATCGTTGGGTTCACCACTAATGGTACGCCAATTATGCCAGTAGCGAACAACAAGAAAACGGGGGACAAAGATTTTGTTAAGAGGTACGGCAAATACACCGCCTTTTCTTATGGGTGCGACCCGTATGGTCATGACGGGAACCCGCAATCCGACTTTTATGTATACAGGATGACAATGACGAACGAGGATGGGGACGTTGTTGAATACACACCGGACTTCATGCGATATAGATGTGAACAGATGGGATGTAAGTGCGTGCCTCTTATGGCAAAAGCTACTATCAATAACAGCGACGTGTGTGTCTGGGGCGCGAATAATAATTTTTGTGTATTCCCTCATGAGGGTATTGCTGGGAATGCTGTTAAGGAGATTGCGGGGGAATATTGCGATGGCGTGGACCCAATTGGTCTCACTCATATTCGTGAAGGTGTGGTTGTTAGAGTCGTGAATAGACCGAGATTTTGCGCGTACAAGCATAAGAACTGGTCGTTTAAGGTACTGGAAGGTATCGTGAAAGTAGATGCTAGTGCTCCAGATATGGAGGAAGCTGAAGAACTGGGTAGAGAAGATGCGATTTAAAGAGTTTGAGATCAGACCAACCATTCATTCTGCCAACCAAGAGACCAGAGACTATGAGCTAGTAAAATGGTTTGCCGACGATCGCTGCTGCGTCATCGCCAGAATCTATTGGGATTTAAAAGAAAGCTGCTGGGGTTTCGAGTCATATGGGATGAGGTTTTTTGACGACTATGTGGACGGGTTGGCAATGTATGTGAAGAAGTATATTGAGTTGTTAGATGTGGTAAGAATGGCTGATGGAGGTGAGAAGTTGGAGTGAGCACTTTACATTTTGTTATAGATATATTATACCTTGTTACTATTGCCGTGTTGGCGTCTGGGTATATCAAGCGGAGCACTAGCTGCAGTAAGGAATTTTTTACAGGATTCTTTTTTTTTGCAATTTCCACCGTGCTTTCTGCGATGGACCTATTTGTTTAAACTACGCTTGAATTTAAAGACATGGATGGGGTTAATAATGAATTTTGAAACAATGACGAGAATTACAGTTGAACATAATGTGTCACCAGACGAAAATAATTGCACTTACGGTGGAGACTTTTATGGGAAGTATGTATGTAAATATCATAGACGAAGAAGTCGCACGCACGGTAAGAAAGCGCCGACAGAATATCATATGCCAAAATGCACACTTTTTAATGTGTGGCTAAAAGAGGACTATGTAAAGTGTGAAGAGTGTCGCGATGCTTGCTCCGATGGGCGGCAGGTGTCTGTAGCTCGCTAAGGAGCTGGGTAAGTGAATAAAGTACGTGCTGTAACGGCAGACCTACTACAAGCTTTAGGTTGCAGGTTTTCGCAGCGTGGAGCTGGATACCTGCAGGATGCAATATGTGCGGTAGCAGAGGAGAAGGATTTCTACGGGTTTGAACTGAAAGAACTCATCATGGATCTTGAGTGTAAATACGGGGCGTCATTCAAGTCTGTAGAAAAAGCTATGCAAAGGAACGTAGTAAGTATGCTGGATGTAAAGCAGCCAATTCAGTATCTGTACGATTTGTTTCCGGACGAGGACTTCTATAGAACCGGAGATATAACACTGAAAAAGTTTATCCGTACAACGGCAATCGAGGTTAGTAAGATTGCTTGCTAAGGAGGATATATGAAAGAAAAAATTGTTGGAGTTTGGACGGCGATCACGTTGGCGTTGATTATTGCCGTCCTCTTTCTTTTGGGGCGGTATGTCTCAGAATTATTTACGGCTGCCACGGTGGTAATTCTTATGCCATCCGGGGCAATTTTCTTGTGGTACATCATTTCTAGGAAGCTGAAGGAGTTACTGAAAGGTGGGACTAAGAAGTGAAAAAGCTATGTAAGGTTTTGGATATCGTGACAGAATCGATCTGGGGACTGGTTTACTTGCTTATGTTTGCAATTGGGGTTTGTGCTTATGTCAATGTATAAGCCGATATCACTTGATAAAGAGCAGCAGCGTCTTGACGACATCGAACTCATGCAAGAGCTAATATATTTTATAAATTGTCTCAACGATAGCTATTTTAATGGTGGCGAAAATGTAGTAAGCGACAGGGAGTTTGACAAGTTTGTAGATGCGTTAGCGTGGCTTGAAAAAGAAACAGGTATTACATACTCAAGCTCTCCGACAAGAACTGTTGGTAGCAAAGTGGTTAGTGATCTGAGAAAGGTAACGCATACACACAAGTTGCTGTCCCTCGCTAAGACGACCGGGCTAGATGAGTTTGTTGCGTATTTTAATCAGCATGAGTTCGTATTGATGCCGAAACTAGATGGTATTACTTGCGCTCTTACATACGAACATGGCGTCCTTAAACGCGCCGAGACACGAGGAGATGGTACTGTCGGCGAAGATATCACTCATAACGCAAAAGAGTTCACTAATATCCCGTTAACCATCCCATATCAAGGCAAGCTGTATGTAGATGGGGAAGCAGTGATCAGCTATGAAGATTTTGAAAAAATCAAAAATGCCGAAAACACCTGCTATAAGAACCCCCGCAACCTTGTGAGTGGAACTGTCAGACAGCTAGACAGTGCTGTTTTGCGTAGACGAAATGTCAGTTTTATAGCATGGCGAAATTCTACCCCTGAATTTCAAGATGAAGATTTTCGAGACGCCATGCAGATGCTGAGCGACATAGGGTTTACGACCGCTCGGATTGTGCCTGTCCCTTCTTCCGGTAAGGGCGGTGCTAACGTCAAGGAATTTGTGAGCCGTACCATGGAGACAATGAAGCGTACGCCATACCCAATCGACGGGGTGGTCGGAACGTTCTGTGATCAGAAATATGGCCGGTCATTAGGTGAGACTTCTCACCACCCCAACCATAGTTTCGCCTTTAAGTTCTATCAGGAAAGAAACCTGACAACGCTTAGAAATATTGAGTGGAACACTACGAGAATCGGCACAATCAATCCGGTTGCTGTGTTTGATCCAGTAGAAATTGACGGCACAACTGTAAGCAGGGCAAGCCTTTCTAACGTAAGCCAGATTAAAAAGCTGAAGCTTGGAATCGGCGATGAGATCGAGGTCATCAAGGCTAATCAAATCATCCCGATGGTTGTTCGCAACCTTACTCAGAGTGATACGTATTCAATTCCGGCACACTGTCCGGTCTGCGGGGGAGCCGCTAGAGTTATATCAAGTAACGAAGCTCAGCGTCTTGAGTGTAGTAACGATAATTGTCCTGCGGTTTTGGTAGACAGGATTTCAAACTTCGTGTCTAGGCAAGGGATGAATATTGATGGCCTGTCTACGGAGCGCATCAAGCTTTTCGTCAACAACGGATGGTTGAAGAATCTTGCTGATGTTTACCGGCTCGACAGATACTGTGATGATATGAAGCAGCTCGACGGGTTTGGTGACGCCAGCGTGGACAAGCTGCTAGCCGCGATAGAGAAAAGCAAGACTTGTGCGGCAGAGAATTTTATCGTTGCAATAGGAATTCCGGGTGTCGGAAAATCCGCTGCACCGGTTGTGGCTGGAGCGGTCTCTGAGACAATGGGCGAACGCTCGTTTATTGAGACGCTGTGTAGCATGGCGGACACCGAGATGGATTGGAGCGGTCTTAATGGGATCGGGGTAAAGACCAGTGATGGGATTAACGCCTATATCAAAAGGCATTCTACAGAGATTGCATTGTTGAACGGGTATTTAGCTATCACTGTTAGAGAAGGTAAGGAAAGTACGGGGATGACAGTCTGCGTGACTGGTAAACTAAAGACATTCAAGTCAAGAAAAGAGTTTGAAAAAGCCGCAAAGGATGCAGGCTGGAGCGTGTCATCAAGTGTGACGAAAGATACAACGTTCCTGGTCTGTAATGACCCGCAGAGCGGAAGCTCAAAGGTCAAGAAGGCTGTTAGTATGGAAATCCCGATTCTTTCGGAGGAAGGATTTTTAAATAACTATATCAGGAGGTGATTGTTATGGGCAGAAAGGTTTTCAAGACAGGTGATATTGTATATTGGTGCAAAAGAGATGGTTGTAAATATATCGTTACTTTTGGCAGAGTCGATGAGCAGATTTACCAGTTTGTGTATATTGATTATTTGGAGATTGACGACAGACGTCTGGTATCATCTGCTTACTTTAAAGATGTACCAATAAAAGAGTTTCAGTCCGAACTATCATTCCATAAGCTTCCAAAAGGGTGGTCTTTCGATACGAAGTTGTATCAGATCAGCGAAAGCGTCTTTAGCGAAGAGGAAAGAAAAGCAATTAAAGAAACTAAAATAAGCGACAAAGACAAGATTATAGACCTGTATAACCGAGGGATTTTAGTTAAAAGAGAAGCCTGCCGCGCCGTAATCGAAGAAGAAATCACTAAAGATGGGTATAGGATTATAAAACGATTTTGCGAAGATCTTCCCTCTCAGATTAGTCTTGACACCACTGGGGTGTACGGTTCCTACGAAGAGGCGAAGAAAGAGGCGGACGAAAATAACCAGGAGTTTATTCGGCAATCTCAGCTTTCAGATTATGAATGGTCGGTTGAACAGATTGACAAGACAATTGCTATGTGGGCCGGTATATACGGCAGAACAGATCGCGAGATAGCTGAGTGTAGAGAGTTCCTTCTTGCCCTAGAGAGAGTTGAGGATGTTGAGACTCGTGTTGCAAACCGGTCATTGCAGTGGAAGTACACAGATAGAAAAAGATGGAGCGCTGTTCCGTCTACGATAATCACATAACGGAGGAATAAAGAATGATTACTGAGCTTATGAGTGGTCTCACAGTAGCCGTGCCCGTCGTGGCAGCAGTTGGCGTTGCAGGTGTTCTCGCTAGAGGATATGTAAAAGCACCGCCTGACAAAGCCCTGATTATTTCCGGGGCAAGAAAGAAGCCGAAGGTTCTTATTGGTAAGGCTGGCGTGAAGATCCCTTTCTTTGAGCGGGTAGACGAGCTTTCTCTCAAACTGATTCCGCTGGACATCAGAACTGGAGATGCAGTGCCGACCGCAGACTGTATCAATATCTACGTTGACTCCGCTGTCAATGTGAAGATTGGTTCTACGCCGGAGATGGTTGAGGTCGCAGCAAAGAATTTCCTGAACAAGACCAGTGAAGAAGTTGGGGCGATTGTCGCCGAAGTTCTTGAAGGTAATATCAGAGAGATCATTTGCACGATGAAGCTGCGGGAACTGATTGGAGATCGTAAAACTTTCGTCGAGAAAGTTTCTGAAAACGTAATCCCCGACCTGCAAAAGATGGGTCTTGAACTGGTTTCATTTAACGTGCAGCGGTTCTCTGACGCAAACCATGTCATTGAAGATCTTGGCATTGACAACATCTCTCAGATTAAAAAGGACGCAGCTATTGCAAAGGCGAACGCAGATAAGGAAGTCGCTATTGCAAACGCGGTGGCAGAGCGTGAAGCGAATGATGCTCGTGTTAAGAGCGACACGGAAATTGCAGAGCGGCAGAACGAACTTGCTATTAAGAAGTCCGAGCTGCTGAAGCAGGCCGACTCTAAGAGAGCAGAAGCGGAAGCAGCCTACGACATCCAGAAGGAAGAGCAGCGACGCACCGTAGAGATTGCGACTGCTAATGCGAATCTGGCTCGGCAGGAAAAGGAGATCGAGCTAAAAGAACGAGAAGTTGCGATCAAGGAAAAGGTGCTGGAAGCAACCGTCAAGAAACAGGCTGAAGCAGAAAAGTACGCGGCGCAGCAGAAGGCAGACGCCGATCAGTACGAGCGACAGAAGCAGGCTGAGGCGGAACTCTTTGAAACTCAGAAGGAAGCGGAAGCTCAGAAGGCTCGCGCTGAAGCAGAACGTTTCGCAAAGGAACAGGAAGCGGAAGCGGTAAGAGCTGCCGGTGTTGCAGAAGCTGATGCGATTTCCGCTAAGGGTATTGCAGAGGCCGAGGCGATTAAGGCAAAGGCAGAAGCCGAAGCTGCCGGTATCCTGAAGAAGGCAGAGGCGATGAAGGAATATGGCGACGCAGCAAAGCAGCAGATGGAACTTGATACTCTGAAGGTGTACTTTGAGCAGCTGCCTAAGATTGCCGCAGCGATTGGTGATGGTTACGCCAACGTTGGGGAAATCAAGATGTTTGGTGACGCCTCTGGTCAGCTCGCAAACAATATCATGAGCACGATGACTCAAGTAACTGAAGGTGTTAAGAGTTCAACTGGCATTGATATTAACGCTCTAATCTCTGGCCTGATTGGCGGGAAGGTTGCTACTAGTAATCAGAAGGGTGTTGACGAAGCGCCGAAGGAGGAGAGTGACTATTACGAGCTGTAATCCAATGACAATTGACGAGGTAGCAGCCGCCGCCAAGGAAGCTGGCTTGAGTTACGGGCAGTGGGTAGCGCAGAATCGCCCGAACGAACAAGTACATAGAAAGCGAAAGAACAAAGTGAGAGATCACCGCATTAAGATTGATATTGATGAAGTGGCGTCTTTGTATCTGGACGGGATGAGTCCTAGCGATATCGCGAGAAAGATCAAGGTAACGCCGTCCGCAGTGTATATTGTTATTAAAACTCTTGGACTAAAAAGGCTGGAGGTAATGGAATAATGCCGGAGAATATTTTGGATACTAGTCCTTGTAGATTGTGTGATAGGGACTGGAAGTGTACTCGCCAGTGCCCTGATTGGCAAGCATGGGTCGCCTGCACATGGCGACAAGTGACAGATAGATTTAAGGAAAAGCCCGACGCTTTACGCAAAGACACGGAAGAAAAGTAATGATTAAACGCTCTCTTCTACCCGTGTGTTAGCGGAACCTAACATCGGGTAGAAGGAGGTTTTATGGAATACGATAAGCCGCGACTAGGCGATATATATCTAATGAGTTTTAGTGGGATTGACAGTGAACAGAAAGGTGTCAGGCCGGGAATCATTTTCCAAAACGATATTGGGAATGACAGAAGCCCGAATGTCATAGCGCTGCCCCTCACGACCAGAATTAAGAATCTGACTCAACCGACACATGTGCTTCTGCCAGCGGAGAAATACAATCTGCTGGCGGATAGCCTTGTCCTATGTGAGAATCCGCAGAGGATGTCAAAGTCAAGACTGCTGAAATACCTCGGTGCTCTAGAAGAGGAGGATATTAAGAGCATAGCTATTGGAAATATCTTATCCTCCTCGGCCATCGCCCTTCTTTCAGAGGAGGAACTCCTGGATGTGTGGAAGGAGTCAAAGAGGATTCAAGGACTGTGATTTTAAGTGGCTGCTCCGTCGCGAAACTCGTCAGACGAGTTTCGCGAAAAGGGGTAGACATTTGAAAAATAAAGCTATATAATATAATCACGCTGAGCGGTTAAAAAATATAAGGTTATTTTGCAACGCGGCCAGCGCAAAAAATGAGACGAGGTGAAATATGGAAAAAGAAAATCACGCAACATTGAACGTCTATCAGAAGCTTGCGGCAGTACAGAAAGCCGTAGATGTTGTCAAGAAAGATAAGAAGGGGTATGGGTATAGCTACACTTCTGACGTAGAGCTGTTGCCTAAAATCAACAGTGCTGTTGCGGAGTACGGTCTGACGCTGGTTCCAGGGATTGTCCACGGTACGGCGGACGTGCGGCCTTTTAGCTACGAGAAAACGAAAGGCGGCAAGACGGAAACAGTAAATGAATTCTTGGTCTCTGCCGATATGGTCTATACCTGGGTTAACAACGACAATCCTGAAGAAAAGATCGTTGTCCCCTGGACGATGACCGGCAATCAGGCAGACAGTAGCCAGGCATTTGGTTCAGCCCTTACCTACAGCAACAGATACTTCCTGCTGAAATACTTCCAATGCGCGACGACCACCGACGACCCGGACTTCATTCGCTCGAAGCAGAAAGAAGAGAAGTCCAAGAACGAACTTGCTTCTATCATTGAAGAGATTGATACGATTGCCAATGATATTGTGGCGAAAGATCCTAGTAAGAGAGAAAAGATTAGAGAGTTGGTTACAAAGCACGTGGATAAGCGTGACGAAAAGGGTAAGCTGATTCCCACCGGGGACTATAAGCAGATTACAAAGAAGGCAAGAGCGACCGCTTTGCTGAGAGATCTAAATAAACTACATACGGAGGAATAATACATGGGTTTTCATACTGGTGCGTACGCAACAATTTGGTCTATCGAGGACAAGGGTAATTACACAAAGGTAAACCTGTCCGTCAGTCAGAAGAACAAGAACACTGGCGAGTACGAGACGAAGTTCAGTGACTTTGTTAACTTCGTTGGTGCGGCGCACGCTAATGCAAAAGAACTGAAGCCGAGAGACAGAGTTCGTATCGGCGACATGGACGCAACCAACAACTACAACAAGGAGACGAACAAGCGGTACTACAATTTTGCTGTGTTCTCTTTTGAGTCCGCTGACAACTCCAGAGGCAACTCTGATAGTGGCGCGATTCCGGCAAATCAGCCTGCCGTAACAGATGACGATCCCTTTTGAAGTCGTCTCTGACCCCGAATATGAAAGAGCAATTTCAGCTATGCTATGGAGTTATTCTAGACTGTCTTCGTTTGATGACTGCAAGTATGGCTGGTTTGTTCGGTACATAGCGTACAACAAAGAATTAGACCAGGTTTACAGGAAGGTTATGGAGTGGATGAAGGAAAGACTCGACGACGAGACTTACCAAAAGGTTCTTGAGCACACAGCGGTAAGAATCAAACCGGAGCCACACTTCTTTTCCACGTATGGCAGATTTATGCACCATGTGCTGGAGCAGTATTTGTCACAGGCATTGAAGAAGGAAGAACTTGTACCGTATTTCCTGGATCACTATGACGAGAAGGTTGTTGGTAAACCACCGAGCAAAAAGGTCGAGGATAATTTCTTCAATAATTCACTTTCGTATTTGGAGAACATCGACTTCCCATACGATATTAAAGATATTGTCGCTGTTGAAAAAGAAGTCCATTTCATGATTGGCCCGTACAACTTTGTTGGTTTTATAGATGTGTTGGCCGAAGAGAACGGATTACATATAGCTGACCATAAATCGCATGGATTGAGATTCAGAAGCAACAGAAAGTTCCAGACAGAATATGACAAGGAACTAGACAGGTACTACAGACAGCCTTATATTTACTCAATCCCCATCAAAGAAGAATATGGGAAATGGCCTGCGACTTTGGATTTTAATTGTTACCGACATGGGCGGTTTATCGCAGAAGCATTCGACGAAGAACGGCTTGAGCAGGTGAAACAGTGGGTGTTGGATCGAATTGAAGAGATCAAAAAAGAGAGAGGGTTCGAGCCAGATCCTGAGTTTTTCAGATGTACATATATTTGTGACACTGCTGAGAGTTGTCCGTTTAGAGCAAAGAATACCAGGAGATACAAGAGCGCGTAAAGGAGTGTGGTAGATGGTGAGAACGAAATGCTAATTGAAAAGGAAAAATTACAAAAGGCAAAAGAGAAGATCGGAGATAGAACTCCATTCTTGATTGCTGAAACACTTGACCTTAAATTGTTTGATCCGTCTAACTTGAAATCATTATGCCCAGTGCATCAAGAAGACACTCCGAGCTTTATTTATAATCCGAAAGCCTATAGTTTTCATTGCTTTGGATGCGGTTGCAATATTGATATTATTGACGCCTATGTGATGTCTGGCGATACATATCTTGAAGCGGCAGAGAAAACTTTTGAAGAAGCTGGGGTGGCATATAGCTTTGGAGAGAAAGGCATCAAGACTCATAGGGGGTATCGCTATCCTCAGCAGACTCCGTTAAGAGACCGGTCAATCGTAAACCAGTACATGGCTACGAGAAAGATTAGTGAAAAGACGTTAGACCATTGCGATGTGCGGGAGGATGAACATGGCAACGCTGTGTTTAATTACTATGACACAAACGACGTACTGACGATGGTAAAGTACCGACCGGCTAGAAAAATTGACAAGTCAAAAGGCGAAGCTAAGAACTGGTGTCAGAAAGGAGCGGACACTCGTCCGCTCCTTTTCAATATGAACAGGGTAAACATAAGTCAACCGTTATTGATAACTGAAGGTGAGTGCTTCCCTGGTGACGCAGAAATTCTAACGCCTGATGGATGGGTTCGGTTTGATGAATATCACGGGCAGGACGTGTATTCGGTGTGTGCGGATGACCTATTTGCTGGCACTTGGTCGAAACTGCGCGGCGGATTTGTAAGACCGGTTGCAATTATCAACGAGCACTACGAAGGGTTCCTATCCTTCATTGCTGCGGATAACTATGTGTCGTGTGTAACTGGAGGCCATAATATTGTAACTTATAATGCTCTTGGTTTTCTAGAGAAGACGAAGGCGAGGAAATTGCCAGATGATTGGTATAAATCGGCTCCAATTACAACGAGTTATTCAGGCGATGGGTTTTTTCTCACTATGGATGAAGTCGAACTATCAATTGCTATATCGGAGAACTGTAGTTATGACAAGAGCACTGGTGAGTACAGACTCTTGACGACAGAAAAGAGAAAGCGGCGTAGGTTGCGGCGGCTTCTCAAGAAGCTATCCGTTAGTTACGTTGAGACGCCAGTTTCTGATTATGGTTTTAAATTGCTGTTCAAGATCCCGTCACACGTTCACATAGAACCCGTCTCTTATTCGTGGGTCAGCACCACGTCTGAAATACAAAAGCTCGTGATTCTTCGGCGATTTCAGAAATGGACTGCAGGCTATGCCTGCAAACTGGATAACGCTAATGTAATGCAGACGATTGCTCACACAAGCGGACAGCAATGCTCTGTTAAATACCAGTTGTCTACATTGGACGGGAGCTATCGTGTATCAATCACAGGTAAGAAAAAAGCGGATTTAAACAATATTACATATGACGCGCAGTATTACAGCGGTCCAGTTTATTGCGTGACGGTTCCAAGTGGAATGATCTTGGTGAGGCAATACGGGACAATCTTTGTTACAGGCAACTGCGACGCAATGGCTGCTATCGAGTCCGGATATACAAACGCGGTGAGCGTTCCTTTAGGTTCTCAAAATCACCACTGGATTGAGGAGAATATGGATTGGCTAGACCAATTTTCCGAAATTATTATCTGTTCTGACAATGATAAAGCTGGTTATCAAATGGCAAAAGATGTGTGCCCTAGACTTGGTTCCTGGAGGACAAAGGTGGTAGACATCCCGCCAATAGATGAAGCAACTGGTAGGCACATTAAGGATTTGAATGAGTTGCTTTATTACAAGGGAAAAGAAGCGGTGATGAACGCAATCCTTAGCGCGAAGGAATCTCCGATTGACAGTGTGATGGATCTTAGTGACGTCGAGGACGTTAATATCAGCGACTTGGACGGGATTTATTTTGGTATTGAAAGCCTTGACAGGGAACTGTTTAAACTGTTCTTCGGGACGTTAACGCTCGTGACCGGCACGCCAGGTTCCGGCAAGACCAGCTTCTTGTATCAGCTTATCTGTAATGCGCTTGAGCAAAACAGAGGTGCATGGATCTTTTCAAGAGAGCTGCCGGACTTCATGAGTAAGGCGTGGATGAATTACTTGCTTGCAGGGCCGAGGAATGTTGAAGAACACACCGGTAAGAACGGCGCGGTCTACTGGGTTGCTTCGAGAGAAGCGAAAGAAAAAATCAACGATTGTTATAGAGGCCAGTGGTTTGTGTATAAGAATGAATGGCCGAATGATATTGAGTCAATCCAGGAATCTATGGAAGCCTCAGCTAGAAAGTATGGCAGTAAGTTGTTCCTGTTGGACAACCTAATGACCATAGACCTGCACTCTTCTGACGAGAATAAGTATGACAAGCAGACCGAGCTGGTCAATTGGCTAATTCAGTTCGCGTCAAAGTTCAACGTGTGTGTAATTCTGGTCGCACATCCGAGAAAAATTCCAAGCGGGACAACGCCGGGGGCGGTCGCGCTGTATGACATCGGCGGCACGTCGAACCTTCCCAATCTTGCACACCGAACATTGTCTCTGCGAAGAGTGCGGCAGGACGAGAAAGAACAAGGAACGTCAAAGTTCTCGCAGTATTCCTGCGTTGTGTCTGTAACAAAAGATCGTATGCGAGGAAGGGCTGGTTTTGAACTCGGCTTGTACTACGACGAAGCGTGCCGGAGGTTCTTTACGAACTACGAAGAGTATGACCGCAGATATAAATGGGATGACAAGATTTACACTACCCGCGTTCCATGTGCTCCATTGGATGTAGAGTCGGAAGTGTATGGCGTGATACAGGGAGGAGGCTGATTGTTGGATAATTATGTTGCATATCATGTTCACAGCGACTATTCGCTGCTGGACTCGACGACAGATTTTAACCTTTACATAGAGAAGGCAAAGCAGCTTGGGCAAAAGGCTATTTGCTTCACCGAGCATGGCAACATCCGTGGATGGGTTGCCAAGAAGATGGCTTGTGATGCAGCAGGTATCAAGTATCTGCATGGCGTGGAGATTTATTTAACGGAGTCTCTGCAGGATAAAGTGAGAGACAACTACCACACAATTCTGATAGCGAAGAACCGGCAAGGTTTTTTGGAACTCAATAAGTTGCTCAGTATGTCAACAGATGAGGACCATAAATACTATGTTGGGCGGCTTTCATTTGATGAGTTTTTGAATATCTCTCCGAACATTATAAAGACGTCCGCTTGTTTGGCTTCACCGCTGAACAAGCTGGACGTAAGTCATCCGTACTACGAGAAGCTCGTAAAGAAGTATGACTACCTTGAGATCCAACCGCACGATTGTGAAGATCAGATTGTCTATAACAGACACTTGGCAGCGCTGTCTCAAAGGTATGACATCCCTTTGATTGCGGCAACAGACACGCACAGTATCGACCAATACTACGCTGAGTGTCGGTCGTTGCTTGCTTATGCAAAGAGTAAGCATTATGACACGGAAGATGATTTTGATCTAACGTATAAGTCGCGCGAGGAATTGGAAGAAGCATTTAGAAAGCAGGACTCTATCCCAGAAGAAGCATGGCAGGCCGCGATAGACAATACAGTCTTGATGGCAAATCAGGTTGAGGAGTTTGAATTAGATACTTCTTTGAAATACCCAATCCTTTATGGGTCTGCAGAAGAAGATAGAGAAAAATTTATCCAGAATATTAACGAAAAGCTAGAAGCAAAGTTAGAGGCCGGAATCATCCCAAGAGAGCAAGAGCAAGCGTTCCGAGACGCAATTAAAGAAGAGCTTAGAGTATTCACAAAACTTGGGATGTGCGGGTTCATGCAATCCATGAGCGAGATCCTTACATGGTGTCATGAGCATGGGATTGTAACAGGTCCTGGGCGTGGCAGTGTAGCTGGGTCAAGAGTTGCTTATGTGACAGATATTACAGACGTTAACCCGGAAACATGGCACACGGTATTCAGCCGCTTTTGCAATGAGGACCGAATTGAAGTGGGTGATATCGACACGGACGTTATTAAAGATGACCGTCCTAGAATTTTTAACTACATTATTGAGCGGTTTGGCCAAGAAAGAACCGCGTTTGTTCCAACGTGCGCAACGATGCAAGGTCTAAAAACTATTGACGAAATTGTGCGCGGCTTCAGACATAAATGGGAAGAACAGCATCCGGGAGCAGACAAGAGTGAGAATCCCTACCCAGTAAGTCTAGCATCGAAAATTAAATCAGAATACAAAAAGAATGAGGATTTATGCAAGCAGAAATACAAAGAGATTTTTTACTACTTCGAAGGGTTTCTGGATACGAGAGTAGCTCAATCGGTACATGCTGCTGGGATTGTAATCAGCCCAATAACACTAGCCGACAACTACGGCGCATTCTACCATAAGGACTACGGCGTGGTTCTTCAGATTGATATGGAGGAAATACATGAGGTGTCTCTGGTTAAGTACGACATGCTTAATCTGACTACGCTAAAGATTATCCGGGATGCTTGTAGATTAGCCGGTATCCCATATCCAAAGTCACACGAGGTAGATTGGGGAGATCAAAAAGTTTGGGACGATATGATGACTTCTAACATTGGTATCTTCCAAATGGAGTCCCCTTTTGCTGGTAAGATGCTAAAAGATTTCGATGCAAAATCAATCTTCGATATGTCCCTAGTGACTGCGTGTATTCGCCCGTCTGGCGCGTCGTATAGAAATGATTTGATAAGTAGAGTTCCACATCATAACCCATCGCCAATGATTGACGAGTTGCTTGCGGACAATAATGGCTACCTGATTTATCAAGAAGATACGATTAAATTCCTACAAGAAATTTGCGGGTTGTCTGGTTCTGAAAGTGACAATATCCGCCGAGCCATTGGTAGAAAGGACAAAGATAGATTAGACGCTGCCCTCCCCAAAATTCTTGATGGGTATTGCAGCAAGTCAGATAAGCCACGAAAGGTGGCCGAAGAGGAAGCAAAAGAATTCCTTCAGATACTGGAAGATAGTGCATCATATCAGTTTGGTTACAACCACTCCATTAGCTACTGCTTGGTTAGTTTTCTGTGCGCAATGCTACGCTGCTATTACCCATATGAGTTTGTGACAAGTTATCTAAACAACCCAGAGAAAGATGAGGATATCAGGAATGGTACTAAGCTTGCGCAGATATATGGGTTAAGAATTACACCTCCGACATTCGGTGCGTCGTCTGACCAATATATGTTTGACCCAGATAGAAAGATAGTTTCTAAAGGCATCAGCTCTGTTAAGTATCTTAACAAGATTGTGCCGCAGCAACTCTATACGATGTATCACCAAAAGAAGCCGAAGTCGTTTATGGAGACGCTTCTTGGAATTAAGTCAGATACGTCATGCGATGAACGACAATTGCTGATTTTGATTCGGATAGGTTTCTTTTCTGAGTACGGAAACATTCGGGAGCTACAAAGAATATATGACGTTTTTAAATTCTTCAACGGTGGGGCGGCGAAATCCATTAAAAAGGAGAAGCTTAAAGATGGCCCGATGTGTGAGATTGTGAAACGATACGCGACAGATATTGGCGTTAAGGGCAACGAGTTGAAATCCTACACAATTACGGATATGCCAAGTTTACTAGAAGAATGCGAGCGAAATATCCTAAGTCTCGGTATTGAAGACGCTGATATAAGGAGCAAGATTGAAGACCAGAAAGAATTGATGGGCTACATTGATATTACAACCAATGACCCGCAAGACCGAAGAAAGTTGATCGTCCTTGAAACGTTTGAGTTGGGTGGTCCTAATGGAGTGTGGGGTGTTGCCACTACAGTGCGGTCTATCGGTACTGGTAACGAGGCAAGACTCACGGTTCGTAAGTCTATTTTTGATAAGAAGCCTTTCGCTCAATACAATATCCTGTTCGGCGCAGGTTTGTATAAGAACAAAAAAGGGTACTGGTATTTGAACGACTATAAAGTATTGGAGTGATGTAGCCGCAGAAAAATTTTTGAACAACAGAGGCCCGCCCTACTGGCGGAAGTGATTATTACAACAGGAGTTTTTGTGAAATGAGTAATGTACATAAGAAATGCAACGTGTGCGGCCGCAAACTAAGCAAGTCTGGTCTAATCAACCACTTTGATATCGACCTCGGAGAGATCGGATATGGTAGTGCTTATGATGGACTACGGTTTAGCTGCACTTTATGTTACAAATGCTTTGATAAGATTGTGAACCGTATTGATTTTGCGGTTAACCCATTCACGGAGGAAGAATGATCAAGAAATACAAGTACAATATTGAAGAATTCAAACTAATTACGTGTATGGCGGATTTTTTCAAAGGTGTGGAGGGTTTGTCTTACGATATGAACCGACTTCACGCCTCGTCGCTGGACGTTTATATGAGTGAAGGTAATTGCTATAAGCTCCTGCTGTATATGCAGAACAGAGTTGACCGGTACAGCGCGCAAAAGAAAAGCTGGGACGCCAAATGTCAATATGATTGGATTGAAAGATCCCCAATGGTCAGTAACAAAGTCGTTCCAGACGACGAAGTGTGGCTGGTTTTGAGTGATTTGACTGAGGAGGGGATGGCATGAAGAGTCAAAGCCCATTGGTTGTCCTGATTTCAGGGAAGGCTGGTTCTGGTAAGGATACATTTGCCGGAATGCTGACGGATGAGCTTGAACAGGCGTACGGGAAGAAGGTTTGCACAACTCATTACGCTGATTCTTTGAAATATATTCTCCGCAGTTACTTCAGTTGGGATGGCAGGAAGGATTCTTGCGGCAGAGAGCTTCTTCAAGTGACAGGGGATACATTTAGAGCAAACAATGAGGATTTTTTTGTGAACTTTATGGTAGATACCCTACATTCCATCGGGTATCTGTGGGATATCGTGCTGATTCCCGACGCGCGGTTCAAAAATGAGGTAGAAAAAGTGAAAGCGGCGTTCAAAACCGTGACCGTGCGTGTTGAGAGAATGGACTGCGGTGATGAAACGGCGTTTTGGCGTAGACATAAATCAGAAAATGAGCTTGACGACTATGATTTTGACTATGTAGTTGAAAATTTGACGCTTGAAAGCCTGAGATCTGAAGCGGATTGGGTCGCAAGTGAGATTATGGAAGGTTGTGGTTGATTATCGAGCTATTTGTAATCAAAAGAGACGGTCGGTTAGAGAAATTTTCCCCTGAAAAGATAGAAGAGGCGGTAAAGAAGGCGTTTGTAAGCGTCGATGGGGAAGAAAATGGGCAGTGTACAGCTGTTGCAAAGGAAATTGCGGTTGCTGTGACTGCTGAAATGAAAAAAAGTAAGTCTGTTGAGGAAATTCAAGATATCGTTGAGGCCAAACTCATGGAGTCGGATAGAAAAGACGTGGCAAAAGCGTACATTCTATACAGAAATGAGAGAACAAAGGTAAGAGAGCGGAACGGACGGCTTGTTCAGAAGGTTTTGGATCGCGCAACGTCCAGTGTAGACAATAGATCTAATGCAAATGTGGACGAGAAGAGCTTTTCAGGCAGAGAAAAAGAAGCATCTGCTGATATCGGTAAGATGATTGCCTTAGAGTATGGCGGTCTATCTGACGAAGTAGCCAAAGCTCATAAGGAAATGTTGATTTATCAGCATGACTTGGAAAAAGCGGTTTATGGAGTGCATAATTGCGCCCTGGTTAACTTTCAGGAACTATTCACCTATGGGTTCCACACCAGAAACGGAGACGTGAGACCTCCCTCTAGTTTTAGTACAGCGTGCCAACTTATGGCTGTCGCGTTTCAATGCCAGAGTCAGGTATGAAAGTGCCTCACCTGTCTGTGAAGACAGGAAGTAAAATCCGTGAACCTAGAAAACTAGGGTGTATGGTTTGCGTTTAGTTTCTCACAGGAAATGGTGAGTAAAAACCATGCTAACAGGGGAAGGGCTAGTTTAGCCTAACTAGCAATACCCTGTGCTACTGTTGCTTATCAAATAGAAAAGGAGGTGATATATGTGAAAGCTGGAGACGTCTTTGTAAATAAGAAGGGGTTGGAATTTGTGATTCTTGGAAGGAACAATCAAAGAAGTGGTGCTAAGCATACATACTATGATATAAGGTTTATAGAATCCGGGTACACAGATACAGCTCGTAGCGACTTAATCAGATACGGATGTGTCAGAGATAAGCTATCTAAATCATTGTGTGGTATAGGAGCAATAGGGTATGCAAACGCACGGTCAAATTTTAAAGAGTACGGAATTTGGCGAGATATGATTTATCGTTGCTATAGCAAAAAAGATAAGTCGTACAAATATTATGGTGGTAAAGGAATCGAAGTGTGCGACAGATGGAAACGATTTGATTTATTTTTAGAAGACATTCCTGGCATACCTGGTTTTGACGAACAGCTGTTTTATAACGGGAAGCTAAGACTTGATAAGGATATTCTTTCTGGTGATAAAAAACTATACTCACCAGAGACGACTATATGGATAACAGATGTTGAGAATCAAAAACAGAGAGCGAAAGAATATAACGCAAAGAATATAAAATATGTCACATTTCCGGACGGGCACACAGAGCAAATTTTCAATCTGTCAGATTTTTGCAAGGAACACAATATCCATTATCAAAATGCAACGCTTTGTTTATCTGGAAAGCAGAAAGCGACAAAAGGATTTGTATTTTTTAGACAGCAACAGGAGTCAACAGACTATCCCATGGTGACTTGACACACAACAGGAGTAGGGGCAAGGTGAAATTCCTTGCTGGGTGAGAACCCCTTAAATCAAAGCGCGGATCTCTCGGTAGCACGAGATGAAGATATAGTCGGTCTTCTTGTGAACCATCGCTGCTACGGGTTTACAAGAAAGATGGCAATTTGGAGGCTGTGGCAGCTTACACTACGACGTGGATTTGGCACCGTTTGTAAAGAAAAGTTTTCGCAAACATTATGAAAACGGAAAGAAATATATTGACGAGCCAATTGTAAAAGGGATTGGAGATGTAATTATCTTTGAAACAGACGATTGGCATATTGATGACCCAATTTTTAAATTATACTACCCAAAAGCATATCAGTATGCTATGGACATGCTAGAAAAAGAAGGGCAGCAATCAACACAAGCGTTGTATCACAATCTGAATACACTAGAATCACGACAAGGCAGTCAGGTAGGTAATGGGGCCTAAGGCTATAGAGATATAGCCAGACTTCGGGCAAAAACGGTAGAGGTCTTTATAGCAAGATAATACCGTGGTAACTAACAGAATTAAAGAGCTGTTAGAACTGTAACGCATAGCGGGTGAACCTGTTCAGAATATAATCCCGCCAAGAGTGTCCGAGGCGATCACGTATAGCGTGGTCTGAGCGGAGTGACTGCCCGCAAACCTAACGTTAAACGAGGGCTAAAATATATGCTGAACCGCCGCCAATTATGGCGGATATTCCGAAGTTAGATAGAGCTACGGATAACAGCGTGAGTTGCGGAAGTAAAAGATAAAAAGCTTTTACGATAACAGATTTGTCCATTCACATCTATCAATTTTGGGCGCGACACTTCCGTAGAAGGACGGCTCGTATCCAAGTGGACGTTAGAAGCCAGCCTAGATGGTATCGGGAAGCATCATCTTACCAGTATCTTTCCGATTAGCATCTTCCAATATAAGCAGGGCGATAATGCAAATCCTGAAGATAAAAATTACGACCTTAAACAGCTTGCACTGAGGTCGATGAGCAGGCGGATATATCCGAACTGGTGCAACTGTAACTGGTCTCAAGCACATGAAGATGACAACAACCCGGACACATGGTTCAATACGATGGGATGCAGAACTATGCTGGGGTATGATCGTCATGGTCTCGGATATATCCGCCAGGGTAGAGGAAATAACGTCCCTAATACAATTATCCTCCCGAAGCTCGGTATCGAGTTTGGTGTCTGCTTGGGAGAACGAACAGAGCCAGATCTGTTTGGATTCTGGAACGCCTTTGAAGAAACACTAAAGCTCTGCGAAAAAGGGCTGTTGGAACGATTTGAAATCATGGCTCGGCAATCACCCAAAGCCGCACCATTTATGTATGAGAATAACACAATGCAGGACACCCGTAATTGCAAAGAAAATGTCTTTAATATGCTAAAGCATAACACGCTCGGAATTGGATACATCGGCATAGCAGAAATGTGTCAGGCGTTATTCGGGAAGAATCACGTCCATAATAAAGATGTCCACGCTTTCGCGCTGTCTGTTGTAAAGCGTATCAATGAATTCGCTACGGAGGCATCGGAGAGAAACGACCTGAATTTTAGTTGCTATAGCGCTCCGGCTGAAGGACTTGCGCGTACAGCGCTGGTTGCGCTCAGAGAGCAATATGGTGTTATTAAAGACGTAACGTCCCATGAGTATCTGACAAACTCCCATCATGTGCCTGTGTGGGAAGAGGTGTCCATCTACGACAAGCTTCGTATTGAAGCTCCATTCTGTAAGTATCCGACAGGTGGCACTATTACTTACGTAGAATTGTCGAGCACCTTCGTAAAGAATACCAAAGCTGTGGAAGATATTATTGATTATGCTTTTAAAGAGCTTGATATTCCGTACCTTGCCTTCAATTTCCCAATTGATAGTTGCTTAGATTGCGGATATCAGGGCGAGTTTAATAATAGCTGTCCTGAATGCGGAAGCAAGAACATCCAGCAACTCCGTCGCGTAACAGGATATCTTTCTACTGATTACCACAATTTTAACGACGGCAAACAAGCAGAGGTAGAAGAAAGAGTGAAACATAGTACATATCAAGATGCAGGTGAGCTATTTGGTTAAGCTCGCAGGCTATGACTGGGAATCCTTCTGTGATGCAGAGGGTGTAGCTTGTGTGCTGTTTATTTCGGGGTGTCGAAATAACTGCCCAGGCTGTCAGTCGCCACAGACCCATGACTTTAATTATGGGCTTGAAATCACACAAGATGTAATTGATAGAATCAATTTTGAGATTGATAAAAGACCGTTTTTAAACGCACTGGTTTTGTCCGGCGGAGACCCTATGTTCTCCGCCGGGGAACTAGTCTCCATTATTGATAAGATCCATATCCCTAATGATAACCTCTGGTGCTACACAGGGCTGCTAATGGGACAAGTGCAGCAAGACAAAGATATGTCTCAGCTATTAGATAGATGTACGTATCTAGTAGACGGAAGGTTTGAGATTGACAAGCGAGATGTCACCCTTCAGTTCCGAGGCAGCAGTAACCAGATTGTCTGGAAGAAACAAGATGGCGTATGGGTCAAATGGATTACAGATCAGAAAATTTGAAGGAGTGCAAGTGATGACTAATGATAGATTTATGAAAACCGCGAAGAGTGTCGTAGCTGATTATACTAATCAGCATATGGACAAGACGAATACGCAGGAGATCAAGCTAGAGGACGTGTACATTGTGTGGATGTGCAAAACACTCCAAAATAGCAAGGCTCTGCTGAGCACTCCGCTGTCGGATGGAATGTATTACGAAGTAACGTATAACGGTGATAAGCGCGAGCTGTATTTGGACGCATATAAGAAATTCGAAAATCGGTGTTACACCAGCGTCGTTTAAGGAGGGTGCAGGTTGATCGGATGTAAAGGCTATTTTGAAAAGGTTCCTTTCGAGACCTTCAGAACAGACTGCGCAAAGATTCCAGAGATGCAAAGTCTTTGCGAGGATGATGCAGCGTTCAATCGAAAAATTCAAGGTTCCTATGAAGAATTCAGATTGCCAGCAAGGGCAACACCTGGTTCTGCCGGGTATGACTTTTTTGTCCCGTTCGATGTGACGATTCAACCAGGCGGTTCGGCCACGATCCCCACTGGTGTGAGAATTGTCATGCCGGAATCGGCTGTGCTCCTACTTGTCCCTAGAAGTGGTATTGGCTTTAAGTACGGCGTAAGCCTGGCCAATACAGTCGGTGTCATTGATAGCGACTACTATAACCCTAGCACTGGAAGCGAAGGACATATTATGGTCAAGCTGTTTAACCACGATCATCATAAAGCAGTTACCTTCCATTTTAACGACGGCTTTGTGCAGGGGATTATCGTTCCGTACTCCACTCTTCCTGAATACGATAATGAAAACGTGGAACTATATGGCGTTGAGGAAAGAACCGGCGGGTTCGGTAGCACAAGCAAAGAAGGTGGTGAACCTGATGACAATCATTGAAAAAATGCTGCACGGCATCCCTCTCGACGAAGAAGAACTCTGCTATTTAGCACTTGGCTATGACGATAGATGTCATACAGAACCTGGCAAGTACGAAGAGTTCGATGTAGTAGAAAAGGGAAAAGGCCGGGTAGCTAAAGAGATGCAAACCATTATTAAAGCTGGCAACGACCTTTGGTGCATCCCCTGGACATGGGATCTTCTTGGATATCAAATGAGTGGACAACCATACAAGGTTGTTAAGAGTGTACGCGTCGGGACTGTTGTAAAGACGGCCTACAATAAGGCAAATAAGTGATTCATAGAACCGCCGCCCGTATGGGCGGCGGTCAGAAAGGAGGGCGTATGATTTATAAAGCAACATGGGATCGGCTTAGAGAAGAAATATATCGAATTAAGAATAGTAGGCCACACCGCAAGCAATATAGCAACAACACGGTGATCGACGAAAACAAGTCTGTTAAATGGAATAGAGAGCAGCTCGCCCAGAGAAACAAAGAACTTCAAGCGGAATATGAAAGAGCTGCCCAAGATCGTGAAAAACGATACAGTGTTTGGACCAGAGAAGTATGCGACCTGATTATTAGCGAGATTGGCGGAGTAGCATCCGAGCAACAAGCGTTGCTAATCTATAGAGCTGCAGGGTTTCCAGAGCAAGTAGACGATATTTGGGTTGACTATTGTGGGGTTCCGGACTTTGAACAAGACCTTTGGCCGCTTATAGAGCTTGCAAAGGAGTTGTTGAACAATAAAGAATAAAGATTGGGTTGGGACACAGCAGTTCATCTTGTCTGGTAACAATAGAAAAGATGACGCAGCGACTAACGATTACTATGCCACAGAACCGAGAGCCGTGGAGATCTTGCTCGACCACGAAACCTTCTCTAAGGATGTATGGGAACCAGCTTGTGGTGAAGGCCATATATCGAAAGTCCTGCTTGAGAGAGGGTACGATGTACTAAGTACAGACCTAGTGTACAGAGGTTTTGGTTTCAAAACTACCGTTGATTTCTTAAATAAAAGCTTCACGGAGGCAGATGATATCGACATCATCACCACCCCCTATAAGTATGCGCGGGAATTTGTTGAGAAGTCTTTACAGTGTGTGGGCGATGGACACGAGGTTGCAATGCTTCTGAAGCTCACATTCTTGGATGGTGTTTTTAACCGAAAGAATAATGCCGTTGCATACGCATGGTTTGTCTGGGAGAAAGGTTTCCAGGGCGACCCGATTGTGCGATGGGTCAATTAACAACGTACATATGACAAACGAAACGCGAGGTGTATAGCAACGAAAAGAGTGTTTGATTTTATTGCAGAAGAACAGCAAAGACAAGAACGCCAAATCAATCTAATTGCGTCAGAGAACTTCTGCTCAGAAGATGTGATGAAAGCAGTTGGTTCTTGCCTTACCAACAAGTATGCCGAAGGGTATCCTAGCCACCGGTATTACGGTGGCTGTGAAGTAGTAGACGAGCTTGAGCTTTACTGCCAAAAGAAATGGCAGGAAGCCTTCAACACAGACTACTTCGTAAATGTCCAACCACACTCCGGCACACAGGCAAACGAAGCGGTTTACTACGCGCTGCTCAATCCAGGTGATACGGTTTTGAGCATGTCGTTGGACTGTGGTGGGCACCTATCACACTTTTCGCCAGCCAGCATTTCTGGTAAGCTTTACAATCCGGTTTTCTATGGTTTGGATGAAGATGGGATTATTGATTACTACGATCTCAGCGAAAAAATAAGAACTCACAAACCCAAGCTAATTTTAGCTGGTGCGAGTTCTTATTCAAGAGAAATTAAGTTTGGCTTGATTAAAAAAATCATTGATATCGAAATGTCTGTTGATCCTGATTACCACCCTATCTTTATGGTAGATATGGCACATATCGCCGGGCTGATTGTCGGCGGCGAGCACGTATCTCCATTTGGCCTCGCAGATGTAATCACCACCACCACGCATAAGACCCTTCGTTCTACCAGGGGCGGCATGGTCTTCTCTCGTACAGAAGAGTTGGCAAAGAAAATCAATAGCGCGGTGTTCCCCAGAAACCAGGGCGGCCCTCTAATGCACGCTGTTGCAGGCAAAGCAGTGGCAGCAGAAGAGGCTTGCACGGAAGAGTACAAGGAGTATATCTCCAAGGTGGTTCTGAATACATACACTATGTGCGAGCAGTTCAAAAAGATGGGCTATGAGATTGTGTCTGGTGGGACAGATAACCACCTATTTATGATTGACTTAACCAACACTCATCCTAATGTTACTGGCAAAATGGTCCAGGATACCCTGGAGAAGAAAAATATTGCAGTCAACAAAAACTGCGTGCCGGGCGACAAAAGACCCCCGTCAGAAACCAGCGGAATCAGAATCGGTTGTGCGGCTATGACGACTAAAGGGTTCGGCCCGCTAGACTTTATAGGATGCGCGATTGAGATTGACGAGATCATTCGTGGGCTGAATAAAAAATAAGCGCCGACAAGCGGCGCATCAAGAGTTACTCACCGGTTTCGTTAGGGTTGACGCCAAGCACATCCATAATCTCAGTAATGGTCATGCCTTTGCGCTTGGCCATAGCGATGATTTCGACAGGAGACGGAGCGAGAAGCTCTTCTTTCTTTGTTTCAAGTTCTGCGATCTTGTTTTTGTGAAAAGCAATTTTCTCGTCGATGTCAATAAGTTGTTGATCCAGGGTTTTTCTGACTCTTGCCATGTTCTCATTCCTTTCATGAAAGTATAATTTCATGATACCACAAATATAAACATAATAAAACAGAAAGAGGTAATTAAATGGGCCATAAATGTAGCAATACTTACGAAATTAACGTTCCCTTCCTTGGTGATATTGAGCTTAGGGTTAATAACACGCTGAATGTGCCCAGTAAGGAGGCAAAGGCTACCAACTATAACGATAAGGAAAGTCTTGACTGTGCGCCTGATGATGGATGTGCGTGTCCTGTCGCAGACTGGCGCGGGGCAACCAAGGATCAGACTCCCCATGGTGTTGACCCAGAGGTTGCAGACGTATCAACTGTGAACGACAAAGTTACCATCGTCACGTTTACTGACGGAACGCAGGAGAAAGCTATCTGCCGTGAAGGCGATACGTTCTCCATCGAAACTGGTGTAACGATCTGCATCATGAAAAGAATGCTTCGGCTGATGTTTGAAGAGTTTGGTAATAAATCCGGTACAAATCTGTACAACAATATGCTGAGAGAGGCCCTCAAAAAGAAGGACGCCTTCAAGATTGAAAAAGAGAAGGCTAAGGAAAAAGAAAAGAGAAAACGTGCGGCTAAGCAGAGGGTTCGTGAGCTGGAGAAGAAGCAGGCACGTGATAACTGGGAGTTCATGGTTAACATGCTTGCGGAAAATATGAAAAGAAACTGCAAAGCTATGTTCGAGGACAACAACATCAACGAAGAATAAGGAGGAATATGGGCTACAAGGAAAGATTTATTGAGGTGTTTAAAAACAATGTCCACCGCGACGGGAGCGACCAGCTCCTGTCGTACCTGGAGCGATCTGATTTCTTTACAGCACCGGCCAGCTCCCGGTTTCACCTGTCCTGCGAGGGAGGTCTGTGTATCCATAGTCTGAATGTATACGATAGATTGGTCCAGCTGCTTGATAATCAGGCAGACAAGGAACGCTGCTTCCCCGCCGGAGTACCGGACGAAGAAATTAACGAGACAGTTGCTATTGCGGCGCTCCTGCACGACCTGTGCAAGATTCATTTTTACCAGCCTGGCACACGGAACGTAAAGAATCCGGACACTGGTAGATGGGAAACGGTTCCAACCTATGTAATTGACGAAAGATTCCCAATTGGTCACGGCGAGAAAACCAACTTTATCATCCAGAACTATATGAAGCTGAAGCCGGAAGAGGCAATCGCTATTAGATGGCATATGGGTGAGTTTGATAACGCCGTGAAAGGTGGAGACAAATCCCTTAATAAGGCGTGGGAGAAGTATCCGCTCGGTTTTATGCTGCATATGGCGGACATGATAGCGAGTCACCTGGACGAAGTAGATAAATAAGGAGGGCTATATGGGGTTTTTGCGTTTTATTGCTGCCATCTTTGTGCTGGCAGGTATTGCTGTGTCAATCGTTTGCCGATGCCGGGACATGAAGCACGAGGCCGGAGCAAGAATTACAAAGATTTGCAACATTTTTATTGTAATTGGAATTGTCATTATGTTGGGCTTACAGACGTTCACTATTATTCCCACCGGATATACCGGTGTGCGCAGCACATTCGGTCAGATTTCAGAGAAAACTGTTCAAACCGGATTCAATTGGAAAGTTCCGTTCGTTCAGAAAATCGAAGCAGTAAACAACAAGCAACAAGACGTCACTTTTGAAGATAAGATTTGGTCTGAGACTGCAAATAGAACTGCTGTGTACTACGAAAATGTGACTGTGACCTATCAAATTAACCCGGACAAGTCCTCTTGGATCTACGCCAATGTCTCAGACTATAAAGATGCGCTAGTTTCTACTGGGATTGTGTCTTCTGCGGTCAAATCTGCAAGCAAGGAGCTACAAGACACCGACGCGACGTCCAGAACAAAGATTGAACCGCTCGCTATGAAACACCTGCAAGAAGCGTTAGACGAAAAATATAATAAGAACGTTGTTGTGATTAACAAAGTTGTTATCAACGGTGCTGATTTTGAGGATAGTTATAGCAAAGCCATTGCTAAAAAGCAGAAAGCACAACTTGAAGCAGAGGAACAGGAGATTCTCAATAAGAAAAATATTGCTAAAGCAGAAGCAGAAGCAGAAGTGAAGGTTAAAAACGCTGAGGCTGAGTCTAAAGCAAATAAAATGCTAGAGAAATCTCTGACTGATAACGTTATTAAGAGCCAGTACATTGAAAAATGGGATGGCAAGATGCCTGGCGTCGTCACATCGAAGGACGGAAACATCATGATTGGGATGGATAAGTGAGGTTTATAAATGAAGGTTACTCTAATTACACATACACCAGAGCCAGAGAAGGTTGTAGCGGCTGCAGCCAAGCTGTGCTACTCAAACGCGGACAGTATTGAAACCCTAATGAATGGTCTAACGGACGAATCTGTATCAAAATTCATTCAGCATCTCTCAAACATGGGGCATCAATCGCCTATCGAGCATGTGTCTTTTACATTTGGTATTGAAGGAGTATCTCGCGCACTACTCGCACAGTTGACTCGTCACCGGATTGCTTCTTACTCGGTACAGAGTCAGCGGTATGTCAACATGAATGGGTTTGATTTCGTTACTCCGCCAGCCGTAAAGGAGGACGAGGAACTGAACGTCCTATTCTCCGAGACGATGACGATGGAAAATAGAGTGTACGAAGTTCTCCAGGATAGGCTATCTAAGAAGTACGTTGAAGCTGGTGTGAAGAAGTCTACAGCGGATAAAGCTGCGAATGAGGACGCGAGATTTGTATTGCCGAATGCGGCGACGACAAGAATGATTGTAACTATGAACGCAAGGTCTTTGCTGCATTTGTTCGAGCTTAGATGTTGCAATCGCGCTCAGTGGGAAATCAGAGAGCTGGCAGATAAGATGCTAGAGCTTGTTTATCCCGTGGCTCCGAATCTGTTTGCGAAAGCCGGGCCTAGCTGTATAGCTGAAGGTAAATGCCCGGAAGGCAGTATGAGCTGCGGGCAGTATGAAGAAGTCAGAAATAAGTACACAAGAAAGTAATCATCGCACAAATATAGGGCTGCCTTCCGGGCAGCCCTAATAAGGAGAAAAATATGGAAAAAGCTTTATTATCATTAAAAGAAGTATGCGAGTATACGGGATGGGGACAAACAAAAACGAGAAAACTGCTGAAAGAAAACGAAGGCGGTTTTGCTATTAGAGTAGGTAATAGGCTTTACGTTCACAAGGAGAAGTTTGATGAATACTTAAACCGATGCGCAAAATACGGTATTGACATCTAGGTGTATACTAGTTACATATGCACAAATATGTTTTGCCCGTAAGTGGAAAGGAGTGCTAGATTGGGCAAAGATTTAAAAGGAAAAGATCTTGGCATCGGACTTTCTCAACGAAAAGACGGCATATATTGCGCTCGCGCAAAAATCGGTACAACCAAGATCTGCATATACAATTCTAATATTTCAAAATTAAAAAAAGAGTTTGAAGAGAAAAAAGCACTTGCCCATAGGGATGAGTATGGAGAGCGCCCTGGCATAAAACTTATTGAGTGGTTCGAAGAATGGTTTGAATATTGCAAGGCTCCAAGTCTAAAATCTGATGTGTCTAGGAAAGTCTATTACAGAAAAATCAATAACACATATATCAATGTTATTGGCACAAAAAAGGTTGAAGACATATCTCAGATGAACATTCAAATAGCAACAAATGAACTTGTAGAAAAGGAATATTCATATAGATCAATCAAAGAGGCTCTCGGTGCTCTAAAAGAGTGCCTGGATATCGCTGTAGTAAATAAAGTGATTAAAGTTAATCCATGTGTGGGAATAAATATCCTGAATGCTAATGTGACTGCTGCGAAGGAAAAGCGAGTGCTTTCTGATTGGGAGTTGAAGTTGTTTTTGGAAGAGATTGAAAACAACTATTACTATGAAGCATATATGTTCTTGCTCCTTACCGGCGTGCGAATTGGAGAATTTTCTGGGCTGCGCTGGGAAGATATAGATTTTGGCAACAAGGTGATTACAATTGAAAGGTCAATGAGAACATACTATGACGGGGGTAAGAAGGTTGAAGAACTATGTACTCCGAAAACATCAAACGCATATAGAAGAATTCCATTTTTCGGTGACATGGAAAAATACCTGCTAACCTGGAGAAAGAAGCAACAAGCTTTAAAAGAAGAACTTGGAGGTAGGTGGAGAGCAAACCCAGACCACGGAGACCTAGTCTTCACAACGACAATGGGATCCCCGGCTACAAGATATCCTATTGCCCACGACCTTAAACGGGTGCGTGCAAATATGCAAGCCAAGGAAAACTACAATGCAAATAAGGAGGGGCGAATTCCGAGGGAGATCAAAAACATTCATCCGCATGTGTGTAGACACACGTTCGCGACGCTATGTTTTAAGAAAGGTCTTGAACCGCTGTTTATTCAACAGGTAATGGGGCATTCGAGCTACTCCACAACTCTACATTATACGCACATCACAGACTCCTACACAAACAATGAAGTTGCAAAAGCTGGAAGTCTACTGTAAGGCGTTGTGTAGTACGCGGCGTTGGGTCGCATATTATAGATATGGCTGAGATGCAAAAACAATAAGCGTTGAGTAGCTGTTGAGTAGTAAAGCATATGTGTAATGGAAAAACGTTGATAAATCAACGCCGGCTTTAAAACTTAGCAAAGATGATCAAGTAACAAAGTCTTCGGCGAATCCGGAGTAACAGTGTAAAAAAGTGTTGCAATATCAATGTTTTTGCCGTATGCTCTCCAAAATGAACTACACAACTTTTTGAAATATATGTCATATATTATCACAGTTTTATAAGGAGTATTGAGTAGAAGTTGCGTAGTACGTTGAGTACGCAAAGATTTTGTTTCCTTCGGCGAAGTTTACGCAACAGAAAAAAATAAGGACGATCAAACATATTTGTGCATGTGTAGTTATCCTTTAAAAAATAAGAGGGTTGCCCTATAGGGCAACCCTCTTATTTTTTAAAGGGAACGAATAGACCGTTAATTTTTTAACGCGTCTAAAATCCTTGACAAATGGACGCGATCGCGTTACAATACGCCTATAAATAGACGCGTTTATCCAGAAGGAGGGAAACAAATGCTTAACACAGAGCAGATTAGAGGGCTTGCGGAGATCTACGCCCTTATCGAACAGAGGATAGGCGGAACAGAAACAGATCGGCGAAACGCAATGTGCTGGCCGCTTCGAGGTTTCGTCCTTGCCGTAGAGAAACTTCATAAACTACACGAAAGTGATGACGATATTACCGATCTGATTGCAGAACGGACTCAATCGCTCACGCCAGAACAAATGGAGACTGATTTTAAAACACACCTAAACCTGGAGCAGCAAGGCACCTGGCAGCTCGCATATTACCGCACGGTACGGGGAATTGGGACTAAGATAGAACGGAAACGTAAGGAACATGGCCTGTCCCGTGCAGAGTTAGCCGAAGCATCTGGCGTCCCCGTCCGCACTATCTCAGACTGGGAAGCTAGGAGAAGATCACCTAGGAGCGTTGAGCAGCTAGGGAAGCTGGCCGGAGTGCTTAACTGCGAAGTCACAGATTTGGTTGAATACTAATATGGGCGTAAAGAAACGGAAGAGTAAGACTATATCAAAGCTGCTCCCAACAACAGTAGTCAACTACTGGCGACACAACCCAGAGAATCGTGGCGTATGGAGCTCCATGTCACAAGCCGTAGAAGAAGTGGCAAAAACCAAGCCATGGCCTGATCAATGTGCGGCCCCAACTTACGTAGCCCACTCTATATTAAAAGAATATCGTGGCGAGGTGGCTGCTAGAAAAGTATGCTCAGATCTTACTGCAGCCTGGGCGTGGAACGAAGAGCGTGTTATTTATCGCTTTGATTACACTCTTGCTAGTGAATTGATTGCTCAAGCAAACAGAGATAAGAACACAATTACTATACCAGAGGAGCTACTGTCTAAACTCCCACATAAGTGTTTCTTCGTCGAAACCGGTGTTCCTATCATAGAAAGCCCTGGATTCTTCTGTTGGGTGGACTACGAACCCGAAATGAAAGACGTATGTATACGCTTGCTACTCATCAAGACAAAAGGTGTTTCTGGCAGCGCTGGATATCTATCAGCTGCGTTTAGGCTAACTCCCGAAAGAAAGGCTGTCCCAAAAGAATATAACCCCCTAGACCTTCCAAAATCAATAACAAATGAAGATATACAGTTTAACGCAATACAAGAGGCGCTTCAATTTGTACTGTATTTATTGGCCGTGAATACAGAAATTAGCAAAGCAAGCGACGGAGCTATTCTCGTTGGAAAAGCTGCAGGTCAAAAGCTACGGTCTAGTGCGAAGTCATACGTCCGCCGCGCCCATTGGCGCCATTATTGGATAGGGTCAGAGAGGCGAGGTGACAAGCGGCTGGAGTTAAGATGGCTACCGCCGATCCCAGTAGGGAAAGAAGAGATAACCCCTAGGGTTGTGGATGTGAAGGGCAGAGATGAAAAATGATAAACGTCCACATTGACAAAAGCTGTGTTGTGTGCGGTTGCCCAGTCCGTCGCGAAAAAGTATGTTTATCTACGGAACAAAGAGACTGGTGGAAAGCAAAAATACAGAAAGAAAAGACAACGTGCTATCTGTGCTGGTATAAGGAAGAGTTGCGGAAAATGGGACGAAGCGATGAGATCGAGGTGAGACGTATGCCGTACTCGGAATACAAAAGAGAATGGAGTACGTGTCACTGTGTCCCTAACAGCTACAACGGGAGAACTAAAACTGTCGAAATTGTTATCACAAAAATGGACTTGGCACACAACGCTGCCTGGCACTGCATTCCGTACTTCTTACGTCAAAATGAAAAATGGCTTGCCGGGTTTAGAAAGCAGATGGAAGAATATCTGGATCGCGGCTCCCCATACTCTGAAGAACCGGACGGGTCTCCTATGTGGACAGACAGAGTTGCGAAAGAAGTGAATAAAGTGTACTTTAAAGACTCCAACAGGAAATCAAGAACGGTTTGGAGGTATGAGTGGTTATAACACAATGCTATCATACAATCGAAGCGCTAATAGCTGCTTGGGTCTACAGAGAATGTGGGTTAATTCGTAGCGTGGTGCCGTACCAAACAAAGGTAAAAAAAAGAGGACGCTTTTGCGTCCTCTTTTTTACACCTTTGCTCTCACAACCGCCAAGACATTGTGCCGCCATTCATAACCAGACGTGACGAGCATTTTTACATACTGTCCTTTACTGTTTATACATGCTCCGTTTCGGCCTGTTAGCACAGCAGGCTTCTTATCTTTTAGCAGATAGACGCCGATACTAGAGTCGTGAACAACCACGTCACCAGGCTTCAGTTCACTCTTATAAGAGTCGATACTCTTATTCGGATACACAACCTTGCAATCAATCAGCTTGTCCGCATTGACAATAGACTTCTCGCCGACGCCGTAACCGGCCTTGGTGTGGCTGAGAATCTTACCGGCCTGTAGCAGGCCGACGTCCTGCAGCACCCAGGAAACAAAGTGAGCACAGCTTGAACCAGGTTTAGACAGTTTCTTAGTTGCGGCGAACGTAGTCTTCGCCGTATAACCGTCGCCTTTGTAATGCCACCTGTTCTTTAGCATATAGTCACTGATTGTCTTTGCAGACGCGACAACTGCTTCTGAGATAAGCTTCTCCTGTGTCTTCGGCCCAACAATACCGTCCACGGTCAGACCATAATTGTACTGAAAATTACGAACAGCTTGGTCGGTCTGCACCCCCCAGATGCCGTCCTCCGTCAGCTGATTGCCTAGAATATTTAGTCGATGCTGCAGCAACTTAACCTTGTTGCCGGTGTCATTCTTCATCAGCAAGCCAGTGCTGTTTTGAGTCTGGGTTTTTGTAGGAGCGGCAATTTCAAAGTATCCATGGTTCATATCAACATTACCTTTGATACCGGACACGCGACCCTTGCTGCTATACTGCCAAGCCCAAACCTTGCCGGTGTAATGAAGCTTGGAGCCATACTCAGCCAGCCAAATTTTTAGGCCAGCAACTCTGGGAGTGACCAGCTTATTCTTCAGAAAATCGGTTGAACTATACAATCCGCACTCATAACCTGCGGCCTTTACCGTCTTTACGAACCTTAGAACAATGTCTGTTCTAGTAGCATCGGACAGTTTCAAAATGGCCGTTTCATATTCCTGGTCGAAGAAGAGGGGAAGGTCAAACTTCTTTCCCTCGATTGCTTTTAGGAAGGTCCTCGCTTCCTGTTCACCGCGAGCCACACTATCAGCATAGCTATACCAGTAAGCCCCAACCTTGATACCGGCGGCTCTAGCCCTGGCATAATTTACTTCAAAATACTTATCCTTCTGAGAGATCTCTCGCCCGTAACCGGCGCGAAGGATGGCGAACTTTACGCCATCCTTCGCAACTTTTTTCCAGTCGATTACCCCCTGATGTACGGATACATCAATACCCTTTAATGCCATATTACTGCTCCTTCATCTATATGAGTTATCCTGTTGATTCTGTTTCTGTTATTTCTGACGCGCTGAGGGTGCCGCTGTCATCTACAGCTAGTTTAAACTTTTTAGTGCTTCCCTCTGTGGAAGAGTTAATGATAAGATCGGAACCAACTCTTTGAATGTTGTTAGAGAGAAGTCTGTCGTCTAGTGGTTCTATTTCTTCTGTGACCGTGTACAGTTTTCTACGGCCAGAAATATTATAGGTTGTAACTAAAAAATACGACGGGCTAGGGTCTCCAGATACGATCAAAAGAAAATCTTCGCCAGTATCTTTCCGAGAGGTTTCTGAGTAGGCTGGGTAAGAATCATTGGGGAATCCCTCAAGCTTTGTTCCGGCGAATATTCCACTCGCCCACATCAACGATAGATTTCCAGCGTATCTAAATACAAGCCCTCCGCTCCCGTCTATTGCCTTGACTACGCTCTCTTTAGAAACCCAGTCGTTATAATCACCAAAATAGGAAGGCTTCGTAATATACACCGTGTTACCTTCTTCCAAAGCACTTATATCTACTATGTTAGCTTGCACAAAGACGATCTCTTTGCTCGTATTGCCTCTCTGATACCTGTAGCTATAGACATCATAGTCTGTATCAAAGTCGTAAGTCAAAGTTCGAATCTTTTTGTACTTGAGCGGCGCATCCGTCAAATCACCAAAGTTACCAGAGAAGTCTGACGCACCGATATTTTTCCGCGCTTGTTCTTTTTCACCGTCAGAAAAATCTTGATCAGACAAAGCGTAGACATATCTATCACCAAGACTGTTAATTCTATTATTGACGCTATTCATCTGAGCGTTAAATGCTGTAGCAACCTTATCAATATCCTTCTTATTAGCAACACTCTTAGGTAGCAAATCTTCCGGCAACAGCTTAATATCATACTTATTTTTATTCGTCTGATCATTGCGATATATAGAGAGACTCTTTTCTGCGTATTCGCCAGTACACACCACATTTATCGTACCGCTATGCACACAGACACAAAACGAGTTGGTTGGCCATGTAGACACGTCTTGCGGCAACACATAGTTATCTTGGAAATTATCAAGAAAAGGAGTCGTGCTAGCCCATCCCGGGAAACTATCATCACACTCCCGGCATTTTGCAGTAAGAGTAATCCTTTCGTCACCGAAGTCGATATCGTATGACTGGCCTTCAATTAGGTTAAACTCAACATTATCTCCGTTGGCCAATCCACTCGCAAGCAATACGGACTTAACTACCGTTTCCTTGCCAAGGTAATCCTTGTACGCAATTCTATTCCGCATTATCATATTCTGAATTGCGGTAAGTAAATTTTTGATATTTAGTTTATTCAAGACAACACCGCCTTATTAAGACGCTTCCTCTGGCATTGCCCCAACTGTAATACCATTACTAACGTTACAAGTGTATACCCGCACGCCAACTACATCTGTTTCGTCAGACGGTTTACCAGTAGAATCTATCCATTTTAAACTAGTCATTAAATCATACAATCCATTTATATGTAGTAGTACGACGCCTGACGTATACGCATCATACACTTCCTGCGCGGTCGCAGCCACGCCATCTTGATTATATAAAGCAATCGTCAATTAGGTACACTTCCATTCTGAACTACATCGAAAATTGTTACACTACCGCCGCCGAACTTAGCGTTAGACTTGGAGATCTGCTTTGCCGTTCCCGCATCAATAATCAGAATCTTTGCACTGTCAGGAAGAGCTTCAAGCTCTTCGAGATCCGCAACGCTTCGCAAAGCCAAAGGTTCGTCCATATAATTCACTCCTCACATCAAAATAATTTTCCTGCCTTCATCAGTCAGCAGTTCTCCGTTATTACTAACAGCCGCCAACATATTCGCATCCATTAGACTAGCTACTGTATCATCCGCTACTAACGCGGAAGCTCCTCCTGAGTTTTTATATGTCCATTCATGGAGTTCTTCATCATACATATACTCTGTTTCCGTATCCATTTCATAGAACGTACTGCCATTTGAAATCGGCATTCCATCAAAAGTTTTGATTGGCTTTGTATCGGTAGATTTGCCAACAAAATTCATATCATTTTTATTCTGATGACCGCCATATTTAATCAAGGACACCATGTTAGGCCACATCCTTTCATCATCAATGTTAGAAGACCTGGAGGTTATTCCTCCAGGTCTTCTTTCTTATCCATATTCATCAAAGCTGCCAGCACAGCGCTGACGACAACCGCCCCAGCACTGATCGCTACAGTCTTTGCGCTTGCCACATCGGTGACGCCGTTAACCCATGCTACCAGGTTCGCGGCGATAGCACCGGCGGCAGCCTGCAGTGCGGTACGTAGTGCCCTATGGAGCCATTCTCTTTGTTTCATAACTATTACTCCTTCCGTTAGTACAGTTATTCTTCATTCTTGGTGGGGAGCTGTTTAAGCTCCTCTACCATTTTTGTAATCGTACCATTCCCACCTAGAGAGTGGTACGCACAATAACTTTCCAATACATTCTGCATTGCATACATAGGGATGTAACCCATATTTACATAATGCGAATGATCTCTGATGATTTCTGCTCGCAGCAAACACTTCATTCCGTCGTTAACTGCATGGTAGCGCTGGAACAGTGTTTGCTGCTTTTTGTATAAAACTGCCCATGCGCCTGTTAGAAAAGAAACAAGTACAGGGGTAATTACTTGAGGTATGTACTCAATCAAATCGCTCACCTCTCTTATTCAATAGGATAGGCCAGATTAATCCAAAACGCATTGGCCGAGCCTCTAGTGATCTGCAACCCGCCGTCAGCAGGGATCCGCAGTCTGGCAGGATTGGTGGTGGGTGCTTTCCAGGATGGCAAGGTCATGATGATGGCTTCGCCATTTTGGGGCGCTGGTACAGCGCTGCTATCCAACAGCGTCACCCACCCACTGGCCGCAGCGGTCAGTGTGATGCCGCCGTTTAGGAAACACACCCCCAGCTTTTTCGTCACCGTCACCGCGCCATTCGATACCACATTGCCGGAAAAGCTGGTGTAGGTGTCCGCGCTGTAGTTGGCATCTGTGATGGTATCAGCTTTAATGGTCAACTCCTGAGTGTTCAGGTCTATCCCGGCCTGCCCCTCTAGTGTCAAGGAGCCACCGGCTAACCCAATAAGACTCTTCGTTGTCCCTACAGAGGTAGTCAATAGCAAAAATTTTGTTCCAAGTACTTCGGTGGTTAAAATACTAAAAGATGTAGCATCATTAGTTGCATGGATTTTAATGTTTTCCCCTGTTATTTCAGCACCTTTAAGCGTCACACCCGTAATACTACCCGACGCGGTGATATCCTGAGCGAACAAATTTTCTGTATCAATGTTCTTTGCTTTAACCGCTCCAGTTGCCAGCTTATCCGTTGTAACACATCCTGCGTCAAGAGCTTCCGTTATTACGGATCCTGTCGCTATCTTCGCCCCGTCAAAAAGTGTTGTGTCAGTCTTACTACACCAAGAGGCGAGCTTTTGATTCGCCTCATGCGCTTGATTGTACGCAGACTTTGATGCCTCATAAGAACTAGAAACGGACACTTCAGAATAAGCGAACGTGCCATCTGTAAATTGTGTCAACACGCAAGTGTACAGCACGCTGGTCACAGAACTATCGCTATACGTTGGCTCCGTCTCTATCCACCCGTTGCCAGGAGGAACAGATGTTGGTTTGCTAGGCGGGCTTAGTGTTGACACCTGAGTTTTGTAATACCGAGTCTCTGATTCCACACTAGTAACATACGTCAGTGTTATCATTGCAGAAGCTAGTACACTCATCAATTATCACCTTCCAGTTGAGCGACAAAAATTGCCTTGTTGTTTACTTGGTCTGCGTCAATAGTAAGAGTCTGGCCGGTCTTTGTCGTTGTCGTCTCTCCATCCTTATACCATTTAATCACTCCCAGCTGCGCAATTTCAGAGGCAGTCAATTCTTTACCGCCCTTATACACGTGAGCGGTCAAAGTGGTGGCAATAGAAGTGTTCTTAAAAATAGTGCCGTTAGATGACGTGATAGAAATCGTTACCGCGTCTGCGCCGTCCTTACCATTTGAAATCTTATTCAGCGTCAACACTTTTTCGTAATCATTATCTTTGTATTTTACGGCAAATGTGACCGTCGCCACAGTTTTACTTATATTTGTGAGAGTAAAAACTCCCGCGCTCGTGTCATATGTTCCGTTGCATCCATCGCACGCATACGTAACAGTGCATTCAGACAGTTGGTCTACTAAGCCCTTCGTAACCTTTAGCTTCACAGTGTAATCGTCAAGTGTCGTCGGAGTTCCGTTTCCGTCACAAAGAACGCCAATATACTCTCTTGACAGTGAGACATTGATAGGAGCGATCGCATCCTTCGAATATCCGGAGATAGTCAAGGTTGACCCATCCCAAACCAACGCGCCATTACCAAAGTTAAACGTGCCGTCAGACAAAATCTTTACGCCATTATCTCCGCCGACATAGATCGAACCGTCCTTCGCGATATAGGTTCCGTCATTTGTAGACGCTATAGAGTCCTTGCCGCCAGTGGATAGGGAGGTAGCATTGACATTACCTGTAAAGTTTGCTGTGCCGTCCTCGTTAAACGAAATCACAGTTCCATTTTCACTGACGATGGACAGCACCGAGTCTCCCTTAGGGTCGATTGAAACCGTGTTCGTGCCGTTTGTTACGGTCAAGCCGTCGGCGTCAAACCGCATACTGTTATCAGAGTTGTAGATTCCCAGCGACTCACCTAGCAACAGCTTGCCGCAAAGGACTTCACCATTGATACCGTACCCCTCAGTGTACTCTCCGGTCTTCGGATTGACATAGAAGAACCGACCAAGAGCTGCGCGGGTAGACTTCCAGTTGTCATCTGTAATAGCGATAGTCGAGTTGATGATCTTCATCTGGATGTCTTCGTACTTCTCGGTCATCGGGTCAAACTTTCTGTAGAGCGTCCCGTGTTGGTCAACAACCATATTCTGATTGTCGGCACTGTCTATAATTTTTGTGTGTGTTGCGGATAGACCATTTTCTGTCCAGTTAGAAAGGACCCCAGACGCGTCGGAACCCTTGACTGCCTGCTTTGTTACATAGTCAAAGGTAGACGCCATAGACGATGCGCGGGATAGAATATCCGCCACATCAGCTGTACCACTAAGCGTCTTAGTTACGTCGGAGAACTCGACAGACAGACTATCCATATCTGAATAGTCGAGATCATAACTAACAAGCCTTAGTCTGTATACTGCGCCATCAACCTTAACCCGAATCCAATTACCTACAGAGAAGTAGTCAACTATCGGCGCGAACGCTGGGATGATCAAAAGATTCTTTAACGTAGCTGTAATAGTATGCTGCAGGTTCGCAGACTTGTAGATTTCTTTCTTAGCCTTGTCGATAAACTGAAGAGCCTGGTCAACAAGCTCTGAGTCAGTCAGTCCATCAGAGATGAAGTTGTCGTTAGAATATTCATCCTCTCTCCGGTAAGAAGAAAACTCAACCCACAAATCATGACCTAGGTATGTCTCCAAATCGAGAGCGCCCCGAATCTCTTCCTGCGCCCTTTCGATATACTGCTTTACCCCAAGCACCGGTTCATCCGAAGCCGTCTCCGCCCCCTCGTCGCCCAGGATAATCATAAGCTCTGAACTGCGGACATCCTTCTCCGCTTGTATTGCAAGCAGTTTGTTGTAGTACGGCAGGTAATACTGATCGTACATAATAGAGGTTGTTTCGCCACCACCGGATTCCGTCAAGATATTTAGAACGTCTTGGCAGCAATCCTCAAATTCATCCAAACAATCCATGCTGTACTTCTTTAGATTATTTGTGAATTGCTCCAGCTCCAGCTTGAATAAACCAGTAATACTAACATCCTCAGTGTCTGAAATGGCAATCTTCTTTTCTACAAGTTGCTTTGCGTAGTCGGCATAATTGTCTGTTACGACAACAGAAATTGTACTCGACGTTGCCACGTCTTCTTCTTCGGTGTAGCTAGTAACAGTAAAATTGCCTGTCCACGTTGGAGTGCTTCCTTCTGTATTCACCCATGAAGTTGTGTTGATAGTAAACTTAAATCTGCTTGTGTCAATAAACACTTTCGCCATTGCCTTTAGTGCACTCTCAACTGTAGCCTTTGACGTACTAGAAGTCAGCTTGGACACAGCAATAGGGGAGAGGTTGTCTGCTATTAGCAAAGCAGCTTGAGACGCAGCATTCGTCTCCTGATGTTCGTAAGTCGGCATCATAGATGTCTGTAAGTAGCTGCCGAACTCTATCGCGCTAAAGTAAGCCTTAACCAGATTAGAGTAGCCAGCGATAGGAGAGGTGATCTTCTCTAAGTTTTCGTTCATCGACTTGTACTTATCTACAAGCTCATTGTAGGAAACTAGAATGGTGGCGTCGATCGAGCTGCCAGCCTCTTCATCGTAATGATGACATAGCTCATCATAGCTATTTAATTTTGCTACTAGCTCGTCAGACATATCTTCCTTGGTGTCATCCGTAATACACCAAATGTATCCGCCGCCACTTGGATTGCATAGGCGAACCGTCGCCGTCATCAGGTCATCGCCAGCAGTTAGTCGAAAACAATTTTTCACGGAACCAGTGTCTGTTTCGTAGGACACCTCGTCGGTGAGATTCTCCGTAGAAACAAAGATTGTTGTGTCCTGACCATACCCCTCGTTAATATTAGAACTGCTACACTCCGGGCAGTTGCCGTCAAATTCACCTCTATAACCGCAGTCTAGGCAGGCACGTTCCAAGTCATACACTTCTACCGTTCGGGATGGAGTTCCTTTATCAGTAGACCCGGAAGGATAAACAAACAGACATCCAATCTCTTCTGCAACGGCATCGAAAGCATCTTTGATAGAATCGCCGTCGAAAGAAAATGTGCGCTGCAGTTTTGCTATCGTCGAATCTACATGGCCAATAGAATAGTGAGGCGCTTTCTCTATTAGACGATGGAGAAGGGACGCGTCAGGTCTGTCCGGGCGATAGAGAATAGTAGGGAAGTTTTCATCGTAGTCGTCCCTGTCGATGTCATCTTCCGTGTTAATCTCAATGTCGTGCAGTAAAATTTGAGACAGCTCGGCTTCGCCCAAGCTTGTTGCGGTTATACTCTTCATAACACTAGAAGACTCCTGTGTGTTAACAGAGATGGAAAACCACTTATCCCACTCTTTACACCAGACTAATTTAAAGTCAACCACCTTATCCCATATAGGACAGACCCTACCGTTGAACTCTTTATATATATCAAAAGATAGTTCGCATGAATCACTCAATCTATCTGATAAGCTGATATTATCAGCCGTATTTAAAACGCCAAGCTTTTCTCCACCGCGCTTTGCTAACACTAAAGTGGGGCACTCTGGCGAGCTGGTTCCGTCAAACTGAATGCGAATAGCCATCAGAACACCACCTTCCGTATCGGCCTGTAAATAATTTTTACGTCACACGGTATGGAGAAGGTAATAGTGTTTACGCGATCCGAATAAGAGTTATAGAGCCGGAAGAATGTGAAATTGAAATCGTTATAAATCTTTTTGTGGGAGGATAGGGAAGATGTGACAATCTTGTCTACGCAGTCCATTATTATCTTTTCTCCAGCAGTGCAGCCGGTTATAAATGTAACCCGCCCTTCCAGATTATTAGTAATAGAGAGATCCCCGTCCTGCTTACAAGTGACTTCTAAGAGGTCAGGATAAAGCACCCCAATCTCGTCCGAATCGTTTGTTATATTATAAGTTCCATTGGCGGCTTCTATAGAGAACGCAACAGTCGTAACTTCGCCAACACCAAACGGACGGTTAGTATTAAAGGTAAGGTTCAACCCAATAATATTTCCGGCAAACTCAATCTTCTCCACATTGAAACTTCCCTGGAAGGTTATATCCTTCCACCCGTTTTCTTTTGGGTCAAGCAAAGCAAAGTCATAAAACCGTCTGCGGTTTAGCCAACGCATCAACTTGCGGTACTCATCCAAGGAAATCCCCTGGCCAGGCCCATCTGTGGTATTCTTGCAGATACTAAATGTGGTAGAAAAACACTGCTCGTACTCCGTGCCTGTTTGAGCATAATAAACCCCGCCATGTTGCTTGACGGAGTTAAAGGTAATCTCAGACCCTGCGGAGCTACTGTCCGTGCCACCGCTATCAAACGTGCATACGATGTAGCCGAAGCTACTAAGTTGCACGCCATCATATATGAAATCTGTTGCTCTCATATAGTAACCTCCTGTTCTTTTATTCTGCTACTGTCTGGTAGCGTCTGTGAAACTCTCGTTCAATCTCTTTAAGCAGCCTAGCCATTTTCTTATTCAGAGCGGCGCATTTGTCGCTCTGTGCTGTTGCATCAAGGATTGCCTTGGCTAGTTCTGCCTTTAAATTAGAGACCTCTTCCTTCAACGAATCAATCTCATTCAGCGAGTCAGAATATCGTGCCTCGAACAATTCTTTTTCGGCCAGCATGTTGTCATATTTTTCTCTTAACCGCTCGTACTTGTTCTTCTGAGATTGATATCTTCTCTTGTAATCCAAACCATTTCCTCCAATAATAATGGACGGGAGCGGCTTATGCCGCTCCCGTTTTCTATTACCATTTAATATTGTTCTTCCCCTTTGTGTTTCTGCCCGCCAGTCTATCAACAGTCATCGCCTGAACCAGCTTTTCAAACTTGGGGTCAGATCGAGCTGAGTTCATGAAGTCATTATAATTTGACACATTCGGAAGAACAATCTCCATGTCGATAGAATTCTTGATGTCGCCACCAGTGTTACCAGGAATTTTAGCAACCGGCCAATTAACACCGAAGTTCATAGCACGGGCAATGAAGTCATGAGGGTTGTTCGCCATATCCCAAATATTGGACGTAGCATTCCGGTTCAAAACACTATCGCCCTTTTTGAGCTGGGTGAGCAAAGCACCGTCAGACTTACGAATGATAGTCTCCGGACCATTTTCCTGAGTCCACGCAAGCTCGTTACGAGGGACACTTTGTACACCGGAAGCATAACCGCGTTTCTTCATCCACGCAATCAGCTGCTTGTTGTACTTACCGCCAATCTTTTCGTATTTCTTTCCGTACTTCTTTTCAAAGCCCATCTTTTTGAAATACTCATTTCGCGCCTTCATTGACCAGTCATAGTCTTTATACTTCAATCTATGGATGAAGTATTTGTTAGGCTTTAATTTCTTCTTGTTGCCGGTGTACTTCTTCTTATAGAAGATTCCGTCCATTTTTTTATCATCTGTCGGAGTTTTTGTTGTAGTTGTACTACCCCCACCAGTATTTGACTTCGGAGTACCCTTGCCCTCATCAGTCTGATTTTCGACATCCTTGACATCCCCGGCAGCGTCAGAATCACCATTAGAATATAGACGAGCAACATACTCTTTAATCTCATTTAGAATGCCGTTTAAAGTAGTACACTCTTCGCTAAAGCTATCACTGTAATTAGCCAGTACGTCCTTAGAGCTGTTCTCACTCCAAATAGTCTTCATCGAATCGGATAGAGTGGCCCCGACATTTTCGGTCGCACTAGTAATTGTATCAGCAACTGTTGCCGCGTTCTTATTCGCAGACTCAATTGCGTCGGATAACAGCTTGTCTATATCATCAAGACGCTCATTTATAAACTCCTCGAAGTTATCAACGAGGTCGTCCAGAAGCTCTTTCGTATCAGATACATACTGGTCATACTGAGTGTCTTGCAGGTCGTCCTTTGCTTCCTTTAGGTCATTCTTCAACTGCTGTACGGTCTTCTTAGACTCCTCTGAAGTATCCCCGGAATAAGCAGACAGCTGCTTCTCTAGTTTTGATATATTCTTGACTTGTTCGTCAATGTTCTTTTGGTAGTCATACAGATCCTTTGCACTATCTAACGCCTTTTCGTACTCATCAATAGTGTCTTTCAGAGAATCCAACAAAGCGTCGAACCCGTCCTCGGCTAAGTCTTTTAGCGCATCCTTCTCGTCATTTGCCGCCAGAATAGCATCTCTATGTGATTCAATCAAGTCCTCACGACGCTCTAAAAGCTTTGTGTTATATGGATCATTGGCAATGGATTTATTGATCTCAGCAATAGCCTTGGCGTACTGATCAGCCTGTGCCATATACACATCGTAGTTCTGAGCGTGTAGCGCTTTAGTAGCGATACCTTCGTTAGTAATTGCTCCGTTGTCATCATACAGATCCTTCTCGCTCATTAAGTCAATAAGGAAGTCTGCCTCATCTGTTAGCTTTGAGAATCCATCCTGTATGTCATCAAACTTATCCCAGTCTAATTGCCGTAACTCATTTTTATATTTTGCTAACGCTTCGTCCGCCTCAATAATAGAAGTTGTGAGCTGGTCAATCTCATGTCGCATATCATACCATGCTTCGGAGCCAATTTTCACAGTCCCAGAATCAACAGCTTCGTTCAGCTTTTTAACGAGACCAGCCCGTTTCGCAACAAGTCTATTTTGATTCTTGGCCTCATACTTAATTAAGGCGTCGTAATACTTAGAGCTTGCTTTGTAACCCGCCTCTTCATAAAAGTCAATAGAGGCTTGGAATGCTTCTTGGTAATCCTTCGCGCGGTCAATAGTGTTCTGCGCTTTAGTGGAATAGTTATCAAAGATTTCTTTATAAGCGTCGGCGACAGTTACTTTTAACTCCGCTACCTGCTTCTTGCAGTCTTGAGCTTTATTATACCACTCTTGATATTGGCTGATCTTTTCTTTCAATTTCTTGTTGGAGATCTTGTCAATATCAATCGCACCGTTCTGCACTTTCTTTTTGTATGCCTTGCTTAACCCAACAGAGTTTGCCTTCTTAATGTAATAGTTGTATGCCTTACCTTGCGTCACAATCTCGCTGTTGAGATTCTTGATATTTTTCCGTAGAGCATCATTCCTTGCTCCCACCTGCTGATAAGCGCTATCAGCTGTTACTTTGACAAGCTCAATTGCTTCTTCAATTCGCTGAAGTTTGACTTCGACCCAATCGAAAAACTCGGTGTCTGACTTTGAACCAGAACTTTTTTTTTTGCCGGAGGACTTCTTTTTGCTAGAAGACTTCTTTTTGCTAGAGGATTTGTTTTTTTTATTATTTGAGCTAGAGGAAGATTTTTTTGACTTTAAACTACTATTGCCTCGAACACCAGCATTAGGATTACCAAAATTACCCTTCCCACCAGCGAAAGCAGTACCGTCCGCCATAGCTGTCTCGCCGCGCGTGTCAGAGCCGCGAAGCTTACCCTTCTTAAAAAGCTCTTCCGTCTGAGCAGCATTAAAGATTATATCGTGAGAACGATAGTCAAAGAACTCTGCTCCGTCCTGCCCGATCACATAAAATGAACCATCCCTTACCAGCAACTCTGGGCCGACCTCACCACCTAAAGCAGTACCGGAACCTCCAGCGCCCCAAAAACCAGATGTACCTTGAGCAAAAGCAGTGCCATTAGCTTTAGAGCCATTGCTTCTCAATCTCTGAGCTGCACCCATATAGTATTTAGCTCTATTTATACTAGTAGAGGCCCCATTATATCTATTCGAATTACTCGTGCTAGGCCCTGCTGTCTTCCTGGTGGTGTTGACAGTGTGATTCTCGACATAATTTGTGGTGATAGTCTTAGTTACATTCGGCTTTCGACTAGCTGTGTCTATCGCTGAATTGTAATTATGAACCTTTTGGGTAGCTTCTTCTGCGCCGGTGACGGTTACTTTAGTATTAACAGTGTTTTCTTTCGATCCATCACCTTGTTTCGACGTATCAGAAGATGGTGCATATATCTTCCCGCTACCTGTTTCAGTCCGAACTTGCACAGTAACATTTTGTCCTTCGAATTCTTTTCTTATCCGCTCGACTGCACCAGGTTCCACTTCCGGAGAAACAAAAATTACCTTTCCAGTCTCGTCAGAAACAAAAGTTCCAATACCCGTTTCGGCATCTATAGTGTCAACACCTACTGATAGGACTATTTTCTTGCCACTATCTTTTTCAACCTGAGCGATATAATCATTTACGCTTTTATTCTCTGATTTTGCGGCACTTTTGACAGCGGATTCATCTACCTGTAAATATCCTCCACCTATATCTGTATAAAGAATTTTGTTATAGGATTCTTGATATTTCTTGGCAAAATCCTCGACGGACATCCCAGCAACTTCTGCTGCTTTAGCTACAGCCTCATAAGAAGCAACCGTGTATTTTGAACCATCCTGCATAGAGGTTCCGAGTTGTTGGGAATATTTTGCGATTCGCTCCAGGTAGGTCATCCCAGCGTCATCAGACCAGTCTATATCAATATAGTTTCCTGCGGCGGCAAGTAAAGACTCGAAACCATCCGTCGATAGGCCAATAGCTTCAGCTACTTCTTTAAAATGGCTGACCGGGATATTCCAGTCATAATTTCCGTTTTCATCTTTTGTGAAAGAGTCGCCGTACTTCTGCAAGACGCTTTGTACATCTTTGTCAGAACTCATTTTGTCGAAGAATGCTTGTACGCCGGACGCAGTTAAATTACCATCCGCATCTCTATTTCTGTATACTGAGTCGAACTCTTTGAGTAACTTTTGGGCTTCTTTTCTTTTCTCCGCAATATTGTTTATATTAACATCATCGAACCCTGCAAAATTTTCCTTCATGAAGCCCCAGTACATATCGTTACCAAGCCCCGTCATACCAGTCTTTTGGTATTGCATTACATTGTCATATGCTTTTACAGTTTCGTCATATGGAGAATATGACTTCGGCATATTCTGATAATTCTGCATACTCTTTCCGAATGAGATTACGTCCTGTAGTACATACCCGTACTGTTCTTCAGAGGACAAGGCACGGTCTGTCGCTTCTGTTAGATTGTTGTAATAATTGCAGAGATCTTGAATTGTAATACCATGCGCTTGCATGAACGTGTTTAACTCAGGAAATTCATTTGCTAGAGCTTGTATAGATTGCGATGTTACATCTCCAGCATCACCAAGGTTGTAGAATTCGTCAACAAGTGATTCCAAAGCGCCGCCAGAAGAAAAACCTTCGCCTATAATTTCCGGAATCGTTTTCCCAGCGGTGCGGTCAAACATCTGTGTCGTTTCATTGAGAGCCTTTTCTGCATCCGCCACAAGCTGTTTGTCATACGCCGTCTTAGGTTCAAAATTAGAAATTATATCGAAGATGGCCGCATATTTTTCAGAAATAGTTTCACTGGTGGCATCAAGTGCCTCATTAACTCCTTCGAGTTTTCCCTCGATTTGTTCTCTCCCATAACTATCTAAGCCGGGATCAGCCAGGTCGGACTCGTATTTTTCTTTTACCTTTATGGTATCCTCGTATGCTTTTGTTGCCTGTTGTAGTTGTTCCGGTAGAGTACCCTGATATAACCCGTCGCCTTTAACGAAATCAATAACATTGCTTTCGGTCGTGAGTGCGTTCACACTATCGCTGTACAGAGTAGCTTTTTGCTGATTAGCGATCTCCTGCTTCAGAATGAGCGTTCTTTCTAGCTCTTCGTTTTCTCTCTGGAGTTTAGCAACTGTACCTTCGTCTGTGAGATTTACATACCCTTGACTTCTAATATTATCAATGATTTTTTGATTCGCTTCTATCTGAGTTCGTACATTATCAACATTATTTTGAGCGGATTTATACGCTTCAGAGTCCGCTTTGAATTGCTCGATCTTACCACCAAGGGATTCTGCCTCCATAGCGGCAACACCGAAAGCTGCGGCCAACGCACCAACAGCAGTAGCAGCAGCGGCCACTGGATGAGCAGATATGACGCCCCACAAACCACTGATCGCACTCTTAGCTTTGTTAACACTATCTAATGTTTTTCCTGCGACGATACCTGAAAAGGAGTCTTTTGCAGCTCCGGTAGCTAATTGCTTTAGAATATCTGCGCCGCCTTTAAATAGCTTCACGCCAGCAATTCCGGCTAGTATAGTTTCAACGCCCGTTGCAGCCGGGCCTAATTGATGGAATAATTCAATCGCTTTATTCAGAAATCCTAAAATACCAGTGCCACCGGACACTACACCTTTTACGAGATCTGAATTGATCGTATTGTAAGAAAGCTCCTGGAACTGTTCTTGAAACTGGCCGACTCTACCAGAGATAGAATCCATCACGACTTCATTTGCAGAAGCTGTTTCGCCGGATGCACTTAGAGCTTCGTCGTATGCCCCGGTCAAATCCTTTAGGTTGGTAATGATACCTGCAACAACGTTCGCCTGATTCTTACCAGCGATTCTTTCGAGTAGGGCAGCACGATCCACGTCGGCCATCTTATCCCACGCACCTGCAATCTCTACCATAATATCGTAGATAGATTTATAGGTAGAGGCATTTTCCATGATGTCAACGCCGGACAATGCTTTGATCTCTGCGCGATATTTTGCAGCGGATGTAGCTACGTCATCGTAGTCTTCCCCGAGTTCTTCAAGCTCAGGTTTGGATGTACGGATTCTTGCGGATACTGTTTTAAGTGCTGTCAATCTGTTACTTTCCCTTTCGGTACTGACCACAATATAATGTGGCGGTGTGTCATTTCTGGCACACTCTGCAATTTCTTTTTAGATTATAGTTGCAGTTCGGACTGTATCTTCTCACAATGGCGAAGCTCGTTGTGTTACCACAACGAGCGTTACAGTCTCTACGGTTTCTTCATATACGAAGTCTTACCTCGGTCTTGCCCTTCTCAGGGTGTTGACCGATATAGCCATTTTTATAGTCGGCACTTTATTGACCACCGACTTTTTCAGGGTCCTGAATAGCTGCATTACCAGCTGCCGCAAGAGCAACCGATTCCTCGAATGATGTATTCGCGACGTTAAGTGCTGCACCGCCGCGTTCGAGAGCGGACATAAGTTCTTCTGCGCTGATAGCGTAGTCTTTACCAACCTTAGCCAGTACGTCCGATACTCGTGTTGCATCAGATGCTTCTAGGCCGTACCCTTTAATGATTGATGTTAAACCAACAGTTGATTTGTCTACGGTCGTATCAGCAACGTTTGACATGATAGTTGCCGCATCGGCAAGCTGTGAAGCATCTTCAAGCCCGTAACCAAGTCGGCTGAATGTTTCGACTGAACGTAGAACTTCTGTGACGCTGTGGCCCATATCATATGCAGAGTCGGCTGCTTTCTGGAAGAAAGAGTCAAGTTCGCTGCCGCTTCTACCCGTAACGATAGTTAACTGGGCGAGAGCATCATCAATTTCTCTGACAGTCGTAACCATCTCGGCAGCGACTTGTTTTGCCTTATAAAAAGCAGAACGCATCGCTTCGCCGACCGTGACGCCTTGCGCAATAGTAAGTACCTCTGACTTAAAGCCGCTGTCGGCTTCGCCTTGTCTATATTTGATTCCTGCAAGGCCAGACGTGATATTCTTTAAATCCGACTTCCGGTAACTGCCTGAATCAGTCATTGCTTCGAGCTGTGATCGATAATTCTTTAACTCATTTACGTCATTAGGATCGAGCAAAGAAATCTTCTTTGGTTGCTCTAAGTTAGAAATTTCTTTTAGTATTTTATATACAGGAGCTAAATCTGTAGAAGTATCTTTTATTGATTTGGACAAACTCTCCACAGACTGCTTTGCAGACGCAATAGCTTTTTGTGCATCCGCTTCTATTCCGCCAAAACTTTCCGCAGATGCGCTCTTGAGTTTGCCGATAATTCTCTCTGCTTCTTTTAGTTTATACTCATTACTAGCGGTGCTTATGTTCGACGCGCCAAGACTTGATAGAGAGGTGTTTTTCGTCCTTAACGAATCAACCTGCTTTTGTAATCTAGCTATAATCTTGTTTGTTGTAGAAGTATCTTCTATACCTAACTCACGGGCGTTATTCTGTATCGCAGAAATTCTATTTTTACTGTTGGAAAACGCCTTTTGATCATAGCTGCCTTTTTGTATTGCAGAACGAACTAGCTGTGCAAGCGCATTCTTTTCGTTAGAAAGGCTTCTTGATACACCGCTATTTTTTTGTATAGCCGGATTCTTTCTGATATAATCGACTACATTCTTGTAGTAATTGATAAGCGGTGCGATATTGGCAGAGGATGATCTACGCCCACTATTACCTCCGCCGTTACCGCCACTACCACCGACGCCCACTCCGCCTATGTTTAGAGTAATTTTTTTTGCAGCCACATCAACCGCTTTCTGTAGGTCAGCGGTATTTATTTTTGGCTGGAGATCTATACTTACCCCTTTCTTTGCAGCCGCAGATATAGCTTGTTGTATTCCTGCATTGTCAAACTCAGGTATAAGTTTTACCTTTACGCCAAACTCTTCCGCCACGATCTCACCACCTTGATATTATCCAAATTTAGAATGAAGGACGTCGATGACTTTAGCATCGACGTCCTTTTGTGCGTTATCTATGTAAGGTCTGGCAAACGCTCTTCTCCACATGCCATTCCCATTTCCTTGTGCGCCTGTATTTATAATGAAGCTTAGGTCTGCGCCAGACGGTTGATAGCCGGGAAACACTGGCGTGTTACCTGGAGTCTCATCTGTTACTAAGAGAGATAGATCCCCTTCGTAATGTTTTAGGTTCGCTCCGGACTGCATCATACCTCTACGCGTATACCATTCAGGACTGTACGAATAAACGTCCGAGTTGATATGTTCCTTTATGATGTCATCAACTATAGGAGGGATGTCGTTATGCATAACATTCCTAAGTTCCTCCATTAAATGTGCTTCAAGTTCTGCAAAGCTATCAAACACTGCCATCGCTATCACCCTGTTCAGATACATACTTACTAAAATCTTCTGCCAATGCACTGACACTTGCCTTTAAAGACTCAGCGTTCTTTGAAAAGACAGAAATGATTTCAGACAGATCACTACCCATAATCTCCTTAAACACGAGGGACACCTCGTTGTATTTCTGAGTAACGGATTTTAGCATTGATAGAGCTTCATTTAGCTCTCTTTCTCTTGTGCTATTGATCTTGTTAATCCGCGCTTGCAGCTGCTCCTCAAACGCATTCTCAAAAATGAATAGCTGATTCTCATTTACATTATCAAGCACTTTGTCATAAACATCTGTTGCGGTGACAAGAAAAAATTCTGATTCTATGTCCGCCTCATCAAAATCAATATCGGTAAACGCAACTAGTACAGCGTGCATGTACGCAATATCTTTAAGCCATGGGAGATATTCATCGTCAGCAAAACAAGAAGCAACGCCAGCCGCTACTGCTGCAACAAACTGATTCGCAGTAATATTCTTTTTAACATGGAACACAACCTCATCGCTAATCTCAATAGCCGTCTCGTTAGCTGAATTATCTTGCCCCTTGAAGTATTTATTTAAAGCATCAACACTGATGCACTTGTTTTCTTTTTTGCTCATAATTACCCTTTCATTCGTCAGACGGCGTAGCAAAATGTGATAACCCGATACAAATCGCGTCTGCTTCGTCCGGCCCAACATCTTTATCTAATTTGTCTTTTATATAGGCAATCGCCTGCTGTTTTAACTCTTTGCTCTTGACGCCTTTTCCTTGATGAAAACCTAGTTTCTTTCTCCAGGCAGTCGGCAGGATGCAATAGAACTCAACGTCGTGGTAACAGCACCACGCCATAATCGCTCCTTGTATACGAGCTAAAGATTTATATGTACTTACGTTCACTTGTTTTTGTATGTCCTCAAACACTACCAAGTCTGCGTTTGAAATTGCTATAATGTGACAAAGATTGGTCATCATATGCCCAATACGCCTTTCGGCATCTTTGTCCTTGCTCAAATCAATGACACCTGATTCAATACAGACGCCATCTTCCAATACGGCGTACCCGCTAATAGCAGTCGCCTGATCTAACGCGAGTATACACATATTTCCTCCTAGGTTAAAAATAGGGGTACGGAGTATTCCGTACCCCTAGAATAGGTATGGATAGAATCCGATTATTCGTTCTCGTCCAGCATGATCATATCCAGGATGTTGTTATCGTTTTCGGTATCGACCATCAGGTCACAGGTAATGGTAACGCTTGCGGGATCTCCGTTGTTAGACATCTCCAGAGTAAAGTCAGTCTGAGGTGCGCACTTCCAAGCAATCATACGGAGCCAGACATCTTCACCGGCCTCAGTCTTATCCTTAGTTTCCATGTAGGCAGTAAAATACTTAGGGAAGGTGGTAGACTTGATAGAGATCTTTTGTGCAGAAGTCAGCTCTTCCATGTAATAAACAACGCACTTATCGCCAATAGCAATGCCGCCAGTCTCGCCAGCAGTAAAGGTGCCATTTGACAGAGCACCGCTGATTGCAGTGCCACAATCATCATCAGCTTTAAACACAGTTGCGGTAGTTGCAGTCTTGCTGGTAACAGTCAGCTTACCAGCTTCAGTTGCAGCAACCACTTCGCGCTTCAGCCAGTTTGCGCCGGACTCAATGTCCCCACCAGTCATCAGAGAATACAGATCGAACGGAGTGATCTGAGTTTCAAAGCTGATAGTGCCGCCACGTTCACCAAAAAAAGTGACACGCTTGGGATGGCCCCAGCCACCATAAGCATAAACGGATTCACCAGTCATTTCGGCGGTTGACACGTTTGCATAGTCCATATTCAGGAAAGGCTTCTTAGTCTTATATTCACAAAAAAGCACGTTGCAAACCTCACGGTTCGCCATCTTAGGAACGCCCATGTTTTATTCCTCCTATTAAATATAAAAATAAAACCGCCATTATGGCGGTTAGCAAATGTCACTCACTCGGACGACACCAAACAGAGAAGTCAAAGTCCTCTTTGCCCCATACGCTCCAGCGCGTAAGGATGGTGTCAATCTGTAGGGACATGTTGATTTCATTAAATTGATCGTACAGTTGATACACTGTTAAGTTGTAAACGTCTTGAATGTTCATCGAGTGTGATCTTGCTGCTAACTTAGATGTAACGTTATCTAGCCGCATAGCATCCTGCCTGTCCTTATATTTCTTGGATCTCTTTCTACCTGCCGCTATCTTTGCTTCACGCTCTAGCTCTTTCTTACTCTTCTTTTTAACAACCCCTTCTTTTGGAGGGGACATATAATTGCGTTGCAAAATTAGATCTCGCACCTGCTCATAGTTACTGCAATTGATATTCCCGACAATATCATCTACGTCGGGACGTAACGTCAGAAAAGACGCCGACGGCTCATCAAACACAAGACGTTCATCTAGAAAGAATGACAACGCTTCTGTAATTGCATTACGAAAATCTTGTTGTGCAACTAAGAACAAAAAGAGGGGAGTGGAGTTTAACTCTTCTACGACATCCGGTGTTAACTCTATGTTCAAGTTATCTGCTAGTTGAGACTTCGTATATAAAAGCATACCGATTCGCCAGTTGTATACGTCCTCACCACCAGCCTCCACGATCTCATTGGTAGTAGGGCAGCGTATGTGACCAACCCCTTTTACCGGCAAAGATCCTGTATAGTTCAGCTCCAGCTTTGTAAAGGAATCAACCATAATCTTTTGCCCCGTGTCTAAAGTTGAAATCTTTAAACAGGTACACTACCTTTCTTGTGATATAGTTGTAGTTCGGCAGAACATATCCAACGGGGTATCGCTCTGACGGCGTTACCTTCCCGATACCAAACCCGTGTTTATGATTGATTTCGTTGTCAATCTCATCAGCAATCATATCGACAAGAGTTCCAAATTCACCTTGTATCATGCTTGTATGGCAGGTAACAAAAATCATAAGCTCGACGTCACACACAGTGTCGCTGCTGATATTTGTGATGTTCGTCTCGCAGCAAATGTATGGAGCCGCGATATCGGTCGTCTCAGGAATACGAGCAAAAGGAAAGACCTTCTTGTACAGAAGGCCAGGAGCTGGGGCAGTCTTAAATTCATCGTCGCCAAGCAGGTCAACAATCTTTTGAGAAGACAGGATACACTCAATCGCCTTGTCTTTGCACACACGTGCTGGATACAATAAACCCATTATGACCACCCCTTTACTGTAAATTCTTTCTTTGTTTCTAACTCACCATATGTGATAGTCAGAACAAACTTCTTACCTATGTTACTTCTATTCTTACCAACAGACAGGATAGCTTGATCACCTGTTAGCGCTACCGACGCAACATTTGACTCGCAATTAACAGAATACGTAACCTGTTCATTTACAATCTCTCCGTCAATATAAACGTAAGCAACAAAAGAGTTCTTGGAACCAGTATAAACAAACTCCTTATTAAGACCAATAATCTCAATATGGTCTTTTGTCGGATCCGGCTTAGGCGCGTCAGGCTTTTTAATTCGGTCGTAATAATTAGCAATCATTAGATCGTAATTATCAACTTCGTCATTACGCGGACTCTCAACCAGCATATGCACATAGATGCCATGTCCGTTATAAACACTACTAGCCCTGTTCAGCTTGGTGACTTCGAACGCCTGGATGTCCTCCGCTTTCGGGTCATCAATCAAAAATCTATCATCGCGATCTATCAAAGCAGTCTCGTCATCTCTAGGCATTGTAATCTGCATTCTAGCGTCGCCAACGGTAACAAACTGCTGAGAGTATTCACCGGTCAGATACTTAGTGCCGTCAATAGCAATGACCATACGAGACACTACTTCGCCGCGCGGATTCACCCACTTTAGGTTATAATTACACTGAACCATTAGCCCAGTCTGATATACCTCGCTGTACTCATCAACAGATGTGATAAGCCAAATACTATTAGCCCATTCTACATATGTACCAGCAAAGATTGTCTCGCCAGGCATAGTATGAATGTTTTTTTCCCTGAGCTTCTGTGTGCTGGTAATAGCGCACTTACGTTCTTCGCCATCAATAACCGCAGTCTGAAATGACAACGAGTTTGGCAGTTTACTGTTAATCCAGCTCTGCGTATTCTTTAGCCAACGCTCTCTTGGAGGGTCTTTTAAATAAGATAGGCGGCGCTTGTAATTGCTTAAACTACTCAATAACGCCACCACCCTTATACGATGCCTCTAGCTTCTTGCACAGGTCAATCGCTCGAAAAACATTCTTCTTTACTTTCTTTACTGAGCAGTCTGATATATTGTCAGACAGATAGGACACGATTCCGATAATACTCATGTAGTATGGCTGTGAAGACAGATTGTCTAGCAATTCAACACCGACAAGTTCTGTCAACAAGGTATCTAAGTATTCTTTTAGAGTTTCCTCCTCACATTCTTTTAGCGGCAAGATCTTATACAGCTTCCCTACAGTTCGTTCAAAATATTTCTGCATCATAGCATCTGGTATCATAAAACACCTCCGCTCACATATGCAGCTTGTGCAGCGCACCATGATTATAAGAAAACTCGTTAATCATGTTCTTATAATTTGACTTTGTTATGGAGTAAAGACCTTGCATATTACTGATGAAGTTAGAAGGGGAATACGGAGAGAAGTCTTTTGTCTTTAGGAAGTTACCTAAGACAAAGTGATCCCCGCTAAACAAAAAGCCACTCAACCATTTGAGCAGCATTCCTTCGGAAATAATATCAACCACCTCATCAGAGGTGATATAATCATCAAGACGTTTATCATGATATTCAGTGATACACACCGGGAGATCCCAGTTAAATTGCCGGGCCTCCAAATCCTTATCAGAGAATGACAGACCGGTGCGTCGCCGAAAAATATTTTCAAACTCGGAGCAGGCTGAAAAAAGAAATTGGTCAGCTTGTTCGTTGAACATTTCTTCTTCCATGTTAACATAATCATACGATGTGATTTTGTTCAAGAACGCCCCGGTAAACACATCGAATGAAGTAGCCATAAGTTAACCTCACTTATAAATCAGTTCGGTACCTAGTGCTTCTTCCAAAGCTCTAATAACATTAAGATCTGCTAGTTCACCATCTTCAATCTTTTGCTTTGCGACATAGACGACCCCGCGCTTCTGACCGCGAGACAGACCAGACACCTTGTCTTTGACTTCATTTGCTTTCAGAGAAAACAGATCCTCAAAGTCTTCATAGGTCAAGGCGTTCTTGTAATACTGTGTAGCGTTCAGAGCCTCCAGCACTTCTTGGTCGTCAATCAACCACCAGTTTTCCGTAAAGAACTTACGCTGAGCACTTCTCGCTCTTTGCAGTGAGCCGAAGGTCATCTCGATTTCATCGCCGAATTCAGACCATCTATGCTCTTCGCCAGTCGTTGTGTCTTTGTAAAACAAAGATCCGTGAAAACCATTTTTAACGCTCACGTAAAGATTCGGGTCGATCGCCTTTCGAACCTTCGGCTTTGAAGGTTTCTTTTTCTCGGCTGCCGCTGCGGTAGCTGCCGCAGTTTCTTCCGGCGCTTTTGCGCTGGTTGCGGGAGTACCGGTCAGTGCGCCCTTCTTTACACTTGTTTTACTTGTTGCCATTTTAAAATCCTTTCTTCCCTAAAAGCCGCCCCTTCTCAGGGGCGGCTAAAATAGTTGTCAATTAAGAGAACTGAATACGGCCAATACCGTCGTTGCAAGAAGTCACAACGCCCATGCCGTACATATCGTAGAACTCATACTCCTGAGTCATGTCTGCATTATCCAGAGCGTCAGTCAGCTTGATAATGCTATTGCCTTCATAAACCATCTTGATAGGCTTAGAATCAGTACCAATGATATGCAGGGTGTCATCAGGGAAGATGAAGTCGTGAGTGCCAACCTTATGACGCTGAGGAGTCTTGATAACAGGAGTACCAAAGAACTTACCAGCATAGCCCATGTTGTACATATCAGACTTGTATTCCAGACCCTGAATAGAGGGAGCCAGATTACGCAGAGCCTTCATAGTGCCCATGATGATTGCCTGCTTGCCAGAAGCAGCTTCGACATGCTGAATAACATCCAGCACAGTACCTTCGTCATAAGAACCAGCAGCGGGGAAGAAGGCAGTACCATCCAGGTCGTCAGAAGTCAGACCAGCCCAGCAAGTGTAGATGTCATTCAGAACCTTCTGACGATAAGATTCGCCGACTCTATTGATGAACTCGTTAAAGTCAACACGACCGGCCAGAAGTCTACGCAGAGGCTCGTAAATGCGAACACCGTGCATTTCGGTGTGGATAGTCTTAGTGGTAGCCCCACCAAGTCTCTGACGGCGCAGGCCACGGACACCAGGTGCCACAGTGGAGACATCATACCAGTTTACATCCTCTACCACGAAAGTAGATTCATCGCCTTCTGCGACGTTACGGAAGTCAACCAGGGAGGTGAACATCTCATCGCCCTGCAAACCTTCAACAACAGTACGAGGGATAATCTCTTCGATCAGAGCGAACAGACCATTGTGAGCACCGTCTCTCATCTGCTTATAGCCAAGAGTAGTACCGCCGTTAATTTCAATCAGGGCATTACGCATAGCTTCCAAGCTCTGTTCCTTGGAATACTTTTGAGGCTGGCCCTTGTAGGTTTCAACAGCCAACTGAACCAGGTTCATATCAACATTCATTTTTGAACCCTCCTTTCTTACATTTTCATCGCGTAGAATGTATAACGAGCAGTCTTGTCAATAGCAATCACCTTGCCAAGCGCAGTTGCGCTGGTAGCTGCGGGAGCGGTAATCTTGCCATTAGCACCAAGAGACACAGCGACTGCTGTAGCAGTAGGAGCAGTACCGCCGACAAAACCTTCAGCGGTGACAGAAAAAACGCCCTCACAGCCTAGTCTATAGGCGGTGGCGGGCTTACCAGCTTCGTTAATAAATTCATCCAGGTTCTTATAGGTACACTCATCGTAAATTACTTCCGGAGTGCCAAGCACAGCACACTTCTTCAAATCAGAAGCTGCGGTTGCCAGAGTTGCATAATACAGGTCATGTTCACCAGGAACAAGAGCACCAATCTCAACAATGGCACCATTTTCAACAGCGATGTTCTTACCATCGCCATCCCGTACCAGAACAGAAGCAATCATTGTGCGCTGATCGGTGCCGGGCATATTATCACAGCGAAATACAGTGTAGGCCAATTTCGTCTACCTCCTTATTTGTTATGTAAGTATTTCTTTACAACGCCACCATAAGGTTCATAGGTGGGTTCATGATCGAGCACCGGTAGCACAGGTGCCTTCTTGTAAGTTTGATTCATAGAGAAAGTCGCAGTTCGGCCACGAATGGCGAAACACTTCTCTTCAATTGCGGTCAGGTCATACTTGTCCGCATCATTTTTTAGACTCTTGAAATCTTCATTTGATTCAAGATCAGAGAACATACTGAACAGTTCTGCTTTCTTTTCTGATAGAATCTGATTTTTGAATTCTCTAAGTTCTTTAAGTTCTTTCTTTAACAGAGCAAAGTCTTCTTCAGAAATAGCGCAAGACGTTTTCTTTTCGTCTTCACCGCAAGCAAACTCGTCGTCATTGTCTTGAGGCTTCTTATCTTCCTCATCCTCTGGATCATCCTTTGCGCGACCCGTCCGATCTTCTTCCAAAGAATGTTCCTCGACGTCTTCCTGATTGTCGCCCTGGCCAGAGTTTTGAGATTCGTCTGCGTCAGGGCCAGCGCCAGGTTCAGTCGGGTTTTCTTCAGCTGGAGTATTTGAGGAGGGAGGAGCAGGAGTGTCGGGATTCTCTTCTTCCGGAGGAGTCACGACAGGATCTTCTTCATCAATCTGAGATACACCAAGGCGTTCTCTGATTGCAGCCAGCTTATCTTCTACTTCGCCAATGGTGTAAGCAGCCAGCTCAAAATCCAAATCATCCAGGGTTAGTCCGTACTTCTCAACCAGCTTTAGCTTTTTATTAACCAACTTGTTTGTCACCCCTTCTAAATAATTTCTAGTTGCCATAGGCACTTCTTCGAGCATTGCATATAGCTCGGATGTGAATGCGTCAGAGCTGAAAGTAGCAAGGGACGCAGATTCAAAACAAGGCTCGCAATTTCCAAGCAGGCAAAACGCTAAAAACTCAAAGTCGTCAATTACGTACACGCCATTATCTAGGTGATCTTCTTTTACTTTGATCTCCATAGACTCATACACAATGCCGTCACTAACAATCTTTTCATACGCCTCTTGCCGCTTCCAAAGCAGAACATCGGTACACAAATATTCGTGGATAGCTCCATCTTCTTCTGTGACCAACTCCCACCAATTACTTGCCGACTCAGGGACAACACCAACGGGGTGAGTGATGTTTACCATCTTTGGGAACTTATCTTTACGAACAATTTCAATATCATGCCCGCCAATCATGTCGTCGTCTCGCATGTAATTAGCAACAACCGGAACATTGTACATAGACGGCAAGCACTTCTCAAACACTTCTTTGCTGATATAGGAACCATTGCGGTTTTCCCCGTGGTAAGCAATGCGCAGGACACCCTGGTCAAACGATTCATTGCATGACATGATGTTCTTTAGTGCAGAGTTGAAAACAAGTCTTACATTCTTGTCATTCATTCTTTTCTCACCTCCTTGCTGCTAGGTGTTGTATATTAAAACATCAAAACATTGGACGTCACATAAGAAGAAAGTACACTATCTAAATCAATGCTTATTCCCGTCTTATCTACAAACGCCCATGATGACGCATTGTCTTTTTGCCCTAATAGCAAAAAACCGAGATCCAACAGCTTGTCCCTGTCAGCCTCGGCGAACACATAAATATATTTCATTTTTTAATCTTCGTCTCTCTCTTGCGAGATTTCTCCGCTGTCGCTGAGTTCTTGTGCGGACGCTTCCGGACGACCGGCTTCCGCCAACGAATCAGAACTCATAGTGTTTGTAGAGCGAAGAGGCATAAAGCGATTCTTAATATCCAAGATATCATCCTCAAGATAGTTGAGACAGTTCATGTCTGCTTGCGGCATACCATACGTTGCAGCTAGATAAGACACCATAGGCATACCAACCTGGCACATCTTGAGATACTGATTACCCAGTTCGTCTCTGTTAAACGGAGAAGAATCTAGGAACGTAATTCTAAACTTCTTACCAAAATTCAATGACTGGATGTACCGGTTGACCATATCCTCAATACTCTTCACAACGCCATAAGTAATACCTTGGTCGGCTTTGATAGAGAGCAGCAGGGCATTACTAGATGACTTGCTACTGTTATTAAACAGCAGGGAAGAGACGCCTGCGGAATCAAACAGCGAGCTGATTGCATCAGCTACAGCATTTGAATCTGTACTAGAAGATTTTTCAAAGGAAATCTTGTCAACTGTCATCGGAGTTAATACCGAACCAACCGCGTCAGGCAGAACGTCGTCAAGGTTCATCCAGAATTCTCTAGCCTTATCAAAGTCCATTTGCCATTGGCCGTCGGAAGTAAGGCCAAGCTTCATAACCAAGATTGCATAATTCTCTAGCTCCGTCTTAGTGAGCTTAAGTTCTTTATAACTCTCCAGGTCATATATCTCAGGCATAATACCAATGAATGGGGGGAGGGCATAAGAGTCAATATCATTCGTGCATTTGATAGCAAAAGACGTTGGGCAGTCCAGATCAATCCATCTATCGAGAGAACGCTTCTTGTACTCGTCGTATTTTATACGAAACTCTTCTGGGAAGAATTGAAGTCTGTCCGGGTATGTCGCAAAATACGTGAAGTCGAAACTTACATTATAGACGTTGCCTTCTATTGAAGAAATTCGACAGTAATCAGACGGTAGCCTTTGAATTGTGATGTTGTCTTGCGTAACCCATAGCGTACCATAATAAACATCTTCTCTAAAGCACACCGTAAGGATCTTTCTGAACTGCGACTTTACATTGAACGCTTCCATTACCTTGAGAACTTTATTGAAGTTGCGCTTCACACTCGTCTTATTTTCTTTCGATGTGTCTATGCCAAACGGAGACACGACATAAGCCAAGTCATTTAGCATAGTGAAGTATTGAATGAGACGACGGAAGTAAGAGCTAACGCCATACACATTGATGCAGGCATCCCGCAGCTGCTTCTCATGAGTATAAGGATCTTCTAAGAAGTCTAGGATCTGTTCCTTGGTGTATTTCTTAAATGTGGGTCTATAATCTCGCCGATTCAAATCCCGCATAACCAACCGATTCAAGACTTTAAACCGTTCGGGCATTCTGAATGTATCTTTGAGAGCAAACTCCTGTTTAGATTTCTCGTCTGGTGTACTATCTAGTACAAACTTTTCGCCCATAACAACTCACCTCCTTCTAAGTCTGGGTGCTCTTTGGCATCGCAACAATTCAGAGATGTCTATATTGGACTTTCTCTTCATACGCGACTTGTCTTCTAATTGACACGCAACCCAATAGTTATATGAAAGGGATGAGTACCGGTCTTTTCGATAACCGGATTTTTCGTATACCTTTACACCTGATTGAGTGTCTTCGTATTTCAAGTTGACAATTTCGTCAACTAGACATGTAGTATTAACATAGGGAAGTGTTACCACTTCCTTTTCAATCGGATTGATAGAACCCCAACCGCGTACCTCGTTGAAATAATCGGGGGATTCGTAGTCACTCGTAAGTAAACGAATTTTTCCAGACCGGAACCCCTCTCTCAAAGAAAAAGCACACTCCGAATTGAAGCGTGCGGTCTGATTATTTATTACCCATAGTGCCTTCGGCGCATCCATGCCGGTGCATCTGGCAGCAAGATCTGGGTTGTTGCAACAAGATAAAGCCCCGTATGTCTCACCTGTGTCAGGGTTGTATATATCATCCAGCAATAGATCGACAACACCGGCACCAACACCCTTCCCGTCGATCACGATATAGTCAGCTGAATATTCTTCATATAGCCTTCTGATACGCAATGCTTGTTTCTGCGTCGTCTCTCCTTCGTGAGATTCTGCGTAAACAATATTACTGTAGTATCGCCCGTAAGCGTTTGGTGTCATCCGGTTCACAAAAATCGCCGTTGCGTCATTTTCTGACTTTTTAGTAGAACTCATCAAAGCAATGTCAACAGATATAATTCTTATCTCGTCTAATTGCTTATTCACAATCCCCATATCTTTGGCAGATAACTTTGGTGGCAAAACATACGAAGGCAACATTGGAAATTTTAATTGTCTTGTTCGGTTAATTGCCTCGTAATTAAAGAATGATCCTTCGGTATCGCCAGTCCAGCAACACTCCATTTCTCTCGCCCATCTAGACTCGTTAAATGTTGCCTCGGACATTTCCTCAATTGCCTGATCCGCGCTGTATAATCCTTCTTTAATGGAAAGTTGATAAGGTAGACCGCACACAAAATACGGAGCACCCTGTACCATTTTGACGTAAAAGTCTTCCACCTTTTTATACGACCAATGATCTTTAAACCAAGCAGAGGTTAAATAGATTTCCTTGTTTCGTTCACTAATATGTGCATACTTCGGATTGTCTCTATACGGGGGGTGACGTTCATCAGAGATGAGTCTTCTAAGGACAGTATCAACAGCTGACTCTGCGATCATTCTAAACTCGTCACAGATAACAATATTAGCTCTGTTGCCACGAGCTGTGTCATTAGCCGTCACAACCTTAATGATCGACCCATTCTCAAACACACAAAAAGGATTATTTGGTGATGTTGTGATGTTTTTAATCTCTCGCTTCAAAGCAGGAGAATTTATCATGAAAGTATTCTGGATCAACTCCAGTATATTGATACTCTGAGATCGACGACCGGCCGCAACACACACCTTTGTACCAGGGTACAAGATACACCGCACACAGCAGTAAAGAGAAATAAGAAAACTCTTGCCTTGCCCTCTTGCTGCAATATAAGCAGTATAGTTGCACTGGTCCATCTCTACCATGAGCATCTGCTGAAACAGCTTCAGATTGATACCGAGGTAGTCTTTTACAAACCTATGCGGGTTAGCACGGTAAAAGGCAGCCCAGGCAGCAACGCCTTCGAAGACACGCTCCTCTCTTGACTTCGTAGGGTCAAGTCTTATTTGTCGTGTCTTTGTGTATTCCGTCATTCATCGACCACATCCTCATCTTCTGAGTAATTCGGACGATCAACCCTGTACTCACTCATTGCTTCTTCATACATCTCATTATACTTGTTGTCCACTCCGACCATATTACACAACGGGCCTAGGAACCAAGTCATGTTGTACTTTCTAATATTATCAACGTCAACCCAGTCCGATTGAGGCTCCGGGATAGGGCGTGTCTGCTCCCACTTTTGAATCGCTACACCAAATGGCATATCGTCCAACCCAGAGTTCCGCTCGTCCTCTTTGATCTGGCTGGGCTTCAGATTCAATGAACCTAGCGTATTGACCAGAGAGGCTTGTTGTTTTTCGAAAGGCTTACCATTCTTCTGAAGTTCATCAATCTCAAACACAGACAGACAAGCCTGTTTAACCAGGAGAGCCTTGGCAGGAGTATCAACGGTATATCCATTAGTCAGCCTGTCGTATGTATGTTGAAGCTCGTCGTAGCACCACGGCTCTCTGCCCTTACCCCAGAACTCTTCTAGCTCAGGTGGGACTTCAGGATCTTCTTCAGCGTTCATACCAACAGAAGATTGCTTCCCCAGCAGCATTTGTCGCCGGGCTTCTTCGACGACAGTGTTGTCATATGTCTTTTTAATATGCTGGTTGAGGTTCATTCGGTCAAGGTAAGTTCTGATCAATGTTGAACTCTCGCTTTTGTTCGCCGTAGAGACCTTATCCCAAACGTCTTTTTCCCAATAGATATCAAACTTCGAGCATACCTTTTTAGCTGCGTCCGCCTCAGATAGACCGCTATCCCTATACTTGATATATAGGGCGTCAACACACCTGTTACACCAGCACAGGTAGTTATTATTTCCCTTATACAGCGAGCTCTGAACAGTCTTGAAATTACGGGCTTGTGTAGGATAGACAGTGCCGCAACCAACACATTTGAACTGACCTTTGACTCTTGTGGGCTCCGTCGCCCCTAATTTCTGCCTAGCCATTACAGGTCAATAGTCTGGAAACGACCGTGCGCAACTTCATCACGGAGCCGCTTGCCGGGGCTGAATTTTACACCCTTACGGGGAGGAACATTGTAAGTCTGCCCGTTGATCGTTGCCTGGCGTTCAGGATATTCATGCACCTTAAAGGCACCAAAACCGTGCAGAGAGATGTCTTCGCCTTCGGCCAGTGCCTTTTCAATAGCGAACTTTACAGCATCTACCATCAGTTCGCCATCCTTTACTCTATACTTAACGCCAGACAGATGCTCCGCCATTTCCAATACTCGTCTTACAAATTGCTTATTGTTAATCATTTCATTCAACCTTTCATTCGTTCATGTTACAGGTCAGCTAGTCCAGTTGCCTTAACATCTGTTTTAATTCCATCTTCACCAAAATACTTTTCCAACTGTTCGTCATCAGGAGTGTCGTCATACAGCCGAACCATATCGGCGGAACTCCAGCCGATAACAGTCTGCACAACACTATCCGGCAGACCAAGCCGTGCTAACTTTGTGGTGAAGAAATGACGTAAGGCGTGCCAATAGAACGGCACGCCCAATATTTTGCTAAACCGAACAGCCCAGCTGTTCAGCGTAGAAATATTCATTTGTTTCGTGGGGTCTGCTTTGTCATAAAACAGCCATTCGCTCTCCACGTTATTTTCTTTTCGCCAATTCATATAGAGGTCTAAGTAAGGGTCGAACTCTTTTGAGAGGGTGTAGCAATAGAGATATTTACCGTTGCCAGCACCTTTTGTTTTTACCTTCTCCGGAGTCTTATATAGCGACCCGTAAATAATGTTGTCGCTTGTGAACCAGTCTACCTTAAAACGCAACAGCTCCGACTTTCTTCTTCCGCTGCACATAGCAAGTGACAGTGCGCACGCTTGAGTAAACCTCTCTTCTTTAACCAGAATATCTAGCAGCGACTGCAACTGCTCATTAGAGAACACTGTTTTCTCTCTAACCGGCTGATTGATTGGGGACTCGATCTTCCTTACGATGGGACGATATCCTTCATACTCGTCGTCTAAAATATTCTCCACGTAATTGGATAGGGAAGAAAGGGCGGCCTTTAGACGTCTGACTCTTGCGGGGGAGTTTTCGTTCTCGTAGATAAGCCAGTTCTGATATGAGATCAGGTCACGCTTTGATAAGTCAACAAAGAATTTATTATTGTTGTTCTGCAGATTCCACACAAAGAAGATGTCGAGGTCGTGGGAGTACCCATCAATTGTTCCATCACTTCTTTGTACTGATTTTAGATAAGTAAGGAAATCGTTCTTCAATCTTTTATTTTCTGGGTTAACCTGCTCTAAAAGCGCAGGGCTAGTGATATTGTTATACTTTGTCTTACGTGGCATATACGCCCACCTCGCTTTCTAGCAGCATTCAATTTTAGTCTAGCCTTATGTTGTATGACGCGTCTCGTCCGCACTCAGGATTGAAGAACAGTAGCGTCTGACCAGGAATGCTATACAGCCTTTTTGTATTAGCAAAGTTATCTGTGCCGCACAGCGCTCGAACAGAAATTGTTTCAATTGCAAGCTCTTCAAACTCTTCTAAATGATGACGGTGCGCTAAGATAATATAGTCAATCTTTTGATCAAATCGTTGCGAGAAAAGTGCGTAAAGACTCTTCCCCGCTGTGTTGACTTTCTTCTCTAGGTCGCCGTGTGTCGCACAAATGTGATAGCCACAGACGTTCATTGTAGCGAACTCCGGATACTCAGAGTTAATAATATGAACGTGATTAAATCCAGCCAGCCTTAGCTCAAGCCACCAGGGGATTAGCCGCTCTATATTATCTGTGTGGATACTATCTTTCTTATTCTGTACTGTACGTGAGTGATTACCGTAGGTGCAATACAAATTCAGTTCCGGCACATACTGTGATAGTTCAGCAACCGTTTCAGCAATAAGCTCTGACACCTGCATAATCTGATCGCACACCAGTTGTTCCGACTCAATCCTAGAGGTTGTATGAATGGCACCGCTAATCATGTCACCTAGCACAAGTATGTGCAGCTTGCTAGGCTTGTGTAACTTTATCCGCTCGACCGTACCGTCAATCAGTTTTCTGACGCGGTTAACACAGATATCGGTGCTGTACTCGTTCCAAACATTATAGGTCTTCATCCCGTAATGCCAGTCCGCTAATACCAATACAGCCTCATTATTTCCACGAATCGTATGTAGCTCTTCTTGGTAAAGATTATGCAGCTTAGGGGTTAAAGTGAGCGCAGCCTCGAACAACCTGTCACCTAACGCCTCCAGCCTGCCTGCATGAGACAGCTTCGCATCCAGGACTCTCTGCTGATCAAGTAGCGCTTTGCGCTCATGTTCGATCCTTTTTGTCTGATTGTATAGCGGGTCTTTTGCATTGACCTTATGGATGAGCAGCCCCTCATTGTCGATTACTTCAAATAACCGTTTCATGCCGTACATTCGTCGACGAACCTCGGACGAACTGTAGGCGTTGCCCTCACCAAAAATCTCTTCGCTGATATCTTCAAAGCTGTCGGGGAGAGTACGGGTGACAAGTTTGCTATCGACAAGATATCGCAAGCGGTCGTAAGAGATCACTGACGACGACACCCCGTTTCACCATAGGTAGCGACCACGCCTTCTGTTCGCAACCGATTTAGGAATCTCATAACTGTACGACTTTCTTCTAGATAGAACTTATGTCGCGTCTTTCTGATGTTTGCGTGCCGTACTTTCTTACGGATTGCTGCAGCTTCTGCTCTTGAAATTTGAATCAATTTCTTTGCTCCTTTTATTCTATTTGAGATTAAATAAAGAACCATATTGTTCATTTAAAATGTTCCATAAACCTGTTCATTATTTTAATCTCATATAATAGTAGAATTTTTTGGAAGATAAATTTTTGCAAAAAAATAGCGGCCAGAAGGCCGCTAAAATTTTTATTCCTGCTTCTCCAATACGGAGCCAGTGTTAAGCGTAATTGTGTTACCATCAATTTTCCCGCTCAAGACGTTGCTTTCAGATTGAGAAATAATATTAAAATTGTTGTCAGAAACTCCCCACCTTATACTGGTCGGGCCAGTGGAATTACCATTAACAGTAACATTAATATTGCCAACGCCAAAGCTCTTTACATCTAGCTCAATTTCAATATTACTATTATCTTCAACGCTACGATATTTACCAGTATAATCTGGTGTTTCCTTGCCACTATAGTTGATCACAAAAGAACTGTAGCCGTGATCGACTACTTTTCCATCACTCAACTCTGGCAAAAATCCAGCACCATTTGCATAACACTTCATCACCTGATTCCTATCATCAGGGGTGGCGTTTGGTAGGGCGGCTTCGAGAAAGGAAAAAAGCTCCGAATTGAATGCGTTATCCGTACTTTGATCAGTCGTTTTAAAATTGCAAATAAACGCGACTTCTTGTACAGAATCATTTTCGCCAACAGAATCTCTTCCTGTGGAGATTTTAATTTTAGACCCATCAATCAGCGAAAATGAACCGCTACTATTAGTCTTGTTTAGACGCGTCATCGACCCATAATCGATAGAGAAAGTCTCGCTCCAGGCTTCGAGACTTTTATTATATGTGTCACAGAATTCTCCAACTGTGAAAGAACTTCCGCCGCCGCAACCAGCCAACGATACGGCCATGCATATCACAAGTAAAGCACCTAGTATTTTTCTCATACACTTTTCCCCCATCAATTTAACGTTAGAACTATTTTACCACATATTACATTGTTCGTCAATATATGCACCACCACTACATCGATCTAGTCGCCGCCAGGCGTTCAGCTGCCGCAGCCTTTTGCGCATCAGACATTCTGCGCTTTGGGGATACTCTTACCCAGTCACGGGGAACCGTGTATGTCACGGCTCCCGTTTCTGATTCTCTGATCTTCTGTATTTCGTCTGGCCTGTCTTTGCAGAACTTAGATAGGCGATTGATTAACCGCTTGTTGTGTGTATATACTTCGGCGCGGTCATCTACTTCCGTATAAAGGATGATTGTTTCTCTTTCTTCTTTTGACAAGTTAACCATAGTTCTCTCCCTCTATATAAAACCGATTTCGCTGTGTCTTTTCAAATATTTCATTATGTAACTTTTTAAAGTCATTGCGTACAAGCTGAAACTTTCCAGCGTTATAAAGCGGAACCTCTATACGCAATCTAGTCTGAGCATATTTACTAGTGGTTGTTTTCTTAGCTCGATGCCACACTGTAGTGGCGCTAGAGTCCAGCTTCGTGATGTACCCAAGCTTAATAAGCTCCGGTAAGTAGCTGTGGCTAATATGCTGTCTAGTGACACCGCACCATTCAGATAAAGCGGATAGGGAAATGTCAAATTCTTTATTCTTATTGGCGTACACTTTAGCATAGCAAAGTAAAGCCAGGGCAAGTTTGCGTGTATTCTTTCCGTCAAACAGGGTAACGATTCTATTGACGTCTGTTTCGCTGATATACAAGGTTACGTTATCCTTTAGTCTATCGTCACAGTTGCGGGCGGACTCGATAATATCATTTACGTTATACTTCAAAAAATTGTCCGTTCTCTTCGCCCATTCAAAAATCTTATCCCTCGTTTCCCGGAAGGTACACCCTTCCTGGGTGTACCACCGAGCGATCATATAGGCAGCGCGGTAACGACCGCGTTCTGTTATCTTCTTTCCGTCAAGGTACTCTTTTACTTCATATACTTCATCTATCAAATGAGGGAACATCCTCCTTCTTCATCTTAATCATCGTGTATCTCTTTCCTAGGTATTCGAGCTCTCCTGCATCATCCTGCTTTGGCAGTTTGATGTCTACCTGCTCGATATTGCTAACAATGCCAGCGCCGCCAACAACCCACTTAAACCGCTGATTCCACGTCCTATGGTCATGGCATAACATGACAGCGGCGTTAGCAACCAGCGAGGCGTTGCCATCACAGATAGAGTAGCAGCGATTTCTATACCGCTCGTATAGCAAGGCATATGCTTTCTTGCGCTCTGCCTCTACATCCTCTCCGTCGAACTGTTTCAGCTCGTGTGACAACTCTTTTACCTCCGCACAAAACGAGCGATAGACTTGCTCCATTTCCTTGTAGAGCACATCCGAAACAGGGATTTCATCGTTAATCATGATGTTATAGTCGAACTCTTGGTCGGCTCTTTTATACCTGATGCTTCTCTTCCAATGCTCAATTTCCCAACACAGCTTATTCATATTAGATAGTGAGCGGGAAAGCTTCAGCCGTTTATAATATGGCGACGCGTACTTCATAAAATAGGGGAGGGGGCGTCCATATTTTGAAATAGTGCGGGGCATAGGGTACAGGATTCCGGTCTTTGCGTAATCTATGGATTTACCTGTCAAGACACTTATAATGTCAATATACTTCTCGTACTTATCTCGTTGTTCCTCTGTTTTACCACATCTGTTTCTGTATGCTGTTGCGTAGTTACTGTACTCGCCAATCAAATTCTTCATTGTCCGTAGAATTACTTTTAATCTGTTCTCTGGCGTAAATCCCTCCGGCTCTGTCGTGATCTTATCATCTACGTCTATAACAGGTATGGCGTTTTTGTCTACGCCATTTAGCAACCTGTCGTCATCAAATACTAAAACTAAATCTCCGTCAAACTTCTACTCTCGTAGAAAGACTATATCATCTACCGTATAGCGGCAGCGGTGCGCTTGGAAGTTCGTATCAATAGAACCCCTACTGGGCTACACTCATCACCCATAGTCGTTGCACATTTGTTTTGTTCTTATAATTTTCTATTTCACGTGCGTCCATGTGTTATTATATTTTATATTATATATTGTGCTATCGCCGACGCTATATGTCTTCGCTATATGTGTGGCGGGAACACCGTTACATAACATATCTCTTATCGCCAAGACATCATCTTCCGACAAAATCGATCTGCCGTTTAGACACCCTTTCTTTGAATTGCTGTACGAGTCAGTCGTTGTCGCTGAATACGTTATGTTTTCTTTATGAGTAACCCATTCTAAATTCCTATAATCGTTATTCGATCTATTGAAATCTATATGATTCACTTCTTCTTTATTGAGTGGGTTCGGCACAAACAACGTAGCTACAACCCTATGTACTTTCACCCTACCATTTCTAACGTCCGTCATGCCGAGGCTTACTTCTTCATACCCGTCTTCATTGATGCGAGTCTTGAGTGGCCTTCCTCTAGGGCCGACTATTTCACCAGTATTACTTACACGATACGTTATACCTCCGTAACTATACTCTTTCCATTCTTTAATTAAGAACCACTCCTTATTATTTTTTGCACGAACAAAACACTTGCACAGGATTACCTTCCGGCTTCCCTGTTAGCTGAACAACTAGCAGCCATTTCCTGCTGCTCCTAACGTCTGTTCAACACCCGCTGATAAACGGTTCACACCGGGCTTACACCTACGTTACCGTAGGGAAGGACTTTGTTTAGGAGTAATCTGCTCCATTCAATCTTTGTGGGATTATTGATTTAGAATTGATGATACACGTATTAACCAAATGACTAAGGTACTTGCTTGTTAATTCATTATTGATAGCGTACAACACGACATTCTCACTATCACAAATGTGAGGGTTACGCGTAATCAGTTTGTCGCCACACATCGGACCTTCTTTTGTTATACAGTAAAATTCATTGTCGCCGAGACAGCCGGACGGGACTAGACCCGCCGCCGCTTCCATGAATGCGATTAGGTCGGGTATCAGAAATTTGAAGCAGCTTTTAATCCATATCTTGCCGCAGCACATCTCGTCTATGTATTTAGTCAGCAGACTAATTAAATAACTCCGCACTTCATATTGTTTGAGCATGGCGGGGTTCTTCATTACAGACTTTGCATAGTCGTTTAAAGGGTTGCACTTATCTGCTGTCAACCCTAGGAAGCACATAGAGTAAAAAGGATCGCCGTCAATAATCTTTTGTGCCCACTCAACAGAGTCCGTAGCAAGCTCAACAAATTCTTGGTAGGGAAGGTTGAGCGTCTGAAGAACCTGGTAGTTGCATCTCGTATAAACTGGCTCGATATCTTTATTGAAGTTCCATTTAGCAACGCCTAAGCAATAACCATACTTTTCGAATTGCTCCCAATAATATTCCCAGGCTGTTGCATCTTTGTTCGTCTGAAAATATTTGAAGCCCTTATACATACTCTTGCTCAAGATAATCATCGGCTCGGCGTCCGGGGTAACGTCATGCGACACGCCCCATATATCCTTGATGGATGTTACACCCCGCTCGGCGTAGAAGGTGGGGTAATCAACCTCGCAGGTAAGACCTTTGATATACGGTGCTCGCCAAAGTATCGTCGTCGGGCTATCAGCAGACGACAAACGAAACTGAACCTCATCCGTAATAGCCGGGTGGTGTATGCCGCAACCGTCAAAGGGAGTTACGTTAATATCTCTATATCCGTCCGCCACACTCTTTTGCGTCCAGAGGATCTCTTTGCCATCAGCGTTGGTGAAAGATGTTTTCTCATCGTATATGTATTTGATATGCTGTTGGGGCAGTACGCACTCATAATCCGGTACAACAGTTACTTTTGGGCGGAAGCCATTCAAGCAATGACAAGAGGAAAGGCATAAGCCTCTATAAGCCATTAGCTTACTTATAACTGTCGGGCCGGGGTCAGCCCCCATAGTGATTGCCTCGTACACCGGATCTGATATAGCCGCGTCGATAAAGCTCAAGATAGAGTTGCGGGTCATGCTCGCAGATCGTTCGCATAGTACAAAGTGAGTGCCGTTTAACCAGAACCCATTCATAATTAGCTCCGTCATGGCGTCTGTATCAGAGGAGCTACCCTTACAATCGACAAAACAAATACGCCGCGCACAGGTCACATCTTCGCCTGTGATACGCCGTATCTGGTAGAATAATAAATTGTCCGCCTGCTTTATCTCGTAGGGGCGCAGGTCTACCCGTAAAGAAAATTTGTTCTCTTTTAATAGCTTGAAAGCTATCTTGTATGTCGTATATAACTTAGGTGCGAACAGTCAAAAGCACCTCTCTTATCATAAAAGCGATCATCTCCTTATTATATACAGACACCACAGTAATGTACCGCATCTGCTCTAAAAAGTAATATCTTCAATCCTGTCACTCTGATTTAAAGCCCAAAGAAACATCTCGCCTTCTTTAGACAACCAAGCACCGCTAATGCCACTACCATGCTCGGTTAACCCAGCTGCGTCCAACGTATAGGCAAGGCAGAGAAGAAGTTCATTATCGTAAACACTCTCGACACCAAATCGCTCTTTCAGGTTGCACAGCTTTCTTTTATACGCCGTGTCAAAGCCTTCGTCGGCGTCTTTTCTAAAGTCATATAGGATGGTCAGTAAATCCCTAACCGCCCTCTTAGCCACGTCCGGGTCCCCGCATCCGCACCAGCGGAGTTTGTAATCATAAAAGAATTCTTCGCAATCCTCTACATCGCGACACCTTTTGGAGTATGTCTTCAGGACGTAAGAAGCTACGTCCTGAAAAACCATCTCGTCTTCCCTTAAAACATATTTTAGATTCATGAATCACTACTTACTTTCTTTGTGCCATTTGAATGTTACTGCCCCGCCAGTATAAAATTTACTGTGGAAGATTAAGTTCGCCATACCATAGTAATTGATAATGGTTAACACTTGTTCTTCACGGCGTGGTTGCAAACTACGAATCACAACTCCAGCCTGTCTGTCTTCCGGATTGACATATTTAGTAATGGCGTCTTTCACATCCTCGTATCTTAATATCGCGGCCACGTCCTCGCCAATTATCCGGTGGTCGCCTGCGTCACCCGCCACAACCATACCTGAATCGTTATTTGTGATGACTCGCGCATTACCAGTAAGAACTTCGTGAGCAGAAAAGAAAATACTTAACTTATTCTCCCATACCTCATCTTTCCATATCGTCAATATCTAACCTCCCGATAAACTATTAACGCCTGTCTTCTTTCAAAAAAAAAGAGTCGCGCCACTACCTTCAGGTCTGCAACGTCCAAGTCTTCAAACCCCGTAGACTGACAAATGCCATACCCTTCGCGGTCGTCTCTCACTGGACAGTCATCACAATCTCCATGTATCCCGCACCAGCAATTGACCAACCACTCCAGGCAATCCCGCTCAAGCCTTCTTTCTAACTCAGTCCATTTTAGTACACCTCCTTTTTATCCTATCGCTCACTTCTTCTTATTCCGCAGCTCCGCCATTTGTGGGGACTCGATCTTAAACCACTCGCCAGGGAAGGTTGCTTCAATTACCTTGTCGTCCTCCCGCATGACGTGAACGCGGGGAGAGGTGGTAGCCAGCTCACCGATCATCCGCTGACTCCAATACTCCGTAGCGATGATTCTGTAGCGGTTAGCGCCGGGTTCACAAATCACCACGGTTGGGGTGACGCCCGGTTCGATCTTCATATCGGACGGCCATTCGTCCGGGTAGTGTACGTGCGGTACATACTGTTCTTCGTTATCTTTCTTTTTCTTCTTGCTGAAAAAACCCATTTTGCATTCCTCCATTTCAAATCTCTGTCATGACATTTATTATCAGAGCTTCAGCCGCTTCGACCCACCGCCCGTCCAGCTCGACTAACCCAAGGTCTTCCGGATCGACGGTCGGGTCAAAAAATTCGCACTGGCTGTCCAGCTCATAATACAAGTATACACTATTTTTTTCTGGGGTAGTGTCGGTTCTCTTATTTTCCTGAAACGAGTTACAGTCGTCGTACCACACGCAGCACTTACATAGATTGATGCAGGTGTTGTGTGCGCTGATGTCTATCACCTCCTATCAGATGGTCAGTTTAGTGTAAAAGCCCCTGTGTGGCTGTAGGAAAACGAGGGAGATAATCCGTAGGGTATATAGACATATACCCCTTTAGTTTGCTCTGTTTTCACAAGCAGGACTGGGCGCTTTATGTATAAGGCAGGAAAGAGATCACACTTGAGTTCACGTGGATAAGCTTCTGGCCGTTGGAATACGTCCTGGTGGTGCAAAGATGATACGTGGCACCGTTGTGCTCATACGTGATGTCAGCAAACTTTTCTTCTAGCTGTCTCCCGTACCTGGCAGCGTGGGATGCATCCATCCCGACCAGACGGCAAATGTCTGTCATGGGTAGCCGCTTGAGCGCACCCGCATCCTGCTCATACGGGTTGCGGCACAGGACGTTGTGGTAGATGTTTATAAATGGCGCCAGTCGTAGTAGCAGGCCAACCTCCTTCAGATTCTTCAAATTGGAGGAGAACAGTCTCCGATACCTGTCAGTGTGCAGCTTCGCTGTCGGCACGTATGTTCGGCTCCACCGCCCTGGCTGGGTCGTCACGATCTTGCCACTAAAGAAAAATTCATTATTGACCGCAAACGTGCCGTCCTCTCGTTGCAGCAACAAACCGTTTGACGCTAAGTCCGTAAAGAACTTACTGAACATTCGTTGACTGAACTGCAGCACCTCCCTCATGTCCTTTTTCCGCATAGGACGCTGTGCTCTCGCATTACCAATCACGAGCAGGCCGTCATTCTCACATGTGTCGTATGGATGTCTTGGCTTCCGTGTGCGCCGTATATACGTCGAGAGCATAGCCAGCCTAGCTAGGTTGGGGAAATTTACCCCGGTACAGAAACAGCCGTTGGCTTGCGTCGGAAGCTTCATGAACACAAACTGTTTCTCAGCCTGGCGACGTTCCCCAGCTAAAAGTAGCTGGCTGTCGTCCTGAGCTGGCGGGGAAGGGAAGAGCTGGATGGACTGACTTCCGTATGTGCCGTAAATTTCGTTTGGGTACAGGTTGGGGAGTTCGTCTTCCAGGTAGGTGGTGTCGTCATATGTGATGTTGATTGAACATCGCTCCTCTCAAAAAATTCTAGCGGCCTCGCTGCCGTTGATTACAATATATAAGTTTTTCTTTCAAACGTCAAGGGGGTAGGGCGAAACTCATCAGACGAGTTTCAGGGTTGACAAAACAGAAAAACCGTTGACACAATTTTGTCAACCAAGTTGACACTTTGTTATGCTTTTAACAATATTTCCGCCATCCATGTAACAATTTCCCGCCACTCAGTTCCACTTTTGGGGCAAAAATCCGCCAGTCGTTTCTAGGTTGACAAATCGAATTTGTGTTGATATATCAACGTTAATTGTCTGTTTTGAAGAAAGAATCCCCTCTTGATTCTATATCTTAATACACCTATAACAAGTTGACAGTTTTCTCTGCTGGCATGATAAGTAGTCACACCGCTATCTCTTGTAAGGTAGTCCGTGGCGTATCAGTAGATCAGCCGTCCTATCTATTCGCCCCGGCCTGGAGAAGCAGGTAAATCCGTAGAAGGGAAAAAGGAAAGGTACGCCTGCGGCGTAGTCCGTAGAGAGAAAAGGGAGATGGGCTGTCTTGCTTGTGTGGGTAGTAGTTCTGTAACGCTGGTGGTGGGTAGGGCTGCGCCGGGATGAACGGGAGATGGTAGGGGCGAAAGAACGTAGGTTAGCAGGTAGAAGGAAAAGTGATCCGTAGAGGGAAAAGTGGGTAAGGGCGTGGTGGATGTGGGGAGCGCTATGTTGTTCGCCGGAGGTGAGCTAGGTTTCGGAAGGTAGGAGTGCCGTCATATCTCTGTCCTGTGTATGGCCGCTGCGGCGGCGGGCTTGTTAGGTCGCTGCGCTCCCGAAGATTTTTTATTTTTAGCCCGTAAAAGAAAAATGGAGTAGAAGAACTTTTCCTGTTGGTGGGGGCGGCGTAACGGAATGATGGTCAGGCTTCCCGACTGTGACCTTCTCACAGAAAAGGTTGGAGCTTTCTACAAAAGAAAGCGTGAGGGCGGCAGGAGTGGGAGATCAGCGAAGAGGGTTGGCAGGACGGAGCCGACGTGGATGGTTGAGGGGAAGAGCTGTTCTGCGACAGGAGGCGGGACTTGTAACGCTTCGCGTGAGGATTCTTTTTTTTAGCCCGTAGAAGGAAATGGGATGAGAAGGGTTGTTGATTGCGGAAGTGGCTAGGGTAGGAAGCCGTGTAGCCACGGACTACCTTATGGTATTTCAATTCTTAAAAGAAACAGCGCAGGATAGTTATTGGGTGAGAGGTAGAGCGTTTAGGGTTAAGCAGTGCTGGTGGATGGAACACCACCTTTTCTCTCTACGGAAAGAGCGGGAGCGATTCCGGGAGCGGAGCGACCTACAAGATGCCGCTGCAGCGGCCTTCCGTAAGAGGGAGATTAGACGGTTGAATCTACGTGTCCTGTTTTCTCCCACACTACGCAGAGAAAATAGAGGGGAACGGTCAGGGGTATATACCTACATACCCATCAGATTATCTCCCTGAGTTTTGTGAGTCTACATGGAGAAAATAGACCTCAGAAGTCAAATGGCGGCGGGGGTTGAATCAGCAGGTGCTTCGTACAGAGCAGCAAGCTGGTAGTCGTATCCGTTGCCACCCAGGTTCAGGTTAGTGTAGGCTTCGGTCATCTCTTCCTTGGTGAGGCCGATATAGCAGAGGGTCTCGTTCATGGAGGAGTGGCCGAACATCTTCTGGAGGAGTACCAGCTTGCGAGGATCGTTGCCAGACATCATCATCTGGTGGTAGCCGAATGTCTTGCGGAGGGAATGAGAAGAGAACCGGAAGTCGAAGTCGCAGTGGTCGGCGATATCTTCTAGGATACGATTGACAGATCTTCTGTTGAGAGGACCAGGCTCGTAAGCACCACGGTTGTTGCTCTCAGACCGGAACACTAGGTCAAACAGACTGACAGGGTAGGGTGCGTGCTCCAGGTAGAGTTCCACAGCGTCCATAACCGCGTCGTTGATGACAACGTAGCGGTTCTTTTTTCTTTTACGGGTGGAGGCAGTTTTCTTTTCCAGGATCTCAAAGGATTCTTTAAAGGAGAAGTCCTCGTTTAGGATGTGGGTGAACCGAAGACGCTGCAGGTCACTAATTCGGAGGCCGAAGTTGATGCCCATGACAAGCAGCATATGATCTCTGTAGCGGTGGTTGTCTAGAAGGTAGGAGCACGCTCTACGGATGTCTTCAACACTCTTGATAGGGTCAGCCGCTCGGTCAGGTGCGGTGATGGCCTCTACCGGCTGGTCGCTCTGAGCGGTGATCCGGCTGACAGCAGATTGCTTGAGTACCCGTGAACGGCTGCTGTCGGCAGTCCGTGAGCGGCGGACGGAGTTGACGCCGATGGACGCGGGGTTGACAGTTTTGTTGGCGGGGTTGACAGCGCTGTTGGGGAAAGAAATTAGGTTGCTCATTGGCAAAACCTCCTTTTAAATTTGAAATGTTTTCTATTGATTATGTTACTATTATAGCGAAAATGTTTTCAAATGTCAAGATTTTTGGACGGTGAGTTCCAAGAAATTTTCCAAAAATTATGAGCTACTGATTACGTCCCAAAATCAGAGACTGGAGAAACGAAGGGGAAACTTTAACTGAATAAAGCGAAATAAAAAGTTCTGATAATCAATATGTTGCGGATGTAAGCGGCGAGTTTTGGTTAGAAAAAGTTGTGAAATGGTGGAACAACTAATTCCATATTACGTTAAAAAATCGGCTCTAAAATATGGAAATCACCCCCCTCTACACCCCATAGGCAGGAAATGGGACGTTAGTAATTAACGATGTTAGGTATTATAATAGACTATAGTCTAGAACGCAGTCTAGTATAGCTAATGGTCGTTAGCTTGATTAGCCCGAAATCAATAATAGTAATGAGTCTCTATAACACCTTCTGAACAAAAAATAAAAAAATCGCAAAAAAGGGGTTGACAATCGTGTCCATGTCTGGTATACTCAAGGCACAGTCAAGGGACGGACGCCAAACCGGACGGACGGCGAAAAGTGACAGTCACCGATTATGTCTTAACCTGATTGTATGATGTAAACCAGGCCAGTCTGGCAGCCTTGCTTCATAGGAGCGAAAGCCAGGCAAAAAAAATCCCTAAAAAATCGCAAAAACCCCTTGACAAGGGCGGGTCGATGTGATACGATAGGGACAGCTCAAGACGGGGCGACCTGTTTTGAGTGGGGCAAAATCATAAAATTGCAAAAATCCTGGCAACCGGATAGCAATTTGACTTTTGCCAAAAATCTACCACTTGACTAGCGATTGAGTGGTACGTGTGGGTAGCACGCTATACCGCACGGCGTACTTTGAAAACTCAATGCCAGACATTTTCTTTTCCGGCGTGGGGTGTTTTACCGTATTTATACGGTAAAACCAATGTAAATTGGTAGCTCTCCTATGTGTAGTGTACTCCGTATTTATACGGATAATACTATCCATAGCACGGTTAACCAGATTGGGAAATGGTAAAACGTGGCAAGTGCTAAAGGCGCAAGGGTGCAATAAAGCTGGAAACGGCTGGATATTATAGAGATATCCTATCCTTTACAGGATTTACCACTCTGTCGAACGTTCCCAGGGGATAACTATACCCTGGGAAAGAATGAGGACAAACCGCTAAAACAATAGCGTGCTGGCTGGCACGCCGTGACTTGTTATGTGGGGGCGTTGTGGGATGTACCAGGGTAGCCAGAAGGGGAAAGCTAGCAGGTCAGAGGTGCTAGCAAGCACCTGGAATAAAGTTAGCGCAACACCGGATGGCGTGGCTTGTTATGAGTGCAGTGACGGTAACAAGCATAGGTTTATAGTTAAGACCTATCAGACGGTGATAAAACTCTTACTAGAAAATTCTAGGCCGGGTATGCTCTGTAGTTAGTAACAAACGTGAATACTAGGATTCATACCCGGCCTATTTTTGAAAGAGGTTTTATGTTTATTATCTGAATTATAATTGTTCAAAAAACGGACAAGTCTTTATTTTTTTCTTTCAAGAATTATAATTGTTCAAAAGTAAATCAGACCGGCGGAATATCCACCTGTGTAATTTACCTTTGAAAATTACTACATACAAAAGGAGAATAACCATGAATAACAATGAATTGTTGAAAAAGTACGAATCCACTACCACCACCGACCTGAACAATCAGGTGAGGTCCGCTGTCGAGAAGGCAAACGCCTATGCTAAACAGCCCGAACTGAACCAGGTCGAACTGCTGAAGCTCCGTGCCGATGCCGTTGCTCTGGCAGATGACTATAACCGTCTGGTAAAGCTCCGCCGTCTGGGCGAGCTGGCCGCCATGTCCTACGGGGACGCCATCAACGCCATGACGGGAGCGGACGGGGAAACTTGCCCCAAGATGGAACTGATTCTCGATGGGGAGATCATGAACATCACCACGTCCAACGCCACCCGTATCCGCTGGAACGAGTTGTTGAAGGCTGGCCAGCGTCCCAACGGTTACGAGAACCTGGAATCCCTGGTGAAGGTCTTTACCCACAACTGCCTTACTAACAAGTTTGAAAAGGGTCAGTTGGTCGAGCTGCCCCCGCTGGACCCCGCCGTCAAAGCAGTTGCAGATGGTCGTGACGACTGGGACGCAAGCAGCATGAACAAATTGCAGTCCCAGATTCGGGATCTCATCGGCTGGATGTTCCCTGTGGAAGAAGTTGGGGAGTATCCCGCCCCGCGTAAATCTGATGTACGGTGGTTCTCTGACATCGTTTGCCCTGCGAGTGACCGTGCTGGCGAACCTGCCCACTATGTCCAGCGCAAAATGTCTACTTTGTTGGACTCCCTGTTCAGGGTATTTTATACCCTGAAAGAGGAGAAGGAAGTGGTTGTGCGGCCTACAAAGGCTAGCAAGAACCAGTAAAGTCGTCCCGGCGACTATAAATAGGCATTAGGCCGGGAGCGTCCGTGGGCATAGCCCACGGGGTTGCAAGGGGTAATTCATACATACTTGCATAAAAAAAGCCGCCCTAGCAAATACCAGTTGCTAGAGCGGCGGAAAGGAGAGGCCGTACATATGGGCGTATATACATATGTAGTCGGTGAATATACCGACTATGGCTATATGGGTTCCGATGGGGTGGAATATGCCACCCTCGACGAGGCCATAGAAGCCGGGGCGGCCTAGCCCCCGAAGGGCGGGATGACCTCATCCCGCCCGGATGGGTTCCTTTCAGTGTGATTATATCACGATGTCTTTTGTCAATCAAGTCCATACCTTCCTGCTTGACATTTGATTGTTTTACGTGCTATCATTACCTGATAAGGTGGTGATGGTTTGTATAACGAAGATATTAAGCGGGAATTTCTGGATTGTATTGGGATCAGCAAAATAAAAAGGGGCGCTATTATGGCAATCTTTTCTGCCATCGCTCCGGCAGAGCAACAGATTGGTTCGGACTTTGCAGAGATGAACAGGGGTTCGTGCTTGTATACACTGCAAAACGCCGGGATAAATGAATATGGCGGTATTAGAAACTATATCACAAGGTTAAAATCCTATGTGGAATGGTGTAAAAAAAATAACATTTTCCCATCAATCCCCGGCGGGATTTTTGAAGTTTCTCCGGACGATGTGGATATTACAGATTCCCTAAAAAGGGTCTTGTTTAAAGATGAATTTGACCTACTGGAATCTATTAGACCAGTCCGTGATTTTGATTCTGGCTATCCGGAGGTAGCTGCTTTTTGTCTGTACTGGCTTGGTCTTACAAAAGATGAAGCGGTTTCGCTTAAAGATACCGATGCTGACCTGGAAAACAAAATTATCTATGGTCAGGACGGTATTATTGCAGAAGGTTTTTCAGATGCCATTTGTGACGTATTAAACCGTTATCGTGATTGTAAATGGTCAACACGGGCGAATGGATCTACTATTATGAGAGTCCGCAAGGACTTTTCAGCCGACACCTTTCTTAAAAGGATGCTGACAGATGGTTCTAAAAAATTCGGTATGCCTGTAACAAAAACACAAATCACAGCACTATGTCAAGATGTGGTGACGGATTGTTCAGCGCTTGGTCTCCCTAGTCGTCATACTTTTCAAAACGTCTGGCGGTGCGGTCGGTTTAACCAGCTATACAAGCTAGAGCAGTCCGGCATGGATGTAATGAATCGTCTCGTCATAGAAACGGTTTTCCGTGGGAAAAAGAGTTACTACGATACACTAAGAATGTATCAATATTATAAAAAGGTCTTTGGTTTATAAGCCGTCGCATAGCGACGGCTTAATTTATTAGGGAGGGTTACTTATGAAAATGTACGGCGAAAAGGACGTAGTAGAACGGCGGGAGTATGTCAAGATGCACCGCGTCAAAACCCTGTACGAGCTTCAGAACAACACCATGGAACCGCTCGGATGGTTCAGCCTTCCCGGATGGTTCAAAGATCTGGTCCGGTCGGAACTATCTGGTATGGCGAAGGCTGGTAACACCGGCGCCATCTCTGGTCTGGACTACATCGCAAAGATGGAATCCAGAAAGGCGGATCGTACCGGCTGGAAGTGTGGTACTGTATCATTCTCTAGTCGCAGCCGGAAAGCCCCTATCTTCACAGACTACCTGCGGGAACGTAGAATCTCGTTCAGCGTTCATAGGTGTGGTGGTAAGGTAGTGTTCCGGCTGGCTTTCCATCCATGTGAGCTGGCCGGAATCAAGTCTCAGCTGGATCGTATCGTAATGACGTAACAGGAAACTTTTACCTCTGGAAATTTTCCCTCTGACGGTATATTATACTTGTATCAGGCATTTTATACAAATCAAAGAGGTATGAGGTGAGAGAATTGTATATTACGAACAAAAAGGAAACTATTCAGGTGGTTGTCAAACCCGTTGACATCTCGCGCGGAGATGTCAAGGTGGAAGTTGTCTCTGGCTTGGAGCACATCTACTCGGAACTCCCGTTGTTTTTCGAGGTTAGATCCTATGTAGTAGTCCAGCACGACACTCCGCCTGATAGATTCTCGCTTGTTATCGAGAGGGCAGAGGACGATTATAGCGATACATGGTTTTGGGATTGTGTCTGTTTTGACGTAACCCTGGAACCGCACGAACTGGAATGGTTCAACTAATACATACCTGTCTTATACCGCCGTACTAAGTACGGCTTTCTTTTTACCATGACAGTGGTTTAAAAAGTCTTCAACGCCCGCTATTACTTAGCGGGCGTTTTTTATTATAAAGGGAGGAACAAAATGGAAGTGAATGTATGCAAAAATTGCGAGAACTATCGTACCGACGGTTGCTGCGACTACACCTGCGATAGTTGGCACAAAGCCATCAAAACGGTACGTACCTACTGTACCGACCGCGAGGACTGCAACGGCTGCCCGCTAAATTGGGTCTGCTGTTCTAACCTATGTGCGCTCCGTAACCAAGGGCTTGTCCAGATGGCGACGGCGTTGCAGACCCAGGATGGTCAGAAATGGCTGTCTGGTATGAGGTCTGTGAGTGACCTCTATCACGCTATGGGTATGATGATCGATAGCGAGGTGTACGACAGGTGGCTCGCAGAAGAGAAAGCAAAAGACACACGACTCGAAAAGCTGGCAAACCTCTTCCGTAAGCTCGGAGTAGATGAACCCGAAGATGTGTACTACGAGGCTGCTGGGTATCTCATGGAATACAAAGAGCAAAGAGAGCGGGATAGAGAGTGCTTCTAACGTTTGACCTCTGGTGGTGTAGGTGCTATAATATGGTAGCACTTACACGACAGGAGGCCAGACATGAAACTATACACGATCCGCACGAAGACCAACGAAGGCACAACCTACGATAAAGGTTATACCTCTCGTGAGTACGCTATGGAAGTCGCTGAGCTACAGGGTGAGAGTTGGGATATAATAGAAAAGGAAATCCCATACGTCTATGTCCTTGCTTACACTAAGATAGGCGACAAAGTGGAGTGCGGAACCGTGGAAGTATATGACGGCCTTGATGGGTGTCACTCGCATATGCTGGATAGCTATAGATGTGCTGCGGAAGAAAGTAGCACATCAGTTTTGGAAGCATGGACGGAAGACACACAGGCATATTGCAGAACAAAGACTTATAGTATCAGGTGGAACATCGTTGTAAGCGATATGGTCCCAGACGGGTGCAGGAAGGTAAAGCACTTGTATGGAACAGAGGCGCGGGTTTGACACCCATGACTCTCTAATGGTATAATATAGCACTAACACAGAAAGGGGTGAATTGCCAATGGAATATTACCTGAAACATTTTAACGAACCACTCCTTCGGTTCTCCGCAAATCCAGAAAGCGCGAACCCTGAGTATGAAATCTTATGGGTGAACGAAAGCAAGAAAAACCTTCTTCCTATTGGTTTCACTCCAACGGTGGATAGCCTTTCCAGATGGATTAAAAGTAGGGCGATACCAAAAAACAGAGCATATGTGAATGCGCTACTATCCAAATGCAACCTAAGCCTGAATAGGCAACTTGGGATCATCACCCTGTCAAGAGGTTTATCCTTGAACGACTGCTATTGGGTCGAACGGGTTGATGACCCGACAACGTTCGAGCAGGTAAACCTGTACGACAACAATTTTAATCAGGCTCTTGCGGCGGTTGCTTTTACTGGTGTTGGTAATGTTCCAAACACTGACTTGGTATCAAGTCCAGAGTTCACCACGAACGGTATGCTGCCAAAATGCTGGCGGCGGATTCGCGGTAAGGTTTACCTATATAAGGGCGGCACCTCTGGTGCTTCCAACACCGGGTATGAGCCATACTCGGAGCTTTACGCTTATCAGATAGCGTCAGCTCTGGGGATTGAGGCGGCTCCGTATAGCTTATCAAGGTGGAAAGGGGTTCTTTGTTCAGCGTGTGAGCTGTTTACCTCAAAAGAATATTCGTATGTACCAGTAGGACAGCTGGTTCACGAAGAGGGCGTTAGCATATTGGAAAAATTCTACGCTGACCTTGACTTCACCTCTGCCCTTGCGGATATGTACCTACTGGACGCAATCATCTGCAATACAGATCGCCACTATGGGAATTTTGGATTCCTAGTGGACAATCAGACAAATAAAATTGCCAAACCAGCTCCGTTGTTTGACCATGGCAATTCGCTGTTCAACTTGGCTGGGTTGGACGATTTCAAAAACGCAAATTCTCTGGTTCGGTATGCTAATACACTTTATCCAAGAGCTTATGATGACTTCATCGAGAAGGCAAAAGAGTTCATGACAGCGGAGCATAAGAAGAAGCTCCGGGGTATGCTGGACTTTAGTTTCCAGAGACAACCCACTTACAATCTACCTGCGAAGCGGCTTAAATTGATTGAACAGGTAGTCAGACATAGAATTAGAGAGCTTTTAAGTTAATAAATCCCTTGCAAGACCGTGCTGATCAGCACGGTCTTTTCTTATGGATGGAAAGGAGAATAGCCATATGGAAGTAACGATTTTTGCCAACTATGGAATGTTGGCACACGAAAAGGAAACGGTATACAGCATGAATCCAGCTGCTGTAATCTACGAAGAACTGACCGTGATTCTTCCGGATGAAATCTACGCCGGTGAGAATCACGCCGGAGAAATCCTGGTGGATTTTGATGGAAGTGGTTGTCTGTACCCGCTTAGTAGGTTGTTGTGTGACCACAACCATAATGGCCCGGCGCTGGTCGTACCTAGCACCGGAAAGCGTACTAAGTACGTTGATTTGGAAATCGTAGTCTAAGAAAGAAACAGGTAGGAGGAATTTAAAATGAACGTTAAGAAAAAGTGTGTCGCTATCCTGGCAATCGTCATCGCAGCTATGGCAGTGTGGGGAATCGTCGTAACGGTGAAGTGTGCTGGTGATGATGCTACTACGGTAATTGAGCAGGAACAGCCCGGATTTAACGACGACAAGGTTAAGCTGATTACCCATCAGCAGTATATCAACGACGCTCTGGACCCCAACGCAATCTATGTCGTGAAAGAGAATTGGATTGCGGGTGGAAACGGCGAGGGTTACATAGAGGATTGTGATTGCGGTCACGATTATATTGCGTATCGTGGTGATATTCCTACTGGCATGGTCGTCACCTCATATATGGTGCTTAATAACAAGCACGAATACGAGGTTTTGTCTCGATTTGACTACGTCGGCGGTCAGTTGGTTGATGTTAGGTAAGGAGGTTTCGTTATGGCTAAATATGAATACAACAAAGATTATCCTTTTGCTGTTTATGTCACGAATCTTGGCGAATACAACGAAGGTATGTTGGTTGGTGAGTGGGTTCACCTTCCCGCAACGACCAAAGAAATGAAGGATGTGTTCAAGCGTATCGGGATCGGCCAGCGGGATGATTTTGGTTGCCCATACGAGGAATGGTTCATCACGGACTACGACTGCTATGTGGACGGCCTCTATGACCTGCTGGGTGAGTATGCCAACCTGGACGAGCTGAATTACCTAGCGGCAAGATTGGACGAGATGAGTGACTACGACTTTGAGCTGTTTGAGGCGGTTGTTGAGGTTGGGGATTGCGGCAATTCTGTAAAAGACCTTATCAACCTCATAGATAACCTGGATAGCTACATGGTCTTCTCTAATGTAACTAACGACTATGACCTTGGTTATTACTACATCGAGGAGAGTGGTTGTTACAGCACGGACAAGCTCGGCACGCTGGCCAGGTATATCGACTATGAAAGTTTTGGTCGAGACGTCCGGTTTGAAGAAGGAGGGTGTTTCACTTCCGCCGGATATATCCTACACGACGGTTCGAGCTTTACAGAATACTACGAGGGTGTCGAGGATATTCCCGATGAATATCGAGTGTTGAATTTTGAGGAGGATGAAGAGGAATGATGTTGCAGATTGCACTGTTGGACTTGCTGAAGCAAGAAAAAGAGCTGGTCGATGAGATCAACAAAACGAGGTACGATGCGACCTATTACGAAAAGCGGGCTAAAGAGCATGAAGCTGGCGGAACTATCTGTGATATGCAGGCCGCACTTGACGACCTGACAAAAACGGAACGGCTTTTGAGTCGTAATTTCGTCCTTCTCGGTCGGCTGAAAGATGTTCGTGTCAGGATCAACAACTACTTCGAGGGGGAACTCTAAGATGAAACGTGAATTTGCAGCGCTAATTGGAACTGTCTTTCTGATTTCCGCAATTCCCTTCCAACTGATGGGCTGGTCTGTTATGGCCTGGATCCTCGGTGTGATTGGTGTAGCTGCCGAATGGAAGAGCGGTTACAGAATCCACGTACATACTGAAGAAGACTAACACCGCAGCCTTGCCTTTTCCGCTGCGGTTGTTTCTTTGCCCTGGGTAGTCGCAAGCTGCCCAGGGTAAAATTTAAACCGCGAAACTCGTCTGACGAGTTTCGCGGAAAAGGGTTGACGTTTGAAAAATAATCTTATATAATATAACCACGGTGAGCGGTTAAAAAATACAAGATTAAATTGCGTGGGGAGTTACCTGCGACGGCTCGCAGCGCTGTCTTGAAAACAGCTGGTACAGCTAGTAACTGTATGGGGATCGACACCTCAGCTCCTCGCCACAAGACCATCAAACAGCACTTTGATAGGTCAAACCAGGCATGGTTTTGTTCACTTCCTTTCTTAAAAATCGCTATAACGAAGTTTCCTCTATTCAAGAGCACCGGGTGCTGACGGTGCTTTTACTTACCAGCATAGTTTTAAGTGGGAAAACGGCGGTCTCCAAAACCGTAGTTCTAAGTTCGAACCTTAGTGCTGGTGCCACGCAGGCGGCCTCCTGCGTATGTTATATTATAACAATGCAACCAATCCTGATTGCAGACATCCGGTTAAGTACAGGCTGGGCAAGAAAACTTTCAGGCAGGTTGGGCAACGCAACTCAGCTCTATCCTTTGGTTAGGCCGACTGATTGATAGAGCGGTTGTGGTTGCTGAAACAAAAAATATGCCGACGTAGCTCAATAGGTAGAGCAGCGGGTTTATACCCCGAAAGCTGCAGATAACAGGCAGGTTCAGAGTTCGAGTCTCTGCGTCGGTCCCACGGGAACGTAGCTTAATTGGCAGAGCGTCCGGCCGTTAACCGGAAGGCTGGCGGTTCGAGTCCGCCCGTTCCCGCCACGATAAAAATCAGTTTGTAAGGGAGGAAGATTTACGAAAGACAGAATTAGAATTGCTATGGAAGATATGCTTCAGAGAAATTGTGTTTGTAACTACACTTTTGTTCAGAACGGTAAGGAAATGTATTTAGAAAATATCAATGCGCTTGACGCATATATGATGGCATACGATATGTCAAAAGATGGAGATATTAAATGTTACATGACGCCTAATGGAAAAAGAGCATATATGCCTATTTTTACTGTTATTAACAATGTTGTTACATTGAGCGGACAGATCGTGACGTAAGGATCGGCCTTATTATTGCGGACTCAATAATAAAAATCTAATTTGAAAAATAAGAAAGTGAGGAACTGATATGACTAAAGAAGCTATGACCGTCCATAAAGCTCTTGCAGAGCTGAAAATTTTGGACGCTAGAATTTTCAATGCTACTTCTGGTAAAACCTTCGTTGCCAGTAAGAAAGTGAGCGACAAAAAGATCGGCGGTGTGCTGGTCGAAACCCTCAAGAAGGATATGAAGTCTGACTATCAGTCTGTTACGGACTTGATTGCTCGTCGGACGGCTATTAAGAGAGCAGTTGTACTCTCCAATGCTGAAGCTAAGGTAGTAATCGGCGGTGAGACTTATACCGTGGCTGAGGCTATTGAAATGAAGAATCATGGCCTTATGGCAAAGAGAGACTTGCTGGATGTAATGGTTCGGCAGTATGAAAAGGCTCGTGCCGAGGTCGCCAAACACGAAGGCGAGTGGATTGAAGCGAAAGCCGAGCAATACATCATGAATTTCCTTCAGTCGCAGCCCAAAGAAGCCAAGACAACCAAGGATTCTGAGGTCGTTAAGCGGTTGAGAGAAGAGTACATTGCCAACAATACATATGAACTCGTTGATCCACTTGACATTGGTAATGAAATCAAGGTTTTGAGCGATTGGATTGACGCGTTTACTGCGGATGTAGATTCTCAGCTGTCTGTGTCCAATGCGACCACTACAATCACCGTAGAATACTAAAATAAGCAACTTGCTGCAACCCGAAAAACTAAAACGGTAGCCCATCGTGCTGATGGCACTTGGTTCGATGTAAAAATGAACAAATATGTGCCTTCTATAAAGCAAAACTTGAAATTTTGTGCTTACAAAAAGATTGGACTGTTAATCCAATTTCTTATAGAAGAAATATTGCTGTAAAGCTCAAACTTCAAAGTTAAAATTTCAAAATTCAAGGCTCAAAGATCTTCAGAAGATTAAAGTTCAAGAATCAAAGGTTAACAGTTAAAGTTTTACAAAATCCTGGGTCAATGGTTCGGGTCAGTTATCAACGCCCACGGGTCAACCACCAGGCTGGGTTGTAGCAAGTTCAATATGCGGGATTGGCGGAATTGGTAGACGCATCGTGTTTAAGTCTCGATGTCGAAAGACGTAGGAGTTCGAGTCTTCTATCCCGTACCAAAGAAAAGCCCATAGTTTGCGGACTATGACACCTGAAAAGTGGCGGTTTGCCTCTGGTAGACCGTAGTAGTGTGTTGGCATCCTGGAAGAGACAGGAGTTCCCCTTTTTGATTCCCTTTACATAGCTACCCTGCAAAGCAGGGTAGCGTGGCCGATTAGTTTAACTGGTAAAATTGCGGCTTTGTAACCCGCAGACGTTGAGTTCAAGCCTCACATCGGCCTCCATGCTACTATAGTTTAATGGTTGAACGGTTGTTTCGTAAGCAACAGGTTCCAGTTCGATTCTGGGTAGTAGCTCCATATCTGGGTGTAGCGCAATGGAAGCGCTCCTGATTTGGGATCAGGAGGTTGTCAGTTCGAGCCTGACCACTCAGACCAATGTAGGCGTAGTTCAACGGCTAGAACACCGGTCTTCCAAACCGGAAACGCGAGATCGGCACTCGTCGCCTACTCCATATCAAGCAACAGAAAATGATTCTCCTACCTGTTATTGTTGATAAATCACCTCCTTTCTTTACATAGCCTGGAATGGCTTTAAACTCTGCTCTGCTTGACCTATATAGCGCCGTAGCATAACGATAATGCAACGGACTTTGACTCCGTATACGATAGTTCGACTCTATCCGGCGCTGCCACGTTCGTTTTATACGGACACTTGCTTTCATTAAACCGGCGGTACACCGCCGGTAACATGTGGGCGTGATGTAATTGGCAAACATGCGAGATTTAGGTTCTCGTGTCGAGAGATGTGCGGGTTCGAATCCCGTCGCCCACTCCATGATAAAGCCGCTGCTTGAGCAGCGGCTTTAAATATATCAGCAAGTCTTAGGAGGTACATACAAATGACAGCTTATGAAGAATTGTTGAGCAACTTGTTGCTCGAAGAACGGAACGGTGGACAGTTGGCGTATGCTTACGTGTCTCCGGAAATGGCGACGGGTTTGTTGGCTATGTCCGGCGGCAATCGTCCGATCAGTAAGAGCACTGTGAATAAGTACAAGTCCCATATGATGAATGGCACATGGGATGAAGATACTCCGACCGGCTTTATTATGTTTGATAAGGCTGGTGTTCTTATTGACGGGCATCACCGGCTCGAAGCGGTGAAGCGTTGCGGCAAGACAGTAAAGATGTTCTTCCTGTTCAATATGGAACGCAGTCCGTACATTGATCGGGGTAGGGCGAGAAGCGAAGCCGACGCTTTGTGTATGGCCGAGGGCGGAAACAGAGGAAAGATTTCTTCTTACAAGCGCTCGGTTGCAATCTGCATGGTGCTGAATGAGTTTAGTGCGAGGCACTTGGAGAATGAAGCTAAGAGAGCGGACATGATTTCGAAGCACATCGCTGAATTCTCCTGGGTTAATAGTTTCTTGAAGGTGAAACAGAGAAAGCTTGGCACGGCTCCGGTCACAGCTGCTATGTATCTGGCGAAAGAAGCCGGGGCGAGCGATGTTAGGCTCGAATACTTCTGGAATGTCCTCCAGACTGGTTATGCTGAGTCTAGTTTGGATAGGCAGATTGTCCGCTTGAGAGATTGGATTAAGGATTCTACTATTGATGGCCGGTGCAAGCATTACCGCCACCGTGTGTTCTTGACGACCTCTTATGTGCTGGCTAGATGGCTAGATGGTAAGGAAACCAGAGGTGTCCCCAATCCTGATTGTCTGGTTGTTTGGAATGGACAGCAGGCAAACTAAGTGAGCATTTAGTCCAAATCTTCTTTCATGAAAGCTGCATTTATATGGATGTGCTTAATGAGCTGTTACAGAATAGTTATTTTGTATGGCAATATTAAGTCAAATTAAAACATTTTAGGAGGTAAACGATATAACTATGATTATTGATATAGAAAATATATTGGAAGAATATAACGATTACAAATCATTTACTGGACATCCAGAATACGATGAAGGTTTCGATACTGGTATTGCTCATATGGTTGATGAACTTAAAGAAATTCCTGTTCAAATTGATTATAGAAAAATTGCTGAAAAACTTTGGACTTATATTTGTATTATTGATGACGAAAAAGGAACATATGAAGAGTTAGCAGATGCTATTGGTTTAACAGATGAAGAGTTGCCGTTGTGTAGAAGGTTGGAAAGATAAATAAAAAATGGACTTTTAAGAGGAGAATATATATGAAAAAATAATTTGAAGTGGTTTGAATTTGACCAAATAATTCTTTTATCTGATTTTTTTAACCGTATTAGAAATGTATTTATAAAGTGATTGCAAACTCTGAAGTTCACAGAGGCTCTTGCCAGAATGGGAGAGTAACATATTGTCCGAAGGTGTGGCACCTCCCGCCGCATCCGATTGACGCTAAATCCCCGGTAGCTCGTTCGGGGTCAGGCGTCTCGAAAGAACGCTGATGTTAGTTTGGTTAAGCATACAAATTAACTACGCAACATACTAGCCGCTGCTACACCGTAAGGCGTCGATCGCTAAGTGACCCCAACGGGGAGGTATTAGTCGACACATACGGCGCATCACCAAGATTGGTAAGCGGGCTAACGCTCAGAATTAGTGTTTAAAGTTCTTCTCAATCCATATATAGAATCACTTTATAATACATAATTAGACATATGAAAAGGAGAAAAATATGAAAATTATTGTGTGTGGAAATTCTGTAACTTTCAAATCGGATCTCACCATTGCCGAAATTGAAAAAGCGGCAACCTATCGACCTGAATCTGTCTTGTTGAAGAGCGAGGACGGAGAGGTTGACTTCTATCTTACTACTTCTGAGCGGGGTTCCGTTTCGCGAAACGGAATCTTGTTTGAAGGAGAGTCTTGTGATGGAACTGGT
>ERZ1034897.21-NODE-21-length-105549-cov-64.260233_pt1 | contig 105549 bp, 125 predicted proteins | sample MGYA00520629_ERZ1034897 | MGnify/ENA primary metagenome ERZ1034897 (study PRJEB33766, sample SAMN09781789) | gut metagenome | biome: gut microbiome | host: Homo sapiens | place: Madagascar | study: EMG produced TPA metagenomics assembly of the PRJNA485056 data...
GCACGTGGGCAGAGCAGGGATGCGCGTTGCACGAAAGGGATTTTGTTAATCATACTTTATCAATACCATGTTGTCTTTGCCTACTGAGGTGAGGGTATTGGTTGTACCTCCAACGTTTATCTCCATTCGCTGACAGAAACGTCCGTTGGAAGGAAGATTGCGGCCGGACAAATTGTCGGGGTCACGGCCACGGAAGGCTGCTATGCGAAAGTGTAGCATAGGAGGTTGTCTTTGGTTACTGTTGTTATCGAATTGCTCCACGCCCATGGACTGGGGCGATGATACTTGTCGCCGTATTTACACCCCCCCCCCGATCGCCATGCTCACGGCGAAAAACTTTGGCTTCCTCGGTGCGGTAGTGGACGAGAACGGAACGGTCAATCATATTCTATCAGTATTTTCGGTTTATCCACATCGTGACCCTTACCTCCTCCAGCAATGCACAGTGCTATGCCATGGGGCGACACGATGATGCCGTTCTGCGAGGGGCTGTAGGAGCCGAGAATGATAGGGCGAGGGTTGTTATTCATACTCTATAATCAGACAACAATGTGGTATGGCAAGAGCGAAGAGGAAGTCTCGTACACCTGCCTTGAAATAGTGGGAAGTAATTGCCGGTGCAATAGTACCCCCCCCATTCTGTATTGCGTGACACGGATTGATTTTCTTCATAATTCTATTGCAACAAAGAATACGTCGCTGCAATCAGTGCGCGACATGATGGTTATTGCTATGCCGTGAAATGCACCGTTGAAACGTTCTGCGCTGAACATCGAGGCAGGGCAGGTGAGCAACCTACCACCCCCAATCATATCAGCTATGATGCGGGTTACACGGTCGGGTGGGTTGTCAGTTCGCATCCTTCTTCCTCTCCATATTCTCCTTGAACAACAATTGAAACTCATCGCCTAACGCAGCCACTCCCTTATCCGTAAACACGGAATAAGACAGCTCCATTTTCAGCTTTGCCGAATAAAGGGCGAGCTGAATACTTGTAGGTGTCATTTTCCAACCATCGGTTGCTTGCATCCACAACGTGAGCCACGTTTTCAAGAACATTGCTGCCTCGTGTGTCGGTGGCAAATCAAACTGCACGAAGAGGGCGTTGTCGGAGTCGTTTGCCTTGAGAAACTTACTAACGGCATCGTCTTTGAGGAAATAGCGGTCGGCTACTTCTTCTTCCAACACATCCTCCAGTCGGGTCTTCAGCTCGAAGGGAGCGGGAAATTGATAGTCGAAGGCCACGTCACGGCGCATGGAGATGCAGAACACACGATCGCGGTTTTGGGGAACACCGTAGTTCTTGGCGTTAAGACGAGCCCAGCGAGATACATAGCCGAGCGAGGAGAGCTTGTCGAGCCACTTCTGAAAGTCGGGCATGAACTTCTGGCTTACCAATGCCGCCACGTTCTCCTGCAAGAGATATTTTGGGCGAAGCACCGCCACGGCATCCGCCACACGCCAAAGCAGTGCGCTTCGGGTGCCGCTGCCAGCCTGCAAACCCATCTGCTTGCCAGCCTGGCTGATGTCCTGACAGGGCGAGGAATAGGTGAAGAGGTCAACCTCGCGGCCATGGAGCGAGTCTTTCACCTTGTGCCAGTCAATCTTGGTGATGTCGCCCAGGGCGCAGTCGGCAAACTGAGGGAAGACGAGGTTGTGCATCTGACAGGCGTATTTGTCGATGTCGCTCCATCCCTTGCACGTCCAACGAAAGTCGGGATGCCACTCTCGTAGCACGTCGGCTGCCATAAGCTGTGAGTCGTAGCCGGAGAAAGTGGTAAGGAAAATCTTTTCCTTACCATCGGCTTGCGTCTCGGGCAGGGCGGGTAGAGAGTCTTCGGGGTCGTCGAAGAGTGTGAGTTGCTCGCCTGGGCGAGGCTTGGGTGGAGCAGGGTAGAAAAGCTGCTCGTAGATGTGGGCCAACACGTCCACCACGATACTATTTCCTGCTTGCTTGTACTGCTGTGATGCAGATATGGCCATGTCTTCGGGTTTGCCCTTGCCCTTCCAGTCGGGCAGTCGTTCGGCTACTTGGGCATTGCTGCTCTGCATCGTGCCGATTACGTTGTCGCGAACGCCCATCAAGCGGAAACATTCCTTGGGCGTGAGCTTGCGAATGGCGTAGCTCTTGATGGTGCGGTCGGTGAAATTGAGTTTTGTTATCATACCGTTTTGTTATTCATATTCTTCAATCAGAAATACATTCTGCTGCCATGAGTTGATAGTCACGGTTGGGCAAACGGCAGTGTCTAATCTACCACCGTCGTTGTAGCCGCGAGGTTTTTGGTAGAAGTCGTAGTTATTCATATACTGTCATTATTCTCCATCCGTGACGAGGTGCAGGATTGCCCCATTGCTGAGTAACGGTTCCAAAGGAGCTACCGTTCCAATGAATGCGCTGATGAAAATCGTCGAATGGATGTTGCTTAGTCATGTCCAACATTCAACTTTTCCTGCCATTCCTTATCGTGAATGGAACCAACGACCTCGAAGTCCTTGCAATTCAAAGCCGAAAACTCTTTAATAGGCAAACCGTCTAAATCATAATAAAAATTATGTTCATGCTGTTTGTTGGAGTAACACCTTAGCTGATACATTCCGAATGCACCATGCCAAGCAACAAGCGCAAAAAAGACATCGAGCAAATCGGGTGATTCTGCAGTCTGACTAAATGGGTGTAAATCCGACCGCAACACGTCGTCCTCATAAATTTCCTTACCGTTCTTGTCGAGGATGCCAGTGAACTGGCAAACAGTCTTGGGATCAACGGGTATTCTAAGAGCCGTTTCCTCTTCGCTGCATACGAGACCGCTAAAAGGAACGTCATTGTTATCGTCGTAAATATACACGCTGCCATCCTGACGCTGCAAGAGGCAGCCTATGGCCCATTCTCCATTAGCGGCCTTGGCCTTGAATTTGATTGTTCTCATTTTTATAAATCCTTTTAAGTTATTATAAGACTTCCTGCCATGTATTACCGTGACTGATTCCACACTTTTCAGCCAATGCGCAAAAACTTTTGTCATGGCGACCCATCCTACAAGTTCCGAAATCAACACAGGTGTCGCAGCCGAAATCCCTCCAATCTGGATGATACCACACCTTGTCGCCAATCTCACGGACATAACCCCTCATTGTATCTACTACCAAGGTTCTCTCAACTGAAAATCTTTTAGGCTTATTCCGAACAACCTTATACCGAAAGTTCTTCTTCCTTAGAATATGATATTCATCAGGTAGCAACCATTCGGGGTCAAAAAAACGAGGGTCAATACGCCTTTTTCTGGGAAAGTGAAACTTCTTCGGGTCGCAATAGTTGGAAAGTACTTTGCGATCAGTAGAGACAATCTCTTCCCAATTATCACAACAACGAAGTACGTCAATCCTCCATCCTATGCGACGCTGTACCACATCTAACAGCGAGGGATAGTTGTGGGGTTTCTTCCAAACACCTCTAAAGTAAAGGTCATATCTATCAAGCAGTACCTTGTTTTTTGCTTTCATAGGGGTATACTTTCATTTTCGGATTAAATTTCATTATTTTAAGGGCGAACTGTAGTTCGTGAACGTACTTCACATGACATAAGAGTGCATAGTCTGTCAGGTTATAATACTTTATGAATATTGCCCAAGCGTATTTTTCTCGTTCTACAGCAAAATATCTGGCAATGGTTTTGCCTGCTCTTCCTTTGATTGACCTTGTGAAGAACTTGCCTTCAACCTCTTCCTTAAAGTCATTATTGCGAAGGATTTCGGGCGTGATGGGCACGCCATCGATGTTGCAGCACCATGTTTTCCTGGGACCGTCGTCTTCGTCGTTGGCAGCCTTCAGAGTGACGACTTCTTTCTTGTCATTATGCTGTCGGTCGGGATGAATTTCGGTAACGATGCACAATGTGTCTTTCGGAAACATGCAATCTTTGTTAGTCTGCACAATGTCGCCTATTCTAAGGTCTTCTGCATTAATCATTGTCGGCCTCCTTTTCTTCAGTCTTAAAGTATTCGCCGTATTGCTGCCACTTCTCTTCGTGGATATTGCCGACAACCTCAAACTGCTTCATTTCTTCTCGCGAGACATCTCCGTGGTTACCCTCCGAAATGCCGCATACTTTGGATTCGGGATTCTTTATCGTTACTGTTACGAAACGGGCATACTCCTCGTAAAAATACACTACGGCAAAATAGTTGTCGCGCTTGCCATCTTCAAGGCAGCTGAACGGATATTCGTCGGAGCGCAACACGTCGCCCTCATAAATCTCCTTGCCGTTCTTGTCGAAGAAGCCAGTGAACTGGCCGACGGAGGAGGGGTCGATTCTATGTGCCCCAGTGAAACCCACTTTGCCTTCTTCTTCAACAAAACCCAAGATGTTCAATTTACCATCAAGAGAATGGGCCAAATCGCCTGAAACCCACTGTCCATTCATAAGGTTCTTGCCCTTAAATTTGATTGTTCTCATAATCTCTATAAATCTGTTATGTTGTTATTGTTTTCGTCTGAGGCCATTACTTCCGGTTCAAGCCTCAATGTTACCCTAACAGGTTCGTCTTCCCAAGACAAGTTACTAAAATTCCGAGGAACGACAAACCTGCTTCTCTCATATTCTCTTACGGTCAGTTCGTCATTGCAGCAATAAATGCCGTCCTTGAATTTACACCAGAATCCAAACCACTTGTCACGAAACGGCTTATCCGGAAACAGCACGAGCGTATTGTCTCTATCGCAAGCAAGCCATAAATGCTTTTTGCTTTCTTTCATAGAGCTATTTGTCTTTTAAGTTCAACTTTTTAGGCCATTCTTTTTCCAATTCAGACCCAACGACCTCTAAATTTTTGAAGCTGTCTTGCGTGATGTCTGTTTTCATATCCACGGTTGCAAACTCAGATCCATCTGTTGCCACATAACAATGATACAACACATAGCGACCCATGTATTCTTCCCATGAGATAATTTCACAGGAAATACACGGACTTTTCGTTATAATACCTGATGGGAAGCCACCTCCTGCAACCAACACGTCACCCTCGTAGATTTCCCTGCCATTCTTGTCTGTAAATCCTGTGAATTGGCTGACGGTCTCGGGGTCTACACTATAGTAATTGAATACCTTATCGTGACTATGCTCGAATAACCTTGCCGTTCCATCGGGGAACGTAAGGAGCGAGCCACACACTGTTTTGCCTTTAAACTCTGGGCTGATACATTTGCCCTTAAACTTGATGTTTTCTATTTTCATAAGCAATAATTAATGTAATTCTACTGGCTCATCATCCCAAGATAATTCTCTTCCAATAAGCTTGCTAATAGTACCTTTAGGCAATTCTATTGAATGTCCTTGATAATAGGCCATACCTGTATCTTCATTACGACCATCATGTTTAGAATACCACTTTTCGTAGTTTTCGCCAACGTATGTACCCCATACATGGTCTCTATCTTTCTGTGTATTTCCTCTGAACGGCTTTACATTAAAAACTTTTTCTGCACCGTCTTTATCTACGACTAACCAAATTCTTGACATAACTATTCCTCCCTAATCCCAAAAGGCATTCCGTCGGCGAAGGTGTAGTTACTCAATATTTCATCGAAAGGCCCAATATGATTGCCACTTATCGAAACACACTTCATATTTGCATCAGCTCCTATCACCGTGACCATAGAATAATGTTCATCTCCCTTGCTCTTAATCCAGCCGAACGGTTGATGCTTCAGCATCTCCTGCCAACACTCTTCTGTGTTCTTAAACGAGCGGTATCTGGGCTCGGGCTTGATGCGGTAGTCGTAAAAATCAGGTCTAAAAAGATGTTCTTCATCCACATTTACCCATTTATCGTTAAAATTAGGCTCTCCTGGATGTTCAATCTTATAGCTAAGGTCAACTTTGTAATACTGGATAGTTTTGCCATTTACATACGCCTGCATAATATCCACCAACTGCTTTATTTTCTCTTTTCTCATTGTTCTCTATATTTTCGTTAATACTCATATCGTTTTATCTCTTTCTTCGCTTCGCCTTTCGTCGCTCTTGCAAGTTATGCTGCACAAGTGGCGTAATGGTGATCGATGGCGACCCGTCGGGCAAGATAATACGGACTATCCTCTTTATCTTGCCTTCAAGAAAATCGTCTATATCTTTCATTACTGCGCGAAGAACCTCTTTCTGCGACTTCTTCTCTCCAGTCTGATGCTTATACAATTGACGAACATATTCCCAATTAACGGTCACGATGTATTGTCTTTCTTTATGTATCTTCATTGTCCTCTATATTTTCGTTTTGTTTCGATTCAAATTAGAAACTCAAAGCCGGGGTGTGTTCTTAGAAACTTCCGTTGCTTGTGCCTTTCGCGTGTCCACCATCTGACCAAAGAACCATGATGCCAATACTTGCCATGACCTTCCTCTTTCATGCCCAGACGAAAGCCTTCGCGGTCGGTACCATAGGGTCGATAAGCCTTTACAAATTTCTTCAATACACGTCGCTTCATAAAAACATTGGATTTTTCACTTTCGCTTTTCCCTTTTCAATTCGCCTTGCGAATCTTCTCCATTTCCTCATTTTCCTTACTCAGTCGCTCCAGATGCTCCAATACAAGCGAATACGACTGGTTGTTCACCTGGTCTTCGGTGAGCGAGGCGTATTTCTGCATGGTGGCAATGGTGGCGGTGTATATCTCCAAGGGCGTGGATGGACGCTGTAGAGGATCAAGCTTCTGCACTTTGAAGACGTGAGGGAAGCGTCGGCTTAGGGTTTGCATCATGCCTGTCCACCAGAATAGGATAGGCTGCCAACGGTAGTCGGGAAAATCACGGAAGTAGGCTGCGTTGTCTTTGAACTGCCGGGTGTCGTAGTGGAAATCGACGGTGCGCAATGAGGTGTTTGGGTCTATGTAGGCGATGCGTTGGTTGAAGATGGTGGCGAGGAACATGGCACGTGCCTGGTCTACGCTGTCGGCTTGCTGTGCTATCTGCTCGGCTGTGAACTTACCCATCTTCTTCATCTTGATAAGATTGTTAGAGAGCTGGGTGTATTGCCCCATCAGGTCGGTGGCAAAGCGGAATTGCTGCCACGAGAAACCATCCATGTCGGGTGCCGGACCTGCAAACTCGGTGCGCTTGCGTCGCCAATGCTGCGGATTGCGTATGCGAAGTGTGGGGTAGGGGAAGCGCGTGAGTGTACTACCCTTGTCTCTATCCATCCAGTCGAGCGTGCCGGCTCCTGCGGCAATGTTTTCGGGCGAATTGCGGTCATCGGTCTTTGCCTTGGCCGTAAGCCAGTAGTTAATCTGCCAGAGATAAAGAGGGAATAACTTCTCGTCGTCGCTCTTATGTAGCAGGCGACAGCGGCGCGGACGGTCGGTTGCCATGCGACACAGATAGAACTGATCTTCGATGGGCAGCGACTCGTCGGGACCATTCACAATATCCACTTGTGCAAGCAAGAAGAAGCAGGCTATCTTCACGTTGCGCATCTCAAAAGGATGGTAGCGGTTTGCGCGCTGTATCTGCTCGAGCATAACCCGAGCGATGAGTTCAAGCTGCGCTGTGGTACACTCGTTCCATGAGCGGGGAAGGCGCAGGTCGATGCTACGAGTATCGTGTGTATTGAACATAACAACATTATTTGATTAAACTTACGAGTACAAAGATAGGGAATGTTCATTTTGTGGTGCGGACATGGTAGGCGAGAGCAAAGGACAAAATACGATGGAAGCCACTCTGCGTATTGTGTAATTGGCGCAAAGTGGCTTGAAATAAAACAAATGTAAAAATCTGAGTGTTAGAGGGTGGCATGTAGGGCATTGTAATCCCACACTTTAGTGCAATCATCTTCGCATGGCTGCCAGTCGTCATCACAGAAGTAGAAAGCGTAGGCGGCTTTGATTATCTCCTCTTCGTTCATGCAAGCGCAAAGGTCGGCATACATAGAGTTGAAGGCGACGTATTTGTCCCATGCGTTGACATTGGCGTGAAACTTCATGCCCTTGGTCAGTTCGTCTACCTTGATACGAGTCCAATGTGCACCTCCGTCGGTAGGCGTACCCTCTTCGTCGTACATACCGCTATATACGAGAGCGTTCACATCGTGGTTGGCCATCTTCTCAGAGTAGTGGCGACCGTAGAGCACGGCGTGCTGACGGCGCAATATGTGCCAGTAGAGCTTAGGGTCGGTCTGCTCCAGCGCAAGGAGGTCGGTAGAAAGTGTTTCTACTGCTGCCCACATCTTCTTCTCGGTGGCCATGCCGTTGGCACGTGCCTGTTCAATCATCTGTTTATAATTCATTTTGTTTGAGTTTTATAGGTTTAACATGTGGGGCAAATGCCCCGAAAATGTGGGACAATCAGGTCTTTTTGCACTGAGACATGCAATATAGGAAAGAATGTCTGCGCCTCGGGCTTGCTTTCTGCCTTTGCCTCAATGGTCGAGGCGGTCGGTGGTGTGTCTTTCTTTTTCATATAGCTTCGTAAATTTTCGTTGAAGGATAAGCAGCAACAACACAAACCAGTTTGACAGATACGCCACCACAATAGCCGCCAGTGCCGATGCGTAGACATCGTGGCCGAGGTAGAGCAATGCCGACATTGTGACCCAGAAAGTGAAACACTGAGGGCATGATGCCACCTTGTCAACAACATGGGCAATGGCTTCAGCCAGTCCGAGGTGTTGGGCGAGCGTGGCGGCTATCATGGTGGCTATAGCTATCAGAACTATCATGGCTTTATGTAGTTACAAGGGTGAGCGTTACGGGACAGTCGGAAACGAAAGTCTTGGAACAGTTGCAGCACGACATGCGTGCTATGCCGTTCTGGACGGTTCCCACTGCTATTGTTGCCGAATTGATGGCGGTGGCGCTGAACACAGGAATGGTGAAGTCTTGCGACACCACTTGTGAGCGTGTGCAGCACGAGCCGCAGTTGCATGGAATGTAGTTAATCACGCCCTCTACGTGAATGACGATGATATACTGAGATGTGCCTACGTTGGCAATGCTCTTAACGGAGAACTTCGGAGCGAACACGGGAGTCTCGTCTACACAAGCCGGTGTGCAGAGCTGCTGTGTGATGTTGACATCATAATAGGGTGCGGCGGCGGTTGCACCTGCCGCAAGTGTGGCTATGATGATAGCCGGAATGGTACGTTTGTTCATAATCGTTTCTGTTTTATTATAGCGACGATGCTTGCCGCCGCTGGTGTTGTTACTCTGTTTAATGTTTTACATGATAGCCTTGCGTCTGCTCTACGGGAAGGTTCTTGTCAAGAAGATCGGCAAGCTCGTTGAGGTCTTCCTCCTCAAACGTCACCATGCCTTCGAGCACAGACAGCGGTCCGTTACCGCGCATCTTCTCCACTATGTCGTGTGCCATCTGCGGTATGCTCTCTTCGGGTATTTGGCCGAAATATCGGGCAAGCATAGGTGCGACAAGCGAGTTGACGATGGGTTGGATAAGCGGCTCGATGTCTTTCTGTAGGGCATAGTTGCCACTGACAATGCCTAACGAGCTGATGGTGGCTTGCAGAGACTGAAGCATGGGTAGGCGCATGAGGTTGCCTGCGGCTATCTGCGAAATGGCGGGTCGTGCCCATTCGGACACGACTGCCGCCAAGATTTGTGAATTTTTGTATTCCATATATATAACTGGATTACGTCATTCTCCTACTGATTGCATCCGCAACCGCAACCAGTCTGGCATACGTTGGTTGAAGGGATGAACAACTTGGTTACGCTCGACAACGATGCCACCTGCGACTTGAGCACGTCGATGCTGGCGTTAGCAGCCGCATTGTAAGCCATCTGCTGTGCGTTGACGGCTTGCTGCGCATCCTTGTTAGCGTCTACCTTGTCTTCTACACGGCGCAACTTCGTGTCAAGATACTGTGTCACTTCAACGAGCTTCTTATCAGTGTAGTTCTCGCTCTTCTGAATTGCGAGTTCGGTCTTCAGAGTGCTGTTCTCCTGAATGAGGTTAGTCTCACTCTTAGTTACGAAACGCGCATCAGGGTCGGTAGGATTGGCTGTCATGCCGTTGTTTCTTCCGATGCCCAGAAGCGAGGCGCTACCTCCCAACAGGCTCGTTGCCAAGCCTGCGATGCCGAGACCAAGGGCTGTGTTGCCGAGTCCCTTGCTGGCAACATCATAGTTGCCGTCATTTGTCTTGATTTGCATGGTGTTTTTGTGTTTGGTTGTTTCGTTCATTATTGAACTTGATGCAAAGATAGGGGATAAAGTGGCGGGAAAGAAATGTTTCTCATTAAGTGTTCTTGAGGTAAAATTACATATAATTTCGGCTAATGCTAAAATTAAAAACCTCACGTTGCTAATGTGAGTCCTATTCCACATTCCATGCATGCTGTTTGCGAGTATAGTGTTCTGGTTGCTTTTTGAGCTGAGGACTTTATTGAAGTATTTGTGTTGCTTTGCCTTTATTTGTCCTTTTTTAGTTCAAATTCTAATTTTTATAACAAAATATTTGGCGCTTTCAAATAAAGTTTATACTTTTGCAGTGCTACAATAAAAAACAAAACTTCAATTTGTTCAAAGGGAACTGTGAATTTCCCACCGAACAAACAAAATGAATACTTACCACCTCCACCACGGAGGAGGGATTATGATACCCTCTTTAGGCGGCGGTCTCCGAACATTAAGTTCCCATTTATTGGAGTTTTGAAATGTTGTAGCACGGAGACACGCCGCCAATTTTATGTTTAATGCTACACATTTCAAACAAAATGGGAACAAAAAATGAAAATGAAGCTCCACAACGGCTTAATGTTGTCTCTCGCAATTATAGTGAATTTTGCGGGGGTTGCGCAAAGGCGACTTTGCTAATCAAGTATCTTTTCCATACGCTTATTTTATAATAGAGATGTAATATGGCACAGCAGACAAATGTAACTATTGATATGGATAAAGACACATTGCAACTTGCAGTAACATCAGTAATAGAACATCTTTCTCTTTATCCTCCAACAGAAGAAGAAAATACCATGGGGTATAGTCTTGGTTTACAGGTCCTTTTTGATTGCTTGAGATCAACTTTAAAATTAAAACAATGAGATTAGTCTATAAGTTCTACATACGCCACACAGATGAGTTATACAGGTTGTTCCGCATATCGAACAACCTGTATAACCAGGCTCTCTATCTGTTCCGTCAGCGTCTCGATGCTGATGGTGTATGGACGTGGTATAACGAAATGGATAAACTCATTAAGGGTGTTACCAACCTCGAAGGTGAATGTAATTACAGATTATTGAAATCTAAGTGCTCACAACAGATACTCCGTGTTCTGGACAAGAACATAAAAGCATATTGCAAGAGCATCAAGGATTGGAAGAAGCACCCAGAGAAGTACAATAGCATGCCGCAGATGCCGCATTATCGCAAGCGCGGCGGTATGTTCAACTTGTACTATACCAATCAGTCATGCAGTATCAGGGATGGACGCATAAAACTTGCAAAGGATTTGTTCGTAGATATTCCTCAATGGGAGAAATACGGCAGTCGCATTGTCAGGTTTAATCAGGTGCGTATGATTCCCAATAGCCATAATATCAAGGTTGAGATTGTATATGATTACGATTTACAGCACACAGATGTTGACATAAATAAATGCGCAGCAATCGACCTTGGACTTGATAATCTCGCTACGATGGTGACTGAGGATGGATGTTTTATCTTTAGCGGAAAATATCTCAAATCATACAATCAATGCTTTAACAAGACACTTTCTCACTTGCAGTCCATTAAAGACAAGCAAGGCATAAAGCGAAGCACAAGAAGAATCATTCGTATGTACGACAAGCGAGACCGCTACTTTGAGGATGCTTTCCAAAAAGTTAGCCGCCAGATTGTTGACATGCTTGTAGAGAAAAAGATAGGTAGGTTAATTGTAGGCTACAATGCCGGATGGAAACAGAAATCCGACATGGGCAAGCGGAACAACCAGAAGTTTGTTCAGATACCTTTTGCGAGATTAACCTCCTATCTAAAATACAAGTGCGAAATGGTTGGCATTGACTTCGTGAAACATGAAGAAAGCTACACAAGTAAATGTGATGCACTGGCTCTCGAGCCAATCGGAAAGCATGAACAATACCTTGGAAGAAGAATTAAGAGAGGACTCTTCCGTTCTTCTACTGGTAAACTTATTAATGCTGATCATAACGGAGCATTGAACATAATGCGAAAAGTAGTTGGCGATTCCTACGTCAACAGGATAGTCAATAGTGGGCACTCGTTTTGTCCTGTAAGGTACAGCAATCCGTTTGTTCGGATTGTGTGACTTATGCAAAAGTAGAATAAAGTTTAATACATTTAATACTTTTAATAACGTGGCACAACTTCGTCGCGAATGATGTCGAGAAATAATTGTGCGGCTCGCTTCTTAGGTACGTCCTGCATCCAGTGGGCGTTGCTCATCAACTGTTGTTCGAGTCCGACAACGGGACGCGCTACAAGGGTAGGGTGGTTGCGCAGGTAGAGCTTAGGCATGAAGGTTATATACTTGGTTTCTTCCACCGAGGCAAGGGCTTCGTCGGGGTCGCTGATGATGCACTTAATGTTGAGCTTATATAGGTCGCGCTGTATGTATTGATGAAAGGTTTCAATGGCCCGTTCGCCTATGTCGGGCATGATGATAGGGTGCTTTAGAATGTCCTCATACGACACCTTTGAGAGCGAGGCAAGCGGATGGGTGTCGCGCATAATAGCATACACATTAAAGGGTATACAGGGTCGCGACTCTATTCCTTCGTGGCTGTATGCCATATTCATTGTGAAAGCAAGGTCTAACATGTGCGACCTTAACGACTGGTTGAGGATGTAGGCTTTAGTAAAGTCGGCATTGATACGCACGTTGGGGTATCTCTCCATGAATATCAATGCTGCCATGCGGACGTATGGAGCTATAAACGAACCTACGCCTATGCGCAGTTCGCCCGTCATGCAGTTGTTGAGGGCGTTGATTTGCTCTTTGCAGTCCTCGGTCTGCTTCAGTATTTCTTTGGCACGAGGCAACAGGGCTTCGCCGCTTTCGGTGAGCATAATGCCGTGTGATGTGCGGATAAGCAATTTGCAGCCTAACTCGTCCTCCAGGGCACGAATGTGCTGGCTTACCGCCGACTGGGTGACGCAACAACGTATGGCAGCCGTACTAAACGACTTTGTTTCGGCGACATAAACAAAGGAGCGTAAATGTCTTAGTTCCATAAATCCTATATTTTAGTTATTCTATATTTACAAATGTAATCAAAAAATCTTTTCTAATTGCAAAATTAAAGATAATTATCTTATTTAGTTTACATTTGGTATTAGAATTGCTATTTTAGTATAAATTTGTCAGAATACTAATATGTGTATAATAAAAAATTCCTGCATCAATACCTTTTATATATAAAGTATTGATGCAGGGATTTGTCGTATGAGCGATTATTTCTTGCTCTTCTTTGTCGTCGTTCCTTCTTTTTCGTCGCTTGCGCTGAAGAAAGAAGAGTCGGCATCGTCGAGCTGCTGGGGGGCGATATTGCTTTCGCTCTGAGTGTCAATATCGCTTACTCTTTTTTTGATGCGAGGAGAGAATCCCAGCCCTTCTCGTCCGTTGGTTCCGTAACGTAGAGGTTTGGATAATAAACGGGAGAAAGTTTAGCCTCGTAAGTGGTGATACGGTCGTCGCTGGCTGCTGCTCCAGTGTCGGTAGTGATTGCACCTGAGTCAAACTTCACCTTACGGTTCGGGTCGTAGATAATCTGCGAAACATCATCATCCTTTGCGATAATGAAGATGTCGTTGTTGTTGATTGCACGCGCCAACTTGCCAGCCACCGGATTAACGGAATCTACAACAAAAGTACAAGTGAGTTCGAAACCTTTGCGGCGACCAAGAGACGAACCCTTAATCTGCTGCTTGTCGTCAGCACACTGCACCTTATACAGACCCTTTCCTGCTGCAAAGGTAGGCGTTGAATAACTGTTATCGGTTGCGGTAAGAGGAGCTGTGAGCTCACTCTTCAGTCCGATGTAAATATCAGTGCCAAGACCTGCGAGGTTCTCCAGGCACTCGTCTTCGTTGAGCACATCAACGAGCTGTGGACATGTTACTGATCCCATATTCTTATAAGTTTTTGTGTTGTGTTGTGTTATCTAAAAAAAGAAATGGCGACGGTCACTGTTTTCCGTCAAGTCAAGCGACCGCCGCCGGGGATTTATAGAGACAAAAGAAACCGCCTCGCGGGATTTAGCTGCCCTTCTTGAAGAAGGCAGTCAAGCCCATGTTCATGCCGGTGGCAGTGAGCTGGATAGTCTTCTCGGTAGAACCGTTGTTCCAAGAAACGAACTTGTAAGTTGCGCTGTCTTCAGCTACGAGGGAGATAATCTGGTTTGGAGTAGTCTCGATCGGAGTCTTGTACTCAGCACCATTCACCTTAACCTTTGCGTCAATTTTTCCCGTGTCTGCGTCGGCATGGGCAATGGTAACGACAAGGTTAGAGTTGGTGTAGTCGCCCGACTGGAAGTCTGTGCTCTCAAGCGAACCGTCTGTGATGGCGAACGAGTGAGCCAGTGTCGATACCACCATTGCTCCCTGTATTGATTGGCACTGGAAAACAACGTCTCTCAAATCGTTGTCAGAACCAAGAGCCACGTCAACGCGAGTCTGGTTGTTCTCAGTGTCAACAGCATAGATAAGGTTGCCCTCTACTGAGAAGATGATGCGGTCGCCAACACCCATGCCTTCAACAGGCGCGATGGTGAGCTTAGGCAGCTCGGGAATGACGTAGTTGCCACCGTCCACAACGTCGAGCTTGTGAGTGCCGTATGACTGAAGAGCGTAACCGTCAGCAATGTTGATGGCTGTCTCGGGAGTCATATAGGCGTAAACCTTCTGACGACGCATACGTGGATCAAGGCTCATATAAGCCTCACGGAAATTTTTGTAAGCCGAAGAGTCAGTAGCGTTGGCAGGAGCTGAGATTGCCTCGCAGTGAATGAGGTTGTGGTTAGCCTCACTGATGATGCCGTCCTCGATGTCGTGCTTTATGCAAGTGATGAAGCCGTCGTAAAGGCCCATAGACTTCTTTTCGTCTGATGCGCCCTCAACATCGTTGTCGATGTCACCCCACCAGAGGTTGTTGTAAAGGTCGTCGGCGTGAGTCTTGATAACTGCTTCCACTGCCACAGTAGAGAGAGGATAAGCACCCTGAGCGTCTACACCGAATACTGTCTCACAGTAGCGATCTATATTATCCACACCGCGGAACCAGGCGAGCTTTGCGGTCAACACACGTTCCTTGAGGAATCCAATCTCACCCTTCATGGTCGGGTTCATATCCTTACGACGAGTGGTGCCACCCTTACGGATGAATACGTTCATAGTGCGCTTGTACTGGATGCCGCTAATGGTCTTAATGCCGAGACGCTTCATCTCTTCGGGATTGGCGAAGGCAGGACCCTGTACGACACTTGCGAATACCTGGTTAGCCACTTCCTGAAGTGCGCTGATACCAATAAAATCTTTTGGTGTTGCCATAGTCTTGTTTAATTTTTGTGTTGGTTGTGTCTTGTAATTGTCTTGTGTTGTTGTGTTGTTAGAGGATGCCGTTCTTACGCTTGTATTCCTCGATGGCTTTCTTAGAGCCTACAGGGTCGGCCTCGTTCCATGTGGGATAGCCAGTCTGAGCATGTTTGATGTTAGCTCCCTCGCCATTATTTTCAGGAGCATTGCCAGCGTTCTGCTCTACGCCAGCATCATTTGTCAGCTCGTCAATCTGAGCCTGCTTGTCGGCAAGCGACTGTTCGGCTGTAGCGAGTGCGTCCTTTACGCTCTGTAGGTTTGCCTCGGTCTCAGTTTTAGCGGCTGTGAGGTCGGCAATCTCCTTATCCTTTGCCTCGGCGAGAGCTTTCAACTCGTCGTCCTTCTTGGCAATAGCTTCGGCGTGCTGTGCGTTAAGGTCGCTTAGTTCTTTACTGTGAGCCTCGTTAGCTTGGGCGAGTGCGTTCTCCGCGACTGCTTTTGCTTCGTTGGCTGCGTTTACCTGTGCGGAGAGTTCATCAAACTTGCCCTGCAATTCCGCGAGAGCGTTCTCCGCTGTGGTGGCTTTCAGCTCGGCATCAGTCACCTTCTGCTCAGCTTCCTTCATGTGGACTTCGAGAGTGTCAAGAAGCGAGGCGTTCATATACGCGCCCTCCTCAGTAACGGCAATCTCGCCAGCCTGCAATCCGCAAGCAGAGCCAATAAGAGGATATTTCTCCATATTTATATCTGTGTTTGTGTTGGTCGCTTCCGGTTTTTCTGGTTCCGGCTCATTCTCCGGCTCGTTCTGTGGCTCAACCGTCTGCTTACGGTTGATAAGCTCGGCTCTGCCATCGTAAAGCTCAAAGGCGTGCTGAACCACTTCCATAAACGACGACTGACCGTCCATCAGAATGCCCTTCACATCCTCGGCATTGAATACCTTGCCATGCAGGTACTCGTCGGTAGCATTAGGGCAAGCCTTCTTAACGTCGGCACGGAACTCAACGCCAAGATCGGCAAGTTCCTTTACAAGCTCCTCGTCCTTGCCATCATTGGCAATATCACGGAAGGCACGGTTCTTGTCGAACGACTCGGGGTCGTAAAGCTCGTGATAAGTCTCGTTAGTGAATTGGTTGGTGCTTCCGTCTGCCTCAGTATAAAATGCCGCCATGACACCTATACAACCGATTTCGTTCTTGGGGTGCATGTAGTAGCGTTCATCACAGAGCGAAGCAAGGTACATTCCGGCAGAAGCGCACAAGCCATCGACAAAAGCGATGACAGGCTGACCCAAAGAGCGTGCATACTGAATAGCCTGTTCATAATCGTTCTTGGCCCATGCCGAACCGCCAGGAGTGTTAATGACGAAAACGTGTCCACGGCAAAGCGGATGGTTCGCTGCTCGCATCATCATGTCGCGATGGTCGATAGATCCGTAAGAGCAACCGCCACCGTTGCGTGTGATGGGGCCGTCAATAGTGAGAACCGAAACAAACGGAAAGGTCTGCTCCTTCTCGAAGTCCAAAGCCCAATTAGGCTTAACCTGCTTGCCATCCTCCGAAATTTGATATTCCTCCGGGTAATAGATTGAGCCGTCGGCAGACACGGCTGTGACATATCCACAGTTCTTCTCCGGCTTGCTGAAAGCCGCATGAGTGTTTAGGTTATGCTCAAGCGACTTGCGAATACCATGCACGAAGTCGGGACTAACCATCCACTTCTTCTCGGTAAGTATTTCAAATAAGCCTTTCATTGATAAAATCCTGTTTGTGTTGTTATCCTAAAAACAACCTTTTTACTTTGGTTGTTAAATGTCGCGGAGAAGGGACTCGAACCCTCGACCTCTTGGTTATGAGCCAAGCGAGCTGCCATCTGCTACCACTCCGCTGTGTGAGTTATCCGCATACAAAATTAAAGACCGTGGTTAAAAAAATTAGGACAAAAAAAACCGCCATTCTCACGAATAGCGGCGCTAACATTATCTAATAAGACATCAAAAACGGCTCACATTATTCATGTGCGAAGCGTGATAGGAATAGGTTCTGATAGGGCTTGGGTGGTGGCTGTGAAGGTTCTCGTCAACTCAGACTCACTGTTATCCGTGGTGCCGCCAATGCCGAATGAGTGGGGCAGGGTGTGACACAACTGCAACGCCCCATCCATCTTGCGCAACACCACAATACACTCCTTGCCGCGCATTTTTCGGTAGACTTCGCACACGTTTTCGCCCCCATTTGTCACATTAGCACTAATATCATAGGTATATATAGTGCCATTACCCTGCCTGGCAAGCGTCACCTTCACTTTAAGATTCTCTACAATGACGTAGTTTTCGCCACTCGTGGCCAAGCGCAAGGCAGGTTCGGCGGGCAACATGCAATTATTAATATATAACACTTGTGCCATGCTAAACGGTATCGGAATGACACAATCCTCTATAAAATAAAACATCACATCGGTAATGCCTTCAAGAAATATTTCCTTACACTTATCGGGTAATTTCATAAGGGAAAAATATTATCAGTTATTTAAATTATTTTACAATTCGTATTAACAGTTGTACACACTTTTCTCTAAGGCAACCATTGAAATTCATCTATGTGATGTTCGTGCTCCGACATATCCTCATACTGCATATCCAGGCACGAATAAGCCTTGAAAAAATTATGCTCAGCCTTAATCCAACGCTCAATCACACGGCGCAAGTTGTCTTTCTCCTCAGTAGAAGGGTCGATGCCATAGCGCATAAGATAACGCTCGAGCATAGCAGCCTTGCTACGGGCAATTATCTTGCCGTTGGCAGTACAGAAATCGAAGGTAGCTAACGCCCATTCCACAACACTACGCTTGAAATCGTTGTTCAATAGTTCCAAAAGTTTGGAAACACCGCTGCGGTCGAGATTCCATGTCGGCGTAACAACCTTGACGGTATCTATCACTTCAATCTCGCTCGGCAGCTTGATACACAGATAGTCCTCGTTGTCGCTCTTGCCATATTCCTTGACACCATACAGATGATGCACCTCCTCATACGTAAGGTAAGATGAAGCGTCGCGCGTAAACAAGACATTGCCACCAAGCGGAGGGCGGCCATTCAGCATGTTGCGCCACTGCTGATGCGAGAAGCACTGAGGGTTGACCTTCTGCGTCAACGCACCTGCATTAGTGAGCGAACTGCGCATGACAAAGTATTCGGGCGTGTAGGCACTGAACACCAGCGGCTCGTCCTTGGCAAGCACGTGCTTGGAGTCGCGGTTGCGGAAGAACTGGCAGCGACTGGTGGGGAGGCGAAGGTAAATGTTGGGCATGGAACTACGGAGTTTTAGATTTCGACTTAGGCTTGACGTAATGCGACATTATAGCGTCAGTCACCCTGAATGAAACTTTTTGGTCGTCTGCCACATGCAAGTTGTTGGCATTGTCAATACTCTTTACAATGCGCGTGAGTTTCGCCGTCTGGTCGGCATTGAGCGCAGAAAACAGAGTAGCAGCATCAATGTAAGAGCCATGCAAGCCGATATGCGCGATAAATCGGGAGTCAAAACTATCATCGTCGAAGAATTGGCGCAAGCCTTCAATCATATCCTGCTCAGTGAAGAATCTTCTTGGAGGGAATATCTTATTAAGTTTCTCGACATACGTGCCACAACGCTTGTCAAGATAAGCATTGATAGAATCGGAATATTCACAATATATATTGTTTTCGGGCGAGTCGAATTTCTTGGATCGCGTAAAGTCCAAGAAAGCAGAAAGATGCTTCAAGGTCTCCGACACGGCATCGAATTGCTCAAAGAAGTAGATTGGACCAAAAATCTCACTCATCAACGAGCGTATGTCGGTAACAACCGACTCAATGTAATCGGCCACAAAACCAATCTTCACAAGATTGTTAGTCAGTTGGTCTATCTTCTCTTTAATGTCTGGCGAGGAATGGTCGGCATAATACTTCAGCATCGTCGTGAACGGAATAGTTTCCGTGCAAGCAGGCGCATAAGCGTTGGCTTGCACAAAATAAGAAAAGAGAAAGTCACCAATCTTGCGGTTCAGTTTCTCTATCTGCTGTACAATACTTCTCATTTCGCTTGTACCAGTAGACAGCTGCATGGAGGAAGCAATAAGCCTGTTGCGCTTCTCTTCAATGATTTTGTAATCAGGATCGTTTCTCAACACCGTTAGGGCACTGATGTATTGCGACACAGGCACATCCCCCATACGGAAACGATAGATTGAAGGGTTCTGCAAGACCCTTTCAATCTGCTGTTGGGTAGGCTTAGATTTACTCATAAATAACTCCTATTTATCATAAGGTTCATTATTGATACAAAAAACACACACATACAACTAACGTTCGTCGCCGTCGCCGGCAATGACATTGCGCTTCTTGCGCGAGGCCAGTTTGGCGAGGTTTTCTTCCGCCACGTCCTCAAGCGTTACGCCCATCACCTTGGCGAGTCCGGCAGTCTGCCAGAGAATGTCGCCTATTTCGGATAGCAAAAGATTCCGTTCGTCGTCGCTGATGTTCCACATTTGCGTATGCAGGATTTTGCCTTGTTCGTCGCGCTGCGTTGTGGTGATATGCAGTTTGCCCTTGCGCATGTGCTTGGCAGCTTTGCCAGCAAACTCGCCCACCTCGCCAGCGAGGTTAACAAGCATATAAAAAAGATTGTCGCTCTCGGCCATACAAGTGCTCATAGCCTTGTCCTGGTATTCATTTAATGTAAGTTTTGGCATAATCGGAAAAATATTAATAGTGCACACATAAAAAGGGGTGTTTTCATTTGATGCAGTATCTCACTTGTAGCACCTCGTCAAACAGGTTGGTTGGCGAGGCATTGTTGTAGATAACAGCATCGTAGAACGACATAGGCAGGGGGCGGCGTTGCTTGTCGCGGTCGATGCGCTCGCGCGACACACCACGGCGCATACGCACCTTCTCGCGCGACGACACATATATGGTATACAGCTCTATGTCGGGAAATCTCTTGCAGAGCGTCCGCAGTCCCTCCTCGTCAATGACATACACCGATTTGTCGCCCACTTGCTCCAGGGTGGTCCAATACTCATAGCCACCAAACTGAGTGTAGGCAAGCATCTTGTCGCGCGGCACGTCGCACCACTCCACAAAGTGGTGCTCCACACCATCAATCTCGCCTTCGCGCTTAGGGCGTGTGGTGTAGGAACATATCACCTTGAAGCCCCCAATGTCGGAAAGCATACGAGCCACCGTGTCTTTGCCTGCGCCACTGGGGCCAGTTATTGTTATAAGTTTCATATAGATAGATAAATATATAGAAATAAGAAACGAAGTAGGCCACTTCCTTCATACGGCACTTCTATGATAGTGATGGCAATAATGATAGCCACCGCAGTCGGGTGATAGTGATAGCAAAATGAGAAAGATTTTGACTGCGGTGTGATTTTGCGAACGCTGCACTAAAAGAAAAATCTTATCCGTATGCCATCAGTGTGAGGGTCAGTTTCACGGTGCAAGACCTTCAGTCTGACCTTACCCACCTCGTTTATCTTATTGTTATTTGTTTACAAGCTGTTGACCTCCTCATATATTCCCTGGAGGTCGTTAGGGATGATGATACGCAGCGATGAAATCTCCTTGATTTCCTTCTGTTGCCACTCCACAAAGAGAGTCTGCAAACGAGACATTTCAGCGTCAAACTTGTCTTGACGTTCAGTGTATTCAGCGTATGCCACCTTATAGTCGGCTACCCTCTTGCTGTACTCCTTTTCGGCTTCAAGGCGGAAACGATGCTCTATGCCATTGAACTCAGCCTGCAACGCTCGATATTCATCCTGAAGCTTGTAGAACAGATGGTTAATGCGATGGAGAGTATCGGGCTCTACATTGTAAGTGTAGACAACCATGTCGCGGCCTTCTCCCACAATCTCCGTAGGATTAACCTTATGACGCACCACTCTCTTCCGCTCCACTGGCAACAGACCATCGGGATGGATATACTTGCCATACACCGCCATCTTGGTCTTCAGTTCTATATAGCGGTTGCGCTCTTTGACATTCAGTATTTCGTTGCCCACTTTATCGATGTCGGAAACGGGGTCGGGAGCCACTGGCTTCTCCGGGAGAGCAATGTCATGTTCCTCTGCCCATGTCATGAAGGAATAATTCTGCACCGCCTTCAGCTCTTGCTCGCGCTCATTGATAGCCTCACGAAGCCAACCGATAAGAGCGTTGCACTGGCCGACCCGACGGATCACTTCGGGTATTTCGTCGAGAGTGTCAAGAGGAGTCTCCACAACTGTGGGCTGCGAGTCGCCAAGCAGACGTGCGCTCTTGGAGTAAAGACGCAATGAATCTACCTCCGAAGAGATACGCTGAGCGTGCTCCTTCGCCATGTTAGCTATGTGGTTGGCAGAGGTGGAAGTAAGACCATCCTTTGCAAAAAACACCTTATTCATCATTGTTAATTTTATTTTATATTAAACATTATAGAATCATTGGACCACCGTAAGACCACCGTAAAACATCCATAGAATATGAAGTGAATATCCAATAGACGTTTTATGCGTCTTTTTTATGTGAATTTTTAATAAATTTCGAAAAATAATGTATGTATTGCCCGATTGGTAGGAATCAGAAATCATCCCTTCATCTCGTTCCATACACGTCTGCAAATCTGCCTGTATGTTTCCTTTCCAAGCTGTTCTTTGCAGGCATGGATAAGATAGTTGTAGGTCACTTTTTTGCTATTGCCAAGTTGATTCCATTTCACGTTAGTCTGTGCTTCATTGTACTTCTGGCTGCATCGTGAGAGCTGATGAAACAAATCAAGTCCATAAGGATGCGAGCGTAAAGCCCAGCCAGTCTTGGTCCACTGTTCATAACTTTCGGTGATATTCTTATGATGGGCTACCAATTCCTGCACAATAACTTCAACCAAGCGGTCTTGCACCCGCTGCTGCTCCCAGAACTTCGCTCCACCTTCATCATTGTAGGTAACACTACCCTCGGGGCGATACGATAGTCCAACTGTTTGGGGCATTACCTGCGGAATGTCCTCAGCCAGTCCTCGATATGGCACCACCTGCTCATTGATATATATATGCTCAGGATCATCCCACGAAGCGAAGCGCACACGCCCGATATTGCTACACGACTTGTCAAGTTGAATGCCCAGGGCTGCATACTCTTGCAGAAGAGCCTTGAACTGAGCCTTATGGCGGTCGGGATAGGCCAAGCGCACCAAACCGAAATATCCACTGCCCGAGCATGAGCGCATGAGCAGACCTATCTCCGGACGGAAGCGGCACACCATGCGGATGTTCTCGAAGTTGCTCAGTTGGGTGTTGTCAGCCAAGTCGATGTCGATGGCGAGCCAGCCTGTATGCTGCTTTAGGTGGGTTTCGCGTCGGCTAACCACATCACGATACTTGCGTCCAGTCTTGTCGATGCAATCATCCTCCCACAACTCGAAGAGTCCACTGAGCGTTGCGCCGGGCAACATCTTCTTCGTCTCGATATACTCGGGCAACTTCTTTGCCTTACTGCCCAACTCCTGGCGCATGGCACGCAGACGCTGCACGTAGGGTTTCCATCTGTCAGTCAGACAAAACTCGCGAATAGTCATCTGCTGGATGCACTCGCCAGTCTCACGGTCAACAAACTTACCCTTGTTGTCGTTGGCCTCCCGATATATGGAGCAAATCTCGTCGAACATAGTTTTATGCGATTAATAATCAAATTAAACCGTTGCAAATTTAATAATTATAATTGATAAAAACAATACTTACTATTGTTATTAACTTTTATTTAATATACGTAGGAATGCTAACTATTGTTTGAACCTTTCAACAGTGAAATACATTTCTGGACTTTTGAGCCTTCAGAAGTTCAGTTTTTCGTTCTCGAGTCCATTTTTTTAGGGAAATGCCGAAAAATGAAAAGTCCATGATTTTGAAAAACGCTTCTGCTGTCCACCCCAAATCCACCTCATGACCACCCAATGAATTTTTAAAAAAGCGATTTAACTTTCTGATTTTCCGCTACTTATCTACTAAAAGTTCAGAAATAGGGGATTTTTTTATATATCTATACGAAAGAAAAGACAAAAAATATATAATAATATGCAGAAAAAGGAGTATTTATAGCGTTTTTTTCGCAAAAAAACGCTGCCCTTACCCTCTCTCTATCTTATTAATTGTCAATTATTTACGCCATAGGCGTTAATGCTACTAACAATATCATTAGGGTTCGGGAGTTTTGAAAATTGGAGAGAAAGAAAATTGGCGAAATTTATATAGGGTAATAGCTTGAATTGGTAGATTTTTGGACTTTTGGAGAGTAGACTTTAGATAAAGTCCATGATTTTTAGGTAGTTACAGAAATCCATAGTTTTGGACTCCTGGGGACAGAAGTTTATTCTTTATCATGATGAATAAGGTCGCCACGCCTAACGGCGCGACGACCAAACAAATGCTTTGCGAACGCAAAAGAATGCTATGCGGCTTACGCCGACTACTTATTCTTCATGAACTGGTTGGCCTTAGTCATGCTGTCATAGAGTTTGCCACGGCCATACATGTCTATTTTGGCTTCTATTGGCTGTTCCAGACGTTGCAGGAGCGCGTTTACGGCTTGCAAGAGGGCAATGTTTGTGTTTGCTTGTGCCAATACCGTTTCGTCGGTTGCAGACGATTGTGGGGCGATTGTGGCGGCTGATTCCGCAATATTTCCATTGTCGTAAGCCCGGCGACCGGAATAGTTGCGGTCGAAATTGACAAGAGCTTTGAGCAACTGAGGGTTGTTCATCATCATTGCCTGGGTTGTCTCTCGGCCGATTACCAACTCTGGGCCGTTCTCGGCTACCAACGACGGTTGGCCGTTGATGGTAGTGGCAGTAGGCTGAGTGAGGAGAGACACACCGTTGTGTGGCTTGTTGTCCTCGGTTGCCCAATAAAGACTGCCATCATTGCTAACAAACGGACGGAGGTCTTGCACGTTACCGGAGTCGTAGGTGAGCATACCGGATGTCACCTTTGTATTAGGACCTTTAGACGAACTTTTCTTCTTATTGAAAGCCGAATTTAACGCCCACTGCATCAACCCCGTAAGGGTTGACATTACTACGGCTGCTGCAATAGGGCCGGCAATAGGTCCTAAATATTGGAAACACTTACCAATGGCACCCGCAATAGAGAACGTCATCTGCTGCTCTGCAAGATCTGCATCAGCTTTTGCCTGTTCGTCATTGTTCTTCTGCTTGAGTTGAAAGGAAGTGTTCAGAAACGTCTCAGTTCCTGCAAGCAGGCTTTTTTGCGCTAACTCCGTACCTTTGATTTGTTCGTCATTGCCTTGTTCGGTTGACTTCGTAATATTCTTTACACCCTGGTCGGTAGCCTTTTCTCGGTCGGAAACACCCTTCTTTACCTCCTTGGTAATATCCTTTTGATGTTTCTTTTCATCCTTGAGCTGATTATCCTTGTCTTTGGAACTATTTCCCTTGCCACTAAGAGGGGCATTAAGGACAGCTCCTATCCCGTTTGCTGCAACATCAGACAAAGAGCCGCCACTTGTCACTACACCTGCGACTTCACCACCTACCTGTCCTACATATTGGGCAAATCCGTCGCGGTCATCCTCGACAGAATAACCATTGCGCTTACGCCAAGCACGGGGAGCACCTACGCGGTCGCCGTTGGCGTTCTCATAATGATTGTCAACAATACGCACCCACACCGGATTCTGCTCCGTACCAATGTTGGTGAAATCAGGCATAATGACATTAGCGTTGGCATTGGCACGAGCCGCGTCTATATCAGGTTGCGCGTTCGCCTTGCCTTGTTTGGTACCAGCATCGTTGATGGCTTTCCACATTTGTGTGTTCACATCGTTTAGAGCCATCTTCGCCCAGGATTCAAGCATAGACTTTAGGGCAGACTTTATAGCGTCATTGGCACTCTCGGCATCATCGCGCATTTCAGCAAGAGCCTGGCCTACGGCTGCACCAAAATCCTCAATGGGCTGCACAAGTTCCTTCATCTGCGAGAGGCGCGACTTCATGGCTGTTGCCATCTGATTTGCATAAGCAAGTTCGGCTTCATGACGAGCACGCTCGGCCTCGTCGATAAGCTGCTTGTTCTTCGTGTTACGTTCTACAAAAGCGTAATAGTCTTCAGCAGCTTGCATACGGGCCTTCATTAGTTCTATCTCAGGGTCGGCTGTAAGATTGGCGAGACCGAGATTAGAGAGAAGGTTTGTGCGCTTGCCAAACATCTTGCTTTCGTTCTCCATATTGCGCAGTTTTGCTTGCTGGGCAAGATTGCGCTTGTTGGATGACCACCAAAAATCAACTATTTTCTTTGCAGAGTCATACTTCTTTTTCTCGGCTTCCGCGTAATTGTCCGAATACTGAATGAGGTTCTGATAAAAAGCCTTCCAACTCTCTTCGCTCTCACCCAACGACTCCTTGATACGAGCAGCCATGCCGTCGGGATCATCGCCAAAGAGCATCTTCATCAACATTCCCCTACCCTTCGTAGTAGTAACGTCGAGCGTATAGAGTTGGGCAATATTCCGGCGAGCCGCCTCAAACATCTCTTTGATGACCTTCTTGCGCTTCTCAAAAGCCGAATTATCGAGCACTTCCTTACCGTCAACCATCTTCTTCGTAACGGTTACCTCCTCCTTTGTAGGCGCAGCATAACCCATTTCATTGAAATTGTCATACGAGTTTTGCTGAACAATACCCGTATAGTCATGTTCCATCGCAATCTTACGGCGTGCCTCCATCTGCTTGAACTGCATCTTCAGAAGTTCCTGCTCGCTGCGTGTGGCTTTTGCAGATATCTCTGCCGTGATGGAATCCATGTGCAGACCGAGATTCTTACCCAACTGTTCCATAAGTTTGCGTAGATTGTCGATATTGTTGTTCAATATGCCGTCCAGCAAATCTTTTGAAAGGTTTACACCCGTCTCGTCCGCTTGTTCCACCATATCAGCAGTCATCATCTTCGTTGCGTCTTCCCATTTGTTTTCCTTGCCGGCCACAGCAAGACGTACCTGAGAACGGGCTATTTCCTTGTCTTGCTTGAGAGGAAGAACAAACTGCTTCAGTTCGGCCTCGTTCATATTAAGAGACATGCCTTGAGCAATCTTAGCATTAATCTGACGGTCGTAGTAGTTGTCCACATCGTCCATGATAGCCTTCGCCTGGTCTTGCTTCTGCTTCAGTTCCTCACGCCAAGCACGCTTCTGGTCATTCTCTCTTCGCTTCTCTTCAGCTATTGCATTCTTGTCCTTGGCGTTATTTTCAAGAGTACCAACTTCCTCATCAGGAAACGGCTTGTAGTCTTTTTTTACAAAATCTTCAAAGAAATCATCAATCTCATCGTACTTCTTTTTTTCACGATGGATGGCATTCCAATAGTGGTTCATAGAAGACAGTAATTCTTGATCGCCGTAAGAAGTACGATATTCTCCTTCCTTTGTCCTGTATTCATAGCTACCGTTTTTAAAAAAACGAACGCCCTTGTCATCGACATTCTTCACAACGTCACGTACCACCTTCTGATACAGTTTGCTCGGATGAACACCCATATCAAGTTCCTTTTTCAGCATCGCCGATGTATAAGGAGATCCCCAACTTTGAAATTTCTTAAGAGCCGATTTCATACGGCTGTCTGCATTAAGAACATCACGCTGAAGCCCCGGCTTTACGTCTTCTTTAGCTTGTTCGCGCAAACGATAATAAGTAGCCTGTTCTGCTTCCTTTGCTAATTCCTTGTAATGCTTACGAAGGTCGTCTACATTCTTAATCTCAATGCCAAGATTCGTAATATATTGACGGAAGTCACGATTAAATCTATCAATAGCCTTCTTTCGCTCTTCTTGGGACAGAGTTGATTCCTCTAAAGTAGACTTATACATCTTTAGCTTTCTCTGCAAATTATCGGTCTCCGTTTGAGCTTCCCTCAAACGATTCTTCCACTCATTAGCCCTTTTTGCAGCCTCCTTTTGCGCTTCGGCAGCTTCCTTTGCTTGCTGTGCATAGCCGTACACAGCTCCAGCAACGGCGACGATAATACTTGCAAGAGCTATCCAGGGATTCAACTTCATTGTTGTATTTAAGCCTGCTTGTGCAGCAGTTGCCGTGCGTGTGGCGGTAATATAAGCATACATCTGCTTTACCGCCAGACCAAGAGCGACAATAAAATTTTTTGCAAGAATCAAACCTGAATACAATCCCTGAGAAGCTATATATCCAATAACGACCGGCAACACAGTCGCAATGGCTTGCAATGTAATAAGGACCGCCCGTAAAGCAACTTGCAGCGTTCCTTTCAGTAACGGGCTGCTTGTCATAGTCTGCGACATCTCGTACCACCACTGTGCCATGTCTTTCACTGCATCCACACCGTCAGGATTGACAAATGCCTTCTCCCAAAGGTTATTGGCTCTTTCGAGAATACCAATGGCAGACTGCTGTTGCATATTGTACTCATCAGTAACTGCGGATGCTTCTTCAAAGGCCTCCTGCGACTCGTAGAGATGATCCTTGAGCATATCGACGTTCTTCGACATCGTAACCATAGCGGTAACGAGGCGCTGACCGTCGGAGCCGAGGTCTTTGAAGATTCCACCCAAGGCGTTCATATTGCCCTTGTCACGCATCTTCTCAAGCACAAGCACAATGGCATCCATAGCATGACCCGACGCATAGAGGTTCTTAATGGTCTCGTCAGGTATGCCGAGTTCCTTTGCAATAAGGTTGTGGTTTTTCTGCAAAGCTACGATAAACTTACCCATAGCGGTAGAGGCCACCTCCGGCATAAGCATCATCGAAGAACTTGCAGAACCGAGGGCAAGCAACTGGTCGGTGGTGATACCCGCGGTACGAGCAACACCCGTCAGCCGCTTTGAAAATTCTACAATGTCGTTGGAAGTTGAAGTGCTCGTAGAAGACAACTTAAACATGGCAGAACCCGTAGCCTCCATTGCCTTGTCGATACCCATCTTCGGGATAAGACCCATCACCTCCACCATCTTAGAGAGTGCCGGCAACGCTTCCTCGCCCATTTCCTCACCAATGGCAACATTTATCTTGTCGGCTGCTTTTACGAACTGAGCCATACCCTCAACGCCGTACTTACCCATGCCGAGCTTCGCACCCTGGTACGCGAGTTGCGCCAGTCCATCCACGCTTGTTCTGGTGTCTATTTTGGCCAACTCAGTAGATAGTTGCTTTACCTGTTCCATCGTCAAGCCGCTGACCTTTCGGATGTCGGTCAAAGAACCTGAATACTCAAAATTCTTCTTGATGGCACCAGTTACAAGGTCTTTTATCTGATTGAATACGGAAAACAATCCTACATAAGCCGTAAGATTTTTCAACGCCGTATGCCATGCTCCACCCTGCTTGTTGGCCGCGCCCGTCACTTCGTCGATGTTCTTCTTCAGTTCTTTTATCGACTTCTGCTTTTCTGCAAACTCTTTGCTCTTGGTGTTGATTTGGTTCAGTTCCTCTTCGAGTTGCTTGTAGGCACGGCGCAGTTCGTCGAGGGAAGCCTTGCCCTGCTTGCTACGGGCGAGAATGTCGTTGAGAGTACTCTGCGACATACGGGTACCCTTGAGGGTCTGTTCAAGCATGGAGTATTGGCGACGGAGGTCTGCCACATACTTGCTGCCAGCAGGGAGTAGTTGTATTTTCTGCTGTATCACTTCCATCGTGCGCTTGATGTCTTCACCCGAAGCCTTGTTGGGCTCAGCCAACACCTGCTTCATCTGCTTCCAACTCATTGATGTTTTCTGAGCTTTACCCGACACGGCCTCCAGTCGCTTCTCTATCTCCTGAAGCTCACGGTTATAATCGCCAATACTATCAGAATATTTTGTGGGTGTATTGTCACGAGCCTCAGTAAGTGTAGCCTTAGCGCGTCGCAGGTCGGAAGCCGAAGCGTTTTGACTGGTTACGGTCTGACGAGCTTCCACGATGCCCATCTTACCCTTGCGTCTATCTTCCTCGGCTTCCAACTGCTTCAGTATAGAGAGGTTCTTCTGATAGCCAGCATCCGATTTCTCCAACGAGCCTACAAGGTCGCGCTGTTGCTTGATAGCTTTGTCGAGCCATTGGTCGGACTGGTTGGAAACATTCTTCAACCCTTCGGCTATCTTGACATACTGACCCTCGATAAGGCGTATCTCATCGCCCACCTGCTTCATCTCGCTTCGTATCTGCTCTGCCCTCTTTAGGTCGGCATCCGAACCGGTAAGTTTAGCGAGAGCCGCCTTACCCGAACCCATAGCGCGGCGAAGGTCACGGAGCTTAGTGTTGGTGAGGTCTTGCACTACCTCGCCCAGTCGCTTCGTGTCCTCGATATTGTCACGCTGCACTTGCGAGAGAGCCTTTAGTGTGCTCTCTGCCTTCTTACACTCAGCCGTATTAGCCTGTCCTGCGGCAGTCATCTTCTGAATGTCGGCAGTATATTTCTGCACAAGAGCGTCAATCTCTTCCAATACCTTCTTAGCTGTAGAAGCATTGGCCGTGATTACCACTTTTGCTAATCTTTGTGTCGCCATTGTTATTGTTGTTTTTGTGTTGTTAGAGTGTGATATGAATATCCGAATCCTCGAAAGCCTTAATCATCTGTGCTTCACCCTGGAATCCATAGAAGTCAACGAGATAGTTTTGCATACGCGATTGTAGGTGTCGAAGCTCCATCATAATGGCAGGACGCTGTGACCGACCGGCTCCATAGCGTTTCCAGGAACGGACGTAGCGGCGAGAGTAGTTGGCCTTTCGTGCGCTATCCACATCGTTGTACTTAGTGCCGAGACCTACACCCATATCCACGAAGCGCATATAATCGTTGTAGGCAAATTCGTAGATCCAGCCTTCGGGAGTGTCGTTCACAATCCTGCCTTGGAAGGAATTTACGCCCACTCCCTCGGCGTGCCATTGTCCGCGTGCTCCACGGGCATCGTTTATTGCCCGAAAGCCGCTGTAAATCTCCTTCGGGAAGATGCACTGCGTCTCGGTGTTTATCTTGAGCTGACGCAACACGTCGCCAAGATACCATCGTGCGGTATCCTTAAAATCAAAAGCTGGGGCTTGTATTGGCTTTGGCATGACGTTTTACTTTTTATTATCATCCGAGTTTTCATCTTCCGGCACGATATACTTGCCGTTGCTGCCACACGCGAAGTTGTAGAGCGGTTGCAAGCTTTTCCAGTCAAGACCCACCACGAGCCATTGTCCGGCATAGATGTCGCCCACCATGCCGAAGGAGATGGAACTGGTGTCGATGCTTTGCAGCTCTGCCATCACCACGGCATCGTCGGCAAAACTACGCTGGGTGTGGGGACAGCGGCCTGTGCGTTTCACCTCAAGAAGCCAGGCTATGAGGTCCTTGCAGTAGTCGGTGAGGTCGTTGGCCGTGCGCTCTATCTTGTTGCCGTCGTAACGGCCAAGGGTCTGCGGCGTGTCCTTTACCTTGGCGAGAAACCACACCTGGTGAGAGACTGATACCTTCTTTGCATCAACGAGTTCGCCGGTGGTCAGTACGCTATATAGCAGACACGGTGAGTGAACGATGTTGGCGTTACGGGAAAAAATGTTCTCAAGGTCGATGTAGCGGATGCGGAAAAAACTCTGGTCTTCGAGGCGTTCGCTTTCGGGTTTGTGAGAAAGGGGCTTGTAGATGGAAGCCCAATGCTCAAGAATATTGCTTATTGTCATGTGACTTGGAATTTTATTCTATCAACAGATTTAACAGATTTCACAGAAGAAGAATTTTTCAAGTATTGAATGTTAGCAAAGCACATGGATTCTTCACTCTTCGTTCTTCACTCTTCGTTCTTCACTCTTCGTTCTTCACTCTTCACTTTTCTCTTTATTCTCCTCCTTATCCTTCATCAGCTCCTTCAGTTTCACATTGAAGTGTCGCTCAGTCTTGTCTGCCACAATCTTTTGCAGCACTCTTGCCCAAGCCGCACCGTTGCAGGTGCTCTCGTTCTCGAGTATCGAGACGAACTGCACAAGGCAGTACATGGCCGTGAGCTCGTTAGCAAGGTGTGTGTTCATGTAGCCCAGGATATTGCGGTCGAGATACGAGGCAAGACAGATGCACATGATGAGCACAGAAAAGGTCCACACCATTTTTGCCATCTTCTTTGAGCGCAGTTTTCCGTCCATTTTACACTTCGGGTTGCGCTTTATCTCCTCACGGTATCTTTGATAGATGCGACGGTTGCACCGCCACGCCGTATAACAGTCGATGATGAGGGCGAAGAAGCACACGGTGATAAAATTGATTGAGGGTTCGATGTGAACCCACAGCAAGCCGAGCACTGCGGCAATGGCTCGTGAGACATAGAATGGATTGTTCATAATTGTTAAATGTTTTTGTGTTGTTGTTATCCTGAATTTTATGCCACAAATTTACTGATAAACTGCTACGCACAGCGGACATGAATTTAAGTGAAAAGTGAAAAGTGAAGAGTGAAAAATCCAATAGTTAAGTGAAAAACGAAGAGTGAAGAGTGAAAAATCCAATGGCTAAGAGAGCACATGGATTTTTCACTCTTCACTTTTCACTCTTAACTTAACAAATGGATTCTTCACTCTTCGTTCTTCACTCTTCACTTAAACTCATGTCCGCATGGGGGATAAGAAATATCGTAACTTTAGAGGCGAAATCAAAAATAAACGAGAATATGTCAGGACTCACAGAAAATACGCTCGCACGAATAGACAAGTGGCTGAGCTATGGCACATCGATAGAAGCAGCGTTCCCTAAACTGGAACAACGCTACCGAATGCAGGTCTGCTCTGAGTTTTACAAGCGATGGGTGCAAAACAAGGACATTGACCCGCGCACAGTCTGCCGCAATATAGCCCGACGCGACTATGAAATGTTTTTCAACCAGGCAGCGCAGGGAAACAAGGACGCACAGGCAATGGTGCTTGCGCTGAAGATTACTCCCGACGACGAGGGCAACATCTATCCGCGCACCGTCACAGAGATCAACAACGACGTGTTGGTATGCAACCACCTTATCCGCTTCTTTCAGACCGACGAGAGCCCGCGCCATAAGGCTATGTATCTGAGCAGTGCCGAATGGTTGATACGCACGGGTAAGCAGCAAAACAACGATCGTGCAGTGGATAAGGGTATGCAAGCCTTAGCAAATGTGTATGGCAACTTCCAGGAGGAGAAGGACGCTACAGACGAGATGCCGGATATGAGCCGCATTGCCATCACGCAGGACGTGAGCATCGTGAAGCGCGACCGTGTGAACTACACCGAGGAGGAGAAGCTACGCATGGCCCGCAAGTATGGTCTTACTACCAAGGACCTCCAGGAGATAGAGGACGACGAACTGCTTAACGGTGGAAAGCCGGAAGAGCCGAATTACTTCGAGTATATGGAAACGGAAAGAGAAGAGGGAAGAACGAAGAGTGAAGAATCCAATAGTTAAGTGAAGAGTGAAGAGTGAAAAGCGAAGAATCCAATAGTTAGTAAAATGGAAAAAGAATAAATAATGAGGATAGGACTTGTAGACGTGGACGGACGGCACGGCAAAAAGAAAAGGGGAGCTACGATATACCCTAACGTAGCTCTCGGCAAAATTGCCCGTTGGCACACGATACGGGACGATGAAGTGGAATGGGCGCAACCTTTTGACCTTTTCGACAGGCATCATTACGACATACTGTATGCCAGCAAGGTTTTCAACTTTTCGCCCGACATGGACTTTCGGCATTTCTCATACGACCGACTGGAGAAGGGTGGCACTGGCTACGACATCTATAAGCGTCTGCCCGACGAGATAGACCGACTGCAACCGCTATACGAGTTGTTCCCATGGGTGCCAAAGAACCATGCTTACGGCAAACTGACCGAGGGCTGTCCCAACAAGTGCTTTTGGTGTGTGGTACCCAAGAAGGAGGGATTAATCCGTCCGTATATGGATATAGAGGAGATAGCCATCGAGGGCAGAACGCACATTGTGCTGATGGACAACAACATTCTTGCGGCGGGCGACTATGCCAAGGAACAGCTCCAGAAGATAATCGACCTTGGTCTGCATATCGACTTCAATCAGGCGATGGACGCACGGCTTGTCACTCCGGAATATGCCGAACTGTTAGGCAAGGTGAAATGGATAGACTCCCGCATCCGCTTCGGTTGCGACACTACAGCACAGATAGCAGAATGTGAGCGAGCCATGCAACTTATCAATGCGGCAAGATTCCGGGGCGAATACTTTCTCTATACCATGATAGGCGGCAAGAACAACTTCCGAGAATGTTACCACCGTCTGGACTACTGGTGGGAGCGACTGCAACGCTTTCGCAAGAGCCATGAAGGCAGAGCCGTGTACGCCTACGCACAGCCATACCGCGACCCGACAAATCCTAACCACGCCATCCCCGAATGGCAAAAGGATATGGCTCGATGGTGTAACAAGCGAATGATATTCTGCACCACCGACTTCAAGGACTTCATGCCAAGAAAGGGATTCAAGTGTGAGGAGTATTTGAAGGAGTACGGAATATGAGTAACAACAATATTTTTATAAATAGACATGAATGTAGACATTACACTTGCTGAAGCATCAGAAGTGCTTCGGCGCGATTGCGAAAAAGTTCGCCAACGCTACGACAACGTGTACGAATGGTTTGCACGTGACGTGTTCTATCCTCGCGAAAAAGACTGGCAGAAGGCTAACGTTTCGCTATTCGGGAAACCGGACTGGAAGGGGTTTCTCGAAAGAGAATTTGGCATTGACTTGACATTATAAACAACACAATTATGGTAACAATAAAAATCAAAACATGGAAGGACTGGAAGAAGGACTTCATCGAGTGGGTAAAGGAGCCACGGCGCAAGACTTGTAAGGAGTATGTGGACTACATGGAGGCTTTGCAAAAACAGAATCTCTACAAAATAATAGAGGACACTTGTGATAAATACAACAATATGCGTGAGGGCCAAATCCAAGACATCACCGAAGCAGTTGAAAAATGCGTGGCTGCTTGTGCTAAAGAAACATACCAGTTAATCGATGATTGTCAGCCCGTAAAATTCTTCTGAGACTGTAACTTCCATTATAAGCAACAATTTTTCTACGCAACATGAATAACAACATAAAAAGAAAGGACTGGGTGGGCGGCTCGGCCGCTGTGTTCAAGACATTGGGCGCAAGCAACCATACGGACGCAGAAAGACAACGGGAGGATTACTATGCCACAGAGCCGAAGGCGACGGAATGGCTGTGCAAGCTGGAGCGGTTTGAGGGAAGGATTCTTGAGCCTTCGTGTGGCGAGGGTCACATGAGTAGGGCGTTGGAGGCAGCAGGGTATGAGGTGGTGAGCCGCGACCTTGTGGATAGAGGTTATGGCGAGGTAGCCGACTTCCTCGCAATAGACAACTTGGCGTGGGACGGAAACATCGTCACCAATCCGCCCTACAAATACGCGCAGCAGTTTGTGGAGAAGGCCTTGAGCATCATTCCCGAAGGAAAGAAGGTGGCGATGTTTCTGAAGCTGACTTTCCTCGAAGGCAAGGCCCGACGCACGCTCTTCCGTTCTACTCCACCCATTCGTGTTTGGGTAAGTTCTTCAAGACTGAAATGTGCTATGAATGGCGACTTCGACAAATACGGTAGCAGCGCCGCGGCTTACGCATGGTTCGTGTGGGAGAAAGGATATAAAGGCGAGACAACTGTGAAATGGTTTAACTGATAGATTTACAAAATAACAAAGCATGATAGAGCTGAATAAAATATATAATGAAGACTGCCTGGAGGGGATGAAACGGATTCCGGACGGGAGCGTGGATTGCATTGTGACAGATATACCCTACAACGAATGTAATCGTGCCGACAATGGTCTGAGAAACTTAGATAAGGATAAGGCAGACATCGGAATGTTTGATGTTGACATGCTGACGAAAAATCTATGTGACAAGACCAAAGGCAGCATTTATATGTTTTGCGGTTTCAATCAAGTTTCTACTATCCGGCAAGCCATGTCGAAAAAAGGTCTGAGCACAAGAATCGTCGTGTGGGAGAAAACAAATCCCTCGCCTATGAATGGTTCGGTTATTTGGTTAAGTGGAGTCGAGTTGTGCGTTTATGGCAAAAAAAAAGGCGCAACATTCAATCTCCATTGCAAGAACACCGTCTTCAGATACCCTTGTGGGGGGGGGAGGATTCATCCGACACAGAAGCCAGTGGAGCTGTTGGCGCAACTGATAGCCGCAAGTACAAAAGAAGGCGATACCGTCTTAGACCCCTTCATGGGCAGCGGTACCACCGCCATTGCAGCCATCCGTGAAAAGCGCAACTTCATCGGCTTCGAGCTCTACAAGGAGTATTACGAGAAGGCTTTCAAGCGCATCAAACTGGAGTTGGCACAGTCTACTCTCTTCTAAAAACACAACCGACAACAACATAAAAACAATACATGGGCAACAACAGACACAAACACTCCAACAAGGTTCCACCGTTCAAGCCGGACCCTGAGCATTATACTCGCAAGCATCACTCTTGGAAGGCGAAAAAGTCTTACGAGACGGAAGATGAAGCATGGGAGTTCTTGCAAGAGAACCCGAATCTCAAGGCACAAGGATATACGGTGTATCGGTGCAGAACTTGCAATAAATGGCACGTAGGCAGAATTAGGAATTAGGAATTAGGAATTTTGAATTATCGCCGTTGGCGATTTTGAATTGTTCAATTAGGAATTGCAAGGTTCAGAATAACAACTCAAAATTCAAAAATGGATAACTCAAAATCGGCATAGCCGACAACTCAAAATTCAACACTCAAAATTCAAAAACATGCAGCAAGCACATAATATATACTTAACAAAATTCCAACAGCAATCGCTCTATATGGGAGCCAAGGATGAGCGAGTGATTGCTGCCCGCCGTGTGGGTAAGACCGACGGACTTGTGGCTCCTTACGTCTGGACGGCCTCCAACTCCATGCCTGGTATGCTCGGCGCATGGGTGGCTGTGTCGCGTCAACAGGGCTTCGGCAAGACCATACCGGGCACCATGGCCGCCATGGAACGTATGTTTGGCTTTACGCAGGGCATTCATTTTGGTTGGGGACGACCGCCGAAACATGCTCGCGAGAGTATCTTCAAGCCTAAGAACTACGATAATGTGATATGGTTTGCCAATGGCGCCTTGTGGGTTCTTATATCCCTCTCGCAGACTGCCAGTGCCAACAGTTACACCTTTAGTGCTCTTGTGGGTGACGAGGCGAGGTTCTTTCCGCTAAAAAAGGTAACTGACGAGTTGCTGCCCGCTCTTTCAGGCCAGACACATCCGTTGGGCGACATCAACTTTACGGAGTATAATCCGATGTATAAGAGTACGCGATTCCTCTCCGATGCTGCCCTTACGGCCAAAGGGTCGTGGCTTGAAAGGGAGGAGGAGAAGTTGGACTTGACAGTTGAGACGGGTCCGTTCAAGGGCAAGACCTATAGATGGGTGCAGGAGCAGTTAGAGGCTTACGCCAACAAGGTGATACGCTACAACGACCTACTGTATAATGCCAAGAAGACCAGTCACTCGGTTCATGTGGTGCCGAAGGTTTTGCGCACAACGATCCGTGCCGTGGCTCTGAAGATGATGAAGCATGAGGGACAGTTCAGGATAATGCCCAACCATGGCCAACATATCACAAAGGGCATGGTTGAGATGGCTGTCAACTATAAGCTCATTCCGCAGGACGATGCCGAACTGATTTACGATTACGAATATCTTATCACGCCAGAAGAGGATTTCGAAATGCAGATGTTCCTGCGGTCGAAGAAATTCTCTGAAGGTTATCTGCGTGAGCTGCGCCGCGTTGCTTTCTGCGTGCGTCGTGCGTCGTCGCTCGACAATGTGGACGTTTTGAGTGAAGGCTATATTCGTCAGATGAAGCGTGATCTTCCTCCATATACCTTCGCCGTATCAATTCTAAACGTAAAGATACAGAAGTCAAACGATGGCTTTTACTCCAACCTCGATATTGATCATGTCCACGGATATATCCCCGACGAGATAGACCCACTATCGTCTGCAAAATTTTCCACGCAAAAGGTGTCGGGCATCATCGGTGGAAAGAAAGTCACGAGCGAGAGTTATCAACCCGACTTTAAAGAATTGGGCGAGCGCAACGACTCACGTCAGGACTCCGACTGCATCAACTCCCTACCTTTATATATAGCCCTCGACTATAATGCCAACATCAATACGCTTGTGGTGGGACAGATGTATGAGCGCGACGGCATGGAATGTGTGAACGTCATCAAAAGCTTCTATGTGAAGAACGAGCGCAAACTGCGTGAACTGATAGCCGATTTCTCGGATTATTACGCACCGAAGCGAGCCATCTACCGCGACGTGACGTATTTTTATGATGCTACGGCAAAACAGGGAGCATCCTACGCTTCGTCAGACGAGCGATTCTATATGACCGTGATTGAAGAACTGGAGAAGCAAGGGTGGAACGTGACAGCCATTGATATGGGCGCTCCCGAGAAGCACGAGGTGAAGCACAAGATCATCAACGACGGCTTGGCTCACCTCTCCTACCCTGCCATCCGCATCAACCAACCGAACAACCCTGACCTTATCATTGCCATGCAGCTGTGCGAGGTGCAGATCTCATATAAGGGCTTCCACAAAGACAAAAGCCAGGAAAAGAAGCCCGAGAGTGAAGACACGCTACCCCTGCAGCAACGTACCGACTTCACGGATGCCTTCGACACGCTGTACTTAGGTTGCAAGTTCTTCCGTGGAGGTGGCGGTTGGTTTTTGCTGCCGAGTGGAAGATAATGGGAGTTTTGAGTTTTGATTTTTGAGTTTTGAATTGTGCGCAAGCGCATTTTGAATTGTTCAGTTTTGATTTTTCGAGGATATAAAAAGACGAAGGACAGACGTTATCACAACGGCTGTCCTTCCAACAATCTAAACAATCTAAATTTTATCTTTATGCACGATTTTGTTTCTTGGGATGAAACGATTACAAGAACACTGGCAGTCTACTCCGCCAGTCGGTTCTGCATCATCGACAACCAGCTCACCACCGACTTATAATCAGTAGAGCGAAAACGATAACGCTTGTAGTTAGCTGTTATCTCTCCCACCCAACGGATGCGCTGCTGCTTCACGAAGCCGATACCGCGAACACTATGGCCTGCTACTCCCCTGCCTTTCTGCTCGCGTCCTTTTACGTTGCGCTGTATCTCTTGATAGATGGTGCCAGTACGACGAGCTCCGCGTGAATGAATGGGGGTGAATGGTTCGTGCTGAGGTAAAATATTCTTCATCGCAGATCTCGCTTTCCATGCCTCTATCCCCACACGCTTGAGATATTCGGACGACTTTTTTAATTTATACTGATGAGCCAATCTCGCCAAAGCAAGTTCGCCTATACCCAAATATAACATTAACTCAGAATTGGGCATGTTAGCGTAGTTGTCGCACAACCATTTTACTTGACTGCCCGTAATTCTGTCGCCTTGCGCCTTCATCATTGCCATTGTAGCACGATCTTTTTCCCATCCATGTACAGTAGCAAGATGGCGTAATCCAGCACGGCTAATATCATACTGAGAACAAAGCATGACATTGGTAGTTGTCGGATAAACCAAAGAGAGAGAATTAATCTCGTCTTCGGAAAGAGAACTATAGTGTCGCATATATCCCTAATAGATATGGCCATTTTTTAATCCTGTAGTGTCCATCATATCACTCTTCGTGTTTTCAGTTCGCCTAATGCGTTCAACACCTCATAAGCCTCGAATCCGTGCGCAATGTCGCACAGAGAATATTGCGAGGTGCAATACTCGTCGCACATCTGCTGCGGTTCGGCTCCCAGTGGGCATTCAAACGGATTGTCATATAGAGCGGAGTACTTCGCCCAATCCACATAGCGACCTTTACAGGGCTTGAACTGCTGTGTGTCTGGCTTGTCGCACACTATCAGGTATTGCGGGTCAACGACGCCTGCCAGGCGTTTGTAGTCGTGCCTTGCCTGGTCGTGGTCGCCAATGCCGAAACTGAAGCCCACGGAGGTAGTCGCTGTGCCACGTTCCTCGCTGTGTTTTTTATTGTTGGTGAGAGTAGCACCCTCACGGATGAGTTTTCTGAACTCATCTATGCCCATAAATCTATATATCTTCATAATGGTTTCTCTTTATCTTTATGTTATGATGTTTGTTGATTGTCTGAAGGCAGCTTCTCGTATACATCGAGGTCGGTCCACCACGATTTCCTGCCGTCGGGCACGAATTTGTTGTTTGGCATAAACAACTGGGTCTTTTCCTTTTTTTGTATCCATTCGTCGGGAATGTAGGCAGTAAAACGAGCTATATACTTACTCGTAAACGTAAATGTAGCCAAGTGCGGTTGAAAGAGCGGACGGTATAGTCCGTTAAACCTATAAGCTGTCACCTCGTACTGTTCCTTCATGTCGGGCGACTGAAAGAGAATTGTGTAATGGTTGCCTCGATGTAGGGCAGCGAGCGCATGGAGATAGTCCTCACTGCCATACTCACACACCATCTTACCGTCGCGCAGGCGGAAATAGCAATCCCACAGATTGCGACGGAATATGTACCAGAAGAAGTCCATATCGTCGTCGGTCATCTGAGGGATGTTGCGGAACACTATATCACGCCACACATGCTGACGGAGGTGCGAGCCATGAGCGAAACCTTCCACTGCCGACACAAAGTCGTGACGGTCCAAACTTAAGCTAATCATGGTGGAACAAGATATACTTCACGTCCTCATACATGGCCATTTGTACCTCCTTGCCGTCGAAATGGCCCAAGGCCAGCAGATGTCCGTCCTCCTTGGTGGCATCCTGTACAGATGGGGCACTGGCTCTAACCACAAAGATGTCGAACTCCTTGATGCAGTTCAACTGCTCCAACGGCAACATCGGCATGTTCATACGTGCCTCCTGGCGTATGCGCATAGCGTCGGCCTTGCTGAGCAAGGGGTGCTGTTGCTTGGCCTTGCGCACGGCTTCGGTCTCAACCTTCAAAGTATGCTGTTCGTAGGCTTCCTGGATGATATTGTTGTTCTGCCACAAAGCCACTTGATTGAGGAAGTTAAGAAAACTTTCCCTGCCAGCTGTCAGCTTCAGTTTTGCAAGCGACTCCTCCATAACAAGGATTTTATCGATGCGCTGCCAATGAATCAAGCCACGACGCTCAAATTCACTGAGTATAGCAAAGATTGCCGACACGTCGCGAAGCTCTTGCAGCGACTGTTTTTGCTTTTTGTTTCTTTTAAATGGGTTCCACATAGTTTATGTTGTTTTAAAGTGAATATTCTGTTGATTAAAAATTCTTCTATCCTCACGGACCGAAGAATGGTGTTAATAAAAACTTCAATCAAATATGTGGTGTACTATTCTCACGAACGGCAACACAAATAAAAAAAATCATCAACCAATGAATGATAAAAAAAATAATTATATACGTAGAAATTAAAGAAACGTTCTAATGCGTTATGAATCTCGTGCCATCTATCTCGAGCACAAGTATGTCGTTGACAACCCTTATCTCCCCACTCTCCACAAACTGCACCTTGCGCTGATGGCGCATGGTGTCTACAGCAAGACAAACGCATGTGCCTATGTCCACGTGTCCTGTCTTGGTGAGAAACTTGATATAGAACGGCATTCGCTGCACGTTCCTTGCCGTCTGCGGAGGATTGAACCCTGTGATACGGCATCCCGTGCGCGGGTCGTTCCACTGCCATTTTTCCATGTATCGGCGCAGCTCGGTGTAGGATTGGGTTGGAGTTTTCATTTTTGAATGTTGAATGTTGAATGTTGAGTGTTGAATGTTTGCGCCTTGCGCAATGTTGAGTATTGAATGTGGAGTGTTGAATGATTGCCGTTGGCAATACTGAGTGTTGAGCGTTGAATGTTAAATGTAGAAGAAGGAACTCTTCATTCCTCATTCTTCATCGGCTTCACCGACCATTCCACCTTCCACATTCAACATTCCACATTCATTCTTCCCTCAATGGCGGAAACTCAAGGTGTATGAACCTGTCTATTTCCTTGTCCTTTATCGGTTTCACGCCTCCTGCAAACATCTTCTTGCGCTGACGCAGAACGTCGGGAAAGAGAATGTTACATAGCGCGTTGCCCCAATCGGCTGATGTGTTCAGCAGATGGGAGGGATGAAACACGAGTGTGTAGGACACGAGAGCCGCGTCGGTTTGCGGACGATCGAACATCGGTCCGTTGAGCGTCAGGGCACGTTCTTTGTTGTAGAGCACCATGTGACTGTTGTAATAGCTCACGTCGTCGCTTTGCGCGTAAATGATGCGGTCGGCGTAATCGCCAAGATACTTGTACAATAGCGAATACAATAGCGAGTCACACGAGTAAAGAGTGGAGAGAACAAGATGGGTTATCCACCCACGTTCAAAGCACTGTTGCAGAAACAGAAAGGTTTCCTGCTTGGGGGCAGGCATGGTGAGCACCATCACATGCGAGTCTATCACAAGATGGCTCACTGCCTTGTAGAACTTCTCTACAGTCACGTCGCCGTGAGTGTAAAACGTCAGCATACGGTGGGGTGCCTGGAAGACGGCCTTGGGAAGCTTGTTGTCTACGCAGCAAGGCGGTATGAATAATAGAGTATCGTCCATATTGAGTTTTGAATTTTGAGTTTTGAATTTTGAATAGTTGCGCGTTGCGCAATGTGGAATGTGGAATGTTGAGTGTTGAATGGTCGGCGAAGCCGATGAAGAATTAGTCAATGAAGAATTATTTGTTTCAGAGGTTCTTCCCTTAACAAATGGATTTTTCACTCTTCACTTTTCCCTTTTCACTTAACATCATTCATTCAGCAACATCGGCGTTGCCAGTGTCAGAACCTTTGGCGCAGGCTCGTCGGCGGTGAGCACTACGGCGTGCGAGTAGTCAAGCAATTGCATACGGATGGTGTCTGAGGGGATAGAGTTTGTGCAGACTTGAAGGGCTGTTGCCTTTAATCCGATGTAGAATTTGTCTGGACACTCCGAGTCGGATATGAACACCTGGTCTTCGCCTGACATGCCATAATCCGCGTCATTTGCAGACACATTCACAAACATGCCATTTTTCTCTATCTTCACAAGATTGCTTGCGTTGCTCGAAAACAGACTGACGCGACGCAGAATGTCAATCATCTCCTTCTTGTTGAACACGACATAGTAAGGGTTTGACTTTGGAATTACGCTGTGGTAATTGGGGTAGTTACCCTCTATGTGCTTACATATCAGTTCGGTGTCGCCTGATGTGAAGCGTATGGTGTGGCTGTCGTTCTCGATTGTAATGTCCTCACCTCCGTCGAATACCGACAATGTGCGGAAGTAGTCGCGGTGGATAAGCATCCTGCGAAGGTCACCTCTTCGGTAGAAGTCACTGCCTCCCTTCTGTGGGTCGTTACAGTGTACAGTCTTGGTGAGGATGTGTGCGTCGGTGCCGACAAAGGTCACTTCGGAATTGTCGTCGGCAATGTCAACGCACAGACTGGAGAGCTGCGGGCGTATTTCATTTACCTGAACAAACTTTTCGGCTGTGTCTATAACCGAACGGAACAACTGACCTGGCAGACAGATAACCATTGATTTCTCACTATTGGGCAATGTCATCTGGGGGTATTCGTCGCCGGAGAAATAGGCCATGCTTGCCTTGCCCGACTTGATATTGTCGCCACTATTGGTGCAATACTCTACAGTGAACACCTGGCTGTCATCCTGCACGTCGAGCGTAACGGCACAATCGGGCAATGTGCTTAACAGCGTACTGAGCATCTTGAGAGGCAGCACTATGGGCTTGCTGAACTTACCGCCACACAGCGTGAGGGGTGCCGGAATTGTAAGCTGCGCCTCCGTGGTTGATGATGTGAGAAAGAACTGACCGCTTTCGCTGCGTGTCAGCAGCACATTATCAAGAATGACTATCGTGTTCTTAGAACCGATGCACATGGCCGACTTGTTGAGGGCTGCGTGAAGGGCACGGGATGATTGGGCTTGTAATTTCATAATGTGGAATGTTAAATGTTAAGTGTTGTAATCGACTTTGCGCAATGGGGAATGTGGAATGTTAAGTGTGGAATGGTCGGCGAAGCCGATGTGGAATTAGTCAATGAAGAATTATTTGTTATAGCTATATTTTTCAATTATTATTAGGATTCTTAACTCTTCATTTTCCTTATTCCTTATTCATTCTTCATCGGCTTCGCCGACCATTCCACATTCAACAATCCACAATCAACATTCTTTAGAACGGCAAGTCCTCGTCTTCTGCTGGGTTATATCCGCTGAGGTCCGTACCGCTTGCCTCTGCCGGAGCCACAAAGCCGACGGCTGCTCCTGCTGCCGCAAAGGTGGGCTGTGCATAAGGCGAAGGTTGCAACGCTGTTTTGGGCTGATAGAGCATTCCCATACGCTTGTTCATGCGACGACGAATAGCCTTGAATAAAGGAGTGTTCTCGTCAGATGGATCTTGCTCAGCAAACTCAGGATGAGTGTCCTTGTTTGCTTCAATCACCTCCTTAGGCAATTTGGGAAAACATTTTATGGCCGTTTTTATATATTCCAACGAGAATGAGTGCTGAAGTTCGTGAGTAGGAATCGAAACATTTTCATCGCCCCGCTCCTGTGCTGACTTACGGGCTTTTGCCTTGTAGGCTTCATTAAGAGCCCATATCGCTACCCTCAGCAACGCCATAGGACGATTGTCATACGGCGAGTTTTTGACGATAATCTCATTCACGTCTGTTGGAGCACAGATCCACGTGCGCTCTGGACGATTTTTGTCAATTCCTGTATAAATACCCGCCTCATTGAGCGAGAGCAGGTCGAGGTTTCCACTGCGATTTGCCATTTTGTTTGTTGTTTTTATTTGTTTATTTATGTTATATTATTTTACAAGTTTAAACTCATACACGAACACAAACGGATTCTTCTCCCATGTGCCCTTGCCACAGATTTTGTCTATCAGATTGGCATAAGCCTCACGTGGAGTAGGCGATAACTCGACCCTTAAAGCTTCGCGTCGGATAAAGGAGAATCCCCACATATAGCTATGCACATCGGGATATTGCTGTATGCCTTCTGCCATGCAGTCGCCGTCGCTAATGTCCTGCAAACGCTCAACGCGAATATTGGTAATGCGGATGCGATGGGGCATGAGACCTGCTGCAACAAACATTTTGTTGTTATAGCCTTTATGAACTTTTAGTTCCTCTTCTAAATCCTTACCAATTTCATATTCTTGTTCATAATAGCCGCATACGTCCCTATATGGCTGTGTCACGGCAATATCATGCCCTATTCTGAACGCAGCTTCTTTGTGTATGACCTTTTTCAGGTGACAATAACAGCTACCAAAATCGCATTTGTGAAGCGACACATCCTTGGCAGTAATGTCGGGAGAATCGCAATATCCTGCTATTCGCCTGGTCTGCGTCTTGCGTCCTTCAAGCACGGCTTTTGTCAGTCCATACTTGTCGTTGAACATTATTTTTTGCATACGTTTGTGTTCCTTTTAATCGTTTAAAACAATCTCGCCCTGCTGTCACTCATATCGTCCATCGTGCGCACCCTGTACCATTTCTTCACTCGGTTCTTGGGCGCGTACACCTTAGACAGTCCGATAAAACTGCTGCAAGCGAGGTGCAGCGGACTGATGTTGCCGCCGAACAGCGGAGCGCTCTGCTCCCTGCAACTACACTTTATGTGGTCGTAAGATATGCAGCTCTCGCACTTAGGGGGGGTAAAGCTACGCATGTGCTTACTCCTCCACAGCCAACTTCAAATTATCCTGTTCGATATACTCGTTGCAGTATTCTGCCGGCACATATATATGGGCGTAGAAATGTGTGGCTCCGACAATACGCAAGGTTTCACGATCATTAAATACGGTGTTAAATTTATGTTTGAGATAGTCAAAAACGATATTTTTAGCCGTCACTACATCGTATGCCCATACGACAAACATTTCGTTTTTATGCACTCCATAATGAGATCGGTCTTCAGGGTCGTAAACATCTGTATCAATAAAATTGGCCTTCACCTTAAACGGCTCTTTCACGAGCGCATCAGGGTCTTTTTTCAGAGTCTCTTCTTCTTCCTCAATATCAGCATTTGTGCGACCGATAAAATGGAACTTGCCAATAAATTCCGACTTCGTGATATGCACATAGTTTGCACCTTTGGAACGGAAGATTTTGTTTACGGCTCCCTCCGCATAGTCAATAGCGCAATCTTGTGCTCCTCGCAGAGAGTCGCTACGCACAATAAGCACAGCTGTATCGTTGTTGCTGCTACGAACAGTAACTTTTACATGACAGAGTTGCGGCATATATTTTTCTTCTTCCGCACGAAACGGACAGTCGGAGATTTCAACCTCATTAACGCCTTCCTCTTTAAGTCCGTTAGCCAATTTGTCGGTAAGAGCTTTTCCTCGATCCAGCAACACCTCGCAACGGTCAATTTTTACTGTCTCCTTAGTGTCTTTGTCAATAAAATCTTCAGTCCAGACACGCTTTACTCTTTTTGCCAAGTAATGGCCAACTGCTTCTTCAACCGGCACTACTCTTGTCTTGTAGTCCTTTCGTAATAATATCTTTTCCATACTCTATAATGTATTAAAAATCTTAAATTCTTGTTTTGGTTAACTCTTAGAACGGCATATCCTCCTCCTTTACATCCGGCGCAACAGCCGTGGCCGTTGCAGCTGATGCCACAGGTGCAGCCATGCGTCTGCCCTGCTTACGCGTCTTATTGTTCTCCCAACGTTCTTTCTCCTCGTCGGTGAGCTGTACGATATTTCCTTCATCGTCGCGGTAAGGCAGCGGATCGGGCTGCTCGGCATATTGCTTGGCTATGCGCTTGAGCTCGCGGTAGTCCTTCGGTATAGCGTCCTTGCCAGGACGGAAGAAGAAGAACACGTGCTTGGAGGTCTGCATGTAGCGGATGAACTTCGGCTCGATGGTGTTGTCATTCTCCCATTCTCGGCCAGTGAAGTATTCCTGTGTAACCCAAGCCTGTAGCTTGAAGCATTTTCGCTGCTTGTCGCTCTCGTTCTCGAAGAGATGTTTGGGATTGCACGCTATCGACATGTTCTCGCAATAGTCGTATATTTTCTTCTTGAAGGTGGCTCGGCTATACTCCTTGCTCTTGCCCTCGGAGGCATCTGCCCAGTCGCGCATAAACTCGTTGAACATATCGTCAGTGCATATTGGCACTCCGTAAACCTCGTCGCGAGAGAAAAACCACTCAAAGTAGCGGACAATACTCTCCGTGAGCTTCTGGACCATCTGACGGCGGCGCACATTGCCTTGCGGAGCAATGGCAAAAGTGTGGTAGCGCATGAGAAACTGGACAGCCAAGGCGCAAAGGTAGATGGTCTGATTGCGATCGGTGTCGGTAAGTTTGGCGGGGTCAATCGTAAAGTTCTTCATCACGTCCGAAGGCGAGCGTGGCGGCTCGTTCTTCATTTCATTACCTCGTGAGAACCGGTCGGAAAAACTAACCAATGGGAAGCGACCAACGGTAGAGCCTTCATCGTCCGACAACGGATAATTAGACGTGATAACGTGCAGGGGCGAGTCTTCCATTTTCAAGGAAGTCGGGTCACCATACTTGCGCTCTACATTGGTGCCTCGTGTCACCTTTACATAGAAGTACTGCAAGGGGAATCCTTTTGGTCGGTCTTCCCAATGCACCGTCCTGTACTTGCCTGGATATTTCAGTATGTCGGTAAGACAGTTCTTTGCGCTGTCAACATCTTTAAACGATTTCATGTCTATAGACAGCACGTTTACGGCTGCATCCACTACAAGGTTAACCATGACCGACTTACCACTACCGCCACTCGCCTGCTTCTCGTCGGGTATCTTATCCTCAAGGAAGTAAGGGCAGATGTTCTGCATACCTTCCCACGAACGATAACACAATCGCCCTATGCCAGAAAGCATGTTTGCAAAATGGGCGTTTTGAATAGCTATCGCATCAGGCGTTAGCGACTTCTTGTTGCGCTGGGCTTCCATTTCCTCTTGCCAAAGAACGTTGGAGCAACCACGCACCACACGAAGTATGGGCCACAAATCTTGTTCGCGCTTGCTGTTCCACTCAACCAACCATCGGTAGGTCTGCGCCCACACCATAAGATCGGAACGCATCTGCTTGATTTCTGATAAAGTGAAAACCGGTGAACCGTCCTCGTTTCTCATAGCCTCTTTGTTGTCAATAGACTGAAGCCGACTCTGATATTCTTCGTTTTCCTTAATGACAAACGGAGGGTTGAACACTTTCATCGTGAAGTCATACGGTTTCTTGGCGAGCGAGGGGATGAAGAAATTTATGTCGTCGTAAGACACAGGATATATTCTATCTGGTGTAATCTTCAACGCCACATTATTGAAGTAGAAGTACTCGGTCTTGGCATCGAACGCATCGGCGAAGTTTATCACCATGCTCTGCAAACCTCCGGCTGACTTCTCGTTGAACGTCTTGTCTATCATGTTAGCGCAATCGGACATCATACGTCGCTCATTATCGTTGCGCCGCCATGCCTGTTCAACATAATCCATCAATAGAGTTTTTGCAGCTTGCATGATGCTCTTGGCGTCGATATATTCCACAAAGCACTTGTCCAAATGGATATACTGTCCCACGAGGTCGGTGCTCTCTGGGTCTATCATTCGGTAATAACCGTGACAGGTCATAAATAGCCACAATCTTGTAGGTGACACCTTGCAGGTGGGTGGCTTGGGCTTTCCGCTTCGAGGGTCACGCGGATATTCTATCTCGAATGGTTCCGTGTTTCTTGCTCCACGCAATCGGGAGTAAAGCGGCAGGCGCACATCATGGTCGAACTGGAAGTTCTCTTCTGCGTTCATGGTGTATGTCAGCAGATAGTCGCGCACCGACCTTGGCGAACATCCGAACAACCATTGCCAGCGTCGGCAATAACGTGAGCGGAATCCTTCGGGTAGCATTGCATAATGCAATGAGCTGAACTTGGTGCATATAGCTCCACAGTCGCGCTGCGAGGCGATGTCGTTGGGGTACAGGATTATGACGTTCTCGGCAAAGCGGTTCAGTTTCTGATATTGCCCGGCTTTAAAGTCGAGTTTCTCCAGTTTCCATTCTCCACGCTCGATATACCAAAAGTTTCTCCGTCCAATAGAAAACGCCACATGAAACCAACAAAAGTCTCGGAAATGTTGGTCTTCAGCCTTGTCTATACGCAAGGAGCGCATGGCATAGTAAACGCTCAATGCGTCCTCGGGTGTTCGGCAAAAGACGATGTTGCGGGCTTTTATCTCACCCGTCGGTATCTTGACATCTATCTTCTTGAAAGTACCCTTCGGCACTCCGTCCTTTGTCACGTTCTCCTCCCATACCTCCTTGGTCTCGGTATATTTCTCTTCGGGCTCAAACTTCTGTATGGCGGCATGTACGGCTGTGTTGTCGCTCTTGCGCTGGTCCATCGCATACACAAAAACGTTGTCGCCCATTAGCCACTTGCTCACCTTCCTCACGCTGTGCTCCTCGGCTGTAGAGAACACTATAGGCTCACTACCTGCCATTGCCGGACGGAAGAAGCATCCGTAGGAGTTCTGTGGCCCTACCACTTGCGAGGCAAAGCATACGAACAGCGGGTTCCAGGGCGTACCGTGGATAATCTCGCTCACATGCTGGCCGTTGCGGATTACGTCGGGCAGCGTGACACTCAGCAGGGAGTATATACGGAAGTCCTTGTTGAGCATGTCGGGCGTGAATGTGCTACCGAAGCCATAACGGAAAAGACCTTTGTCAAGTGTCACCTCACACCCAAGGGCCGCAAGCTCTTGCGGTGAGAAGTCGGTCTTTGGCTGAAAAGAGAAGGTCTCTATGGTCCGCTCAGATGTGGTACGGTAGTCCATACGGCCAAACACTTCGGGGAAGGCTTGGCGCACCTGGTCGGTGTCGCCATAAATATCCTTCACAAGTCGCTGACAGATGCGCTGAAGGCTATATCCGTGCATCGGTAGGTTCATCTTCGCCGCGTACAGCTCGATGGCTCCGTAGCCCGTCTTGCCCGTGCGTGTGCACTTCCATTTCACGGCTCCATGTTCTGCCAAACGATTGCCATCAACGCCGTTGCCGTCGTAAAGACCACCACGCTCATTGTTATATACAATGAAGTGGGGAGTCTGCTTGGCATCGACATCCACGTTCTGCTCTCTCTTACAGATAGGGCAGAAGCAAGCGGTCTGACCCTCGATGCGCTGCTCGTTGGCAGGCTTCAGACGAGGAATCAGGTCGAGATTGGCAAGACGGTTGATTATCGGATGGTAAAACATGTTGCTGTTATTGTTTTGAAAAGGACAGTTGGCGACATGCCAAACTTCTTTCAGCATTACCATTCTCCGAGGCACTTATGTCCTTACTGGGGTAGCTTACTTCATAGGAGGGCGTTACCGCGACCTCCATCGCCATGCTGTCCTCTTTTTTAAAAAAAGAAAGACCGACGGTGATGTCCTAAGTACTCAACAGGCAGCCACTCCGGGGCTTTCAACTCCCATACGCGACCGGTCTCAAATACTATGGGACGTTGCCGTTCCCATCATCGCCGCCAAGGTATTTCTGTTTCTTACTGTTCTTTACATTTGTTGTTTTGTTATAAGTTCAGAAACGTCTCCGTGCGGAAGTGGCGGATGGTGCAGTTGGCTGTTCGCTTCATGCAGCTTATCATCATCAGAACAAACTCCTTGAAAGAGATGAAGCTCTCATTAAGACCAATCACCTCCACCGCAACACGCCAATAGCACTTGCCGTTCTTCACCCGGCAGGAGTGCTCGTTTCTCACTTTTATATTCCCTATATTGCCCCGCATCATATTGAACAGCTTCTGACACACGTCCCTCACAAGAGCAAAGGGCGCATGGAAAAGCAGCACTTTATCGTCGCTGTCATAATCGCGCACGGTCTCGGTGTAGGCTATGCGGTGAAGATATTCACGATGCGTGGGTCTACCCTGCTTCTTATTCTGACGGTTGGGGATATAGGGGTAATTCAGATACTCGTGGTTAGGCATTATTCGTTCGGATATTTCAAACGCTTCAGCTTTTTCATCATCTGCCACGTTGAATATATACTTCGCTTACAGTCGAACACGGGGTCGTGCTCCGCACCCTTCTCCACTTCCTTATAATCCTCCACAAGGTCGTATGCCTCACTCGGACGATAGAACACACCACGAGCATTACATATCAGTCGAGCTGCCTCATAGATGAATGTTCGATGGTCGCGGAAGTAAGTATAATGCACAGGCACCAAAATATTCAGCTTATAGCATATATTACGCAAGATGGCGATGTCAAAATCAGAACCCTGCGCCCACAGGCACACGTCTTTTTCTTCCATCTCCTTCTTCAAGTCTGCTATCCAGTCAAAGAAATCCTTGACAGCGATCTCGATAGGTCGGCAGGGCAGCTCATAACTGTCATTACTTAGCAACGACGCTTTCGCCTCGTCACTCTTTGCACCCCACCACTCCGCCGTTTTGCCGTCGAAAGTAAAATTGTTGACAAACATACTACGAAGGTCGATGTGACAAGAAAATTGGAATGAGGGGTCGTGCAATGTTGTGTCCTTCAACAGGAAGAACGGTGAAGTCTCGGAGTCTCTTTTCCATGCCACGGCACCAATCGACATTACCGCTGCCGTAGGGCATAGCGAGCAAGTCTCCAAATCAAGCGTTATATCAAGCATATTTTTTACATTATAGTTAATCGTTAGTGGTATAAGAAGTAAGAATGGCTCGTATGCCTTCCTGCTCCCACGGTTTCCAGTTCTCATTGGTGAAACGCTTTATCACGGTTGCCGCACTCATGCCCCGCTCGTTCATATAAGCGATGAACTTGTTGCACATACCTGCGTTCACCCTCTTCAAGCAAGAATAGAATACGCCAGGCTCGTCGCTCTGCGCCAGGATGTAGAGAAAACCCTTGTCGCCCTCCATCCTTTGCGAGTCGTCATCGTCTACATAGTCAAGCAATGGCTGCGACACGTCCGTCAATAGTAAGAATTGACGTTTACACTCGTTAATACCTGCAATCTCCCATTCAGAGAATCCCTTTTGGAAGAACCGAAGGTAGAAGGTGGCGAGCGTAAAGCCTTTCTTAGCCAATACCACATATAGAGACTTTTTGTCTTCAACTGGCAAATCATCAGTCTGCAATGGTGTATGTGATTTAGTTATTTTTTCAACGATTTCCTTGGTCATTCAATTCTTATTTCTTAAATTTGGTGCAAATATAATTCTTAAAATTGAAATTGACAACTCTTACTGTTGATTAAATCAATTCTTTAGCGTTTTTTAATATTTAAAGGTTTCATATTAACACTTACTATTATGATGTATCAGTACAATTTCTCTTTCCTGAACGAATGGCTCGAATCAAACCCCGAGATTCCCAAAGGCGAGATTCTGCAAGCTCTCGGTGCCAAGTCTAACAATCGCTTCAAGGCGTGGGTTAGATGCGAGGGACCTATGCCCGTCATCAGTATGCTGCGCCTATGCAATGCGTTCCAGATTCCGCTCTCTGCCTTCTTCCGTGATGTGGATGCCGGAGCAGACGGCGCTGTAGTGCCGGGTATGCCTACCCCTAACGACATTCTCGAGCCTGCGCAGGGCTATGCGAGCAGCACGGATGAGCGCCAGCACGGCGAACGTTCTATGCTCAACCCGCTCGATGTGCGGGTTGTTCAATCGGTGGTGCCTGGTGTTGTGACAAGGCCGAGGCAAGCGGATGACAGGCAAGAGCCGGCAACACCTGCCGACAATGCAGCAGTCGGACGTAAGGACACGGACCAGCCTGTAAGCGACAATATCAGCAACACTAACCTTGCGGCTATCTTAGACCTTGAGCACAGGCACATGGAGCAACAGCACCGTCTGCTCGACATTATTGCCGAACAGCAAAAGCAGATTGCCAACCTCACACGCTTGCTCAACGAAGCCAAACTCTACGACAACATGGGCGGGGACCATAGCTGCATGGTGGCCGACCGTCCTACACGCGAGTGACGCATACAAAAAAAGCGTTACCTATCCATCGCGGACGGGTAACGCTCACACAAAAAAGAAAATTTAATCTAACTAAATCAATTAACCCATAAACTAAAAATTTTATTCCATAAAACTATTTCCTCTCGTTGATAGCCGCCATGCGGCGACGGTAGAACTCTTTCTCCTCTATGCGTTCCATCGACGGGTCGCCGCTGACATACGGCACTCCCATATACCAGAAACCGTGATGCAGGAACACAATGGGCGTGCTGTTGCCAAAGGTCATTGGCATCGGAGTGTCGCCCTTCTGGCTACGTCGGGGCTGCAAACTTAGTATGCTTATCAGCTCTGTCTCACTCACGATGGGCAGCGCTGCCATCTCCTTTTCCAGATCCGTGCCTTCCATCGGAACGAAGAACACACGACCGTCAGGCGTCTCCGTCTTGTCCCAACCGTCACGACCCGTGGTATCGGCAAACTCCACTGCGCTTACGCCTCCTGCCATGCCTTCGAACGACTCATAGTAGTGTTCAGCACCCTGCTTCCTCGCCCACTCGCGTGCTTGTCTCATTGCCGAGTTGCAGCGCGTCATAAAATCCTTGAGGTCGCCTCCCACCTTGGTGTCGGCGCTCGCTTTGTAAAGATAATTTGGTTTCTTCATATTTGAATGTTGAATATTGATTGTTGAATGTTGAATGGTTGCGCCTTGCGCAATGTTGAATGTGGAATGTGGAGTGTTGAATGGTTGTCGTTGGCAATGTTGAGTGTTGAAGGTGGAATGTTGAGTGTAAAAGAAGAAACTCTTCATTCCTCATTCTTCATCGGCTCCGCCGACCATTCAACATTCAACATTCCACACTCAACATTCATCTATTGCGCACCGCGCAATAGATAACGGGCTCTCCGCATTCATCGTCCTTCATCCTGAATCCTCTCGCTGCCAACTCTTGCAGATATATCGACAAGGGGTCGCCCAGTGGACACACCACAGCCTTGAAGTACGTGCGAAGCTGATAGTCAGTGAACACGTCGCAGTCCTCGCGCCAATGCCCGAGCGGCTTGTATTTCTCGCAGAACGCTTCTATCTTGGCAGGGATAACGAAGTCTTGCAAGGTGACTTCCGGCTGCGTCGTAACTTCTATTACGTCTTGTTTCTTTCTGCTCATACCTTCTATCGTCTACTGTAAAGAAATGCTACAATCCCAATAGCAACTATCCAGAATAAATAAAGCGAGATTGGAACAGAAGGTGATAATTGCTTAATATCCCTCGTATTCTTCTCCTTCTCCACATTCATGCTATCCTTCTTTGCCCAGTGGGTACCCACATTCTGCCTGTTGCTCAACACTAAGCTGTCTATTGTGTGCTGCATCCGCGTCATTTTCTCCTCCTGGTGCTTCAGCCGTGCCTCGTATGTGGCATTGCGCTCATAGTCGCCCTTGCGGTGTATGGTTCGGTCGGTGGTGGTGGTCTTGTTGCCTTGAGCGTCGGTGCTCTCGGTCACTCGCTCCTGGATGGTCTCCTCGTTGCTGCCCTTGTCGGTCATGGTGCCAGTAGTGAGTTGCTCGGTGGTGGCAGCACTGTTAGTACTATCCATAGAAGTCTCCGACTTCACCACACTGTCTTTAACGATGTCTACGACACTATCACGCTGTTGCTCACTACTCCACTGCTCCCCCTTACGTGAGGCAGCGCAGCTCACAAACATGATTACAGCCAGAAGCCATAACATAACCGATTTGATTTTTTCCATATATATGTCTTGTTGATTTACGCCTACAAAGTTAGAAAAAACCGCCGACACCGACAGGACATAATAAAACACCGCCTACCCTACGGAAGGGGTAAACGGTGTATGTAAGTTTACTTTTTTAAATCATAATCCAAACGCACCTTCTTGCGCTTGTCTTTCTTAAAGCAATGGCCAAGCAGTTGACCGAACTTGCTTTTCACGACATTGTTGTCTAACATATCCTCCATTGCTGCCAGCTGCTCCTGGGTAACTATAAGCCGAACAGTCTTGCCATCATAATTCTCAAACGTCACCCGCCTTAACAATTCCGACATCTCACTACCCAGCCACACGCCTGTCTCGCCGTCAAGCATGACCACAAGCTGCTGCCACTCCGTTTCGCCCGACTTCGGCGTAACTTCCTCAGCTTCGGCAAAGACAAACGTCTGCTGCTGTGCCTCGGGCTTCGCGCTATGGTGCTTTATCCATTGCTCCATCATGTAGAACACAAAGTCTTCCATCGTACCGTTCCATCTATGCGGCTGCTCCACTGCCTTTGGCACAACATTATAGGCATACGTCTTAAAATCGTCCCAAAGTTTTTCAGGAACTTTCTTGAATATATCCATCATACGCTTCTCGTCGAGCGTAGGATATATTTCGCACAACGTATTGCACAGACGCTTTTCTGAAGCCTTACGGTGGTCTTGCTTTGCTTTCTTTTTATCCGCCACCTTCACAAACTCTATATAGCTCGGCTCTCCCCTTGTCTTACCTCGTGGACGCACCTCTTTTTTAATGTCGAAATAGAAATCTATCTGCCCCGCATCACAAGCACGTTTTATATCGTCAAGAGCTGTTTTTATTATGCGCGATTTAAACATACTATAACGAGGATATTTCACTTCTGTCACGTTTCCGTCAGCGTCGCGTTTTACAAGTCCAAGGTAGTCACGAATCTCAAACGGAGTAATCTCCACCTTAGACAGCTCAAAATTCTTCATCTTGTGTCTGACAAGATAATACATCAACGGCATGTTGTCAACCTTGCCTATACGCGCTATATCTTCGGGATGCGAAACATAGCCGAGATTCATGTCGAACATTTCAAATACCATATCCGTATTCAGATAGATGTCTATATATCCTCGTGTGCGGTCCACCTGTACGTCCGTCAGTTCATTATCCTCGCCTAACTTCATTCTCACCTGTGTTCCTTTGTCGGTAACAGGTGTGTCTATCTTCGAGAATATCTGTATCAAACGTTTTACAGGCTTCCCTTCTTTGTCAAATGTGTTCTTCTCTAACTGTACGTTTAGCACTTCTTTTAAAGCCTCACGCACTCTACTGTACGAACTGGAAGATACGCCCAGCTCACTCAGTTCTATGCGCACAGGAGGCAAATTATCCCTATCCTCACGCGTCATCATAGGCTTAGGGTCTTCCTTGGAACCTTGCAATACAGGATTTTTAAAGTACTTGCCTATATACACCTGTAGATGCTCAACCACCTTTACCATAATGTTCTGCTGGAGCAAGGTCAATCCTTTCTGCGCCCGGGCATAGGCAAAGGGAGTGTTGATATATTTCTTTATTAACTGCTTATTTTCTTCCATACCATGTTTTTTTTAGAGTCGTAACCTGTAAGTCACTACAAAAGTGTGCCGAAGTCACTACAAAAGTGTGCTGAAGTCACTACATTTATGTGCTGAAGTCACTACAAAAGTGTGCTCTTTTATCTTCTAACTCATTGATTTTCTATCTCTTAGTCTTTCGGTAATATAGAATATAGAATATAGAAGAATCGGTGATTTTTTTATTTTTCTATAATTTATAAATTACTATAGAATCATCTATATTCTTATATTCTATATTACGATACGAAATAATAGCTGATTATCAGTTGTTTACACGCCAAAAGAGCACACTTTTGTAGTGACTTCGGCACACTTTTGTAGTGACTTCGGCACACTTTTGTAGTGACTTCGGCTCACTTTTGTAGTGACTTCGTAAACAAAAACGTAGGTTTGTACCTTAAAGTCTAAACCTACGTTTTTGTTTACCTCGCACTCTACAAGTCCTCGTTGTTTATATTATCGTTTTTTTGAAAATTGTCAACATCAGTATACATAAGCCATATAGAACATCCGTACCCAGAATCGGACACGTTCAATGTTTGAAGAATAACGCCAATTCTTTTTGTTTCAGTTTTATCGGGAATGTCAAATGCCACTCCGTTTGCATCACCGTCTGAATCTCTATTGGCTCTGTATTTTGCGTTGGGATATTTCTGCTGCAACTGCTCAGTTAAGTTTACAAAGGGAGTATGAGCAGACTCGACAGTAGAGTATTGCAATTCAACAGCAGCACCGTACACTATTTTACTTTTACAATTATAGTACACCGCAATCATTGCATTCTCACCTACAAACGTACCGTTAAAGACTCTGATACCTTGCCCTGCAGCTTTCGACTTTGCTGCGTCGTAAGTCACACCTTTAGCCTTCAGCTTCAGGGCAAAATTATCCACCGTTCCGTCCAAGGGTATTCCCATAAACTTCAAGTGCTGCTGTGCGCTTGCTGCCATACACAGACAGAGCGCAAACAATACTGATATTATCTTCTTCATAATAGATTAGTTTAGATTTTACATTTTGTTCCTATCCACAAACTCATGTATTGCCTGTAACGCAAGATCCTTCAGCGTGCGACCCGTCTGTATCTTCAGCATCATAAGCTGCATGTAGTCGTCCATCGGTACATTCACAACAATGCCGTTTTCGGTCTTCGCTCCGTTCAATGCAAAGCGACTTGCCGTGTTCTTGCTCTTGCGATTTTTTGTCGCTGTCACAGGCTTGTTCGTAGCTTCAGTCTTCTGCTCCTTGCTCTCAAGAGGAACAAAAGGTTTTGAGTCTTCCTGCTTATTCTCGCCTTCCGGTTTAGATGTTACGGATGTGTTCTCTGTAGCAAGTGCATCACTATCAGATGTATCAACAACTGGCGTGTCAGTAACAGGCGCATCATTCGTCTGAGCTGCCTCCGTTTTACTCTCACTATGATCTCTTATCTCTTCTGAAGTCTTTGCAACCTTCGTCTGGCCAAAAACAAATGGCTTTCCCATATTTCCTAATTTTTTAATCCTCAGTATATGTGTCAATTATCTCTTGCGCAAACGCCTCGTAACTTTTCGCAGCGTCACATTCAGGTGCATATGTAAAGATGTCCTGCATCATCGCCTGGGCTTCCACAATCTTTGTGCGACGCGGTATCTCGGTCTTGAACACATACTCACCGTATTCGTCATCGATGTGCTGTGAGAATCCTGCACTCGCCTTTGTGCGCTTGTCTACCATCACCTTCAGCAGTCCGCGAAGCTCGAGGTTTGGATTAATCTCAGCCTTCACCTCCTCTGCCCAATGTATCACGCTCGACGATCCGAATGTTGGCAATGCCTCAAGCTGCATGGGGATAATAATGCCGGTAGCCACCGACATGGCGTTCTTCGTGACAAGGTTCATGGCTGGAGGGCAGTCGATGATAACATAGTCGAAGGCTTCTATCACACTCTGCTCCCCACCCTGCTCCTCGGTCAGAGTAACGGGGATGGCAAACAACTTCTGCAAAACTTTCAAAGGGTTTAGCTCACGCAGCAGGAAGGGCTCCACACTCAACATGTCCTCCGATGATGGCGCAATATACAAGTTGCCGTGATAGTCCTGCTCGTCAACACTCACCTGATACACGGGCATGGCTGTCTTGTTCACCATCGCCTCGTACATGGTGCCGTGCTTGTCCTCACGCTCGCGCCAGCCGCACAGCAGCGACACGTTTGCCACCTGAGCGTCGAGGTCTATAATCAGTACTCTTGTTTCTGGGTTCAGCTTGATCAATCCACAAGCTAAGTTGTGAGCTGTTGTGCTCTTGCCTACTCCGCCTTTGTCGTTGACAATAGCGAGAACTTCTTTCAATCTTTCCATATTTCTGTAAAGTTAATTGTTTAAATTTTCTATCTACCTAAATACATAAGTACGAATGTACATAAATACGTATATATCTACCAACGTATACAAATACGAACGTAAGAAAATACGTTAGTACATTTGTATGTTTCTATTTCTGTATTCCGTTGCAAATTTAAGAATTATATCTCACACTACCAAACTTTTCATTCTAAAATTTATATCTACCTACGTATTTATTTATCAACGTACATATTTACTTATCTACATACATAGCTTCTTACCTATCTACATATCTATATAAGTTTCTACCTACATACGTAAATATATAAATAAATAGATTCGTACTAACGTATCAACGTACATACGTATGTATTAAAATACATTCGTACATAAGTACGTCAGTACAAACGTACCAACGTAAGAAAATACTAAAATACAAACCCAATACTCCATAACTATCAAGAAGTCAACAGATTTCACAAATTACACAGAAGTTTTTTGCTTTAAAACTTCTGTTAAATCCGTGAAATCTGTTGGCTTTTAACCCTTCAACTTATCCCACAAGCGACCTCACCAGGCTTTCGCCCTTGTCGGTCAACCTATACACGTCCTCGTTGAACATTTCCATATAGCTTTTTGACAAATACCCTGCTTCCACAAGCTCCTCCAGTTCCGGGCACGCCGCCCTTCCATCCACGCGCCGATACCCAGCGAAGCCCTTCTTCAGGATATGCTTCAATGTCGCAATCTGACTTTTTGAAAATTTCTCTGTTTCTGCCATTGTACTGTAATGTTTAAATTGTTAATAAAACACAGTTATATATTAATCAGGTTTGGTCGTATTGTATTGCTCATCGTCAATCCGTCCCTCCCTATGTAACCGATCAAGATACGCCCGTGCGGCAAGCCCCGTCGCATTCTTTAAACTCTCGTAGGCGAGTCGCAGATTATCGCCCTCCAGCAATCTGAAGTCAGAGGCTTTTCCATCTTTCCATACTTCCACTATTGCTTGCACTCTTTCGTCATCGCCAACTACAGCAATGCGAATCTCAAATCTCTGTTTTTTCATAAACGTAATTACTTGTTTTCTTTTGTTTCTTTTTTATTTTTTTTAGTTAACGAAATTCTAAATACAAACCCTTCGGACTCGTATTCCAAAACTGCATTGCTGGCGTTTGTGCTACCCGCAATTTGTTTTAAATACTCGTAAAGTTCTTCTACTGTCATAATTATTTATATTGTTAATGTTACATTTAAAACTCAAAACTCACTCACGTAGTCCTCCCATCATCGGAAGGAAGAGCACCGCTGCTCCAGCAAACGCCAGCATTACCACGCCCGTGGACACAGCCAACAGCACCGCCAGCACACCCGCAAGCACTGTCTTTACGCTCAGTCCCTCGTCCTCCGCAGAGGAGCCCTCCGCTCTCTCGCGTTCCTCGCGCAGCGTTGGCTCGCCCACCTGCGGATAGTAACGCTTGCGCTTCGGCTTTTCCTCGAAATCCTCAATTTTTGCCATATTCTATAAAGTATTTAAAGTTTTATAATGTTAATCCTCTTCCTCGTCCGGAGTAGAGTCCTCGTTGTCGTGCCAGAAGTGAGAGTATTGCACCATGTCTATTCTTGTAATCAGGTCGTCGCCTGGATATACCTCCTGATCGGGTTGCAAGCGCAGAAGCATGTCTCTGCCTGACTTGAAGCAAACTCTCACGCATTTATCCTCCTCTTTCGCAAAATCCTCTTGAGGAATATACTTATAACACTCAACCTCGCGAGCGTCAAAAACCACGTTAACGTCGTTAATGTACGCCTTCTCGTCGCTAATCATCTTAGCATGAATAAACGGATAAACTTTCTTTGTTGCCATAATATTTTGTTTTTATTGTTATTTATTTCTGTTCCGGTGCTACCGCCATAATAGTTCTCATAGTCTCGTTGACATAGCTGCCACCACCGTGCGCCATAATCCATTCTCTTACATCGTCAGCAATGAGCAACTGCCGTTTGTTCTCCTCCATGTCGCGGATAGTCCGGATTGTGTCCGTGAGGTACTTACCACCACCATGCGCCATTATCCACTCATGCACATCGTCAGTCACTACATACTGTCGTCTCTTGCCGCCGATGGCAGGTCTGCCTGCCGATCTTGTCGTTTTACTGTTTTCTGCCATAGTCTATAACGTAATATTTGTTAATAATACAGCCAAATCCTTTGTCCGTATCGTTTTAATTCTTATATTTGCACCTGTCTTCGGAAGACTTTTAAATCGTACCTTTATGGAATAAAAAGAAAACAACAACTTCCGTTGACTTCAGGCACCTGCCTGTGGATTTAAACGCTCACAGAAGAGCCAATTTCTACTATCGTAGATTCGAGACCATTGGTCTCGCGTAGCCCGGCTTAGGTCGGGCTTTTTTTATTCCTTACTCTTTATTCTTCTCGTCTTCATCCTCCTCGTCATTAAATCTCTGATACTTGTCACTGTTCGCAACTATATCCTTTAGAGCGGCCTCGAAACTATAGTCTTTTTTAAGGTAAATGGCACTGTCACAAGCCAAACCTTCATAACAACCATCGTCTCGTTCTTCGTCACAAGAACGGAGGATTCCACCCTCCGGATCAATCCAGAAAGTAAATATATATTTGTCTTCCAAATCTCCTGTAGATTCGACGTTTATCTCGTAGCCGTCATAGTCAATCGTGAGGAGGTAAATAGTATCCAAAAACTTCAAACCCTCAGTGTCACCAGCAGCTGCACTAATAAGCCCGTCCTCGCCTTCACGCAAGTCAAACCAAGCAGTTTCTTTATTTTTTCTATACCAATCGGAAAAGGTCTCAGAACGATTCGTAGATAGATATATATATATATTGCTCAAACCAATCCAACACACTGTCGTTTACTACTTCTTCATCCAAGAAGCCTTCACCTAACTTCTTATACTGTGTGTTATCAGCCGGCAGATTTACTTCTTCCAACAACTTAGCACAATGGAGTCCTTCTAATCGAATAAACATATCGTTCCGCTTAACCGTGTTGCGGTAGGGCTGAAACTTGTGATTAATATTCTTTGCTATAACAAAGATATTACTCTTTACTTTAATTGCTTTTTTAATAAACCAAGCATGATTTCCTCCTCTGCTTCATCGAGGTTATAACAAGCATGAGGAACGATGGTTGTTTTCGTATTGCCTTTATGCAGATAGATGATATTCGCGTTCTCATGCCAAGGACGCGACTTGTAACACCGCTTCACCATTTCAGAGAACGAAATGTTCTCCTTCTGTGCGTAGTCAGTGTTCCAGATGTTCATAAGAGCAACGAGCTGCTTCCAACTTAATTCGTTTAAATCTATATTACCATTTTCTTTCACTGCTTTTTCTAAAATGTTCTCCATATCATTCCGCTTAACCGTGATGCGGTAGGGCTGAAATGTCTTTGATATTAACAATGAAGTTTTTAACCAAGGTTTTTCTGCTCCATTTCCTTCTTGAATTTTCTAAGCAACTCCACCGGAGAAAGTGAAACTTCCCATTCGTATTTTCCTGGTTCAATATACTCTCTATTGTCTATCCAAAACTTTGCATTAGTCTTGTTTGTCAAAAGATTGTTCATAACCTCGTAAAATTCAGGCAAGAACTTTTCGAACTTAGATAGTTTAGTATTCTTTTCCTCTTCATTCTCTGAAAAACGATTTATGCGGTCTCTTTTTTCGCTTATCTCGTTTTCAATGTTCTGTACAAAAGTATAGCGCAAGTCTATAGCCCATGCCACTTGTTTCTCAGAACCTTCAAGCTCCGGATAGCCATTTGTGGCTGCATCGGTAAGAGCTTTGTCATGATATATCTTGCGCTGACAAGTAGGGCATAACTGTCCCTCTGCCCAGGAAATATAGTTCTCACGCTCGCTAATCTTGCCGAAAAGCTGTTTTTCTACTTCGTGACCGCACTTGTATGTAATCCAATATTTTGCCATAATTTCTGACTTAACCGTGATGTCGAGGGCTGAATGTTTTTTACTTTTATATGTCTTTTGCCGATTCAAGAGCCATTTCTATAGCTTTAACCTTCTCCTGCTCTATCTTATCCAGCTCTTCGATAATTGCAACAGCGTTGTTGAGGAATCGTAAAGCGTGCTTGTTGGAACAAGGATAAAAACCAAAATATCTGTTTGTGTCATAATCAGTAACATTCGTAACGTCATTCTCTCCAGATTTTATCTGTCTATATTCGGCATTAACGCTGTCTTGTTCTTTTTCCGGTGTACGGACAAACAGATAACCTTTTACGCAAAGAATCCTTGTATTATTCACAACAATTCCTCCATCCGTTCCATCAAGCTCAAGTTCTTCCATTTTTGAGGAAATAACACTCTCAACCTTGTCACACTTTTCTCTCAACAGCTTCGTCATTTTAACGTAATCCTGTCTTGCTAATATTTTATTAAGATCTATTGTCATGTCGTTCCGCTTAACCGTGATGCGGTAGGGCTGAAATGTTCTTTATCTCCAATAATACACTGTGTCCTGCAAGCGGTATTTATGTCGGCATCCTATAAGGTAAGCAGCAATATTCACGTCTCCGCTTGCCGTATAGAAGCCTTCAAAAAATTCTTCGCAATGTGTCACATTGTCGCCATCATCAAAGATGACAGGCTCTTTACCGTTGTAGGTTATTTTGTCCTCTTCAATAACAACGTCATCATCTTCCAAATATTCGAGATTCTCGTCCGTCTTAGGTCCGAACTCGTCAAGGTATTTCGCGTTGCATTCTATGTACTGAGATTCCTCCAGCTCCTTATAATAGAAGTTAGCTTCGGACGCTGTTGCCATTGCAGTTCCGCACACCGCATACTGCTTGCCCGTTGACCTGCTGAACATGATGTCTGCCCAAGCCTCCGGCTCGCTTTCGTCATACTCCAGGCCGAGGATTTCCGCGGCCTCACTTGCGTACTCGCCATTGTCCCCGACATCATTCAAGAATCCTGCCTGACTTGAATAAAAACTATCGCTGCAAAAATCGTAATTATTAACCTTCATCATATCTATTGACTTAACCGTGATGTCGAGGGCTGTAAAGTTTTAATCACAAAATTCTTTAAACTCCTGTTCTGTAATCTCTTCATATACGTCTCTTTGCTCGTCCGCGAAGAAGGGAGAAGTACGCTTGATATATCGCTTGTTGCCATCCTCACTGACAAGCAGAAAAGCATCCTCATACTCTTGTGTAGGATATTCCTGCGGCGTGTGAAGTGGGGCTTCGTACACTTTTCCGCGAATTACCTCCGCGTCCGTAACGCATATCTCGTCGGTGTTGATGCCGTGATCAACGTCAACATACGACTGCTTGATGTCTGAAGGAATCTCCGACAACTTGCGAACGGCAATCTCCTCATTATCGAAATCACAATCCTTATACACGGTATCCTCGTCCTCGTCGCCCGGCTTCACTCTCTCGTACATATCGTTGAAATAAGCCTCGCTATAAATCAGCTGCTCGTTAGGCTGCATAAGCAGACCGTTGTCTCCCATCATAAGGATGTCCCAGTCACACAAGTCATTACCAAAAACACCCTCGTATATGTCCGAATGCTTGCACAACAACATATCATCGTCTGCTACTACAAGTGTGTCGTAATCTTCAGAAGGCAACAAGTCTTCAACAGAGATGGGCAGCTCGGCCTTCTTCTCCTTATAGATATTCGCCTGATCGGCGATGGCCGGCTCCAGATCCCAATCGGTCTTGGGGTAAATGCCTTCGTCAAGTCCTGTACAGAAGTCAACGTAGTATTTCTCGGCATCCTCTCTAACGGTGATGTCTCGACCTTTGTATACCATTTCTACTCCGTTGCCCTGGAATATATGCCAACCATCCGACATGAGCGAAAGCAGATCCTCACCATCGGTGGCAAAATCCTCATCCTCATAATTAAGGACAGAATCGCCGGTGTATATCAAACCGTTCTCCTCACAAATACCGCGCACAAGCTCGCGGCAATCGTCTTCAGGATTCTCCTTGCAATATTCAGTCAAGAACTCCTTCAAGTCGTCCAATGTCTTAATATCTGATTTTGTCATATCGTTCCGCTTAACCGTGATGCGTAGGGCTGAAATATTCAATAATTACTCGTCTATTTTATAATAGAGTTTGAGAGGCTCATCACCGTCACACTTTACAGTGAGAGTAAGATGCTCGCAAACTATCTCCGCATTTTCCTGTGCTTCTGCTACGCTCATATCCATGTCGTATGCAAGCCCTTTAGGGTCTGAGATATACTCCTTTGCAATTTCGATCGCTTCGGTCTTTGTACGAGGGAAAAAGTTAATACTCATAAAATTCTGCCGCTTATAGGTTGCCGCCCTGTTCTAAGTGATTAATTATGTTTGTTTCTTTTATCTGATGCAAAGGTAGTAATTATATTTCGAACTACAAAATAAATGACGCATAAATTATATATTAATGCGTATTTTATCATTTCTTTACATTTCCTCTAAACAATTCAACATTGAAAAATTCAAAATGCGCCCACGGCGCACATTTCAAAACTCAAAACTCAAAATTCAAAATTCTCCTTGTCGCCCATCTAGGAGCTCGAACCTGGTGCCACGCCTCGCCGTGGTGGGCGTTGCGCTGCTCGCTATCCTCACGGACCGCAACAGCCATAATAAAACAAAATACTTAACTGATTATGATATTATATAACGTTCCCGCCGATGGAGTCGAACCACCGCCTTAATGGGCCATGCCGGGCACGGGATGGGGTAGGGCGCTTAGAATGTCTGGCGCAAGCAGGTGAACAGTGCGTCAAGTCCTAAGTTATACTCTGTGCGCTCCTTGCTGCCGAACTCGTCAGGATCGGGAGGCGTTAGTGTGATGTACTCGATGATGCGTGTCATAGCCTCACGGAGGCTTGCCTTGTCCATATCTATTGTTATAACTGTCTTTTCCATTGTTGTTTTGCTTTTATTTTGTTACTCTGTTACTTGCTTGTTAATGCTCCTTCCAACATCAGGAGGGGAAGAGTAGCTCTTCATGCTCCCTCTTATTTTAAATAATAATTTCCATCCAGCTTTTCCATCGTTTCCAAATATGTCATCTGCGAGATATAAGAACAGAGGTTACGATACGTATTAAGCCAGTTTTGGTATAGGCTAACAACCTTGTTACTCTCATTAGAGAGATCAAAAAGCCTGTCCCAGCGATTCATAAGCTCGTCGGTATAATCAGTCAACGGCTTGATGGTAGTCTCGAAGTCGCATGGCTTAGAATAAGCCGGAGCCTTGGGCTGCATCAGCTCACCACTTGCCACTTTGTGGAATACTTGGCGGTAGACCTCGAACACAGGGCGAACCTTACGAGCGATGAAGAACTCAAGGCAGGGGACGGAGAGCATGTAGGTTACTTTGTCGCAACCGTTGAATTGGCCGTTTGCCATCCGCTTACCATTTTGGGCAAGTGATTTGCCTTCCAACCGTTCCCCATTTTGGGGGAGCGGTTGATAATCAATGCCTTCAAAAAAGGATTCCCCTTCTTTCAATGCTCTAACCGCCTTATCTTTCCTCGAATACACCAACGGCCAAACATCATCCAGATTAACTGGAAATTCCTTACTGTCTTTCGACAATTTTAATACTTCTTCAAAGTACGCCTTTATCTCCTGGGCTGTACTCTGTTTTGTGAGTTGTAGAATCATATTGTTTAATTTTTAATTAATGAAAATCCGCTGATTAAAAACGCACGCCATAAAATGGCGTTTTTACCACTTGATAGAGATTATCATTGCCACGAACATTACCAGAACGCCGAAGCCGAGATATTGCCAGCCAGTCATTATTACGGGGTCTTCCTCGTCCGTGAAGTTGTGGCGACTGTTGAGCCATTGGCAGACGTTGAGAGCTGCTCGCTGTGCCATGCCAAAGGCTTGGGCGATGCACTGCAAGATATACATAAGACAAAGCGTCAGGCACTTGCCTAAAGATCGTGCTACGTCCGATGCGCTCACCTGGGGCGCGGTCGGTTTTGTTGTTGCTGTTGCTTTCATATCTTCTTAATTTTTTTTATAGGGTTTATAATATACATTGTCGCCCGACGAGGAGTCGAACCTCGTGTCCTTAGTCAACCGTGCGGGCGGTGTGCTGGGGCTATCCTCACGGACTGCCACAGCCGAAAACAAATAAATACGATTCTGTAAAGTATTAAAATGTCAATTCTTTTTTATTCTCTTAATAGTTCGCAAGCTCGTCCGCTCCATTGGTACGATAATTTTCTAATGTGTTGAAAGGTTCTATAATATAGGGCTACTTAATGTCTCGCCATACTTTCCGCGCCTTGCATTGCGACACGCTGCCTATACTCCATCCCTTGTGTCTCGCCGCGGTCTGGTTGAAGCGATACCACACATTAATCTCTGTAAATTCAAAGTGCATCGTGCCCTTTTTGTAAAATTTGACGCGGAACCAATCGAACTGATACCACACGCCGAAGTTCTTGCACTGCTTCACAACATCCTCCTTAAAACGGTCGTAAATATTCTCTTCGTCTACTTTTCCGCACAAAAAAAGCATGGCTTTATAAAAGTCGTTCATCTGACTGCGGCGCGTTTCGCTGCAATAGTATGTATAACGCAAGTGACCTCCGTAGGTCTCGACTTCGGTCTGCAAGCCGTCCACGATGAACTTTTGGTTAACCATGTAGTTGCTGTTAGTCTTCCACTTTTCGCCGGCCGTCGAGTTGTCTGCCGACAGGCTGCATATCGTATCGAATGCCTTAACAACACACTCCTCCATAATATTGCCTATGTTCTGCACAACAGCCGACACTACAAGGTATATATTCCGCAGATTGAACGGCTTCGCCTCGGAGGTCTCCACGAACCGCGCGAGCTTTTCCTTCAGCACACTCGTTGTGTATCGCTCCATCTTGAGCAGTCGGAACACGTTGCCCCATGCCGCGTGCTGCAACTCCTTGCGGAATCGCTCGCGCGTGAGGTTGGCAAACTGGTTGCCGTTACGGTCCTTGCCATGAGCGCCGAAAGATATGCTGCAAGCCGAAAAAGTGCGGATGTCCTCATTTATGCGCTCGCTCGCTGCCTGAACGGCATCAAACTGCGCAAGGGCAGAGTTGTAACGCTTCACCATGTCGCGCAGCGCGTCATACTTGATTAGTCCGACTTCGCCTGTGCCCATATCCTCCCATCCCTCTGGGGTCTCGTCGAACTGCAGATCCTCGAAATCCTCTGATTTCTCCGATGGCTTATAAAGACGGATCACGGAGATATTGGCATTGGTGCGACGGTCGGCGGTCTCGATGTTAAACACGTTGCCCAATTCCTCGCGCACCCCATAAAGCTGCACAATTTCCTCTAACTTCTCAATTTCGCTATAGCGGAATAAAAAACGAGAGGAGGGACACAGGGATATAATAGTGCAGCCGTCGGGCGCAATGTCCCAGGCGTGGAGAATATGCCGTGCAACGTTGGTAAATGGCGGGTTCATTATTATATAAGTAATGTCTGCCACCTGCTCACGGCTCACCGCCAGGAAGTCGGCCGCCATCACATAACACTCATTATATAGAGCCGCGCGCAATGTGTCGTTTATCTCGCAAGCCTTAACGCAGCGTGCCCCCTGCTCCTTGCAGTATCTCACAATGTCGCCCCGTCCGGCCGATGGCTCAAGTACCACGGCATCCGTTAACGGTTCGCCCTGCATCATCATTTCGATGACTTCGCGCGGAGTCGGGAAGAAATCACGGTTAAATATATTTTGGTAGTCCATTGTATTTTTTTTAAAAGTTTATCTTCTGGAGCGTGTGCGGAATCCTCAATATTTCGCACACGCTATAAACGGGGAGATTATCAAGCCGCCGGACTTTCGTCCTGACTGACTTATCGTACCGCCCTGCCTCCTTTACGCTGCCTTACTGTCGGTTTTCGGGTCATACCCATACAGGGTGCGGAACTCTTCAGGCGTGAGCAATAAGGCCGCGCGGCGTTCCGTCTCCTGTATTATCCGTTGGCGGTCGCTCACTTCATCGGGTGTGAGGTGTCCGCGCTGCTGTGCGGCTTCTATTGCCTTCGCTCTCTCTATTAGAGGACGCACACGCAGACCGACGGCGACGAGCACATACAGCCGGGCAAGTAGTGCGGCGGTGTGGTCGTTGGCTTCCGTCAGCCGTGCCACGTCCTCGGCGGCTGCTCTCAGCATGTCGAGGGGGTCGGGCTTGCCCTCGCCCCTTTCGGGGCGTTTCTGGGCTTCGGCTTCGGGCTGTGGCTCGTTGTCGGCATTGTCGGCGGTCTGGGTGTCGGTGTGGCTCTCGGCGTTGGCTTCTGCCTCTATGATCGCAAGGCGTTCGGACATTGTGCGCAGCTGTTCGGACATTGCCGCCACCTGTGCCGACATCTTCGCAATATCGGCGCGTAGCTGCTCCGCCTCGGCTTGCTTGGTTGCCGTTTCTTTTGCCCTCTGTGCTTCTCTCTGTGCTGCTGTGGCTACCTCTTCAAAGGTGCGGATAACATCAGCGAGAAGGGCGGCAAAACTTTTTACGCGCTCCACCTCCTCGGCGGTCGGCTGCTCGGGCTGCTCTTTCGGCTCTTCGGGCTGCTCGCTTGCGGTGGTGTGTGTGTGCTGCTCCTGGCCTTCGGCTGCGGGCGTAGTCATGCCGAACCACTCGCGCAGACGTGCCACGGCTTCGGGGTCGGTAGCTTGCCACTGCTTCGCCTCCTTGTTCCATCGTGCGCCGTGTGCTTTTATCGCCTTGCGGTTGCGCAGGGTGTCGTAATAGCCACCGACTACAGCCACGCCGCCGGGTATCTCCACCAGCTGCAAGCCCTCGGCGGGTGCCTCGGTGCTGTCGGTGTCGGCTGTCTCTGCCTTTGCCTTCGGCTCGGCTTTCGCCTTGCTTGCGGTCTTGCCCTCACGCTGTGCGGCTTCCCATGCCTTGCGCTGCTCTTCCACGCTCTCGGCATCCTTGCGCAGCTCTTCCAATACTTCGGCAGATACGGCGGTAAAATATACGTCTTTATATTGTCCGATGATGGGAGCCGTAAAGCCTACGGCGGCAAACTTTGCCGCGCGCTTCTCCTGAGTTTTCCTGCCTCCGGCATTAACGCCCGAAATACGTGTTTCGTTGTCGTAATTCTCCCAAGCCTTCACCAGGTCAACGCGCACGCCCTTTGCAAGGAGTTCGGCGGCTTCTGTCGGTGTTATCGGTTTACGCTGGCTCCATTCCTGGCCGTCGTTGGAGGCTGCAAGGAAGTTGCCGCCTAACACCTTAACGATGGCTTTATATGTGGCATTATGTACGGGTGCGAACTTCGGCGCGTCTGCCTCTTCCTTTGCCTTCTGGCTTGCCGATGCGCTCACGGTGTAATAACTGCGGAACAACTTTATAACGTCGTTAATCGGTGTTTTACATCCGTAGTAGTTAGAGCTTTTCAATATCTCACATTCGCGGCGGGCGTGCAGGTGGTCGCAGTCGAAGGCTACGGCCTTCTCGCGTTCTTCCTCGCTCAGGTCTTTATAATGGCCGTTGTATTTATATACAAAGCCGAAGAAATCAACCAGGGCGGCGGTGTCCTGCTCTGATACCTTCGCCGTGCCTCGGCGGTCGTCAACGCCTACGAACTGCGGCAGTATCTCGCGGATCTTCTCCAACACTTCAGCCTTGCCGAACTCGGAGAAGTCGCGCACAAACTCGAAGCGCTGCGCCTCTATCTCGCCGAACGCCTCGCGCCATGCCTTGTTATATGTTATTTCCACGTCGTCGCCGTAGTCGGCGTAAGGGTCGCAAACGTGCTCAGTACTTACAAAATGGCGAAACTCTGCCACCTTCTCCACGTCCTCCACTGTCGGCCCGTCGGTCCATGTTATTTGCGCTTTCTCGTTCCATGCCTTATTAGTGAGCGTTACCGACACTTTCACGCCGGGGAAATACTTTGCAAATACGGCCTTAATATTACGTTTTACTGCTGCCATATATGCGGCCTTTTCGCCCTTGCTGCTGTTGTATTCAGGAGCAACCGGGACGCGCTCCAACACTTCCGACCATTGCGCGACCTTAGCGCGCATTTTCTCCGCTGCCTTACGCTCTGCCTCCTCTTCTGCTGCCTTGCGCTCGGCCTCCTCACGCTCTTTTATTGCTTTTATATCCTTATACTGCGACATCTCGCGGAAGTCCTCGGAGATAGCAAAAACGCGCGCATACTGGTATCCCTCACGATCAATAAAAAAATAGGTTGTTGGGGTCTTGATAAGTGTGTAATTTGTTATATAGTGCTCGTGTTTTTCGCCGCGATAATAAGCAGTACCGCGCAAGGGGTCGGGTGCTTTGTCGTAGTAAGGGCCGCACGTGCCGCCCTCGCCAGTACCTGCCGGCACACCTTCGAAGAAGTCAAACGCTGCGATCTCTTCATCGGTCATATTTACAATTGCCTCAATATATCCAACTTCAGGTTTGTGGCCTTCGTTTTCTCCTTCCACGAGACACTCCCAGAAGTCCGACAAGTTGCCGGGCTTCTCGTAAGAATACACGATAACATAATCCCCCACGCGCAGCTCTGTACGCTGTGTTGTGTGCTTGCACTTGCGCACAATCTTTTGCCACTCGTCCACGGTCTCGCGGGTCTCTTTTGTGCTCGCTCCGCAATTCTTCGCGGCTTGCTCGTACTCGTTAAGCATAGTTTTAAACTCTTCTGCGTCGCCGCCCCTGTCTGGGTGCATAGTTACACAATAGGCGCGGAACTGTTTTTTAAGCTCTTCGGGGTTGTTGATATTTGCAAAGTATCTCATAATCATCGTATTTTGTTTATTGTTATATATATAATAAGTGTTAATAATATTGGGGTTATAATGCGGACTATACGTAATATTTTTTTACTACGACCGCGTAATTATATACAGATTCGACGGGGTCGGACTCTAAGATATACGCCTTTTCCTTGCGGTTGTATTTATAGCCTTTGCGCTTCAGCTCTGCAAGCTGCTTGCGCTTGTCGTACTCTGTGAGTCGGTAGTTATTCGTAAGACTCCACATATTATTATTAACAATAATATAATGTTCAAATAAAAATCTTTTTTTCATAATCTTTGTATTTTTTGTTTTATTTATCGTTAATGCTGATACTAACAATTTTAGTATCTGGAATATTTATAAATGTCTTGCCGTTGCTGAATCCTCCGCGGAGGTCGTCACAGTACAAAACAAAATCTAAAAATTCTTTGTCGTATACCTCGCGCTCGATTGTCACGCTAACAGATCCAAAGACTACCGAGCCGAATTTGGCGGCGATTCTTGTTTGCTTGTTTTTGAGATTATCATCTACAAAAACGATTGTTATTTCTTTTGTCATAATCTTGTATTTATTTGTTTTCGCTTGCAAAGATATAGTAAATACTTAGTACAACAAAACAAAACAATAGAAAACACTATATATTTAATACTTATTAACTAATTATATACTATATACTTTTAATATTTTATATACTTTTGCAATACCAAATACTAATATTATATATTATGAATAGGATAAAGCAAATACTAAAAGAGCGAAATATTACGCAAAAGGAGTTCGCCGCCCTGCTCGGTATCTCTCCAGTCGGTTTGTATCAGCAAATCAAAACGCCATCATATCCCACGTTAGAGAAGTGGGCGGCCGTGCTTAATATTCCGATGTGGCAACTTTTTGCCAGCCCTGAAGAGGTTGCAGCCAGCACACCGCAAGAGACGGGGCAAGGCGTGCGCCTTGTGTGTCCTCATTGCGGAAAAGCTTTACGCGTTGATTTATCCAAGGATGGAGAATAACGCCCAGCCTTGCGCATTACATTTACTTTGCGCTGACACTCTCTTTTTGTAGGAGCTGCACAAATTACGCCTTTATCGTCTATAGCTTGCCAGTTCCAGGGGGCGGGGCGTTTGATGAAGACAACCGCCCCCGAAATCGTTGTAAGTTCGTTAAAATCCATATTGCTATATTATTCGTTAATAATGTTATTTGTTTACGCTTGCAAAATATAAAGAAAACCATATATCACAAAATAAAATATAGGAAAATTCATATAATTAACACATATTAGTATATAGAATATCTTTATATTATATATATATGTATCTTTGTACTATCAAAATATAAATATAATCTTATGCAATCATATATAAAAGAAATGTTATCCCAAAAGGGAATCACACAACAAGAAATAGCAAACAAAATGGGGGTTTCTCAAGCCAGTGTTTCGGCTTCTATCTCGCGCCCCTCGTTCCCCACCTTAGAGCGCATCGCCGCCGCCTTGAATGTCGAGCCGTGGCAGCTCCTCGCCCCTCCTTCAGTCGTTGAGGAGCTGAAGCAAGCCAGGGCGCAGCGCTCAGGCGTGGGCGGCGGTGGTCTGGTGGGTGTCGTGCGTGTAGGCTGTGAGATATACACCGCTGACACCATGCAACAGCTCCGCGCCATCGTTGAGAGGCTGGAGCGGGAAGAAGCAACAAAGAGGTAAAGAGCAAAAAAAAATCCCGACAGGGTGCAAACCTTGTCGGGAATGGTGCGCCGCAGCCCTGCGGCGGCTTGTGTTCAAATACGGCTAAATATACAAAGCCGGGGCTTTATTGTATGCGGTCGGCAGCTCGGCGTATTCTGTCGCTCAAGTCAACGAGAGCGCCGCGCAACTGTTCGCGCTCCTCCTCTGTAAATGCAGTAGGCTTTTTGTTTCCGTCGATGCCGTCCAACTTATGATAAAGCCAAGAGCCGGAGCGGTTAAAATAACGTTTCGCCAAGTCTGCCCAAGATATAGAGATTAAAAGATCAGAAAGCTGCGCTTTCATTGTCTCCGCCTGTGTCTGTTTCAAAATCATTATTGCCATAATAGTATATTAAAAGTTATATTTTCTTTCTGGGAGGGTGCCGAAGTGGGCACCCTCTTTTTTTTCGTGTTACTCGTCCAGCCATTCAGTAAAAAGCCTCTCGACATAGTAGCGCAATCCCGTTGCGCCGTTCGGGTAACTCCTTTTGTAGTTGCGCCCTGCCTCTATTAGCTCGCGTTCTACCTCTGTTAATCTTAATTGTTTCATATTATATTTATTTTATTTGAACACTGCAAAGGTAGTACTTTTATTTGTACTAACAAAATATTTTAGTACTTTTATTCGTATTATTTTTATTTTTTTTGCATCCTTTCAAAAACACCGACGACACACAACAGCACACCAGACCGCCAATGCCCCACGCCCTGAACTGTGCGCCCTCGGTGCCCAGCCGGGCACCCTCGACCGCCTGAGGTGTGCGAGGGCATAAACCTTGTAAAGTTGAGACTACATCAGGGCATAGTCCTCCTCGTCAGCGAGGCGGCCGCTCTTTTGCGTCCGAGGGGGGGTCAAAAACGCAACTTGCTCTAAACATTAGAATTTTACTCCACTTTTAGGGAATTAACCTACGGTCAGCCACTTTCGGGAAATAAGAAATTTGAACCATTTATTCGGAGTAGAAAATATATTAAAATGCTCATTTTTAGCCGATTAAACAACCAATAACTATACTAAAACAAGACATTCACAGGCTAAACTTACACTAAATTGGCAGAAAAAGCACAATGTCCTGTACATAAAAACAAAAAACCTTAACTTTGTGATATAAAACAACACAAAACACAATATATATGATAGACATTGAGATAAAGAAGGACGGACACAAGGTTGTCCAGTCTTACGCTCCCGTTACGGAGCTGAGAATATTGGAGACCATCCATCGCAAGGGATTCACCACCGTGCAAGTGGCAGAACGCCTGGGCGTGACCAAAGCTGCCGTGTCGCAGATGATTACGGGCAACCCTACCATCTCCACCATCTATAAGATAGCATGGGCAATAGACGTTGACCCTCGCGATTTCTTCTATCGCATAGCTCCCGACGGCACAATCATCGAAGAGCCGAAGGTGAGCTTCGAGAAACTGAAGGAGTATGCCGAGCGCGAACGCTTGGGTCCGCTGTTCGCACAAGAGCCGCAGAACGCACGGCAGGTATTGGTATGCCCCAACTGTGCCACCGCTTTCCTCGTAACCAACATTCCGCGATATGCCGAGGAGAAAAATGGGGTAGGGTAGAAGGTTCTGCCCTACCTCATGCTGTGGCTATCGCTTGCCGTATTTCTTTATCGCTTTAGCAAGGATTTTAGGTATGCAGCCAATCTCGTCATACTTTATCTCAAGCATATTCACCCCGTGGCCGCAGCAATATGCTCGCAAGGTGTCGTCGCGTATCTGCTGATCCTCAAACGTCCAATCCTTAGTGTTGAAATGCGATACATACTGATAATGTTGCTGCCCATTCATTTCGATTATCAGATTAAGGCCGGGCAGATAAAAATCTGCCAACAGATATTGACGCTTGCTGTTTCTTGCATAGTTTCGTTTTACTTTAATGTTTGTTACTATTTTAGTTTATGCGCACCGCTTTTATTCGGTTTGCGCTGCAAAAGTATTAAAATAATATGACACTACAAAATAAAAGTATAGAAATATTCGTATCGAAATTATTTTTCTCAAAAACCGTTTGGAAATGTTCATATAATTATATAACTTTGCATCAAACTTTTGATACTTTACAGAACAGAAACATCAAAGAACATTATTATGGAACGAAAGAGAAACAATCTTCGCATAGCAGAAATCATGCAGGAGAAGGGTCTTACATTGACCGACCTCGCCAGCAAGATAGTCCGCACCGACAAGGACAACAATCAACGCACAATTACAAAAGCAACAATGAGTTCGCGTATCAACGGCAATCCGTCGTTGAGCAATCTCTATGAGATAGCCGACGCATTGGGCGTGAAGATAACTGAGTTGTTCCCAGAAGAAGACCAATGGCATGAGTGTGATAAAACCCAAAAGACACCATCAGAAATTAAGATACAGACAGTCTGCCCCTCGTGTGGCGCAAGGATAAGTGCAAGCGTGAAGGCAGAGTGATAAAACGATATGTTTCATAATCTTTAATGATTATGTTACTATTTTGGTTTTTAAGCACTGCCGTCCGCGAGGATCGCAGTGCTTTTTACTTTCTGCAAAGTATCACTCTAATCAGTCCTCACCCAGTGAGCCACTGTTAGCCCTCATTAGAGCCATCCATGTCGGTGTTGCCACCCTGCGAGCCATTGTCGCCCTTTGACGGCGAGCCGCCCTGTGGCTTGGAGCCACCCGAAGCCGACGTGCCGCCCGAAGCGGTGGAACCGCCGGGCTTCACGCCGCCCGTAATGTCCTCGCCATGCAGCACCACCTTCAGGTCGTCGCTCACGAGCGAGCGCATGAAGCTGTAGGGGTTGCCAATCTTGTGCTGGGCGCGGTAGGCCTTCATCACGGCCGCATAAGCAGCCGTGCCCGTCTTGCCGTCGGAAGGACGGTTCTGCTTCCACCAGGCGGAGGCAAACTGCGACCTTCGCTTAAAATTAGAACGGACAGACTGCTGAGCTTCCGAATTGGGATTGTTGGTCACGTGACGGTCGGAACGGTAGGTCTCGCCCGTCTGCTTGTTAACACTGTAAATCACACCCTCCTTGGAGCAGAGTTTACCAGAGATGGACTGAATGTCAGTCGCAAATTTTACTTTAGGCATAAGCTAAAAAGTTTAATGTGTAAAACAATATATAATGGTGGAAAACGCAGGTGTTTTCGAACGAATGTTTCACGGACAAAACATACGCTGTTGCAACGTGCAAAAGCCACTTTCCGAGCCATAGTGCAGCTCTTACGGTGGTCTTACGGTGGTCCAATGATTTCTCCTCGCAAAAACACCCCGAACTTTCCACCTATAAAGGTACAAAAACCTCCGTGAAACATCGGACATAGCGCAGCACACCCCACGCAAAAACGTACAAAAATATAAACATATAAAAGTATAAACGTATGAAGAAAATTTTAAGCATTGGCCTTGTTGCCGTGGCAATGATGGCAGCAGGCATGAGCATGAGCAGTTGCAGCAGCGACGGCGGCGACGACGGCACGTTAAACGAGCGACGTGTGGAAGATTACATCACGGGATATAAGTGGTATCTGGACCACAACGAGCGCAGCGAGTTCCGCTTCTACCGCAACCGCCTGGTAGCAAAAAAGGGCAGCAGCAGCGTTTCCTCGGGGGCGCTCACCTATGCCGATTCGAACTTCTTTGGCACGTGGGCGGTAGTCGATGGCAAGCTCGTCACTACATTCACGTCAGGAGCATACAAGGGCTTCGACTGGAACTCGATTCTTTACGGGTCGCTCACGATAAACGAGTTGCGTTCGAACTTCAAGACAATCGAGACTACAGCTCCAAACGGCGATGCTCACAGTCTGAGTAGCTACATGGTGAACTACGGCACCAGCAACGACTTCGTTGACTACACCGACAATTCCGACCACGACGGTGCTCTCATAGGCACATGGGAAGCGCCGGCGCATGATGACAGCCACAACATAACGTATACAATAAAGATAGGCAAGAAGGGTAAGATTACATTCATAGCTCCAAGCGAAGACATCGACTTCACCACCACCTGCTCTACAAAGAACGGCCACGTTACTTTCAGCCATCTATTAGAACCTGAAGCAGACTCACGTTCGTTCATATATATAAGAGAGAAGGGGAAAATACAGTTTTACAGCGAAGAAAACGCCCAACAAGTATGGGTGTGGGAAAAAATAGAATGAACAACGGATTTCGCAAAAGAAAACAAAAGATTGTTAGCTGAGTTTTTGTGTAAATTTGTGTGTTCTGTTGCAAAACAAAGAAAATTATCGTACCTTTGCAGGCAAGGATGTGGCTCTTAGCCATAATTCTGTAAAGTATTTTTTTTGTTTCGGCCGCTTCTGTTCGCGAGAATGGAAGCGGCTTTTTTAATGTTGAATGTGGAATGTTGAATGTGGAATGGTTGCGCTTTGCGCAATATGGAATGTGGAATTACTTCATTCTTCATTCCTAATTCTTCATCGGCTTCGCCGACCATTCAACATTCAACATTCCACCTTCAACATTCATATTTCCTCATTCCGCAAAGCGACCCGCTTCCCACCGTCTTCTCGTCTTCAGCCCTTCCAACGGTCTGCCTCCCGCATACACCCACTTCAAGAACTCTGCCTGAATAGCAGACTCCGAAGCTTTCTTCTGTATCAGCTTGAAGAGTGTAGACCCACGAAAGGCACCCGTACCAAGGTTGAAGCAGAAGTCCGCACAAGCGTCAAACCTCCCTTGTGTTTTGCATACCTCTGGAATAGCAGACAAGAAGTTCTCAATCGGCTCAAGGTCAGACCTTAGCCATGCAAGAGCCTTCGCCTTGTCGCACACCGTGCGAGCCGTCACACCCTTGGTATGCCCATGGCCACACGTCCAACGTCCCGCCGCACACTTGTAAGCCTTAGCCCTATAACCCTCAAACTGCTTAATCTTCTCAATCAAATCGTCACTCACTTTCATAATGTCTCTTAATTTTGCATTTTATAAATTTATGTTGAATGTACTTCCGTTTGTATTGTTGACTGTGCAAGTGTAGCCATGTATTCACCATTACGATAGTGCAAGATTACTTTATTGTAACCTGCTATAAAGTAATTGTCTACCCATCCAGAGCCCGATTCTCCATATTTACTTTTCTTTTGATTCCAATTCGCTGTAGGATATTCATCTGTATCCATTCCTTTAATGTAAGTGTTCCTGCCATATATAAAACTACCATCACTACGAACATCGGTAAGGACAATTTCGACAGCTACACAAAATTCTTTCGTATCAGAAACACCAAGAAAAGCACGCAAACTTGACAATGTAGGCAATCCGATACCTCCGTTTTTAGAAGAGTCGCTTGCAAAGAAGAACAAAGACTTAGTAGGGTTCAGAACAAACACAGTTTTTTCCTTGTTGTTCGTTACTGTCTCAAAGCCAATGCCACAGATACATCCATCAAGAATGCCGTTACCGCTACCAACGAATGCGTAATTATACGTTCCGTTTTTCGCAGACAAATACATCGCTATATTCTTATCAAGTCCCCACTGGTTCGTATCGTCATTGTTTTCAAAGCGAGCCACTGATCTTAACCCACTTGATGTTGGCAGTACATTACCTCCGATTCCTGCAAAACATGACTTACTGTCATTTCTGAAAACCACGTATGCATCATTTGTGAATGGGTCGTTCGTAAGTCCGTTGCCGCTAATGCTGAAGCCCGCTATCTTACCGCTGCTTATTGTTACATTGTTGAATGTGCCACTTGTCGCATTGATATTACCGCTTATGTTTACTTCTGTAGCGTTCAACTGACCTCCATATGACACTTTATACTTCGAATTCTCCGCTTTCTCCGCACCAATCCATAAAGGGTAGCCGTTTACTTCATCCTCAACACCGCCAAAGCAACCTTGCACATTCTGCTTGCTGTTCGTGATGAGTATTCTGTTCGTTTGCCCGAACCTCAGCACCGCATTGTCGGCAATGATAAGCGGTGTGTAAATCGGCATACGCTCCATATTTACCGCCTTCCACTCCGCAGTGGCCACACCAGCCTGCGGCTTGTTAGCGTCGGTGGAGACATGGGTCTTTCGGCATTGGAACATATTAACCAATCCCGTTTTGCTGTTCGTCACCATCGCCACGTCGAGGTATCTTATGCCACCCGTCAGGTTCTCGTCGTTGTGGTATTCCACACCTGCCGCCCATTCCGTCGTGCGCACAATCAGTCCAGGAATACCCTTCAGATCCTCCGAACTGTCCACATATCCCGTGTACATCATGCCACTCTCCAGTTTTGGCTCGCATATCCACACTTTACGCCAAAGGTCTACATGAGGCACAGAGTCCAATCTAAAGAACAACTGCTGCTTAACCGATGCCGTTAGGCTCGCTGCCGCCTTAAATGTCAGCGTGTGAAAACTCCATCCGCTTGCTAACGACCATACAACACCCAAGTCTGCCGACGGTGTGCGTTCCTCGCCATCAACATATATCTTACTGCTTGTGTCAACAAGACTGGGAGCGAGATAAGTAGATAGGTCGCGGCTATCGTCTACAGCATAGGAAATGACCGTGCCAGTGCCACCGCTCACAACGCTGCGTATTGCATGTATACCGCTTGTAGACGGTGTAAGATAGTCGGTCTTACTGCCACTTGCCGTCTGCTTTATGGTAAGGGCCGCTACTGATGTACCGTTAGGAGTTACAGTTGTGGTGATAGGATATGATGCATTTGACACAGTGCTCTGCACTCGAATGGCATATCTCACTCCTGCCTTGAGATAGACGTTAGCCGTAGCGTAAGAGGTCGCTGAGACAGTCTTGTTAAGGGTAATAACATTGACAGCTCGTTTTGCCCAAAAGCTCAATGTGTACCACAGACCGTTAACAATATTGTTTAGCCCTCCGTTAGAATGCTGTACCGTCTGTACAAGCACGTCCTTGTAATTAGCAGCTCCACTCACACCGCTACATCTGTCGAAGTAGGAGTTATGTCCATGCAGCTTGTTCTTAGTATCTATGCCGCCACCGTCGCCAATCGGTGCGCTGCCACTCGCCATATTGTACTGACTTTGTGTTACCCACGCTTCCATGTTGCTCTCGTCAGTGAATGATGCATTACGCAGGATATTGCCATTGGCTCCGCTCTGATAGATAGTCACAAGCTCAGGAGTGGAGTAGGAGGCAGATGCTTTAGTGTAGGTGGTCTTTACACATTTCCACACATAAGGTTTCTGCTCCGTAGGCTGAGGAAATCTGTTGTTCCAGCCAGACACGCTGCCATACGTCGCCACCACTTTCTTGTCCGTAGCCACGAAAAGCGACTCCTGCGACGCAATGCCGTTGCCATCGGTGCCGGGATTTCCAGGGTCGCCCTTGTCACCTTTATCACCCTTGTCTCCTGTTACGCATACATAACGCACGCTCTTGTCGCTCGCGTCATTCTTGCGCTCCATGCGCATCCACAGGAACGGATATGTCTCGGTGGTTGCCATCGGCGCGTCCTGCCATGTGGAGTAATAGCAGTCTGTAGGTGCAGTGGATGAATTTTTACTTGTCTTGTTTTTACTGATGTTGTAGCTATAGTCCGTATATGCTCCATCCATGCCATTCTCGCCATCCTTTGCAAAATGTCCGATACAGACTGGTGTTGTGTAGGTAAAGCTACCATTCGTCCATTGCATACGATTTTTTGTCCATAGCCATTTACCTTGCTCAGTCTTGTAGGTAGTCTCCCATCCGCTTGTAGGTGCTGTTGTGCCGCTGCTGCTGAGAGCATACAGCTCCAAAATGGACACAAAATCCTTACTTGCGCCAAGACATTGCTTGCCTGTATAGCTTGTTATCCCATTCGTTAGTACTGTCTTAGTACAGCTCCATACGTAGGTATTCTCCTTCAGTTGCAGGTCCTTAAAAAGCGTTACCCATCCTGCGTTGTCGGCAGGAGGAGTTGTGCCGCTTGTAGACAGGCAAAACACCACGTCGGCTGACTTGATGCCAACTCCATCCTTGCCGTCCTCGCCATCTGAAGGAGCCCACCTGCAAGTGAACGAACCCTTGAATGTTCTTGGTTTTGGTTTTAGCATGTGCGCTCCTTTTTAATTGTTTATACTCTGAATATATCCATTATCGCTCTTGCACAGTTTGCGCATAGACTGCGATACTCGTCAAACTCCTCAAAAGTAGCGATGTCATTCTTAGCATCATCACTCAGCTCTTTGCCGTTAATCTTTGATATGAGTGCGCTAATAGTGTTGATAGAAATAGCATGTTCTTCCTTCTGAGGATAACCTGCTTCAATGAGCAAGCTCTTGAGATGTCCGTAGTCGATGATGCCATCTGTCTGTACGACAAAACCGCTGAATCCTTCCACTACATTAGGCTCATTCTTGCCTTTTGCCGACTCGCTATTGTCAGCAGATGTTTTTACCTGCGTGTCTGGCACAAAGTCCATGTATGCTATACGCGTCTCACGGTCGTATACCATAGGCTTCTCTGTCATAAACACTCGTCTGATGTTTCCATACTGATGTTTCATTTTATTTCCTCCTGTTTTTTGTTTTGATTCTTTTCTTGTTCGGCAGCCTTTTTTTCAAGTTCTGCTTTGCGTGCAGCTTCCACATTTTTCATGATTTCAGCTTCCTTTTTGACATTTTCCGCACCTTTGGCTTTCATGGCATCCATGTCAACGGGTTCATTCTTGTCGGTAAAAATGAGTTTACCTTCCTCGTTCCTGCCTATAGGTCGTTTGTCAATACCTGTGATTCTAACATTATCAAAGTAAAAATGATTACCACCTTCATCTTTGAACTTGCCAGTAAAGCTTGTCACATTGGCAAGGGCGAAACCATCAATAAGCTGCTTGATTTTTGACGTGTTAACAATGAGCTTGTGGTGCTTTCCGTAAAAGACAACCTCCAAGGCATAACGCCCCGTACCGTAGCTTGTCTCAACGTTCCTTACCCAATCTACCACTTCAAGCTCACTGTTAAGCACAACTGATGCAGTAATCTTAGGAGCGTCGATAATGCGCATACCCATATTGTCCGTTTTCTTCGGCAGTTCTATGCCGAGTTCGCTCATATCTATTCCTGTTTCCATTTTATATAACCTTTTACAATGTTTATTTCCCCATTTTATCATTCCCCATGCTGCTGCGTCTATCTCATGAAGTCTGCGTTTGTTGGTCACTTTGGATCTTCTCTTCAACCACCTCACCTTGTTGCTCTTCCTCCAGTACATATCACCATCTTCGTAGAATACATAACCGAGGAAGTCTAAACCTTCGCTGATAGGACGTATTTTGGGTTCGTGTAGATTAAAACCTAAGTCTTTAAGGTAAGCTTCTGCCATTTTCATTTTTCTCTTAACCTCGCCCTTGGTTCTTCCGAATATCACGAAATCATCAAGGTATCGCAGGTAAAGGTGAGCTTTAGCAACCTCCTTCATATGTCTGTCAAATCGCATAAGAGCTATATTTCCGCTGTCTTGGCTTGGTCGGATTCCAAGAGGTATGCCCTTACCGTCCGAAGTAAACCTCTCGAATGGTTCCATGTAGGCATCTATGAACTCATTATCCTTAAAGAGGTGTTCCAAGTTATTCCTCAACAAAGCATGTGTGATATTAGTATAGTATTTGCAGATGTCACCTTGTGCATACCACAAGCATTCCTCACTTTCTTCTCGCAGCCATTTCTTTACTTGCAACGCACCTGCTATCTGTCCGTAGCCGATTCTCGACGCATAAGTGTGTGAAATCAATGTGCGCTCTATTCTTTCGTGACTTACTAAGACCAAGGCTTGATGTTCAAGGTGGTTCGGATGGAAGTTGAGTTTACTGATTTCTCTCTTCTTTTTGCCGTTGTATACCTCCATATGCTTATATTCGTCAGTTCGCATCTTGCGGTCGTGGATAATAGTCTGCACTTCCACAAGGTCTTTAATCCATTGTTTCTTGTGCTTCTTTACACCGTAGTTCTTTTTACGTCTTGTAGATACTCTATCCGCTTCCTTTAATGTGTCCCATTGCCACATCTGGTCGTATATGTAACCTTGTCTTTTCGGCATGTCTTTCGTGTTTTCAAGTAACTCGTATTTTGTATCGGTGGCTTGCTTCTCTCTATGCAGAGCTTTCAACTTCCATATTGGATTTACTAACACCACTGGCAGGGCGCTGACGTTGCCTGCGCAAGTTCGATTTGTTCCGGCTTATCACTGACTATACTTATGCACCAGCTGCCGAGGCTCAGATAAGACGGACACTTTCCCATGACGCAGTACTAATGTCCTTATGTTTTCGTCCTCCGTTTCCGAAAGACGTTGAAGTAATTCGAGCCGAGATGTTCGAGTTCGAGTTCGCCCAGGCGTTATTCGAGTTCGCACGCTCGAGACCGCAGTCCGAACCGTTGTTCGAGTTGCCACCACACAGCCACAGCTGACCTTATCCTTTGCCTACCTTGCCACGAGATTGTGCAAGGAGTTTTTTATGATTTATAATTTGTGTGGGGATTAATCCCCCACACCCCCTTGGGGAGATTTTAATTATTTCTAAGCACTTGCGAGAATCTTTTTGAGTTCTGCTGAGGTAACTTCCTTAATCTCGCCATGATAATCAAGCCGAGCCGAGCGGTTCGAGTCCGAGCTCGCCCCGGCGCTACTCGAGTGCGCACGCTCGAGACCGCAGTCCGAACCGTTGCTCGAGCCGCCACCACACAGCCACAGCTGACCATCTGCCGCATATGTGTAGCTATCGCCATAGCTTATGCCTGTATGCTCTTTTGATGGCACATAGCTCATGTACTGTGAACCACTTGTGGTGATAAGCGTAATGTCATGTGTTGACGTGCTATTAGCTATTCTTGTCAGCATGCGATGTTCAACTGCTGCGAATGTATCTACAGTGGGTTTGTCTACCTTTGGCATAAAGTTTCCATCCCACTGATATACGTCGTTGCCGATAGAGCAGAGGTGTCCGTCTATTTCCCAATACTGGCCGTAAGGATTTTCCCATACTCCTACGTTTACACTGTGGCATGTGTAATTGTCCGCATCCTTGACTTCAACTTTGCCATCGTTGTAACCAAGAGCGAGACATGCGCCTGTCTTGATGTTCTTCTGTCTTGCGAATCCGTCTGCCAATGTTGATGTTGCGCTTTTTTCTGTTCCATCCAAACCTGGACCGAAAATCTTAGTACCGTCCTTTGCAGTTAGGTTCTGAATGTCACGGTTTCCATACTTAGCCATCATGTACTGAAGCAAGAAATTGCGGAAAGGCTCGCCAGCCAAACCATAGTTCTTGTTTCGTGCTTGCGCAAGGTCGAAGAAACTGTATATTTTCTGACTTCCAGTAGGAACTACGAAAGGGATGCTTCGCAACTGATTATTCTGCATAACGCATTTAAACATGCCTACAGGTACGTTCTTTGTGTACCATCCACCAGGCAGTGGAGTTAGAGATATATGGTGACGAAGGTGCTTAACACCGCTGATAACCACCTCTTGTATAAAGTTCCAATAACCACCGTCCAACATGCCGAACCAGTCTGCCTTTTGATATGCAGCCACAACCGCACCGTTACTCACCACTTGGTCGCCATCCGCTGTGTATCGGTGGTCTTTTGGGTTAAGACGTGTATAGTGGCCATCGGGAGACATTAGGATGCCAGTAATCTTAGACAGCCAAATCTGACGCATAAGGCTGCTGCCGCCAGTGTCGCAGCTTGTACTTCCTTTGCTCGATGCCGTGTTCTCTTCGATATAAAATGCGTTCTCGTCTAAGAACTGCTGTTGATTCTCTTCCATCATTGCTCTAAGGTTGGCGAGAGTGATGCGCTTGAGCGAGCCACCTGCCACAACCATTATGTAATCCGTTTCGTTAAGGCTTGATGATAGTCCTCGTTCTGTAATTTTGCTGAATGCTGTCATATTTGTTGTTTTTTTAATAATTACGATATTGTTGCTTCAACTTCAACTGCCACATCTGAGTGGTAGTATTTGTCGGTATTACTCGTGTCGGGTATACATTTTGCCATATCCGCTGTAAGAGTCACGCTTGAGCCAGAGCCTGTGTATGTCTTAACGTTGATAGCGTTCCATACCTCCCATTTCCACGAGATTGTACTGTTGGTGTATGGAGAACCATTCTGGGTCAAGGTGAGCAAATATTTTGCATTGCTTGTCTTTGAGATGGCATCGGGATTTGTACCGTCGGGTGTCGCTTTTATCTGCCACTCGTCCGACTCGTCTGTTATTCTCTGTGCATCAACAGCTTTCACTACCCACGCGTCTCCTTCCTTATGCAGGAGCTTAACGCTATATACAGAGCTACCGTCAACATCGTCACGTGTCACCTTCAAGGTTTTCCCATTTTGACCTTCGATAAGAACAAAGTCCTTGTACCATTCCAGTTTCCAATTTGCAGCAAACTCATCGTCTGGTATGTCCTTTACGCCGTACAAGCATCGAGCCGTGAGGGTTGTTTCTGTATTCTTAGTTACTTCGAGTGCTACTATGTTCGTGCTTATAATCACGGAATAACTGTCAGCTCCTGCCTCCTGTATGAGCACTTCTTCCGTTCCTTTATACGTGTCACGCACATTGTTGCATATATAGCTAATCTCAAAGCCAAGTATCTGATTGGACACTATCGAAGGACTTGCGGCATTGTCAATAAATCGAAGATAGCAATATCCGTCTACCTCCTTCTTTGCGAACTTGCCGTCTGTAGAGAGCTGCCATCCAACATAATTACCACTTGTTGCTGCACTTGCGTTGAAAGCGAGCTCCACACCTCTATATGTCCACTTGATGTTCGTTATCGTTACAGGATTGCCTACCGCACTGGTAAGACCTACTTTCAGAGCAGGTTGATTGTAGATGTCAGTCTTCCAGTCTTCCGACAATGTGCCGTTTGTGGGGTCTATTGCTTGGAATAAGGCAGCTCCACTCTCATTTCCGCTCTTATCAAATTTTACGACGCTTTTAACTATAAAGATTTGGTCTCCCGTTCTTAGAAAGCGCACTGTGAACGCTCCTTTAACTGTGTTACTCATATGTTATTCATCCCATTTGTTAAGTTTTGACTTGAACTGCTCGTACTCTAAAAGCTCACCACCCAACTGACGTGCTGCTGTGGCAGGGTCACTTTCAATCTTGAGCAATTCGTTTTCATTCACTGCCATCTTCGAACGTGTGTTGTTCGTTAGATGATATTTAGCAACGAAGCCTTTAGCTTCTGCCTTGTCTGTATCTACTATTGCGTATCTCATTTAACTTTAGTTTTAGAAGAAAAGCACATTACCTTTCTCGTCCGTGAGTACTGTGTTTGCATCTTCTGTAGTGAGTATTGTTGCAGGTTCACGCTCTTCAATGTCCATTGCCACGTCAAACCAACATAGGTTCTTCTCTGTGCCTATTCCCAATGATTCAACGCTACATTCCATACTTTCGCCAATCTGACGGTTTATGCGGTCCGCGTACTTGTATGAGCTTGTTACCGTGTCGTACACTCTTGCTTGCGTCCACCATTGTATCTCATAGTAGAGCTGAGGGTATTGTATAAGCTGACTTCCTGCCGCAAATATGCCTTTGTTGAAGTAACGCTGCTGTCCAGGCACAATGTCATTTCCTCTCGCCACCTCATGCTGTGTCAGAATACTCATGTTGCGTATAATGCTGATACCCGTACTTGCTTGTACATTGCCCTTAGCGTCAAGTATCTGTACCTCATATTGCTCACTCCACACAAAACGAAGGTCAAACTTTATAGTAGGAAAGCTGATAGCCGTGATTTCTGGTCTGTCAAGCGTGTTTGCGGCAAGTGCTGTTGTCTTTCCTCGCTCAACAAGGCGCATTGTCCAACCTTTAGGCAATGCAGTCAGCGTTGATGTTCCTGATGTTACGGTAACTGTAACGGTACGCTCATAGCTTTTACCGTTGACAAACTTGTCACGTTGTCCTGCTTGCTCAATACCCTCTGCTACAAGGAACTCGTAGAACAACAACTGGTCTTTGAGGGGGTCGTATGTCAGCAACTCACTGTCTACAGAGCAATCTATCTTGTTACTACCCTTGTCAGTAGTTGTCAACTTCATGCCGCTACCACTAACATTGTAGTTAGTTCCCGTTCGGAAGTCGTAGAATTTACCTCTATATCGCAGCTCTGCCACTTCTCCAGGCACAAGGTTTTTCTTAACCTTCAGACTGCCGTTATCGTCTGTGTCGTCCTTGATTATGTCGTAATCAACGCCAACTTTCCAAACGGTTGCGATAGGTTTAGAGTTGACAAACCACTCGTGTTGGTCGCTTGCAAGGTTAAGATTGTTAAGTCCCGATGTGTATATACCATCGGGGTCATTCACTCTTACTTCTGGTCGGATGATAGTTGGGGTAATCTTGCGGTCTGGCTCATACTGCCCCAGTGCCGTGTTTGCAGCTTGTGCCGTAGGCGAGTCAGGCGTGATACACACTAACGAACAACTCGTTGTTAAGGGCGAGAAGTCAAGTCGTGTGTGCTTGCGCTGCGACTGAAAAGTTCTTTTTTTATTAGCCATACTGTCTATATTGTTAATATGTTAATATTCTATTGCTGTAGACACCTTCTCTTCTTCTTTGCCGTTGTCAGCTGTAACATGGAATAAGGTGCTTATACCTCCGTGATTAGGATTGATGTGTAAGTCCTCAAACGCAATTTTGAATGCCGAACCACAGTTTATATGTTCCGGCATTGCGTTCCAGACATCATCAGCTGCCGTGTCGCCTGTGTCTCGCTCCACCATGAATGTGTATTCTTCCGTGTGGTCTTGCATATAACCGTCAAGGATGCTCACCGTAACTGTTTCAACCTCGCCTGGTGCCATGTAGCCGCCAAGGCTTTGGTCGATGTGCATCTTCCTGCCGAGCTTTTCAAACTGCTGTATCGTTCCCGACATGTAGATGTTGTTGAGGTATGCACTATAACCAGTCATGTTAAGACCGAAAATGCTAAGGTTAGACAGGTCTCCGAACTGAGCAGCTATATTGTCCTCTGTAAACTCCCAGTCGTTCACGTCCTTCAGATAACGCTCATAGGTAAGAGTAGAGTAGCGTGAGCTTTGTCTTGTTTTATCGGTGAAGTTACCGTAAGCAACGAAGTGCATCATGCTTGCAGGGTGATGTAAGGCTTTCCAGTGTTTGTCACTTCTGAGGACGTAACGGAATGCGTTGTTGATACCTCCATCCACGCTCATAACCTCCACTATACGGAAGTAAGATGTGAAAAAACCACCGAAGCGGAAGTTTCCTATACCATCGTCGTAGTCGTCTGTGGAATTGTTGGACTGCGTAAGGTCGTCGTGCCAGATACCCATGCAGATGTCGTCAACTGCAACCTTGCCTATCTCGCCATCCTCCAATTTCAAATACACCGTACCACGTTGCAATTCTGTTCCATCGGCACCGACGTCGGGCACAACCCTCTCGATGATGCCGCCACCTGCGGCTCGCCAATTGTTGCCCACGTATATGCTTATGCGGTTAAAGCGCAATTCTGGCACCTCAAGCCACCGGCGCAATCGTAAGGCCTCCAGTTCGCCAATGCCATGGCCATCGATACGGCCACCGAAACCAGTAAGTCCGCTTGCGAAACTGTTGCCAAACATCACTCCCTTGCCGAAAGTAGCAAGCTCGGCAGACTCCATACCTTTGGCAAAGGTTATGTAGCCTTGTGCCTTGTCGTCGTGAACGCGCGAAAGAAACTTGTCGGCTACATACTTAGGTGTGGCAATACGATCGGTCGAATTAACATCGGTGTTACTATCTGCCACACCAACAATTCGGCTTTGGTCGGCAAAGGCGATACCGCCACCCGACACAATAGTAAGGTTCTGAGCGTAAAGCTCAAGAAACTTAGTGTCGGGCTCCATGGTAATGTCCTTCAAAAATGTTACACGACCATTCGCAGAACTGTACTTATACCACTCCGTATCAATAGTAACATTCGACAACGCTTCATCTGAAGACAAATAGCCAGATACAATCGTACAACCCTGCTTCCAGTCGCGCGGCACAGTTCCATTGTCGCCCGAGGAAGTGAGCACACCTTGCAGGAAGATGTAGTAGTACTTGTCCGAGCCTACCTGCTCTCCCTCGGCATTAAGACCATAGATGTCTATCTTTTCAGACGGAAAAACCACAAGAGCAGGGGCATTGCTATCCATGTCGCGCGGGATGGCCACATATACATACTTCTCGGTATGGGTGTTGAACACAGTAGGCACAGCCTGCAACTTCCATCGGCGGTAGTTATGCCCGGCATCATAGGATATAACATCCTTGACATACACAAGTATCTGTGCGCCGCTTGCGCACGATGCCTGTATATAGTCAGGATTATCCAAGGCGTTCTTCTCGATAAAGAGCGCATTGGGCGAAATCCAATAGTCCTTTGGTGTTGCTTGTGTCATTTATATATTTTATTTTTGTGTCGTTGTGTAGGGCAAAGTTATGAATAACGTCTGAGAAAGTCAGGACATTCACTTGGCGTAGGGATTGCCCTTGACATCCAATTCAAGGAAGAAAGTCACCGTGAGCATTTCTTCCTTCGTGCGGTCGAGGAACACCACCTCTTCATCCTCGCTCATCACAGTGCATGGAACCCAATAGCCACCTATCTTAATCCATGCGTATTGCGCAAGCAGAAATTCCTCAAGATACCACCGCAGCCACTGCTCATCCAAAGGGTCGGTGACAAAGCGCCACTTCTCCCTGCCTTGCTCCTTTCTTACCACCGAACGTGACATTCTGTTGAAGGTCTGTTGCCGCGAGATGTAATAAGGAGTAGCCGACAAGGGCAAAGTGGCATTCTGAGGTGTAGGCACACTTATACTCTCCATCACACCAAACGAATTGATGAAGCGTATCTCCATTCTGTGCTCGGCTTCCGACCTTGGCATGGCATATATGCTAATGCCACCAACGGTTTGCGCTCCCTCGTCGGTAATGAGTGTTACCAAGGACGCAGGTTGCGCCATGTCGCTGCTCGTGAGCAGGTCTTGCGGCAGGGCGTAAGCCACAGCCGTAACAAGCGTTTCGCCCACACAAGCCAACTGAGGCGAAGATGAAGGTTTTCGACTTAATCGCTGAACAGACTTGAAACCATTGGACAGCATACGCTCCATGTCGGAGAAACCACCGAAGATGGTAGAGAGATAACTATCTGCCGTGGGATAGTAGATAGGCTCGGTAGTGTGCACCTCACCATTGGTCATGTACTCATCATACACCTTAATACGGAATTTAACCAAGGGAAAACTCAGTTCCTCGGCATTATACTCATAAGACTTGCAGAAAGTGGATAAAGCCGACGATACATCGGCCTGCACACTCTTGCCCTCAGTCAGCACATTCTCAAACTGTCGCATGGTCTCATAATTACCACCACTTATTCCACATTTCACTTCCACTATTACACGATGGAAAGAAGGTGTCTCCTTGAGTATTACAGGCATGATGTCGAAAGTGATAGGATTGCCGTTAAATACAGAACCCGAAGTCAATTTTATGTTTGTTGCCATTGCTTCAATTATTAATTGTTAATAATTAAATCCTTTGATTTATTTTCTATAGGCAGTACACTTCCAACTCAACCATACCCAATCCATTGTCCACACTAATGTCAGTATTAACCTTGTCGATAATGCACTTCTTGCCATTTATTACCCACCAGTCTTTCCAATGATTCTGTATATCCACAAGCTGCGCCACCGACGTAAGACATTGCACATAGTATTTCTTGCGGTTTAGCAAGAAGTAGATATAGTCGGTAAGAAAAGTATCGACATAGCCCCGGTTTTTCACTTCGGGCTTACTCACCACAAGTGGTGACGAAGCCCATTCGGGTTGCACCCATGCACGGGGTTTAAGCGAAAAACGTTCCTCATTGCCTATACCAGGTTCGTTACCGTTGTAGTCATATTCATTGCCATAGCAATCAATAGAATCAGTAGTAAGGGCATATTGTCCTACGGTAGTACGCCATTTTGAATTTCCAAAACCATCATAATTGTAATCATACGACTCATGGCTTGAGTCAACTCCACCGCCTCGCATTATGGCTATTGACAATCCCCAGTCATACGACTGTAAGGGCGAATTGCCATCATCCGTGTCAGACGGGTTGTACGACTCACGTAGGGATAACTCCTCTGTGACATAAAAGTCGGCAACTGCCGATGATAAAGGATTCTTGATATACTGTTTAACAAACTCATGTTCCATATCCTCATCGATGAACGCTGCCATAACAGTTTCTGCGTTGCTACCGTTTATCTCAGTAACCATATATCCAGGAAGGTTGTTGCCCGAAGTAGGCTGTACATCAACATCCGAAACACATAAGTTGTCAAAATAAGCCGACAATGCCTTGCGATAATTAATATCTACCATAGGCACAGGAACGAAATCAGAAGCCATCTCCACCACATAGTCCTCATTGAGGGTCGAACAATCGCCTACCTCAACACCCTTGTAGGCTCCCACCTCAAACAGTCGTGGGTTCATGTGGTTGGCATCTGAAAAATCAGAGTCTATCTTCACACGATATTTGTTGCCCGTCTGTAAATCAATGAACACGTTCATCTGATTGTTGTACACCTGCTGAATAATTTCCCTATACGTAAGATTAGTCACAGTACTCTTCTCACCATAGTCTATATAGTCGTAATCGGTGTTGTAGTCCTTCACCTTATTCTTCACATTATCTCTCTGTTCCTTACTCTCGCTCTCAGACGAATAACAAGCTCTAACACCAGTTATCTTCTCACTGATAGACTGCATGGCCGTAATTTCAGCATGTAACGTGCGAGGTTCGGCATTCTGCTCGTGAAACACGTCGCGAAGAAGATAGGCTGTTACCTTCTTCTGCTCATAGTCGTAGTAGAACTTAATACCAAACTGCTGTTCCAAGGAGTTGATGACATCCGACACCGACTCATCCGGAAAATTCTTCTCATTGGCATACATACTCACTATGCTTGCACTCATTTCAGCTCCTGTAATCTCGCTCTTGGTAGTAATGCTTGCGACACCTCCAGTGCCTACGGTGGCCTCCTGAACGTTCTTTTCGTCCACCGTCACAGCTTCGCTCATCTTTAAAACAGAGTTAGGAAAGCGATAATCCTTTACATCATTGATGCGGAACGTCACGGGATAATACTTAATGTGTTGCACCGACTTCTCCTTGGGATTCTCAATAGACAAATTGCCGCCACAACCACGAGAGTCAAGCCATTCGTTCACTGCGCTAAATATTTCCTTTGCGTCTTTCTCGTTGTTGGCGATTTTATGGAAGAATCCATCCTTGATGTCGCCCACTGCTTTCTTTCCGCTTATTACCTCCTCGTCCTCTTCACGAAAAAGCGAGCCATAGTGCAATGGCTTGGTATCGTAGGCACATTTAGTGGTGAAGAAACATAATCTGCGAAAATCGCCCACAGCCTTCAAAGCCGAATTGTCGAACTGTACTCCAAGGTGTTCAAACAAACAGTCAAGAAAAAAGAGTATGTAGAAACAGATTCCCGACTGCGGACGGTCGGCCTCCAACGCCCATACGGGACCTTTATTCTCGTACATCTCACCCTTCTCTATCTGTTTGTCCCATTCTACTATATTGCTCGACGTGGTGCCATCTTCGTTAATGTCGTGGTGGGCATAGCACACGCGAGCGTTGCAGTAAGGCATAGTGGGGTAGGGTTCCGACACATTGATATATGATTTTTTAACAGACGGAATTTTTACTTTAGTGCCATCTGAGTAGGTGCGAACCTCCTTCTCAACAGCAATACAATTCTGCTGAAATTCCTCACACAAGGCAGGGTAAGAGAAACCAAGAGCTTGTGGTGAGAATGTGCCTACAGTGTTGTAGCTACCTACAGAACCCTGTTTCTTGTCGCCCTTCTTGCCCTGATATTTAATGACAACGTTGGTGTGGTATTTAATGCACACGTTCACCTCGTCAATCTTCTCACCGATAATTAACTTCTCATGATATTTGGAAGGGATAGGCACTTCATTGCACTTCAAATCGCCTATAAGGTCAGTGAACGACTGTGCGCTTGCATCCACATTCATAGAGAATGTATTCTCAAGCCTTTCATCCTCCTGTACGATTGCCATGCCGTGAGCTACCGTAATGCCATCTGCTACAATGCGCATAGGGGTGTGCTCATAGTCTACGGGACGTATGCAAGAACTGAGGTCGTCGATATTCTTCAGCACATGACGGTTGGGTTCGATAGGCAGAGCAACAGGCAGCGAGAACATTTCATTCTCGTTGAATATCGGATTCTTTAGTTCAAGACTGATAGAAAAATCGCTGTCAAGCGCAAGCGGTACGTCTCTTGCGAATATATCCAGTTTATTGTTCATTTTGGTTTTGATTGTTTGTCTTATTCATTACCGGTGATGTCCGCATTATTGCTTATTACAAGTATGGCTTCCTTGCCCATCACCATATTACGGTTTACAGCTGACTGGCTATACACCTGCGTGTCGCCATAAGCATACACCTTTTTGTAAGCTGTGAGCTTCAATTTCATGCCAATGGCCGTGCATTCCACATTGCCGTTCAGTTCGGCATCACAAGCACAGCGTAGTCGGGTTTGGTCGTATGCTACTACCTTACCTCCATATATTTCACCAGCTGACCAATCATGCAATTCAATAGTGGCATTGTAGCTTTTGTTCTGAATACGCGAATGGTTGTGGCATACCACTTTACACTCACCCATGACGTAAGCCTGGGCGTAGCCGTAGATATGAACAGTGTCAGTTGTGGTAGTAATGATAACCTTAACAAACTCCTGTGCCGACATTGGACATTCATTGAGGTATATTCCAGCTGCATTCATGTCGGTCTTCAGGGATGGATAATATTCCGATAGACGAGACATGATAATATCCGAAAATTTACCTTCGGTTATATCCTCCCAATATTTGCGCCATGTCGCCATCATCTCACTTACATTGTTCGACAGCAACATCATGCGGTAACTCTCCGAACAAGCCCTGCGCTCGTGGCACGCAGCCTTGCAAGCCTCTTTCAAATCGTTAAAGTCCATAATAGTCATGTTTATGCTTTATGTTTGTGCTTCACTCTTCACTTTCTCCAATATTGCCTCGAAACCCTTGATCTCATCCTCGCTCACAATGTCGCTATATTCATTTTGCAGCTTGGCTATGCGCTCTGTGAGTCCTTTCACGCGAGCCTTGGTAGAAGGCTTATCCTTGCGACAGATATACTTGATCAAAGCGTCGGCTTCGGCCTTATGCTTAGCTTGTCGGTCGCGTTCAGCCTTGACTTCGGGACGGTCGGCGGCGATCTTGTCGGCAATCGACTGAGCAAAAAGAGGGTCACGACTCAGTGCCTTGTCGTAGAACGGTCGGAATTGCGTGCGAAGATTCTGCGGTGATATGTTGCAGTTCTTCTCAACAGACGCGATATATTCAGGGTCGCCGGTACGTGGGGACAGACGCAGGTAAGCCTCGCCAATCTCGCGGTCTACGTTGTTATAGATACGTGGCAGGATGTCGCCCTCAATCTTCACGGCTCGTGTAGCCAACAGGGCTATCTCCTCTTCACTGTAGAGAGGCGGGCGACCTTGCGCCATGCACTTCTCGTTGGCTTCTGCCATCGTCTTGGCTTGCTCTGCCTTCGAGGCCATCTCGTTGCGCAGCGCGCGAACGGAATTGACTTGCTCTTGCAGTCGGGCAGAGAGAAAAGGGCGCAGCAGCATTAGGTGGGGCATAGTAGAGGCGATAGTCTCGCCGTTGGGGTTTGCCACAATGCCGCCATAGGTGAGCGGCTGGAGCGAGAGGTCGGGTTGAAGATTGGGGAAGAGCGAGCGACGTGCTTCCTCAAGAGCCTTCGCTTTCTGAGCTTCGGCATAAGCCACCTGTTCCTCTCGTGTGGGACGGCCTACATGACGCTTCGCGACAGAAGGCGAAGTCTGCATAGTTTGCAAATATGTCAATAGCTGACGCACACGACGATGGTAATCGCGAAAACGGCGACTCTCGTTTACAAATCTAACCGCATTAGGATTGTTCTCAAGGAGAGACAATCCGCGCTCGAACGCCTCCCTTTGGTCAGCAGAGAGCATACGAGCTGATATGGCTGGGGTGAGAATACGGATTATATCTTCCATAACGTCATGTATATTTAATAAAGTAGTGGCGAGACGAAGAACTTGCTACCAGGTTGGTTGTTTTCGTAACCTTGCTGATTGTTCGTTTCAGTGGAGCAATCCTTAGTACTTGCGGATGAATTATCAGAATTGGTCTTATCGACAGCCTTGCGCATGTCCAAGAGACGTAAAACAGATGCACGAAGGGCGATGGCTTCGTTATGAGCAGCTGCGCGGCGTGCCTTATCAATAGTGAGTATTGTCGTGCGCTCTTCAAGGTGAGCCACCATCAGGCGGCGTACTTTGCGCAGAAGTGGCCTGTCTTCGGGATTGGTAGAGGTGAGCAGTTGCTGCACCATGGGCTCGCCTATTGCCTCGCTGATATATTCGTCCTGGATGAAGTGAAGGTCAGGCAGGAGACGGATGAACTTCTCGCGGCTCTCGTAGATGTCGAGGTATTGCTGAAGGTCGGCACATGTGGCAATGAGCAGGTCGTGGTGGAGGTAATAGTATTGACTCTCCTGCCACAATAGGCTTATCTCCTCGATGGCTTTGTGCTCCTCGTCCTTTTGCTCGGTGGTCGGTGGCTCGGTGGAGTCGGCATCGGCGATGGGTGCGGGTGTAGTCATCTTACGCGCCCAACCTTCGAGCATCATAAGCATTTGGTTAAGCGACACCATTGCCTCGCGCTTGTAGCCTTGCACTCCCTTATCGAGGAGGTCTCTTGATGCAGCGCCGTAGTCTTCGCTCGACGCAACGTTGATGCCCGTGCCGTTGATGGAGATTGCTTGCGTGTAGGCGAAGCGCGACATGGCATCGTATGTCACCATGCGCTGTGCCATAAGCAAGAGTTGCTGCCAAGGATGGTGAGTATGCTCGCCGTTGGTGACGGAGAGGTAGAACTCGTCGGGCGAAATGCTCTGGTAATACTCGCACAGTTGGTCGTAGAGCGAGTCGCCTAACTTGTCGCGAAGAAAATCCTTCTCGCTGTTATCGAGTGTGCCTTGAAGAGAACTTATCTCATCAATGGCGTTGCTGGGAATGTGGAGCCGAAGCTCCTTGATTGTTGATAAAATCATACGCTATGCGAATTTTGAATTTTGAGATTTGAATTTTGAATTGTCGGCAAGCCGATTAGGAATTACTCAATTTTGAATTATCCAAGTCTTTACATTCCAAACTGTTTTTTCAAGAAACTGTTTTTTTTGATATAATCTTCCATCTCCTGCTCCGAATGATAGCCTTCCCAAAACAAATTAGTATGCGAACCTAAGCGATGGTCGTCGAGCGACGTGGGAATAGAATAAACCGTATATATCAAATCGTAATGACGGACATAACGAGTGCGCTTTTCTGGCTCGCTATACAGTTTGTTTATCCAACCGTCGTTGTCACACTCACACCACTTGTTGTATTCATCATTTTTCAGATTTGCGTCAATACCTATTGCTGTATGACCGCTACAACCATTCGTGCCAAAATAGACAATCTTTGCCATAAGAATCACTTTATATAGTTTTTCTGAATCAGAACAGCTTGAGCTGCGCTTGTTCCAACTTGATGCGCTTGTAAGCCTTGTCGTAATACTCCTTATTGAGTTCAAAGCCGATAAAGTTGCGCTTCTCACGGATGGCTGCAATGGCGGTGGTGCCACTGCCCATACAATTGTCTAATATGGTGTCGCCCTCGTTGGAGTAGGTCCGAATGAGATACTGGATAAGAGCGACGGGCTTTTGAGTAGGGTGCATATCAAGATCTTTTTCCTTGTCAAAATACAACACGGATATAGGATATTTCTCGGTTGTTATTTCCTTTGAATAAGTCTCGATATTGTAGCTGCCATAACAAGCGTTGCCTTTTTGCTTACCGTGCTTGTGTCCTCTCGAATGAGAAGGGAAGCCTTGGCGCATTTGCGGGTTGAATGTAGGTAAAGCGCGATAGAATACGGCAATGTCTTCGTGACTTCGCATAGGCATACGCTTCGCATTGAGAAAGCCGGTAGGTCTATCCTTCTGCCAAATCAGATTGTACCGCCAAGTCTTAGGCTCTGCCATCATCAACTGTGCCGTGAACATACCTTGGGCGAAGAGAATGACGGGAGCGTTAGACTTTGCTATGCGCCAATACTCCTTGAATAGCGGCTCCATCGGAATGATGTTGTCCCATTGTGCTTTTTCGTTGTCTTTGTTCAACACTTCATACGGCAAATCGCACACAATGCAATCCACGCTTCCGTCGGGAATCCTTTTCATACCTTCGAGGCAATCTTCATTATATATCTTATTAAGTTCTATCATTTTCTATAAATCCTTTTTATTGTTTATTCCTGCATCGTCACCCCCGTCTTCGAGTTATCCAGCGTCGTGAGCACTTCGCGGTCTATCTGCCACACCAGGTGTGAGTCCCATTTATTTACTCGTGTAATAACTTCGAGCGGTCGGAGCATGAGCTGCTGCAATGGTGCAAACTGGATTTGCTTGACGAGGAAACGCTCGCGGAGGTCGGTGCCACCCGATGATGTAGCGTCGCCTGGGGTATTGCCTATGAGCTTTGAGTCCAGACCCATCGCGAAGAAGATGATCGAGGAGATTTCCTGTAGCTCGGTCTTCTCGGCTTGCGCTTGTGAGTTTGCCTTGCTCTCAATCTCCACAATTTCCCATGCCTTGTGCTCCTTGCCATCCAAACCTGTGAACACGGCAGAGATGAGTGCCTGACCTGCATTGTCAGGGTTGGAGAGCCATGTATTGATGTCACTGAACACCTCCTGCTGAATCTGCGCCATAGTCTTGTTCTTGTTCTCGCCCTGCTGAGTGTAGAGGTTCTTGAGATATTCCTGGTGAATATAGATTACGCGACCGATGATGTTGCTGTTGCGCTTGCGGGTGAGGCGGTCGTCAACGATGGTAAAAGCATATTCAAAAATGCTTCCGGCAAAGATGCTGTGCCAGAGTGCATCGGCATAGTAAGGACCACCGAAGTCGCGTGGAGACATGATGAAGCGTGTGGGGCGGTTTTTGCGGCTCACACGCTGCTGACGGGCCTCACGCACACGGCGGTCGAGGTCCTTCACAGCGGTATCGGCTGCGAGATAGGGCACGGCAGCTATGCGCATGTCTTCAGGTTTGAGCGAGGTCTGCACCTGCGACGAGTCGAGCCATTGGTTGGAGGTATAAGCATAGTTGATATGGTATTGATCGTCCATGCGCTCCAATCGGGTAGTAAAGATACTGCGGTGCTTCAGTCCTATAACCTTGGGATCCCATTGTGATGTGGGCACAGGGTGTCCGTCCTTGTCGAGTTGGCGTTGGTTGAGCTGTATCTCACAGAAGCATTGCGACATAAGCGACATGTCGCCAGCCATATCAAGATAAGTTTGGTGAAGGTCGTTGTTGTCGATAAACTCTTGAAGTTCCTTGTTAGTGCGCTCCCATTCGGCAAGTGTACTCTTCATCGATTTCATTTCCTCGCTGTCCTCGCCGTCCTTATTATTGCCGAGCAATACCGATATGGAATTTTCTATAGCCGGATTATTGCCCTCCGTGTCTTGTTCATCAGCACGCTCCTTAGCCTTGAGGTCGGCAATCTGACCGCGAAGCAACGTGCCTGCAGAGGCGAATGGGATAAACTTCTCCGTAATGTTGCCACCGACATACTGCGTATAGTGATACTTGGCCGACGGACCTCTACCGACAAGTATCTTCTTTACGAAGTCGATGCCAGCAGCCGTGAAAGGCGACATCTTAGAGAGCAGGTATATTAGGTTGGGCAGTCGGTTGCCCAAGCCCCACTCCATAAAACCGAGTCCGTTAGTGCCTACATTTTGTGGCACCGCCTTGTTCTCGCCACCGCTTGAGGCAAAGACAGCACTTATCTCGCGTCGCTCTCCTGCCGCATTGTTAGAGCCTGCATGTGCCGATGACATAAGCTTGGTATGGACATACTCTGCCCAGGAGAAAGCATTGCCACCGTCCGTTTTGTGATGGCAATAGGCAGCAGGACGCACGGCCTCGTAACCCTGCGCCCTCAGTTCCTCGCTACGCTGTTGGAACTCGTTGAGAGAAGATACTGTATTCATCTGTTTCGTTTAATGTATTGTTGAGAAAGGGTGCGACTGCGAGACACGCGAGACGCGACACCTTGGTTTTTTTATTATTTTACATAGCAAAGATAGGGAAAGATAAATTATTGATACGGACATCTCAGGAATGGGCGAATGTCAGAAATAAAAAAAACTACAAATTCCACAAACGTCACGAAGTGTCAACAATTCATGAAGTTTGTGGAATTTATAGTTCATTGCTTATGAAAAATCGAAGTCGGCCATCTCGTTGGCTGCTTGCATTTCATAATTTTCAACATCGTCAATCACCATATCTTCGCCATTAAATAGCTTGACCATCAGTCGTCCTTCCATGGGGTCGGCATGTACCGAACGTATATTTTGATGTGCAATCCATATTGGATAATGCGATGTCTTAGTGTACACTACCAAATACCACGGCCCCGTCTTGTACATATCTGCCCACACGCTCACATGTTGCTCCACACGCTGAAAATACTGCTCCAATGTCTTAGCCTTGCGTTTCGCGCCGAAGCGGTTGAGCCAAGAGGAGAACACACACACGAGCATAATGATAAGAATAAGGATTAGTGCTGAAACTGTTGATTCCATAATTGTTTTGTTTTTATTTGTTTATACTAATTTTTATAATTGTTAGTCACTACCCATACGCTCAATCCTATGTTGAGCAAGAGCATGATGATGATGATAGCCCAATACTCCTTGTCGCTCAACTCCACCGAAAGGTACTTGAAGTCAGAAAAATTCTTGCGCTTCCATTCCTTCTGCACCACAGGCTCTATGTAGGCGGCAAAATGGCAGAGATCAAGACGGTGCGACATAAACCAGTCGCGGCTCTTCACGGCAAGCACTGGCGAGTCACACCACGAGAAGGCATCGCTCCACACCACGCGGTTACGGCTGTCAAGACCTACGCACACCACAAGCTCGTTTTTGTTGCCTCCCTGCCAGTAGGAGCGTTGGCGGTCGGCAATGGATAGCGGCTTGTTGCGATAGAAGAGCAGATAGAGGCGAAACTCCTTCTTAAGCCCATATCTGGCATTGAGCACACGGATGGCTCGCTCCTGACGGGCAGAAAACTTTGCTCCGATGATAGGCGACTGGTCGCAGAAACGTATCTTGGGATAATCGTGCAAACCAAGTCGGCGAGCCTCCTTTTCGCTGATGTCCTCAAACTTGAACACCGAGCGCGAAGCCTTCACCTTGTTCTCATATTCATGTTCACGAGTAACGGAATAGAGCGTAGCGGGGTCACCGTTCCATCGGTATTCATACGCATCGCCATCACGAGTGTAATAGTGGCGGTGCATATCCACGAACACCGAAGCTACCGACAAGCGACGCTTCATAGCCGAAAAGTCTTCATTGGAACACTTTCGCTCACGTCCCGAATGGTCGTAGTAGGTCCAATGTTCGGGATGATTCTCCGTGACATAGTAGGTTCGAGTGTGCCGATGCCCTTTCGAGTCGGTATAGGAGCGAGTCTTCCTCACAAGCTCATTCCATGGCTCGTAATAGCGTATCTTCGTGACGTAGCTGCCCAGGTATTCTGTGTCGCTCGACTCTACGCGCTCAAACGCCCATATCATCGCTGCGCCCACAAGGAGCGAGGGGATGATAAGTATGGCATGTTCCCACCATACGGTTTGCTTGCGGAAGAACAACAGCAACACAGCCGAGACGAAAAAGGGGATAAGGAAAACGAGTAGTTCCATACGCCTTTACTCTTTCTTGCCGAACAAATCCACGTCGTTATCCTCGCCTTCCGACATCACTTCCTTGGAGCGCGACGACGAAATAACCTTATACTCGATAGGCATGGTGTTCGACACAAACCATCGGGCAGGGTAGGTGCGAGTGAGCGTTTCGTGTTCACGGATGATGTCGAGCATACGTTCCTGCGAGTTCTGAAACTCGGTGCGCTGTATCTCGATGGCCTGCATGAGGTCGCGGTAGAGCGATACATCGAAGTTGGGGTTGCTCTCCTTTATCCACTTCATCATCGTGCCCTTGTCGTTCTGATAGCGACCGGCAATGAGCTGCGGATAAATCTTCTCGAAGGTTTGCTTGTACTCGTCGGTGACCTGAGCCTTCTGCTGGATGATTTTCCACATCTTGTCGTGTACGCCCTCAATCTTTCCACGCTGTGCCTCTGCCTGTTGGCGAAGCGCAATCTCGCGGTTGTTGTAACTAAAGTAGGTGGCTACAAGTGAGCCGATAACGATGGCAACCAAAAGCAATATGGATGCCGTAATAATGTTTTTTGTTTTCATTTGTTTGTTGTATTTGTTATTATATTATTGTTTCTTTCAAGAGATATTTAGAAGAGCCCATTATATTCTCTGCGTCCTTTACAATATTCCAGTCTAACCCAGCAGCTTGCAAGCTCTGCACGAAGGTGTTGTAGTCTCTATCTGTGATATAAGGAGAAATGTTCTCTTCTTCAAAGACAACAACACGAGGGTCGTTGTCGAAGCCAATGCTCAACTTTTTATTGCCGAGGAAATGACAATTTTTGATTGTTTTGATTGAACTTCCAACGTGCAAAGTATATATATACCCTCTACATATATAAAGGTAAGCATAGCAATATAGCCTTTGTTCTTCGGCATCATATCGCTTTGCGCACACAATGGTGGTGTCAGAGCCACCGAGCGACGAGAGTACGTAAAAACGTCCGTCCTCGATATGGTTGAGCATGTATTCTCGACGATCTTTCGGGTTGAGGAGTACAGGCATGTCGTTAGAGGCAACCTCCCTCTTTCCTTCTTCTCGTTTCTTTCTCTTGGTCTTTTTATACAACTTTGAAGAGAAATAACCAAGACATAGCCACACGACGCAAAGGAAGTTTTCAGCAAATGACTTTCTGCCTAAAATGAAATTTATCAAAATACATATAAGTATGTATATTGTCAGTTTTTTAATAATTAAAATCATTGTTCGTTGTTCTCGATAAATCCGTTAATTGTTATTACTTTGCCTTAAAGTTGTATATCGGCTTAATGCGTTTCAACACTTTTACTGTGTCGTATATCAACGCTTCTATCTCCTCTGCCGACTTGTACGCCATTGGTGCTTCGTCGATGGTGGACTCGCATACCGATGTGGAGTATATGTCGTGCATCTGTTGGCGGTATTCCTCCATGCTGAGTTGCTTCTTGGCTGCCGAGCGCGACATCAGTCTGCCTGCACCGTGGGGAGCCGACTGGAGCCAGTCGTCGTTGCCCTTGCCCAAACACAGAAGCGAACCGTCACGCATGTTCAGAGGGATAATCAACGGCTCGCCTTTCCTTGCGCTTACTGCGCCTTTGCGGATAACGCCGCCGAAGGTGTCAATATAGTTATGCACAGTGGAGAAATTGTCGCCCGACACCTTTATTCCAAGACCTTTGATGATAGTTTGCGCCATAAGCGTGCGGTTCAAGTTGGCATATTCCTGGCACATGCGCATGGCATTGAAGTAGTCGCCAAGCAAAGGCCCACTGAGATAGGCCAAATCCTTGGGGATAGTATTCAGTTGGCGCAACGCGTCGTTTATCTCGTTCTGTCTGCCAAAGGCTTTCAAAGAGAAAATGATATGCTCGCGTTCCGCGCTATTGTCACATATCTTTGCCGCCAACTTCTGAAAATGGTTGCTTATCTTCACGCCCAAATTACGGCTACCCGAATGTATCACGAGATAATGTCGTCCGAAGCTATCCACGTCCACCTCGATGAAGTGGTTGCCGCCGCCGAGTGTGCCTAACGAGCGCATAACGTAATTGAGGTCGAAGCAATGCTTCCAGGGAGGCAGCAACTCCATGATTTGGATTTGCATAACGTCAACCATCGCCGAAGCCAAACGCTGCTCATGCACGTTGTGTCCACTTGGTATGTTGTCGTTGATAACGCGGTCGAGCAGGGCCATGTCAATATCCCCAAAGCCCAAGTCCACCACAAGCATTCCACAGCCGATGTCCACGCCCACGGTGTTGGGCACCACCTTGCCACGGGTTTCAATCACAGTGCCTACGGTGCATCCCTTGCCCGCATGACAGTCGGGCATAATGCGTATCTTGCAGTCGCGGTAGGCCTCGCTCTCTGCCATTTGCCGTACTTGCTCCTGGGCTTCAGGTTCGATAGTCTTTGCAAAAATTTTTAAGTCGCTCATTTTTTTGTTTTCTATAAATCCGTTAATAAAAAGAAATGTGCAGTGGGTGATATTTCCTTCTCCTCGCAGGTCTACACCACAGCCCGTTAGATACTTCGCAATTTGTTTAGTCAGACGACTGTATTTAAGCCGTCCCTTGTGCAAAGGTAGGTTCTTCCTTTTACTCGATATGGACATTCTCCTCGAAGTCGTATCTCACGTCTCGGTTCTGCAGGTGAGCCACAGGCGTTTTGGAGAAGATGTCTGCCTCGCAGTCAGCAACGGCTCTCACGAACGCCTCGTACATCTTCTGTTCGTCATGCTCTTCCATAAAGCCCTGCATAGTCTGCTGCCATATCAGATTAGGGCGTTTGCCATCCATCTTGTTTCCTTTAATAATCAGCATGACACTTAAGGAGTTTTCACCCTCGCGCACATCCGCACGAAGTATGCCGTAGCCAAGCGGTTTGCCAAAAGTGTAGCAACCGCTCTGATTCTCAAGAAAGCGGTAGCCGTAGTTTCGCAAGGCCTTTATCACAAATTCTCTCATGTTCAATCTTTTTTTATAGTTCTATTAATACTTTTATCTCTTGGTTGCCTCCCCCGTGTGTGAGACAAGCAGGACCTAAGCCTTTGGCAGAATATACACGACGCACACTCTCAAACATGTGAGTGTAGGGTGGTGTATACATCATGCCGACTATTATTATGCGTGTGGTGTCAGTCATTTTTGGGGAAAGAGACATTTGCTTCTAACAATCTTGCCTCGCAGATCACACCGCAGCCTTCAATGATGCCCAGGCAAGATTTACATTCCAGACAGGCCGTAGAACTTACAGCGGGGTGGCCTTGCTTATAACCGCAGGACGTTCCTTTTTTCATGTAGATTTTATTATCCTTTACAAAAGAATGGATTGCCTTTGCAAAACGCTCCAGCTCTCCGTTCATCCTTTTCAGTTTGTCGCAATCAGCGGCACGAGTCTTTGCTTCGTTGCGATCCGTCAGAAGCAGAATGTTTAGTTGCTTCAACATCTTGTTTTCCTTTTCCAACGTCTCGCATTTATTCAAAGCTTCAGTCAGTTCACCAAGAGTGCAACCTTCTGTATTAGGCTCATGTTTCTCTATTCCGTTCAACTGGCGTACCACATTGTTATAGTCGTCCATGAGCTGATGTACGCGCTGCTCAAGCCCCACGTTCTCTGCTTTCAAATCGGCGATAATGTAGGCAAGTACCTCCATACGGTTGTTCTTAGGCAGGTTTACATACTCGCATACTGCCAGTTGTCTTTCCATATACTTGCGTTGCTCGTCAGTAGCGGGGACGTAGGCATCGGCTGTTCGTGTGCCTACGCGATAAGGGGGAGGTGGGGTCTGGAATATTCTTCGCATGTCGGTATATGCCGAATACTTTACTACGCCTTCTTCATCTACTCGCGCCACTTTTACCAACATCTTTCGCTCTTCGTCGTAAAGGATGTCGCCAGGCTTTATTTCTTCTGTTTTCATTGTCTCTAAAGTTTTTATTACATATTATACAACAGCGACATTTTTGTCTTACTGATTCCGTTTTTGCCCTTCCTTGCAAACTATCTTGCCTCTGTCCTTCAGTCGGAGGCAGAAATATTCACAAATCCAACATGCGCAGCTATCCACTCTTACTGTTTCGGGATTTTCTTTGCAGAATGTGTCCCCCGTCTCTACCATATCGTGAGGGCATTCGGTGTTCTTGACGAGAGTGAAACCTTTTTCCTCAAGCAAGTCGATAAGTGTGCTGCGCTCTGACTCTAAGTTCACGTTCTCGCTTTGAATTTTGGCAAGTTCGTTTCTGAGACGGTCGGTCTCACGCCCTTGTGCCATGTTAGCATTGCAGACGTTGGCGTAACCCTTAGACAATTCCTCGTGAGCGGCCTTCGCCTTTGCCAGTTCCATCACTACATTTTCATTCTGGTCTTCCAGCTTGCGGAGCTTCTCTTTTACCCTGTTGTATCCTCTGACCAGACGATGTATTCTTTGTTTCATCGCCACGTTTTCGGCTACCAACTCTCCATAACGCCTTGCATAGGCATTGCTCTTTTTTCTTTCTTGATGTTTCATTGTTTCTGTTGTTTTATGGTTTTATTCAGTCATACTCTATCAATATTGCGGGGCATTTGCATTGTGATGTTGTATTGCTTGCTATATTTGCCCATCCTTCTCTTGCGTAATGGGATGTCAGGACGCAGCAGATGCCGGACGGACAATTTAGTGTATGCCTATTCATAATCTATCAATACAATAGTGTGCTGTCCGTGTTCGTCGTAGAGTCCTGCCCATCCGTCGTAGCGTGCAGACAGTGCGGTGGAATACCCCGCACGTGGGCAGAGCAGGGATGCGCGTTGCACGAAAGGGATTTTGTTAATCATACGTTGTATTGCTTGCTATATTTGCCCATCCTTCTCTTGCGTAATGGGATGTCAGGA